>Ga0196972_1000332_pt1 | contig 28418 bp, 24 predicted proteins | sample S1v_2013CmetaG_FD_148618 | JGI IMG/M metagenome (GOLD analysis project Ga0196972, IMG submission 148618) | Soil microbial communities from Anza Borrego desert, Southern California, United States - S1+v_20-13C | ecosystem: Environmental > Terrestrial > Soil > Desert | place: USA: California...
CACCCGCGACGGGTCGTAGGCATTGCGCACGCCCACCGGGTTGCCGGGCGCGATGTAGGCCGGGTTGTAGCCGGTCACGCCGAACGCGAGTTCGTGCAGGTGCGTCTTGCCCAGCACGATGGCACCGGCCTGGCGCAGGCTCGCCACCACCGGCGCGTCGGCGCGCGGCACGAAGCGCCGAAGGGCCGGGGTGCCGGCGGTCGAGGGCAGGCCGGCCACGTGGATGTTGTCCTTCACCACGATCGGCACGCCCTCCAGTGGGCGGCAGGGCGCGCCCGCCGCGCGCCGCTGGTCGACCGCCCGCGCCGCCGCCAGGGCGCCGTCCGCATCGAGCGTGATGAAGGCGTTCAGCTCCGGCCTCGCCTGCGCACGCGCCAGGTAGGCGCGGGTGAGCGCCTCGCTGCGGAGCCGGCCGGCGCAGATCAGGCTCGCGGCCTCCGTGGCGGTGAGGGCATCGATGTCGGGCGCGGGCGCGGTGCCGGGCGGCGAAGCACAGGCGGCCAGCACGAGTGCGGCAAGGGGGACGGCAGTGCGCAATGGACCCATGGCTCTCTCCTTGTGAAACCCGCACCGTCGGCGCGCACCGGCCGCACTCAGCGTGCCGGCGCCACCCGCCAGACGGCATTGCCCACGTCGTCGGCCACCAGCAGCGCGCCGCGCGCGTCCAGTGCCACGCCCACCGGCCGCCCCCAGGCCTTGCCGTCCGGGCTCAGGAACCCGGTGAGCACGTCCCGCGGCGGGCCGGCCGGCTTGCCGCCCTCGAATGGAATGAACACGACCTTGTAGCCCGCCAGCGGCTGCCGGTTCCAGGAGCCGTGCAGGCCCACGAACGCGCCGCGTGCGAAGGGCGGCAGGCGCCCGTCGGCGAAGGCCAGCCCGAGCGGGGCGACATGGTTGCCCAGCGCGTAGTCCGGCACCACGGCGCGCGCCACCAGGTCGGGCCGCGGCGGCTGCACCCGCGCGTCCACGTGCGAGCCCCAGTAGCTCCAGGGCCAGCCGTAAAAGGCGCCCTCGCGCACCGAGGTGAGATAGTCGGGCACCAGGTCGCTGCCCAGTTCGTCGCGCTCGTTGACCACGGTCCACAGCACGCCGGTGGACGGCTCCCAGGCCAGGCCGTTCGGGTTGCGCAGGCCGGTTGCGAACAGGCGCTTGGCGCCGGACGCCCGGTCGATGGTCCAGATCGCCGCGCGGCCCTCCTCCATCTCCAGCCCATGCTCGCCGACGTTGCTGTTCGAGCCCACCGTGGCATACAGCGTGCGACCGTCGCGGCTGGCCAGCAGGTTCTTGGTCCAGTGGTGGTTGTGGCCGCCGGGCAAGGGGGTCACCGCCGTGGGCGGCGCCGTGATGCGCGTCGCGCCGGGGGTGAAGGGGAAGCGCACCACGCCGTCGGCATTGGCGACGTACAGCTGCCCGCCGACCAGCGCCATGCCGAAGGGCGAATGCAGCCCCTGCAGCAGCACCGAGCGGGTCTCGGCCACGCCGTCGCCGTCGGCATCGCGCAGCAGCGTGATGCGGTCCGCGCTCGGCACGCCGGCGCCGGCCCGCTTCATCACCCCTTTCATGGCCCAGCCCTTGATGCCCGGCTCGCCCTGCCCCTCGGGCGGCTGCGGTTGGTTGCTCTCGGCCACCAGCACGTCGCCGTTGGGCAGCAGGTACAGCCAGCGCGGATGGTCCAGCCCGGTGGCGAACGCGGTCACGCGCAGGTCCGCGGCGGGCACCGGCTGCCGGCCCTGCGGCCAGCCCTCGGCCGGCGCGATGTGGACCGTCGGCAGCAGGCCCGTGCGCGGCTCGGGCAGCTGCGGGCTCGGTCCCACGGTGGCCGATTCCGGCAGGCGCGCCATCTCGCCGCACCCCGGGAGCAGCACGGCACCGGCCAGGAAAAAGGGTAACAACCGGTTCATGCCGGCGAGTCTGGTTGTCCCTGCGCAGGACCGCTGTAGGCCCAAACCGCGACAATCCGGGGCATGACCGAAGAGCTGTTCCGTGACGACGGCTACCTGCGAGAGTGCGAGGCCGGCATCGTGTCGGTCGGCGAGCACGGCATCGTGCTCGACCGCACCGTGTTCTATCCCCTGGGCGGCGGCCAGGCCGGCGACAGCGGCACGCTGGTGCTGGCCGACGGCCGCACGCTGGCGATCGCGGACACGCGCAAGGCCAAGGACGAGCAGGGGCAGCCGACCGGTGGCATCTGGCACGTGCCGGCGGCGGGCCAGGACGAGCTGCTGGCGCAGCTGCAATTGGGCGCCCGCGTCACGGCGCGCATCGATTGGGAGCGCCGCCACCGGATGATGCGCTTCCACACCACCACCCACCTGCTGTGCCACCTGGTGCCGCAGCTGGTCAACGGCTGCTCGATCACGCCGGAGTACGCGCGGCTGGACTTCAACATGTCCGACCCGCTCGACAAGGAGCAGCTCACGGCCGGCATCGCGCGGCTGGTGGCGGCGGCGCACCCGGTGGCCGTGGGCTCGATCACCGACGACGAGCTGGACGCCAACCCGGCGCTGGTCCGGAGCATGTCGGTGCAGCCGCCGCGCGGCACCGGCCGCATCCGCACCATCCGCGTGGGCGGCGACGAGCTGGTCGACTACCAGCCCTGCGGCGGCACGCACGTGGCGAACACCGCCGAGATCGGCGCGGTGGTGGTCAGCAAGATCGAGAAGAAGTCGGCCAGCACGCGCCGGGTGGTGCTGGGCTTCGCCTGAGCCGCCGGAACTTCCGCCTACGGCCGCGCTCCGACACCACGACCCATGACCGCCTTCCTGCGCTTGCTCCTGACCGCCGTCCTGCTCGCCATGGGGATGGCCGCGCACGCGTCGGCGGCCGGCACGGCCGTGGTCAGCAGCGAGCGCGTGCGGGCCGAACTGCTCGCGCACGCGCCGGACGGCGTGGGCCCCGGCAAGGCGGTGTGGGTGGGCCTGCAGCTGGCCCACCAGCCGCAGTGGCACACCTACTGGAAGAACCCCGGCGACTCCGGCCTGCCCACCCAGCTCGAATGGACACTGCCGCCCGGCGTGCTGGCCGGCGAGATCCAGTGGCCGGTGCCGAAGAAGATCCCGATCGGCACGCTGGCCAACTACGGCTACGAAGGCACCGTGCTGCTGCCGGTGCCGCTGGAGATCGCGCCGGACTTCAAGCCTTCGCCGCTGGCCCAGGACCTCGAGGTCAGGCTCAAGGCCAGCTGGCTGGTCTGCCGGCAGGAGTGCATCCCGGAAGACGGCGAGTTCACGCTCAAGCTGCCGCTGCGCGGCAGCACCGCCCTGCACGGCCCTGCGTTCGATGCGGCCCTCGCCGCGCAGCCCAAGCCGGTCGCGGCCAGCGACAACTCGGCACGGATCGCCGACGGCGCGCTGGAGATCAGCGTGCAGGGCCTGCCGGCTGCCGTGCAGGGGAAGCAACTCGAATTCCTGCCCGAAACGCCGGAGGTGATCGAAACCGCCGGCGCCTGGACCCAGGCCTGGGACGGCGCGACCTGGACCGCGCGCGTGCCGCTGTCGGCCCAGCGCAGCGCCAGCCCCGAGCGGATGCCGGTGGTGCTGGCCGCGGGTCCCGACGGCTGGCGCACCGAGCTGAAGGTGGTCGGCGCCTGGCCGGCCGTCGCCGCCCCGGCCACGGTCTCGCCGGCGCTGGCCGAGGCCCTGCGCAACAACGCGGCCGCGACGCAGCCGGCGGGCCCCGGCATCGGCCTGGCCGCCGCGCTGCTCGGCGCACTCATCGGCGGCCTGATCCTCAACCTCATGCCCTGCGTGTTCCCGGTGCTGGCGATCAAGATGGTCGGCTTCGCCGCGCATGCCGACGACGTGCGCGCCCGCCGCATCGCCGGCTTCGCCTACACCGCCGGCGTGGTCCTGTCCTTCCTGGCGCTGGCTGGACTGATGCTGGGGCTGCGGGCCGCCGGCGAACAGCTGGGCTGGGGCTTCCAGCTGCAGTCGCCGCTGGTGGTGGCGGCGCTGGCCGCGCTGTTCACGCTGATCGGCCTGAACCTCGCGGGCGTGTTCGAGTTCGGCGCGCTGCTGCCCTCCTCGGTGGCCTCGATGGAGGTGAAGCACCCGGTGGGCAACGCCTTCCTGTCGGGCGTGCTGGCGGTGGCGGTCGCCTCGCCTTGCACCGCGCCGTTCATGGGCGCCTCGCTCGGGCTGGCCGTCACGCTGCCGACGCCGCAAGCGCTGCTGGTGTTCGGCGTGCTGGGCCTGGGCATGGCCCTGCCCTACCTGGCCGCCAGCCTGCTGCCGGCGGTGGCACGCTGGATGCCGCGTCCGGGGGCATGGATGGACACCTTCCGCAAGCTGATGGCCTTCCCCATGTTCGCCACCGTGGTCTGGCTGGTGTGGGTGCTGGGCCAGCAGAGCGGCATCGACGGCGCCGGCGCGCTGCTGGCGCTGCTGGTCGCCCTCAGCCTGCTGGTGTGGACGCTGACGCTGCGCGGCCGCACGCGGGCCGCGCTGGCGGGCGTCGCGGCGGCGGGCCTGGTCGCGCTGGGCTGGGCGGCCGTGCCGCAACTGGTGCAGCCGCCGGCGCAGCAGCAGGTGGTGCGGGCCGATGGCGACTGGCAGCCCTGGTCGCAGGCGCGGGTCGACCAGTACGTGGCGGCGGGCCGGCCGGTGTTCGTCGACTTCACGGCGGCCTGGTGCGTGACCTGCCAGTACAACAAGAAGACCACGCTGGCCAACCAGCAGGTGCTGGCCGCGTGGAAGCGCGAGAACGTCGCGCTGCTGCGCGCCGACTGGACGCGGCGCGACCCGGCCATCACCGCGGCGCTCGCCGCGCTGGGCCGCAACGGCGTGCCGGTCTACGTGTTCTATCGAAAGGGCAGCGCGCCGGTGGTGCTGTCCGAAGTCCTGGGGGTGGAGGAAGTCCTGTCCGTCGTGTCGCCGCTGTGAGACGCGCGCCCAGTCGGGCGCGAGTTCGCGCAAGCGGGCACGCTCACGCGGCCAGCGATCGCAGGTAGCGCTCCAGCACCGCCAGCTCCGCCTCGCTGGGCCGGCCCCTGCCCGTGATCGCACCGAACACCTGGCCCCGCAGGGTGTCGCGCGGGTAGTGGTCGACAAAGCCCCAGCCGATCAGCAACTGGTCGAACACCGCCGGCGCGAACCGCGAGGTGCCCCGTGCGACGCCCTGCCCATCCACCCGCAGCGACTGCGCGCCCGGTGCGCTGGTGAGCGTGAGCACCGCCGGCGCGCCCAGCGCCAGCCGCTCGGGCGCGCGCAGCACCACCTGCCGTCCCTTCTCCTCGGTCCAGCGCGCCAGGGGCCGGCCGCCCTCGAGCGCCAGCTCGCTCGCCTGCCGCCCCTCGGCCCGCGAGGCCTGGAACGCCACCCCCCCGGCGTCCGGATCCGCCGCGCGGATGACGGCGATCCCGAAGTACTCGCCCTCCAGGTCGTAGGGCACGCGGTTGCGCGGGTTCGGCTGTACGCCAGGCATGGGCGCACGCTTCTTGCACCACAGGCCCCAGCAGCCCGGCGCCGACAGGTCGATCGCCTTGCGGCCCGCGGCCTCGACCAGCACCGGCGGCCGGATCGCGCCGGCGTCGGGGTTGTCGGTGTTGATGAAGCACAGCATCTCCATCGCGTTCGAGGTGCTGGAGCCGAAGCCCGAATCGGCCACCGCCCGCACCGGCTGCCCGGGGCGGGCCGGCGCACCGCCCACGTAGTCGGTGTGCGCGTGGGCCATCTCCCACTTGCTGGCCCCGTACTTCGCCAGGATGGCGTGCGCGGCCTCGGCCAGGTCGCGCGCCGCATGCGCGACCGGGTCGGCCAGGGCGTACACCTTGCGCGGCGGTGGCGGCGCGAAGCCCTTGGCAGCGCCGTAGCTGAGCGTCGCAACCTTCCCCGCTTCGGGCGTGAAGCGATAGGCCGCCGAGGTGTTGGCACCCGCCGGCAGTACGAGCTGCGTGGCCGACAGCGAGCCGCCGCTGGCGCTGACCGTGATCGCCAGCGGCTCGCGCAGCCAGCCGCGCGCCTGCAGCGTGATCTCCACCGGCTTCCCGCCCGGCGCCCAGCCGGGCCCCTCGTCGTACAGCGTGGCGCGGGCGATCGCCGCCGCCTGCTGCATGGGCCCGGCCACCGCCGGCGCGAGCGTGCGGTCCTGGTACCAGCCGGGCACGTGGTGGATCGGGTAGTTGCGGGCCGGCCAGTGGTTGCCGCCCATCCAGCTGCAGACCGCCACGCCGTCGCGGACCGCGCGCTCCAAGGTGCGCTGGAACATCTGCTGCCAGCGTGCATCGTCGACCGGCATGCCGATCTCGGTCAGCGCCAGCTGCAGCTGGTGCTCGCGCGCCCACTCGCTGGCCATGGCCAGCCGCTTCGCGCCGGTGTCGGCATCGATCGGCCGGCCGCCGAACCAGGACGCCAGCCCGGCGCTGAACCCCTTGCGGCGTTCGCTGTCGTAGTCGAACGCGTGGCCGTTGCTGGCCGCATCCAGGTACAGGTGCACCTCGTAGACCAGCCCTTCGCCGGCCAGCGGGAAACCCGGGTTGCTCGTCGCCATGGACGTGGCCGCGCTCCATTCGTTGCCGCCGACGTAGATCGGCGTCTCCCTGTCCACCTTGCGGATGGCGGCGATCGCGGCGCGCGCATAGGCGGGCCAGATCGCCAGGTCCTCGCCGCCGCCTTCGCTGGGCTCGGTGCTGCCCGGCCGCGGCAGGTCGTGCGGCTCGTTCATCAGGCCGAAGCCGGCCAGGCCCTTGTGGCCCTTCCAGCGCTGCGCCGCCCGCGTCCAGAAGTCGGCGAAGTGGGCCTGCGCCAGCGTGGCGCCCGGCGCCAGCGAGAAGATGCGCTCGACGATGCCCTGCGGGTCCTCGGTGAACGCGCGGTGCAGCGGCGTCAGCCCCTTGCGCAGCCCCGGCACGCTGCCGTCCGGCCGGTAGCGGAAATCGCGGTAGCGGCCGTAGTTGTGCAGGTCCAGGATGCAGGTCGCGCCCGCGGCCGCATGCGCATCGAGCACGTCCGTGACCAGCTGCGCGTACAGCGGATGGAATTCGCCCGGCTCGCCCACCAGCGCGCGCGCCGCGGCATCGGGCCGGCTGTCGTGCAGCACCGGCTGCAGCAGTTCCCACAGGATGGGCAGGCGGTTGCGGCGAAAGCCCTGACCGGCCAGCCAGGCGATGTCGGCGCGGCGCGGCACCGTGAAGTGCAGGTTGGGCAGCGTGCTGTTGCTGCGCCGGATGCCCGGCTGCGGCCACTCCATGCCCGACAGGTTGGTGCCTATGCTGAACCCGAGTTGCGCCGCCTGCACTTCGCCGTCGCGCCACAGGCAGCCCGGCAGCATGGGCACGGCTGAGGCGGCGGCCAGCTTCAGCAACAGCCGGCGACGGATGGGGTACGGAAACGTGCGCGTCATTCGAGCGCGTCACCTTAGGCTGAGCCATCGGCCCGTCGGGTAGGACGGCGTCGCGTCCAACGCCACCGTGGGCGTGCTTACACTCGTCGCATGAGTTCGATCAGCGATCTGCGGCGCATCCTGGGCACCAGCCGCACCCTGGCCGTGGTGGGCCTGTCGCCGCAATGGCACCGGCCCAGCTTCTTCGCGGCCAAGTACATGCAGGCGCACGGCTACCGCATCGTGCCCGTCAACCCGATGGCGCAGGAGATCCTGGGCGAGCGCTGCTTCCCCAGCGTGAGCGCGGCAGCCGAGGCGCTGGCGGCCCAGGGACAGGCGATCGACATGGTGGATTGCTTCCGCCGCAGGGAGGACATCCCGCCGATCGCGCAGGAGGCGATCGCGATCGGCGCCAGGTGCCTGTGGATGCAGCTCGGCGTCGTCAACGAAGCGGCCGCGCAGCAGGCCCGCGCCGCCGGCCTGGACGTGGTGATGGACCGCTGCGTGAAGATCGAGCACGCCCGCCTGTTCGGCGGCCTGAACTGGGCCGGCGTGAACACCCGCGTGATCTCCGCCCGCCGTCCCCAGCAACTGCCCTACTGAGCCCCCAATGTCCCAGGACCGCGACTACGGCTTCGGCACCCGCGCCATCCATGCCGGCGCCACCCCCGACCCGGTGACCGGCGCGCGCGCCACGCCGATCCACCAGACCACCAGCTTCGTGTTCGATTCGGCCGAGCACGCCGCCAGCCTGTTCAACCTGCAGACCTTCGGCAACGTCTACAGCCGCATCAGCAACCCGACGGTGGCGGTGCTGGAGGAGCGCGTCGCCTCGCTCGAAGGCGGCCGCGCCGCCCTGGCCTGCGCCACTGGCATGGCGGCCCAGATGACCGCACTGCTGGCCATCCTCAAGGCCGGCGACCACATCGTGGCGGCGTCGACGCTGTACGGCGGCTCGGTCGGCCAGCTCGGCGTCGGCTTCGCGCGGCTCGGCATCGAGACCACCTTCGTCGATCCGCGCGACCCGGAGAACTTCCGCCGGGCGATCCGGCCGACCACGCGCGCGCTGTTCGGCGAGACGCTGGGCAATCCGCGCGTCAACGTCTTCGACATCGAGCCGGTGGCGGCCATCGCCCACGAGCACGGCCTGCCGCTGGTGATCGACAACACGGTGGCCAGCCCCTACCTGTGCAACCCGTTCGACTTCGGCGCCGACATCGTGGTGCACAGCGCCACCAAGTACCTGGGTGGCCACGGCACCACCATGGCCGGCGTGATCGTGGAATCGGGCCGCTTCGACTGGGGCTCGCCGCTCGCGCGCGACAAGTTCCCCGAGATGCTGGAGCCCAGCCGCGCCTACCACGGCGTGAAGTTCTACGAGACCTTCGGCGACTTCGGCTACACCATGAAGGCGCGCATGGAGGTCAACCGCACCTTCGGCGCCTCGCTGTCGCCGCTGAACGCCTGGCTGATCCTGCAGGGCATTGAGACGCTGCACCTGCGCATGCAGGCGCACTGCCGCAATACCCAGCGCGTGGCCGAGTTCCTCAGCGAGCATCCGCTGGTGGGCTGGGTCAACTACCCCGGCCTGCCCGGTTCGTCCGACCACGCGCTGGCGAAGAAGCAGTTCCGCGCCATCGACGGAGGGCCGGGCTGCTCGGGCATCCTGACCTTCGGCATCAAGGCCGACGACGCGGCGCGCGCCGGCGAGCGCTTCATCGACGCCTGCGAGTTCCTCAGCCACCTGGCCAACATCGGCGACGCCAAGACGCTGGTGATCCACCCGGCCTCGACCACGCACCGCCAGCTCGACGAAGCCGAGCTGCAGCGGGCCGGCGTGAGCGCCGACATGATCCGGCTGTCGGTCGGGATCGAGGACGTGGACGACATTCTCTGGGACATCGACCAGGCGCTGCGCAAGGCGGTGCCCTAGCCACTGACGGGCGAGCAGCCGGCGCCTGGCGCACGGCTACCGGGCGCCCGTCCTACGCACGGCGAACCGGCCGGCCGATGGCGCCGGCGGCCCCGGCTCCAACAATGGGACGCACTCGGCGAAGGAGCATGCATGGGCAAGGGCAGGTCCGATCCATGAGCGACTGGATCATCGACGTCATCCAGCGCAGCGGGTACCTGGGCATCGCCTTGCTGATGCTGCTGGAGAACGTCTTCCCGCCCATCCCGTCCGAGCTGGTGCTGCCCTTCGCCGGCTACGTGGCCGCCACCGGCCAGCTGCATCCGCTGGGCGTGCTGCTATCCGCGGCCGCCGGCTCGCTGCTGGGTGCCCTGCCCTGGTACTTCGCCGGGCGCAAGCTCGGGCACGGCGGCCTGCAGCGGTTCGCGCGGCGCCACGGCCGCCTGCTGACCCTCTCGCCCCGGAGCATCGACGGCGCGCAGCACTGGTTCAAGCGCCACGGCCCCTCCTCCGTGGCCTTCGGCCGGCTGGTACCGGCGGTGCGCAGCGTCATCTCCATGCCGGCCGGCGTCGGCCAGATGCCCCTGCCGCGCTTCCTGCTCTGGTCCGCCGTCGGCACCCTGGCCTGGAGCGCATTGCTGCTGTCCATCGGCTTCGTGCTGGAGTCGCGCTACGGGCAGGCCAAGGAGACCATCGAGTGGATCACGCGTGGCGTGGTGGGATTCCTGGTGGCCGGCTACCTGTGGCGGGTGTGGCGGTTCGACGGCGGCGAGGCCGCGGCCGACGAACCGTCCTCCGCTCAGAAGAACACGTCGTAGTGCTCGCCCTTGAACCCCAGCACCGCGCTGTCCCGCTGCACCTTCTCCAGCATCACGCCGGAACCCAGGTCGGCGCCTTCGCGGAATACCTGGCCGTTGACGATCAGCAGGCGCTGCGCCGGGTTGGCCGACCAGACCGCGCCGCTGATCACCAGTTGCGGCGCATCGGCCGGCAGGCCCTTGACCGGCTGCGCGGCCTGCGCCGGGGCGGCCGCAGGGGCCGCTGAACCCGTGGGCCGGTTGCCCGTGAACGGCGGCGCGACGGGTGCCGGCACTGCGGCCGGCGCGGGCGGCGTGCGGGAGGGCGGGGGCGCCGTCATGGCGCGGGGCGTGGGCGCCGGCGCCGGTGCGGCCGAAGGTGCGCCCATCTGGGCCGCGGGCGCGCTGCCCTGCGGCGCGCCACCGGGCATCGGCGGGGTCGAAGGCGCCGGTGCATTCGCCGCAGCCCCGTCGGGGTTCGGGGACGGCGCCGCTCCGGTGGCGGGAGCCGGCGCCGCGGCCGGTGCCCCCATGGTCGCCGTCGGCGCCGCGGCGGGCGGCTGCACGACCACGGCCGTGCCCGGTTGCACCACCACCGGCGCTGCGCCGGGCTGCACCACGACGGCCTGCGGTGGCGCGGCGCCCTGCCCGGCGGCATTGCGGGGCTGGGCCGGGACCGGTGCGGGTGTGCTGGCACCGAAGGGGCGCCCGCCGAAGGGCTCCACCGGGGTCACCTGCGCCGCGGCGCTGCCCGACGCGAGCGCCGCCGCCAGGGCCAGCAGACGGAAGGGGGTGGAATGGCTCATGGCATCGCCTCCTCACTGTGCCGCCGGGACCAGCAGGTGCCCCCGATGGCCCGCCGCGGCGTAATCCCGCAACACGGCGCGGGCTGCCTGCTGCACGGCGCCGGACTCGCACAGGGCCACGCAGGCACCTCCGAAGCCGGGCCCGGTCAGTCGTGCGCCGTGCACGCCCGGCTGCTGCTGCAGCCGCTGCACCAGCCAATCCAGTTCCGGCGTCGAGACCTCGTAGTCCTCGCGCAGGCTCTCGTGCGAGGCGTTCATCAGCTCGCCGAAGGCGGGCGCATCGCGGCACACGGCGGCCTGCCGGGCCCGGACGTTCTCGGTGAACACGTGGCGCGCGCGCCGGCGGTGCACGTCATCGGGAAGCTCCTCGATCGCATCCGGCGACCCGATCTCGCGCAGCGAAGCCAGGCCGAGCCGGCGGGCCGCCTCTTCGCACTCGGCGCGGCGCTGGATGGAGCCGCTGGCTGCCGCCGAGCGCGGCAGGCCCGAGTCCAGCACCAGCACCGCGCTGCCTTCCGGCAGCGGCACGGCACGGTGCTCCAGCGAGCGGGTGTCCAGCAGCAGCGCCGTGCCGGTGCCGCCGAGGCTGGACGCCATCGGATCGACCATGCCGCAGCGCATGCCGGCGTACTGCATCCCGGCCTGCTGCGCCAGCTGCGCGATGCGCAGGTCGTCCAGCGGCAGCGACAGCAGGGCGCGCAGGCAGCGCAGGGTCGCCACCTCCAGCGCCGCGCTGGCCGACAGGCCGGCACCGGCCGGAACGTCCGAACCCACGTGGATGTCCAGCGGCGGGATCTCGGCGCCTTCCTCCTGCGCCAGGCGCAGGCAGCCATACAGGTAGCTGGCGAAGTGCCCGGCGGGCGGCTGCTGCAGCACGAACTCGACCGTCGTGCCGCGCTCGGCCACGTGCAGGCGGAACTGCGGCCGGCCGTTGGGCCGCATCGCCACGCGGGTCTGCTGCGGGATCGCCACCGCCAGCGCCAGGCCGTCGTTGCAGCCGGCGTGCTCGCCCAGCAGGTGGACGCGCCCGGGCGCCTGCGCCTCGGCCTGCGGCCAGGCGTGGAACACCTGCTCGAACTCGCGCGCGGCCGGCGTGCGCGGGCGCTCGGCGCACGCCTGCACCTCGGCTTCCAGGGCGACATGGCTCATGGCAGTTCGACCTCCGCGTCCTCCGGCTCGCGGCCTTCTCCCCCCTGGAGAAGGGTCCTGCGGGCCAGCCCGGCAAGGCTCCTGCCTGCGACGGGCTGCAGGAGCGCTAGGCCGGGCGGGCGGCGCGGCGCAGCCAGGCGAACAGCCCGGGCACCGCTTGCCCGCCGTCGATCCTGAGCGCCTGCCCCTCGATGCGTTGTAGTTCGAAGCCGCAGGCCGGCGCCAGCGTTCGGATGTAGGCGGCCGAATGGGCGTAGCGCAGGCTCGGCCGCAGCACCAGGTCGTGCGGCTCGTCGGCCGCCTCCAGCGAGAAGCAGAACGTGCCGCCGGGCTCCAGCACGCGGGCGGCGCCTTCGAACACCGGCTCGAGGGCACCCACGTAGATGAACACGTCGGCGGCGACCAGCAGGTCGTAGCGGCGGTCGGTCCGGCCGAGGAAGGCCACCAGGTCGTCCTGCACCACCTCGTCGTACAGCCCGCGCTCGCGCGCGCACTCGACCATGCGGCCCGACAGGTCCACCCCGTCCAGCCGCTCGCAGCGCGGGCGCAGCAGCGGCGCGCACAGGCCGGTGCCGCAACCCAGGTCGAGCCCGGCACGGTAGCGCGGGCGGTCCAGCCCACCCACCAGCACCTGCGGCCCGCGGTACTGCAGCACCTCGGCCAGGTGCGCCTCGAAGCCGTCGGCGTAGCTGTCGAACAGCGACTCGACGTAGTGCCGCGGCGGCGCGTCCGGGGCCGCCTCGGCCTGCACGCCGCCCAGGCCGAAGCGCACGAGGTCCGCATCGGCCCCGTGGGCCAGGGCCTGCCGGTACGCCTCGGCGGCCTCGTCCAGCAGGCCGAGCTCGCGGGCCAGCGTGGCCCGCAGCAGCCAACCGGCGCCGCTGGCGGGCGCCTGCGCCAGCGAGCGCCGGATCGCCTCCAGCGCCGGCTCGCGCCGCCCCAGCTCGGCCAGCGCGGCCGCCAGGTGGCCCAGCGCCTCGGCGTTGTCCGGTTCCTGCTGCAGCGCTTCCTGCAGCAGCTGCGCGGCCTCGTCCGGCCGGCCCAGCTTGAGGCGCGTGGCGCCCAGGTTGGTCAGGGTGGAAGGCCGGTCCGGCAGCAGCGACAGGGAGGCGCCGAAATCGCGGTTGGCGGCCTCGAAGCGGCCGGCCTGGTAGTGCGCCAGGCCCTGGAGGAAGAAGGCCTTGGCCTGTTCGAAGCGGGCGTCCATGGCGCCGGATCATGGCATGGCCCCCTGCGACAATCGGCCCCATGCCCTTTGCTCCGCTGAAGAACGACAACTTCCTGCGTGCCTGCCGGCGGCTGGCCACGCCCTACACCCCCGTCTGGCTGATGCGCCAGGCGGGCCGCTACCTGCCCGAGTACCGGGCCACGCGGGAGAAGGCGGGCAGCTTCATGGGGCTGGCGACCCACCCCGACTACGCCACCGAGGTCACGCTGCAGCCGCTGGAGCGCTACGCGCTGGACGCGGCCATCCTGTTCTCGGACATCCTCACCGTGCCCGACGCCATGGGCCTGGGGCTGGACTTCGCCGCCGGCGAAGGCCCGCGCTTCGCCCGGCCGGTGCGCGACGAGGCCGCCGTGCACGCGCTGGCCGTGCCCGACCTGGACAAGCTTCGCTACGTGTTCGATGCCGTCACCTCGATCCGCCGGGCGCTCGACGGCCGGGTGCCGCTGATCGGCTTTTCCGGCAGCCCCTGGACGCTGGCCTGCTACATGGTGGAGGGCCGGGGCTCGGACGACTACCGGCTGGTCAAGTCCATGCTGTACGGCCGCCCGGACCTGATGCACCGCGTGCTGCAGGTCAACGCCGCCGCCGTGGCCGCCTACCTGAACGCCCAGATCGAGGCCGGCGCGCAGGCGGTGATGATCTTCGACAGCTGGGGCGGCGTGCTCGCCGACGGCGCCTTCCAGTCGTTCAGCCTGGACTACACCCGGCGCGTGCTGGCCGGCCTGAAGCGCGAACACGAGGGCCAGGCGATCCCGCGCATCGTCTTCACCAAGGGCGGCGGGCTGTGGCTGGAGGAGATGGCGCAGCTCGATTGCGAGGTGCTGGGGGTGGACTGGACCGTCAACCTGGGCCGGGCCCGGGCGCTGGTCGGCGACCGCAAGGCGCTGCAGGGCAACCTGGATCCGAACGTGCTGTTCGCACCGCCCGAGCGCATCGACGAAGCGGTGCGTGCCTGCCTCGCCAGCTTCGGCGTCCCGCACACCGGGCCGGGCCCGGGACCCACCCAGGTCTTCAACCTGGGCCATGGCATCAGCCAGTACACGCCGCCCGAACACGTGCAGGTGCTGGTCGATGCGGTGCACCGGCATTCCGCCCGCCAAGTACCAGCCTGAGCCCACGTCATCGGGACATTCCCCAGTGGACTGGGCCGGCGGGCGGCTCGCGAGGGTTGACTTATGCACAAAAACCGTGTTGCGGCGCAGCGAGTGAGAGTTGTCACACACAGCCGTGCTACGAAACCGATAGCTGCGCTAAGTGCTTGATTTTGCTGGTGTTGTGAAGATGCCGCTTTTGCGTGCAGTTCAGCCAAATCCTTGATTTTTCGAGGGTTGCCGGCGGGCGGGCGGGTTCTATCAACAAAGTTATCCACAGAAATCCTGAAAAAGGGCAAAGCTGTTGCAAATCAAGGACTTGGCCGGTATTTCGCAGGCTGACCTGAGGAATGCGACCTAAAGGATGAGTACCTGGCCGCATCGCCTCGCCATCGTGGTCCCCACGCCGGCCCACAGCACGGTCGCCGGCCCCCTCAGTTACGGAAGTGAGCTCCCGCTTGCGCGAGGGACCCTGGTGCGCGTGCCTTTGGGTCGGCGCGAGGTGCTGGGCGTGGTCTGGGACGCGGTCGACGGGGAGCCGGCCGCCTCGCCCCCGCGCGAGGAGAAGGCGGTGGCCGGCGTGCTGGACGGCCTGCCGCCGCTGGCGCCCAGCTGGCGCGAGCTGGTGGCGTTCGCGGCCGGCTACTACCAGCGCAGCCTGGGCGAGGTCGCCCTGGCGGCGCTGCCGCCGCAGCTGCGCGAACTCAGCCCGCAGCAGTGGCAGCGCCGGCTGCAGCGCGCGCGGGCGACGCCGACCGACACCGCTCCGGCCCCGGCGCCGGAGCTGACGCCGGAACAATCCGCGGCGCTGGCCCGGATCGCGGCCGAGCCCGGTCCCTTCCTGCTGTTCGGCGCCACGGGCAGCGGCAAGACCGAGGTCTACCTGCAGGCGGTCGCGCAGGTGCTGGCGGCCGACCCGGCGGCGCAGGCGCTGGTCATGGTCCCGGAGATCAACCTGACGCCGCAGCTGCAGGCCCGCTTCACCGAGCGCTTCGGCGCTGCCGGCGTGGTTTCGCTGCACAGCGGCATGACCAACCCGCAGCGGCTCAAGGCCTGGCTGGCCGCCCACACCGGCGCCGCCCGCATCGTGCTGGGCACGCGCATGGCGGTGTTCGCGTCCCTGCCCCGGCTGGCGCTGGTGGTGGTCGACGAGGAGCACGACCCCAGCTACAAGCAGCAGGAAGGCGCCCGCTACTCGGCGCGCGACCTGGCCCTGGTGCGCGGCAAGCTGGACGGCGCCAAGGTGGTGCTGGGCTCCGCCACGCCCTCGCTGGAGAGCTGGCAGGCCGCCGAGCGCGGGCGCTACACGCGGCTGGCCATGCCCACGCGCATCGGCCAGGGGCGGCTGCCGCAGGTCCGGCTGCTCGACATGAACCTGCAGCCCCGGGGCACCGTGATCGCGCCGCAGCTGCTGGCGGCCATCGGCGAGCGCATCGCGGCCGGCGAGCAGTCGCTGCTGTTCCTGAACCGGCGCGGCTACGCCCCGGTGCTGGCCTGCACCGCCTGCGACTGGAAGAGCGAGTGCCCGCATTGCAGCGCCTTCCGCGTGTTCCACAAGATCGACCGCACGCTGCGCTGCCACCACTGCGGCTTCACCGAACGGGTGCCGCGCGCCTGCCCGTCCTGCGGCAACCTGGACATCGCGCCGCTGGGCCGCGGCACGGAGCGGCTGGAAGAGCAGCTGGCCGAGCTCTTCGCCGATGCTCGGCGTCCGGACGGGGAGCCGGTGCGGGTGGCGCGCATCGACGCCGACACCACGCGTGCCAAGGGAGCGCTGGAGACGCAGCTCGGCGAGGTGCACGCGGGCGCGGTGGACGTGCTGGTGGGCACGCAGATGGTCACCAAGGGACACGACTTCCGCAACATCACGCTGGTCGCCGCGCTGAACGCCGACTCCGCGCTGTTCTCCAGCGACTTCCGCGCGCCCGAGCGCCTGTTCGCCCTGCTGCTGCAGGCGGCCGGGCGCGCCGGGCGCGAGGCCGATCGGGCCGAGCGCAGCCAGATGTGGGTGCAGACCTTCCAGCCGGCCCACCCCCTGTTCGCGGCGCTGAAGCGCCACGACTACCCGGCGTTCGCTGCGCAGCAGCTGGCCGAACGCGAAGCCGCCGGCATGCCGCCGTTCGCCTACCAGGCCCTGGTGCGGGCCGAGGCGCGGACGCAGGAAGTCGCGCAAGGCTTCCTGCGCGAGGCCGCCGAGGCGGCGCAGCAACTGGCGCAGTCGCCGCAGGTCACCGTCTACCCGGCGGTGCCGATGGCGATCCAGCGGGTGGCCAACGTCGAGCGCGCCCAGATGCTGGTCGAAAGCAGCTCGCGCCCGGCGCTACAGCGCTTCCTCGCCGACTGGCAGCCCCTCCTGCACGCGCAACGCTGCAAGGGCCTGATCCGCTGGGCGGTGGACGTGGATCCGCTGGCGATCTGAGGATCAGCCCGGGCTCTTCTTCAGCTGCAGCGCCCGCTCGTACAGCGCGTTGCGCGGCGCGCCGGTGATCTCGGCGGCGAGCTGGACGGCGGTCTTGACCGGCAGTTCGGCCAGCAGCAGGCGCAGCACGCGCTCGCCGTCGTCGGCCGCGGCCGCCTGCGGCACACCGTGCAGCACCAGCGCGAACTCGCCGCGCGTGCGCTGCGCATCCGCGGCCAGCCAGCCGGGCAGCTGCGCGCAGGGCAGCGTGGCCAGCTGCTCGAACTGCTTGGTGAGTTCGCGCCCCACCGTCACCGGCCGCTCGCCCAGCGCGGCCAGCGCGGCAGCCAGCGCCTCGATGCGGTGCGGCGCCTCCAGCAGCACGACGGCGCGCGCCTCCTGCGCCAGCGCGCCGATCGCGGCCTCGCGCTCGCCGGCCTTGGCCGGCAGGAAGCCGGCGAACACGAAGCCGCCGTCCTGCAGCGAGCCGGCCGCGCTGAGCAGGGTCGTGACGCTGCTCGGCCCGGGGATGGGCACGACCCGCAGCCCGGCCGCGCGCACCGCCGCCACCAGCCGGGCCCCCGGGTCGCTCACCGCCGGCGTGCCGGCATCGCTGGCATAGGCCACTCGCTCGCCGGCCTGCAGCCAGCCGATCACCTGCTGCGCCGCTTCGGCCTCGTTGTGCTGGTGCACGGCCAGCAGGCTGCCGCCGGCGCGCTCCAGCCCGTAGGCGCGCAGCAGCGACTGGGTGTGGCGCGTGTCCTCGCAGGCGATGCGGTCGGCCAGGCCGAGCACGTGCAGCGCGCGCAGCCCGATGTCCGCCAGGTTGCCGATGGGCGTGGCCACGACGTACAGGGCCCCCTCCGGATAATCCTGGGCGCCAGCCGCCTCCCGGGCGGCTTGCCGGGCGGCGGCGTAGGAAGGGGCGCTGGCGGACAGGGGGACCTCGCGATGTTCAGGACTGCAGCCGGCCGCGCGGCCGGCCCCACGACCAAGGCCGCGGGCGACGCCGCCGAGGACCGCGCGCTCGCCCATCTGCTGGACGCCGGCCTGCGGCTGGTGGCGCGCAATTATCGGACGCCGGGCCGAGGCGGCGGCGAGATCGACCTGGTGATGCGCGAAGGCGCCACGCTGGTGTTCGTGGAGGTGCGGCGCCGCGGCCGGCGCGACTTCGGCGGCGCCGCCGCCAGCGTCGGCCTCAGCAAGCAACGCCGCATCGTGTTCGCTGCCCGCCACTTCCTGCTGCGCTATGCGGCGCCGCCGCCCTGCCGCTTCGACGTGGTGGCGCTGGAGGCGGGCGGCGTGCACTGGCTGCGCGCTGCCTTCGATGCACCCTGAGCGCAATGGCCGTCCACCGTCACCATCCATCACAATGGGTTACCCCGCTTGGGCGTAGCGTTCGGTGCCCCAACGATTGCAGGAGACGTCCATGCCGAAATACGTGATCGAACGCGAGCTCCCCGGTGCCGGCAACATGAAGCCCGATGAACTGCAGGCGCTGTCGCGCAAGTCGTGCGACGTCCTGGAAGGCATGGGGCCGCAGGTGCAGTGGATCCAGAGCTACGTCACCGGCGACAAGATCTACTGCGTCTACCACGCACAGAACGAGGAACTGGTGCGCGAGCACGCGCGGCGGGGCGGCTTTCCGGCCAACAGCATCGCCCGGGTGATGGCCGTCATCGACCCGGCCACCTCCGAAGCGCGCGAGCCGGCCCTGGCCTGATGGGGCAGCTGCCGACCGACCTGCCGGGACTGGACGTGCAGCGCGGGCTGCGCCAGTGCGGCGGGCGGGAGGCGCTGTACCACGCGCTGCTGCGCCTGTACGTGCAGCACAACGCCGGCTTCGGCGACCAGGTCCGCGCCGCGCTGCAGCGCGGCGACTACGCTGCCGCCGAGCGCATGGCCCACACGCTCAAGGGGTCCTCGTCACAAGTGGGCGCGGAGTCGGTGGAACAGCCGGCGGCCGACCTGGAAGCGGCGCTGCGCGCGCAGGCGCCGCAACAGGACGTGCAGGCCGTGCTGGACCGGCTGGAGCCGCCGCTGTCCCGGCTGCTGGCCGCCCTCGCGCCGCACCTCCCGGGCGATTAGCCCGGAAGCGCCGGCCCCTCAGGCGGCGTGCCGCTCGCGGGTGGCGGTCGCGTCGGCGTTGGTCCACGGATCGAAGGCGGTGCCGGCTGTCCCGGCGGGATCCGGAAGCCCGGTGACGGCGCGCACCGCTCGCAGCAAGGCCTCGGCATCGAACGGCTTGGTCAGGTAGCCGTCGGCGCCGTCCGCCAGCGCCTGCAGCACGCCTTCGCGGGTAGCGCGGCTGGTGAGCATCAGCACCGGCACGTGCCGCAGCCGCGGGTGCTCGCGCACCTTGCGCAGCACCTCGAAACCATCGGCATCCGGCAGCGTCACGTCCAGCAGCACCACCTGCGGCGCGCTGGGTGCGTTGAAGCCCGCCACCACCTCGGCGCGGTTGGCGGCCAACCGCACCTGGAATCCCTCCAGCGCGAGGAAGCACTGGATGAAGCGGGCCAGCACCGGGTCGTCCTCCACCACCACGGCGGTGGGTACGACGTCGGGCGCGCCGCCCGGCACGATGGCGCCGGACCGGCGCCACACCAGCCCGAGCGAGAGCGAGGCCTTCACCGGCGAGGCTTGCGGGCTGGCCTCGGGCCCCAGCGACTGCGCCAGCACGCGCAGCTGGCTGTCCGTGGCCGCCGCGAAGGCGTCGGCCCGCTCCTCGCGCAGCAGGCCGCGCTGCCACAGTCCCTTGAACAGCGCCGCGAAGGTGGCGTCGCCGACCGACGGCATGGCCGCGCGCACCTGGCGCAGCGGGGTGACGCCGTCCATGCGCACCAGCAGTTCCAGTTCGCGGGCCGACAGCGTGCTGACGCTGCCGCCCAGCTCGCGCCGCCCCGATCCGCTCAGGCCGAACACCTGGTCCTGCGGCAGGACCGACCAGTCCGATTCCGTCTTCATCATTCCTTGCTCCTTCATGCGCCCGCTTCCGCCGCCGGCTCCGCTTGCAGCCGCGACGCCAGCACCCCGGCCAGCGACGCCAGTTCCCGCTCCAGCACGCGCAGCCGGTCCTGCACGGTCGCCGGCGGCTCATAGCTGCGCAGCGCCGTTTCCAGCTCCGCCGCCCGTCGTGCCACTGGGCCGGCGCCGACGTTGGCGGCCACGCCCTTCAGCGTGTGGGCCAGCCGCTCGGCCTCGCCGATCTCACCGATGGCCAGGGCCTCGTGGATCTGCACCGGCACCGGGCCTTGGCTGCGCACGAAGCGCAGCAGCAGTTCGCGATACAGCCTGCCGTTGCCGCGCGCCAGCGCCAGCCCCTGGGCCGCATCCAGCCCGGCGATGCCGTCCCAGTCCGCGTTGGCGGGAGACCCCGCGCCGGGGGTCGCCACCGCCGCTTCGGTTCCCGCCTGCTGCGGCGGGATCCAGCGCAGCAGCACCGCCCACAGCGCCTTGGGATCGATCGGCTTGGTGACGGTGTCGTTCATGCCGGCCTCCAGGCAGCGTTCGCGGTCCTGCGCCATCACGTTGGCGGTCATGGCGACGATCGGCAGGCGGGCGAGGCGGCCGATGCGGCGGATCTCGCGCGTCGCGGTCACGCCGTCCATCACCGGCATCTGCATGTCCATGAACACCAGGTCGTACCAGTGCTTCTGAACCATCTCCAGCGCGACCTGGCCGTTCTCCGCGATCGCGACCTCCAGCCCGGCCTCGCCCAGGATCTCCTGCGCGACCAGCTGGTTGATCTCGTTGTCCTCCACCAGCAGCACGCGCGCGCCGCGGATCGCCGCGAGGCAGGACGGCGGCTCCGAGGCGTCCGGTGCATCCACCGTGCGCTCGGCCGCGTGCAGCCCGCGCTGCCTGGCCAGCACGTCCACCGTGGCGTCGTAGAGCGCCGACGGCCGCACCGGCTTGACCAGCACCGTGTCTATGCCCACGCGCGCGGCTTCCTTCATCAGCTCCTCGCGGCTGTAGGCCGACACCATCATCAGGATGGGCGGCTGCTGCAGCCCCAGCTCGCGGATGCGGCGCGCGGTGTCGACGCCGTCCAGGCCCGGCATGCGCCAGTCGAGATAGACCAGGTCGAATGGCCGGCCCTGGATGGCCGCGGTGCGCACGGCGTCGATGGCCTCCAGCCCGCCGCTCGCCTCGCTGGCCTCGAACCCCAGCTCCTGCAGCAGGTCCACCAGCGCGGCGCGCGCATGGAAGCTGTCGTCGACCACCAGCGCGCGGCGCCCGCGCAGGTCGGACGCCTGCGGCAGTTCGCGCAGCTGCCGGTCGCTCACGCCCAGCCGAGCCGTGAACCAGAAGGTGCTGCCCTGGCCGGGTTCGCTTTCCACGCCGATGCGGCCGCCCATCAGCTCGGCCAGCTTCTTGCTGATCGCCAGCCCCAGGCCGGTCCCGCCGTGGGTGCGGGTGATCGACATGTCGGCCTGCGAGAAGCTGCGGAACAGCCGCGCGAGCTGGTGCGAGGACAGCCCCACGCCGGTGTCGCGCACGCGGAACTCCAGCAGCACCTCGCCGCCCGCGCGCTCGAGCGCGGCGACGCCGATGGACACTTCGCCGCGCTCGGTGAACTTGACCGCGTTGCCCGCCAGGTTCAGCAGGACCTGCTCCAGCCGCAGCGAATCGCCCAGCAGCAGGCGCGGCAATCCCGGCTCCATCTCGACGACCAGCTCCAGGCCCTTGCGCTCGGCGGCGTCGGCCAGCAGGCTGCTGGTGTTGCCCAGCAGCTCCTCGAGGTCGAACTCGCCCTGCTCGAGTTCGAGCTTGCCAGCCTCCACCTTGGAGAAGTCCAGGATGTCGTTGACCACGCGCAGCAGGTGCTGGCCGGCGGACTGCACCTTGAGCAGGTAGTCGCGCTGCCGGGGCCCCAGCTCGGTCTTGAGCACCAGGTGCGACAGCCCGATGATGGCGTTCATCGGCGTGCGGATCTCGTGGCTCATGTTGGCCAGGAAGTCCGACTTGGCGCGCGTCGCCGCCTCGGCCGCCTCCTTGGCCTCGCGCAGTTCTTCCTCCACCTGCTTGCGCTGGGTGATGTCGCGCGACACGCCCAGCAGGCCGATCGGCTCGCCGTCCTGGTCCCACATCGGCGCGGTCAGCGTTTCGTACAGCACCTCGCGGCCGTCGGGGTGGGCGAGCCACTCCTCGGTCAGGCGCGGCTCCATCGCGGCCAGCGTAGCGGCGTCGCGCCGCCGGATCGCCGCGGCGCGCCCGGGCGAGAAGAGCTCCTCGGCCGTGCGGCCGACCATCTGCTCCAGGGACCGGCCCTGGCGGCGGCAATGGGCCGCGTTGGATCCCAGGTACAGCCCGTCCAGGCTCTTGAAGAAGATCGGGTCCGGGATCGAGTTGATCAGCGCGACCAGCAGCGCCTGCTGGCGCGCCGCCTCGCGCTGGGCCGCGCGCGTCTCGGTCTTGTCCTGGAGGTTGATCACGAGCATCGCGCGTGCGTGGTGCTCGATCGGGAAGACCGTGTAGTCCACTTCGCGCCAGCTGCCGTCCCCGCGCCGGTGGCGGCAGGTCCCTGCGAGGGTGCCGCCCGGCGCCGGTTCCGGAGCTTCCGGGCCGGCGCGGTCCCGGTGGAAAGCGGCGAACACGTCCTGCGACAGTTCCACCACCTCCTCGTCGGAGTAGCCCAGGTGCGAACGCACGGCCGGATTGGCCCAGGCCAGCTCGCCGCTGTCGCGGTCGATCCAGAGCATGGGGCCCGAGCTCTCCAGCACCCGGCTCTGGAACCGCAGTTCGCGCACGTGCTTCACGGCCACCGTGACGTCGCGGTAGACCACCACGCTGCCGACCGCCTGCCCCCGCAGGAACTGCGGCTGCACCCGTCGCTCGATCACCCGCCCGTCCTTGAAATCCAGCAGGTCGGCGTCGCGCCGGCCGGGATCGGCGTCCAGGGCGGCGACGAGCTCGTCGAAGCGCGCCGGGTCGCACAACTGAGCGGCCATGCACACGCGCAGAGCGTCCTTGTCCAGCCGGTCCATCTCCAGCTCGGGGAACGACCAGATCTCGGCCGCCCGGATGTTGAAGAACACGTTGCCGTCCGGGCGCACGGCCAGGATGCCGTCGCTCGCGGCGTCGAGCGTGGCCAGCAGCAGCCGGTGGGCGGCCTCGCGCTCGCGCAGCGCCTCGCGCGCGGCGTCGCGTTCGGCTTCGGCGGCGGCCAGCCGCGCCCGCAGGCGGGCGGGGCTGTCGGCGTCGGCCGGGGCAGGTCGGTCAGGGCACATGGCGCTTTCTCGCAAGTTCGCTGGGCCGGGGATCGGCCCGGCAGCGACTCTAGGAAGGCGCGCCCTGCGTTCCGTAAGGCGTTTGCCTACGGGGCCGGCAAGGCTGTGCGTACGCGTCGGATGGCCGCCACGGAAGGCGTGCAATAGGGCCGGCGGTATCATCCCCAACCATGCTCGAACAGCGGATCCAGCAGCACTTCATCGACAGTGCCGACCTCAAATACCAGGCCGCGCAGGCGCTGAGCAAACCGATCGCGGCCGCCGTGCAGGCGGTGCTGGCCTGCGTGACCAGCGGCGGCAAGGTGCTGGCCTGCGGCAACGGCGGTTCGGCCGCCGACGCCCAGCACTTCTCGGCCGAGTTCGTCGGCCGCTTCGAGCGCGAGCGGCCCGAGCTGGGCGCCATCGCGCTGACCACCGACAGCTCCATCCTCACCGCCGTCGCCAACGACTACGCCTGGCAGCACGTGTTCGCCAAGCAGGTGCGCGCGCTCGGCCAGCCGGGCGACGTGCTGCTGGCGCTGTCCACCAGCGGCAACTCGGGCAACGTGATCGCGGCCATCGAGGCCGCGCACGAGCGCGAGATGTCGGTGGTGGCGCTCACCGGCCGGGGCGGCGGCAAGATCGGCCAGATGCTGCGCGAGACCGACGTGCACGTGTGCGTGCCGCACGAGCGCACCGCCCGCATCCAGGAAGTCCACATCCTCGCCCTGCACTGCATCTGCGACGGCGTGGATGCCCAGTTGCTCGGAGAACAGGAACCCCCCGCATGACCCACGCCTTGCTTCGCTTCGCCGCCACGACCTTCGCCGCCGCCACCCTGGCCGCCACGCTGACCGCCTGCGCGCCCCTGGTGCTGGGCGGCGCCGCCGTCGGGACGCTGGTCGCCCTGGACCGGCGCACCTCCGGCGCGCAGCTGGAGGACGAAGGCATCGAGCTGCGGGCCGCCGCTCGCATCCGCGAGGCCATGGGCGAGCGCGCCCACGTGAACGTCAGCAGCTACAACCGCCAGGTCCTGCTGACCGGCGAGGTGCCCACCGACCGCGACAAGCAGCAGGCCGAGCTGATCGTCTCCAAGGTGGAGAACGTCAAGGGCATCTACAACGAGCTGGGCGTGATGGGCAACTCCAGCCTGACCCAGCGCTCCTCGGACACGCTGATCACCGGCAAGGTCAAGGCCTCGCTGGTCGACGACCGCGAGCTGTCGGCCAATGCCTTCCGCGTGGTCACCGAGCGCGGCACCGTCTACCTGATGGGCCGCGTGACCCAGCGCGAGGCCGACAAGGCCACCCAGATCGCCCGCTCTGTCGGCGGCGTGCAGCGGGTGGTGCGCCTGTTCGAGCTCATCTCGGAACAGGAGCTGCAGCAGATCGCGCCGCAGGCCACGGCGCAGCCGGCTGCCCCGGCGCGCTGACGGCTTTGGCGGGCATCGGGCGCCGGGCCTTCAGCCCGGCACCGATCCGCTGCCGGCCTCCCGAAGCCAATCCGCCAGCGCCCGGGCCTGCAGGTCGCCGAATCCGGCGTTGGGGTCGCACGCGATCAGCCGCGTGCGGTCGCCGAAATCCCAGTCGCAGTCGTCCAGGGCCCGCCAGTCGATCGCGCCGCTCAGGCCGCGCACGTGCGCCAGGATCTCCCGTTCGCGCGCATGGCGGCCGATCACGGCCTCGCCGGTGCAACCGCTGACGCGCGGGACCAGTTCGGCCGGCAGCAACTGCAGCAGGTCCGGCCACGGCACGGCGAAGCGCCAGCTGGAGGAGATCACCAGTTCGCAATCGAACTGCGCCAGCGCCTGGGCCAGCGCCGCGGCGCGCGAGAAGCGCTGGTCCGGCTCGCAGGTGGCCGGGTGGAGCACGCCGTCGAAGTCGAGGTAGAGGACGTGGCGCATGGCTCAGGCGGCACGCGCCTCACCCGGCGCCTGGTCCGGGTCGTCGCTCCCGGGCTCGGCCGGCGACAGCAGGATCTCGTCGTAGCCCCGGCCCTTGAATTCCAGCAGGTCGATGCCGTGGCCGAAGGGGTCGGCCAGGCTCGCCATCCGGCCCCAGCGGCGGTCGGCGATCGGCCGCTCCAGCACCGCGCCGAGCGCCACCAGCCGTTGTGCCACCTCGTCGATGCCCTGCACGACGAAGTCGAGGTGCACCGGCGTCCAGTGCCGCGAGTAGTCGCGCCGCTGCGGCTGTGCCGGCCCCAGCGGCGTCGTCCCCGGCGCGTTCGCGAGCAGGTCGATCGGGCTGGAGCCGCCGATCAGCTCCACCCAGTCGTCGCCCAGCCGCCGGCCGGCACGCAGGCCCAGGCCCCGCGTGTAGAACGCGATGGCGCGCTCCAGGTCGTCCACGTCGATGCAGATGCGGATATCCATCGCGGCAGTCTAGTGCCGGGGGCGGCGTTGGCAACACCGCGGGGCGCCGGTGGACGCGGCGCCTGACCATGGGCGAAAGAAAGCGCCTCTAGCGCAGCCGCTTGATCAGCGAGGAGGTGTCCCAGCGCTTGCCGCCCATGGCCTGCACGTCGGCGTAGAACTGGTCCACCAGCGCGGTGACCGGCAGCCGGGCGCCGTTGCGCTGCGCCTCGTCCAGGCACAGCCCGAGATCCTTGCGCATCCAGTCGACCGCGAAGCCGAAGTCGAACTTGTCGGCGATCATGGTCTTGCCGCGGTTGTCCATCTGCCAGCTCTGCGCGGCGCCCTTGCCGATCACCTCCAGCACCTGCTCCATGTCCAGGCCGGCGCGCTGGCCGAAGGCGATGGCTTCCGACAGGCCCTGCACCAGCCCGGCGATGCAGATCTGGTTGACCATCTTGGTGAGCTGGCCCGCCCCGCTGGGGCCCAGCAGCGTGAAGGCGCGCGCGAAGGCCATGCCCACCGGCTTGACGGCATCGAAGGCCTTGGCGTCGCCGCCACACATCACGGTGAGCAGGCCGTTCTGCGCGCCGGCCTGGCCGCCGGACACCGGCGCATCGATGAACTGCAGGCCCTTGGCGGCCGCGGCGGCGGACAGCTCGCGCGCCACGTTGGCCGAGGCCGTGGTGTGGTCCACGAAGATGGCGCCCGGCTTCATGCCGGCCAGCGCGCCGTCCTCGCCCAGCACCACCGAGCGCAGGTCGTCGTCGTTGCCGACGCAGCAGAACACGATGTCGCAGCCGGCCGCCGCCTCGCGCGGCGTGGCGGCAGCGCGGCCCTTGAACTCGCCGGTCCAGGCCTGCGCCTTGGCGGCCGTGCGGTTGTAGACCGTGACCTCGTGCCCGGCCAGCGCCAGGTGCCCCGCCATCGGGAACCCCATCACGCCCAGGCCCAGGAAGGCGACCTTGCGAGCGGGTGTGGATTCGTAGGGGCGGGGATTGGTGCTGGGCATGTCGGAACTCCTCGTGTGTGATTGCAGGGGGTTGAGCAGGCCCATTCTAGAAAAAGGCGTGCGCCGCACGCGCCTCACCCTGGCGCGCCCACGGCCGAGGAAGGAGTACCCGGCCCCTCACGCGCCGCAGGCGCGGACCGTTCGCGCGGAATAACATGCAGCGCGAACACCCTTTGATCGAGGATCCGGCTTCGCCGGTCCTCGATCAACTGATTGAAAGATCAACTTCTGAATCGCGCAGCGATTCAGAAGTTAAACAATGGATAGGTGTTCCGTCCCCGACGCGAGGTCCTGGGTCTTGGCGCGCTGCGAGTTGAGCTTGATCTGCAGGCGCAGGTCGTTGACCGAGTCGGCGTTGCGCAGCGCGTCCTCGTAGGAGATGACGTTGCCCTCGTAGGCGTCGAACAGGGCCTGGTCGAAGGTCTGCATGCCGAGGTTGCGGCTCTTCTTCATGACCTCCTTGATCTCGGAGACCTCGCCCTTGAAGATCAGGTCGGAGATCAGCGGGCTGTTCAGCATGACCTCCACCATGGCCTGCCGTCCCTTGCCGTCCTGCTTGGGCACCAGCCGCTGCGAGACCATGGCCTTGAGGTTGAGCGACAGGTCCATCAGCAGCTGGGCGCGCCGCTCCTCCGGGAAGAAGTTGATCACCCGGTCCAGCGCCTGGTTGGCGCTGTTGGCGTGCAGCGTGGCCATGCACAGGTGGCCGGTCTCGGCGAAGGCGATCGCGTGCTCCATGGTCTCGCGGTCGCGGATCTCGCCCATCAGGATGACGTCGGGCGCCTGGCGCAGGGTGTTCTTCAGTGCCGCCTCCCAGCTGTCGGTGTCCAGGCCGACCTCGCGCTGGGTGACCACGCAGTTCTTGTGCGGGTGCACGAACTCCACCGGGTCTTCGATCGTGATGATGTGGCCGTAGGAGTTCTCGTTGCGCCAGTCGATCATGGCCGCGAGCGTGGTCGACTTGCCCGAGCCGGTGGCGCCCACCAGCACCACCAGGCCGCGCTTGGCCATGGTGACTTCCTTGAGCACCTGCGGCACGCCCAGCTTGTCGATGGTGGGCAGGTTCTGCGGGATCACCCGCAGAACCATGCCGACCTTGCCCTGCTGCACGAAGGCGTTGACGCGGAAGCGCCCGATGCCCGGCGGCGAGATGGCGAAGTTGCACTCCTTGGTGCGCTCGAACTCCGACGCCTGCTTGTCGTTCATGATCGAGCGGGCCAGCGCCAGGGTGTGCTGCCCGGTCAGCGGCTGCGGCGACACCTTGGTGACCTTGCCGTCCACCTTGATCGCCGGCGGGAAGTCGCCGGTGATGAACAGGTCGCTGCCGTTGCGGCTGATCATCAGCTTGAGCAGGTCGTTGATGAATTTGCTGGCCTGGTCGCGTTCCATGACGACTCCTAGTTGACAGCCGGGCGCAACGCGGCGGAGGCACGCGGCGGCACAAGGCACGAGCCCTTGCAAGGGGCGTTCAAGCGGACACCGCGGAACCGGCTTTGCCGGGCCGCTGGTGCCGCCCCCTGGGGGGAGGCGGCCGAAGGCCGCTTCGGGGGGGGCATGTTATCCGGGGAAGTTCTCGGGGATCTTCGCCTTGGACCGGGCCTCGGCCGGCGAGATGATGTTGCGCTTGACCAGGTCCGTCAGGTTCTGGTCCAGCGTCTGCATGCCGAAGCTGTTGCCGGTCTGGATGGCCGAATACATCTGCGCCACCTTGGCCTCGCGGATCAGGTTGCGGATGGCGGAGGTGCCCAGCATGATCTCGTGCGCCGCGACCCGGCCCGAGCCGTCCTTGGTCTTGCACAGCGTCTGCGAGATCACGGCCTGCAGCGACTCGGACAGCATCGCGCGCACCATCTCCTTCTCCTCGGCCGGGAACACGTCGATGATCCGGTCGATGGTCTTGGCGGCGCTGGAGGTGTGCAGCGTGCCGAACACCAGGTGGCCGGTCTCGGCCGCGGTCATCGCCAGCCGGATGGTTTCCAGGTCGCGCATTTCGCCCACCAGGATGCAGTCCGGGTCCTCGCGTAGCGCGGACTTCAGCGCCGCCGCGAACGACAGCGTCATCGGCCCGACCTCGCGCTGGTTGACCAGGCACTTCTTGGACTCGTGCACGAATTCGATCGGGTCCTCCACCGTCAGGATGTGG
>Ga0196972_1000333_pt1 | contig 28336 bp, 28 predicted proteins | sample S1v_2013CmetaG_FD_148618 | JGI IMG/M metagenome (GOLD analysis project Ga0196972, IMG submission 148618) | Soil microbial communities from Anza Borrego desert, Southern California, United States - S1+v_20-13C | ecosystem: Environmental > Terrestrial > Soil > Desert | place: USA: California...
CCGCGCCGCCGAGGAAGTCGACCGCGTGCTGGCGGGACGCGATCCCGTGTTCGCCGACGTGGCGCAACTGCCCTACCTGGGCCAAGTGGTCAAGGAAACGCTGCGCCTGTATCCGCCGGCGCCCGGCGTCTTCATGCGCCGCGCCGTGGAAGATGCGCGGATCGGCGAATGGATCGTACCGAAGGGAGCGCTGGTCTCGATTCTCGCGACCATCCCGCATCGCGATCCGCGCTGGTTCCCCGAACCGGACAAATTCGACCCTTCCCGCTTCGAGGCCGAAGCGGCGAAGCGGATCCCGCGCGGCGCCTACTTCCCGTTCGGCACCGGCCCGCGCGTCTGCATCGGCAACAGCTTCGCGACCATGGAAATGACGCTGATCCTGGCAATGCTGCTGCAGCGCTATGCCTTGCATCCCGCACCCGGACAGAACCGGCCGCGCATACGCATGCAGGTGACCCTGCGGCCGGAAAACGGTGTGCGATTGGAGCTGAGCAGACGCGAGCGGCGAGAAGGCGATGCCGTTCCGGCGGAGCCGCCCGCCTCGCACGCCGGAACCTGCCCCTTCCATGCGGCGGGAGCGGACGCGCAGCGCATTCATGGATGACCAGCACAAACAGGTAATATTCCGACCGCCAAGCCGCTCCGGCGATTTCTCCTATTTGCGCTCCGGACTGGTTGCCCGGTCCCGGATGAAGGTCTTCGGCGCCGTGGACGATTGCGTGCCGGTGCCGCGGGCGACGCGAATCATGTCCGCCGCATAGTTGGTCTGGCGCTTGAGCACTTCCCGCCGCTCGGTTTGCGTTTCCACCTGCGTGGAGTTGTAAGGGCTGCTGTCGACGTTCCGGGCCTGCAGCGGAAACGACATGCGGTCGAGGGTGCGCGAACCGGCGAACACCAGGGCCGTTGCGAGCGGCTTGAAAACGCCGGTCGACTTCATGCCCTGCTGCCGTCCCTGATCCACCCAGGTGGAGGCGCGTTCGCGATCGGCCTGGGTATGGCCGCTCCCTCCGTGCGCGAATGTCGGGAAGCCTTTGCTGGTCGGATGCCGCTGTCCGCGCGTCTCGCCGTCGAGATCGATGGGGGCGACGACGTCTTCGGTCTTGAGCCGCATCGCCGACTGCGCGCGCAGATAGTGATATTGCAGCAGGTCGGCTTGCTTCGTGAGCTCCGGCTTCTCGTCGCTTTTCTGCGCCTGGCTGAAGCCGCGATGGAACGCCGCCGTCGTTTGCGACTGCGTCGCCTCGTCGAGCCCGGGCTCGATGCGGCGAAATCCCTCGCCCGTGACTCCGGCTTGCCGCAATTTCTCGACTTTTTCCCCGTGATTTTTAGGAAGATTTCCCTTGTTGAGCGCCTCCAACCCGTCGGCAAGCTTCTCCATCTTGGCGAGCGTGCTTTTGCGCTTCGTGTCGGAGAGTCCGATGAATTTCTCGCGCATTTCACGGCCGAACTTCTTGGCCTCCGCCTGTATTTGCTCATGGGTCGGCGGCTTGCCGACCGGCCGCGCTTGCCATTCTTGCTTGCCTTTGCGGTCGATCTCGACGGCTTCTTGCTCCCCGCCGATCGGCACGGCAAGTCCTTTCAAGCCTTTCTGGAATGGACGCACCAGCTTGCTCTTGCTCGACGTGTCCACAGTCGGCGTCAGCGACTGCGACGACAGCTGCTGACTGCCACGCGGCGACTGCATGGACGGGAAGGGCGACATATCGAAGACGGAGTTTCTTCCCAGGTTCTGCAGCTGCTTAGAGAACGAGGATGCGCGCTGCTGTTGCTGCGAAAAGAAATCGGACGACGACAACAGGCTTTTCAGGTGATCGAACGAGGAATTCCCGCCTTGGAACAGATTGCTGTGAAGCGGAGTCGGTTGTGAAAAGAAAGGAAACGACTGCTGCAGTTGAAGATGCATGCCATGAGAATCCGGCGACAAGGGCGACTTCATCGGACTGCCTTGCCGCACCAATGTTTCGTCGGTCTTGAGCTTCTTCGGCGGTTGGATGCCGTTCGAGAACGGCTCCTGGGGCTGGCCAAATTGATAGTGCTCCTGTGAAGGCGTATAGCGTGGAGCCGATCTCTTCACGTTGACCGACGAATCGCGGGTATTTGCCGGCTCCCTGCTCCGTCCCTGCCTTTCCAAATCCATCGTTCCTCCAGAATGTCACCGACCGCAGGATGTGATCGGCAAATTCTAGCGCCGGATGTACCGCAGGCAGTATGCACGAGCGGCTGAAATTATCGATATTGGCTATCTACGCAACAGTGTCCGGCGAAAATCGGCGCGGCATATTTGACGATATGGCAATCCGCGAGGATTGCCCCGGCCGCCGTCCCAGGCACGAGGGACGCAATCATGAATGCAGCTTCTGGCTCACCCAATAGCCATAATCCACCTCGATATTCTCCATCAGTCCCACCAGGTTGGTGGCCTGGACAGTCACCAGCTGGCTCCATTGCGTCACGAGATTGCATTGCTTTTCCACCAGTTTCGACATGGTGTTGGCTTGTCTGAGCTGGGAATAATCGTCCATCAGGATCGCGCAACCCTTGAGCCAGTCGCGATACTGGTCTTGCAAGCGTTGCATCACCGCCGCCTGCAATTGCAAGGATTCGTTCCAGATCTGGGGATCCATGAGATGCGTCGTCAACGCCGCGGTCAACACCCCGTTGTGGAACGCGCGGGCGGAATGCTTGTGCAGCAGGGTGTGCGTCGTCACGGCGTGCGCGAGCGGTGCCGCGGCCTTCTTGGCCGTCATCTCGTGGAATTCCGGAATGTCGTGCCTGGCCAGCGAGCGCCGGCCGATAGTGACGGGAAGTCTGCTCATGATGGTCTCGCTTCCTGAGAGTGATGGGAGTCGAAGGAGCCGGGGATGGTGACGCTTTGGCCAAGGCCGGTCAGCCGCCGAGCCGATCGAGCATGCCGTGGATGGCCTTGATCTGGATCGCGTCGCGCGAGTAGTAATCGGGCTGCCGCGAATCCAGGCTGGTATAACCCCACCAGTCCCAGCAACCGTCCGGATTCTGAATCTCGCCGTCGTCCATCCCCTCCACCTGGGGATAGAGCACGATGATGTCGTTGCTATCCGCGATATGGTTGTAGCCGGTCGTCGTGATGTAGCGATTGCCATAGGGCGGCTGGTTGGCGATGTCGGCCCGGCCATTGACGTAATCCGTGTAGTTGTAACCCTGCTTGCAGCCATGCAAGGCGATATGCACCCGCGCCGGCGCGCCCTCTTCGACGGCGCGCGGCACGTAGGCGTAGCCGAACCGGCTCATGCTGGCGCGCGGTTCGCCGCCGAAGAATTCGGTCTGGTCGAAACGCAGCAAACGCCCGCTGAGCCGTTCGGCCGGCGGCTTCAGACCGGCATAGAGATGGCGCAGGATCTCATGGGACTGCATGAAACCGCCATTGTTGATGTAGGGCGGCTGATTGGTGGGCAAGGGCGAATCCTCGGGATTATCGGTAATGATCGAATGGCCGGCCGGCAGGCTGTCGTCGTAGACGATATTGTCCGGTTCGACGCCCAGCAATTCATAGAACTTCCGGGTCCTCGCCACCACGTCGGAATAGACCACCTCGTCCTGGCTGCCGGTGAAGATGTAGACGCGGTCGTCGGCAAGATTGGCGACGTCGTCGATCTGGCCGGCCTCGGCCGTTTGCCTGGCCAATTGCGCCAACCGTTGCGCGTTCGGCGCGGTTTGCGGCACCAGCGGATTCATGCAGATATACAGGGAATTCTCGATGTTGGCGTCTTCCGCGAGCGGCGCGGCCCAACGGTAGGTTTCGGCACAGCGGAACGGGCCGCCGGCAATGATACCGGCGCCCACGAAGCTGGCCGAATGGGCGAGGTGCATTTGCACCGTCATGAACGCCCCGGACGACAAGCCGGAAATCGAGCTCTGCCCTTTCTTGACGTTGTACGAGCCGAGTTGAACGACCTTGGCGTTGGCGCTGGTCACCATGAAGAATCTCCTCGATGATCTTGCAATGGAACGTTCCAACATGCCGGCGTGCGGCGACCTGGGAGGACGATACCTGTGTTCCGCACGGCGCCGATTGAGATCGCACAAGCGTGTCTTGTAAAATCCGCTTGGCGGAAACAAGAACACTTTTGAAAAGAAATGAAAATGAAGAAACTCTTTGCTCTCGTCGGTCTTCTGATCTGCCTTTCTTGCTATGCGGACGAATCCGCGGAGCTCGCTCCGGATGAGATCAAGACCTTGGTCTCGGAAGTCAACGGCGCTCAGAACAAGATGATGATGCTCGGTTCAAAAATGGACGACGTCGACGCCTTGTTCGCTATGTATTCCGACGATTTCACCTACATCCACGAGGCCTATGGTGGAACGTATTCAAGAGAACTGCTTTATGGGAATGCATCGAGAAACGTGAAGGCCGGGCGCTACAAGCTGACTCGGGACCGTTATCGGATCTTGAATATCTTGCCCGGATTGAACGCCGCCGCCGTCGAGAGATTGGAACTCGATAGCGGGAAGGTCCATTTATCCGTATTTGAATTCAAGGGTAAGAAGGTCTCGAAGATTACGGAATATTGGAAGTAAAGCCTCGCAGTGCGCGGCGAGAAGCAGCGAGGCCAATCCGTCCAACGGCGGAGAGCTCCTGACCATGCTTAGCCCGGAAGCATAGGCTACGCATGTACGCCTCCATCAACCCAACGCGCCCGTCGACTCCTCGATCAAGGCGCCCTCCTTCGCGCTCGGCATGGCGCCGCTGATATCTTTCTCTCTCCGCACTGCAACAGAAAAGTAGTATTTGTCTGTTACCACCTCGTTTCGGGAAGACCTAATAATGGCTTCAACTTCAAACGAGGAATACATCTTGGAAACGGCAAAAATCATACATACGATGATCAGGGTTCTCGATCCGAACCGATCGATCAAATTCTATGCGGATATCTTTGGTTTCAAGGAGTCGCACCGACTGACCTTCGATGACTTTACGTTGATTTATCTGCGCAACGAAGAGAGTCAGTACGAGATCGAGTTGACGCATAACCATGGTCGGACCGAACCCTATACGCACGGAGACGGCTACGGACATTACGCCTTCGCCGCGACAGACTTAGTAAGCATGCACTCCAAGATCGCTGAACTCGGTTATGCGCCTACCGCGATCAAGGAGTTTCGCCAAAACGACGAACTGCTCGCTCGCTTTTTCTTTGTTGCCGACCCCGACGGATACAAAATCGAAGTCTTGGAAAGACAAGGGCATTACCAATAAATCGCTGGCAACGATGCCTGAAAAACGATAGAGGAGATAAGCATGCATGGACCGACACAACCGCAACGCAGGAAGTTCTTCAAGATTGCCTCCGCCGGGACACTGGCAAGCACGGCCGTAGGAATTCCGAGTCTTCTTGTTTCCAGCCAGGCGCAGGCGGAAGAATTGCTGGGCAAGGAGGTCTTCTCCACCCTGGTCAAGATCGCGCGCGACATCTTCCCGCATGACCGCTTTGGAGACGAACCATATGCCAAGGCGGTCGCGGATTATAGCGGCAAGGGAAAGGAAGATCCTGCGTTGCGCAACGTTCTCATCGACGGAGTCAAGCTGGCCGATGCAGCGGCGAAGAAACAGCACCGAAAAGGTTACGCCGAACTGGCGGACGAGAAAGCGCGCGTCGCCATCCTGACCACCATCCAAGACACCCCCTCTTCACCGGTCTGCGCGGCGCCCTGGTGGTCGGCTTGTATAACCAGCCGGCCGTCTGGGCAAAACTGGGCTATCAAGGTCCGTCCGCCGAACACGGCGGTTATATCCATCGCGGATTCAACGATCAATCCTGGATGGACGCGCAAAGCTGAAACCGGTAACAGACAAATATAAGCGAGGAGGCTACTATCATGGCAGCAAAGGCTAAATTCGGCTTAGACGAGGAAGTCGTCGTCATCATCGGCTCCGGCGCGGGCGGCGGCACCTTGGGAAATGAACTTGCCCAGAAAGGCATCAAGGTTGTCATCCTCGAGGCGGGTAAGCGGCATGAAATCGGCGATTTCGAAAATGATGAATGGCCGATGTTCGAGAAGATCTCGTGGCTGGACAAGCGGTCCACCTCCGGCACTTGGGAAATCGCCAGAGACTTCCCCAATCTTCCGGCATGGATCGTGAAAGCCGTGGGGGGAACCACAGTGCATTGGGCGGGCGCGTCGTTGCGCTTCCAGGATCATGAGTTCCGGATCCGCTCCGAGTACGGCGACATACAAGGCGCCAACATGCTGGATTGGCCCATTACCCTGAACGAACTGGCGCCATATTACGAACGCGCCGAATACAAGATGGGCGTCACCGGCACGCATGGCATTCCGCGCCTGCCGGGAAACAACAACTACCGCGTGCTCGCGGCCGGCGCGAAGAAAATGGGATATCGCGATTTCCATACCGGGAATATGGCGATCAATTCCCAGCCGCGGGACGGGCGCGGCGCATGCCAGCAAATCGGTTTCTGCTTCCAGGGCTGTAAATCCGGCGCCAAATGGTCGACCCTGTATGCCGAGATTCCCAAAGGAGAGCGCACCGGAAATCTCGAAGTGAGGCCGGATGCCCAGGCACTCAAGATAGAACACGATGCCTCGGGACGCGTCACCGGGGTAGTCTACGCAAACTCGAAAGGTGTACGGAATTTCCAGAAGGCGCGCGTGGTTTGCGTGGCCGGCAACTCCATCGAATCGCCGCGCTTGCTGCTGAACTCCGCCTCGTCGATGTTTCCGGACGGCTTGGCAAACTCTTCCGGGCAGGTCGGCAAGAACTATATGCGCCACATGACCGGTTCGGTGTATGCCGTGTTCGACAAGCCGGTGCACATGTTTCGCGGCACCACCATGGCCGGCATCATACGCGACGAGTCGCGGCACGACACGAGCCGCGGATTCGTCGGCGGCTATGAAATGGAGACGCTCTCCCTCGGCGTGCCATTCCTGGCGGCGTTCCTCGAGCCGGGCGCCTGGGGCCGGGAGTTTACTTCCGTGATGGATGCCTACGACAACATGGCCGGCATGTGGCTGGTCGGGGAAGACCTGCCGCAAGAGTCGAACCGCATTAGCCTGCACCCGACGGAAAAGGACCAATTCGGCCTGCCCATTCCACATGTGGCCTACAGCGATCATGCCAACGACGCCGCAATGCGTGCTCACGCCTACAAGCAGGGCAAGGCCTTGTATGAAAGCGTCGGCGCCAAGCGTACCGTCTTCACGCGCCCCTATCCATCCACCCACAACCTGGGAACGAACCGGATGAGTGAAAAGCCGCAGGACGGCGTGGTCAACAAGTGGGGGCGCGCCCATGACATCAAGAACCTGTTCGTTTCGGATGGCAGCCAGTTCACGACCAGCGCGGCGGAAAATCCGACCTTGACCATCGTGGCGCTGGCGATACGCCAAGCCGACCATATCGCGCAAGCAATGTCGAGGAAGGAGCTGTGATGCGCAGCATTCGCGGAATACGTGCCGTTGCAGCCGTCGTTGCCGGTCTTGGCGTGATGATCGATGCCGCGTATGCTCAGGAGAAGGCTGCGGGCGAAAAACTGTTCAAGGGCCAATGCATGACTTGCCATTCCACTGGCCGCGGCGAGCCGCATCGCCAGGGCCCGAATCTTTTCGGCATCGTGGGACGGGATGCCGGGCGGACACCCGGCTACACGTATTCCGACGCGTTCCAGAAAGCTCTCGGCGGCAAGCGCTGGACCGATGCCGCGCTCGATGCCTGGCTGGCGGATACGCAAGATGTCGCACCGGGTTCGGTGATGCCGTATGTCCAGGCCGACGCCGATAAGCGCCGGGAGTTGATCAAATACCTGAATACGCTGCACTGACGATTCGAGCGAATGCAGCGCGCGTATCGTGCCGGCGTAAAACAGCACGATGAGATTGATGACGGATTCGATATCAAGCCCGGGATCAAGCAAGGGCTGCGGAAATGCCAGGATCCGCATCGATACCGCCGTTCGCGGCGGTCATTGTTTCAACAGCGCTTTTTTATCGAGGGACACCAAATGTGCAAACTCTACATTGAAGCGGATCCAATCCATTACGAATTGCGGACACGTTCGATCCGGATCCATGGCGTGGTCACGAGCATCCGTCTCGAAAATCTGTGCTGGGACATTCTTGCCCGGATTGCCAATTCGAGCGAACTCACCACGAACCAGCTGATCTGCACGCTCCATGACGAACTCATCGAACGCCAGGAAAAGATCACGAATTTCGCGTCGTTCCTCAGGATCAGTTGCATGCGTTATCTGTCCTTCGTCGCCAAAGATCACGACAAGGAGTTCCTGTTGCTTGGCCGTTCCGCGGTTACCCGGCCAGAGACTCATGGCCCGCATGCGAACAACCATGCGACGGAAGACCGTTCGGTGGTGGTAAGCCTCCCGGAAAAAAAGGCCAAATGAATTGAGCGTGGAGCCTTCCTCGTCGTTCCTGGTACATTGGACATCGCTTTTCGATCATCATGCAAAAATCCGGCAATCATCAACTCGAGGTACTTGCCGTCCACGCCTTTGAGGACAACTACATCTGGCTGATCCACGATGGCACGAGCGGCATCGTCGTCGATCCTGGCGATCCGGATGCCGTCATCCGGGTTCTCGATGAGCGCCGCTTGCATCTGGCCGCGATCCTCGTCACTCATCATCATGGCGATCATATCGCCGGCATACCATCGCTTGCGGCTCGCTTCCGCTGCGACGTGTTTGGGCCTGCGAAAGAAGATATAGCTGGTCTGACGCACAAGGTAAAAGCAAATGATGTGATCCGGATCGCACAGGCCGGACTGGAGCTGCATGTGCTGGAAATTCCCGGACATACCCTGGGACATCTCGCTTACCACTGTGAACAGCGACAGTGGCTGTTCCCCGGCGATACCTTGTTCGCCGCAGGATGCGGGCGCCTGTTCGAGGGCAGTTCGGACCAGATGCACCGCTCCTTGCAGAAACTCATGGCATTGCCGGACACCACGCAGGTATTTTGCGCGCACGAATATACGCTATCCAACCTGGCCTTCGCGTTGGAAGCCGACCCCGAGAATCCGGATATCCCTCACCGGCTGCTAGTCGAGAAAGCGAAGCGCAGGCAAGGCCTGCCCACGATCCCGACCACCATAGGCTGGGAGAGACGCACCAATCCCTTTGTCCGGGCGTCGGAAGCCAGTGTCGTTCGAAATATCGTACTTCGCAGGCGCCCCGCCAATATTGAACCTCCCGCCATCTTCGCTGCGTTAAGAAGCTGGAAAGACGAGTTTCGCAGCCATCCGAACCCAACGCCGGACATAGCGTATGAATAACAACCTCTCGCACAATTTTTCGATCAGCGCGATGTCTTTTCTGATTTCGGCGTCCGGCCTGATTTGCGCGCTTGCGTCTGCGTCTCATCCAAATGGAATCGACATGCGCGAGCCGATTTTTGCGAGCGCCGTGCTGCTGACGTTCTCCATCGCGGTCGCCAGCGTATGCGCGCTCTTCAACGAACGCTCGAGATCCATGTCGTTTCGCCTCAAGGAAGAGGTGGCGAAGAAGAACGTCGAGTTGGAAGCGGTCAGCAAGAATCTCGCCGAATTCAAGGGCCAGATGTTGCAACAGGAGAAAATGGCCGCCATCGGCACGCTTGCCGTCGGCCTGCTGCATGAAATTAACAATCCCGTGAACTTTTGCCTGATGGCGGTCAATGTCGCGCAAGAGAGTCCCATTGCCAAGGCAGATCCCGGCCTGAACGAATGTCTGACCGATGCCAAACTAGGCATGCAGCGTATTCAGCATATCGTCTCCGACTTGAAGGTCTTCGCCTATCGCGATCCGGATGCCGCTTTCGTCATGAAATCGTTCTTGTTCGAGAAGGCGCTGGAATCCGCGACGCGACTGACCATGTATGAATTGAAAGGCGTCTCGATGTGCCGCGATTTGCCGAACGATACGCTGGTGCGCGGCGACGAAGCGGCCATCGTCGGCGTGTTGATCAATCTGTTCAGCAATGCAGCCCTGGCCATGCGCAAGGCGCGCACGCCGAAACCCGCCATACAGGTGTCGGCCGCCTGGCAGGATGGCAGGCTGCATGTGGCCGTCCGCGACAACGGCCCGGGCATCGCTCCCGAGAATATCTCCCGCATCTTCGAGCCTTTCTTCACGACCCGCGAGGTCGGGCAAGGATTGGGCCTTGGTCTGAGCATCAGCCATCGTGTGATCGAACGTCACGGCGGCACGTTGCACGCCGAAAGCGTCGCCGGCGAATGGACTCGAATGAGCTTCGACTTGCCGCGGGCGGATTGAAACCGGTCGCGCGTATCGATAACGACGTGCACGACGATTGCAGTACCGATTTGCCGGGATTTCCGGCAGTTCAACCATATCAGGGTAGGAGCAAGCGATGATGGACACCAGCGTTTCCGAGCCGATGATTCTCTTCGTGGATGACGAGCCCGCCGCCGTCAAGTATTTCCAGCGTGCGATCGATTCGCTCGCCCCGGTCGTGACGGCCGACTCGGTCGAAGAAGGAAAACGCCTGCTGGATCGGCATGCGGATACGCTGGCAGTATTGATGTCGGACCAACGTATGCCGGGAGAGTACGGCAATGAACTACTACGCTATGCCAGCAACCGGCATCCGCATATCGTCCGGATCCTGACGACGACTTATTCCGAGTTGGACGACACGGCCGAGGCGATCAACGAGGGCCCGGTGCAACGCTACCTTCAGAAGCCGCTGGATCTCGCCGCGCTGCGCATCGAACTGAAGCAGGCGATGGAATTCGCCGCCGTTCGCAAGGAACGCGACCGCCTGCTGCGCGAAAAGATAGCAGCAAGACAAAAGCAACTGATCGCCAGCCGCATCAGCGCTCTGTATTCGATATGCAGCACCATCGCCGGATCGGCATGCCTCCAGCCGGTGGAGACTTATCTCAATGCGGCGCGGAATGTCGGCATGAGGCGTCCGGACGCCGATTGGTTGCAGATGGACTATACCGATCTCATGTGCGCGGAAGCATTGCGCAGCGGAGCCTATGGCGATGAAGTGCGCCGGGCGCTCTTCAGAATGGGGCAGAGCTTCGCGCAGTACGACGGCGACGATACGATTCAGGCATTGGCGGAACTGTGGCCGGGAAAAGTATGTGCGCTCGACGACCAAACTTACGTGTTGGCGAACGACTTGAACCTGGCGGAATTCCTGGAAACGCCCTCGCAATCTCCAGCTTCTCCCGATCATGCCGACTGGCTGGCGTTCTTGATGTGGCTGGATCGGCGCGGTCAGTCGCTGCAAGTGACGCAGTCGGATGCGGGTCTGGAATGCCGCGTGACACAGGACAATGTGCCTCTTCCAAGATCCAGGCTGGCAGCCTGGATAAAGCAATTCTAACGCCTCCCTCAAGAGTCCCGCGCCGCGCGGGACCTGCACTTCTTGCTCGTTTGAGCCCCTCCTTCCTCCGCGATATAATCGCGGGTTTGTCCCCATGGATCTGTTGCCGGTAGTGACTTCGGTTCACCAGCACCAGGTCAAGGCCAGTGTTCGCTCGAATAGCGACCCGGGCTGCTCGTCTTCTTGCTTTTTTCGATTTTGATTGCGCCTGCATATGACGCGAGTGTTACCGCGTACAAATTTCCATAGTTCAAAACTCATTCGCTGCCTCGCCGATTTGGACCTCGTGCATACCGCGGATCCGGGGAGTTCCTATGCGGAAACACTGGGTCTGTGGATCCATTTTGCCGACGCCATCACTCTCTCTGCCGTGCACAACGACAGCATAGCGATTCCGACAAACGGATCGTCCAAAGCACGAGACGCCGCGCATGCCGCGGTCGACGCCGAATGCAAGCGCATACAGCGCATGCTGGCGAACACGGTCAGGGAGAGTTGCTTGCCCGACTCCGGCAAGACGCACATCACGCTGCCTCCTCCCATATCCGAGCCCGTGCCTGATCTCTCGAAGGCGTACGCGCCATATCGCCGGTTCTATGAAGCGCATCAACGCGACATGGAATCGAGCATTCAGCCCTTGAGGGCGAGGGTCAGGGAAACGGTGGCGAAGACATCGCCGCGACTCAAGAAACTTGCCGACCTGGATGCGACGTTCGAGAAGATATTGCGCGATCGCGAGAATAAATTGCTCTCCAAGGTGCCGCTACTTCTGAAAAAGCGTTTTGCGCAATTGTTCCAGGAATATCAGCAAACATCCATCGATGCTCGACAAGCTGGCAATCCAGCCGGCCGAATGCCAGCGGGAGCCTGGCTGGCGCGCTTTTGCGATGACATGCGAACGCTGCTGCTGGCGGAAGTGGAGCTGCGCATGCAACCGACGGTGGGACTCATCGAAGCAATCAAACAAGATACACAATGAATAGACATTTATTTACGGCCGCCTTCGTCTTGGGCGCCCTCGGCATCGTCTGGGTAGGTATCGGATTCATCGACTCCAGCCTTCTGGCGCTGCTGATGACGGTTGTCATCGGCGCGGTCTATGTGTTCGGCGCGCATGAGCTGCGGCGGTTCCGAGAGGCGACATCCACATTGACGGACGCTCTCGCGGCGATTCCAGAGAACCTGACCGACCTCGACGACTGGCTGGCCCGCGTGCATCCTTCGCTGCAAAACGCCGTGCGCTTGCGCATCGAGGGAGAGCGCATGGGCTTGCCAGGCCCTGCCCTCACGCCGTACCTGGTCGGACTGCTGGTGATGCTGGGGATGCTCGGCACGTTCCTGGGCATGGTCGTCACGCTCAAGGGCGCGGTCTTTGCGTTGGAAAAGACGACCGACCTTCAAGCGATCCGCTCCGCGCTCGCGGTGCCGGTCGCGGGCTTGGGGCTTGCGTTCGGCACCTCCGTGGCAGGGGTGGCCGCATCCGCGATGCTGGGCCTGATGTCGGCGCTCAGCCGGCGCGAAAGAATGCAAGCCGCGCAACAACTGGACACCAGGATCGCCACGACGTTGCGACGCTTTTCGCTCACGCATCAGCGCCAGGAAACCTTCAAGGCGCTGCAGCTGCAATCCCAGGCCTTGCCTCAGGTTGTCGACAAATTGCAGGCGATGATGGCGCAGATGGAAGAGATGAGCCGGCAGTCGAACCAGCGCTTGCTCAGCAATCAGGAGGATTTTCACAGCAATGCGAAGATCGTCTATACCGATCTGGCACGGGCGGTCGATCAATCCCTTCGCGAGAGCTTGAGCCGAAGCGCGCAGGTTGCCGGCGAAAGCATCAAACCCGTGCTCGAATCCGCGATGGAGGGGATCGCGCGGGAAGCGACATTGATGCACCAACGCATGGCAGAGACGGTACAAGCGCAGCTCGACGGACTTTCCGCGCGCTTCAACGATACCGCCGCCGGCGTGGCTGAAAACTGGTCTGCGGCTGTGCGCAGCCACGAGCAAGCAAGCGCCGGCATCGCCGCGGACCTGGGCCGTTCACTGGTTGAATTCAACGAAACATTCGAGCAGCGTTCCGGCGCCCTCGTGGCCAGGATTGGCGAAACTTACGCCGGCCTGCAGGCCGATCACACAGAGCGTGACGAGCGGCGGCAGCAGGCTTGGACGCAGTCGCTGGAAGCGATGGCTGCGTCCGTTGCCCAGGAATTGCGGCAGACCGGCGCACGAGCGCTTTCTCAGCAACAGGAGGTCCTCGACACCCTGGCCCGGACCGCCCAAGACATCACCGAACACGCGCAGGCTCGCGCTCGCGATGCGCTAGCCGAAACGACGCGCTTGATCGCGTCCGCCGAAGAATTGATGCGCTCGCGCATCGCCGCCGAAGCGCAGTGGATCGAACAGCACCGCGAGCGGATGGATCAACTAGCCGGCATGTTGCGTTCCGAGCTCGGCACGCTCAAGGACGACGAAGCCGCACGCGGCAATGCCGCGATCGAACGCCTGGGGCAACTGCAGGCGGCGCTGGCAAGCCACCTGACGACGCTGGGCACCGCGCTGGAGGAGCCAATCACGCGGCTCATCCACACGGCCTCGGAAGCGCCCCGCGCCGCGGCGGAAGTGATCGGGCAACTGCGCCAGGAGATCTCCAACAGCGTAGCGCGCGACAACGAGCTTCTCGAGGAACGCAGCCGCATCATGGAAACGCTCAATGCGCTGCTCGCCGCGATCAATCATGCGTCCTTGGAGCAGCGCGCCGCGATCGATTCCCTGGTGGCCTCTTCCGAGAAGGCGCTCAACGCCACCGCCAGCGCGTTCTCGGACAATGTCGCCGCAGAGGCCGCCAAACTGACGGACATCGCCGCGAACGTCACCAGCAGCGCGGTCGAAGTGTCGAGCCTGAGCGAAGCCTTCGGTTTCGCGGTGCAGGCGTTCAATGAAGCCAATGAGAAGCTGATCGCCAGCCTGCAGCGCATCGAAGGCGCAATGGACAAATCCCAGTCGAGAAGCGACGAACAGCTCGCCTATTACGTGGCCCAGGCCCGTGAAATCATCGACCTCTCGATGACGTCGCAAAAGGAAATCGTCGAAGCGCTGCGCCGGCTGCCGTCGGCACAAGGCACGTTCGCCGAAGAGGTCCGATAATGCACGACAGCGACGCCGGTGTTGAACAGACGGCGCCCGTGTGGGCCGTCTTTGGCGACTTGATGTCGAGTTTGCTGGGCGCTTTCGTGCTGCTCCTGGTGGGCGTGGTTGCCGTCCAGATGGAATTGACATCGCACCTGCAAGAAGAGGTGAAAAAGCGCCGGCTCGAAGAGCAGCGCAGGATGAGCCTGGAAAAGGCCTTGGCGATTCCGCTGGCGACCGGACGCATCACCTTGAACGACGGGCGCATCGGCATCAGCGGCCAGGTCTTGTTCGCGCTCAATTCGGATGAATTGCAGCCCGAAGGCCGGCAATTATTGAAGAGCCTGGTCCTGCCGCTGCGGGCCTATTTGGGGGCGCGCGAAGAGCTGCTCATGGTGAGCGGATTCACCGACGACAAGCCGATACGCGGCGGCCCCTTCGCCGACAATTGGGAATTGTCGGCCCAGCGCGCCTTGACGGTGACCCGCACCTTGATCGAGGAGGGGATGCCGTCGTCGATGGTATTCGCGGCAGCCTTCGGTTCCGAGCAGCCGGTACGGCCCAACACCGACGACGGCGCGCGCGCGCAAAACCGGCGGGTGGAAATGGCGCCCGTGCCGAAAACCTCCAACGCCAAAAAAGCCGCTTCATGATCGAGCCGGAACACAAGAGCATCGCGGATGCCCCCGCGGATACATCTCCCGATGTCGATGCGCTGATCGCTTCCTTGCGCGCGGCAGGCGCGGACCGGTTCGATCCGGTGCGCTGGCGCTATGTCGAAGTGCTGGCCAAACGCGCGGCGACGTATCAGGGCAGCGTCAAACGCATGCTCGACGCCAAGTTGGCGCGCGCGCTGGCGGCGCTCGAAAAACGCTTCCGGCTTGCGCGCGGCGATGCCGAGGAAACCGCCGATCGCAGTATCGAACAGTATCCGCATGCGGCCGGCGAATTGCAGCGTCTCTTGGTTGCCGGCGATTTCAAAGGATTGCAACGATTGGCCGCCGCCCTGAAATCGGGCGAGCCATGTGCATCGTTGAGCGCGCTGGTGCGCCGCCTCGAGCAACATCCGCCGGAAAATATCGATGCGTGTCCGGTGGACCACGTCGAACCGCGCGCCGAACTGAAGACCGTACGGAATTTCAGGGATACCTGGTCAAAGCTGAGTGTCGACAGGCAATTGGCGCAGGCACGCGAGCAGGCCCCCAAGAATGCCGGACCGATCAATTCCCACATGCTGGTGCTGCGCTCGCTGACATTGATGCGCGACATCTCTCCCGATTATCTCAACCGGTTCATGTCTTACGCGGACACCTTGCTGTGCCTCGATCAATGCGAGAAGGAAAAGCCGGTCAACTCCAGGAAGCAATCGGCGACGAAAGCGCCGAAAAAATAGCCGAGCGGGTCCGATGGATATGGGCCAGGTCTCGGGAGTGTCATGGCAGCCGGGAATCGATGAACCGGGCGTGGGCGTCGCCCCAAACGCCGCTACAAAAACATTGTGCTGTTGAAAGCAACTCCATACACTTGCATGTATCTTGCCAAGTGTTGGCCGTTTCATTCCTGGTAACAGCACACCCTAGCCCGCATGAAAAAGCCGCTACTCCTCGCTGCCACGCACGCCGCCGCTCTTGGCCTTGGATTTGGCCTCGGCATCTACGCTCTTCCGATCCTCACAGCGCCCGCCGCGCCCACATCGGCCGACGTGGCTTCGGCGGCGACGCAAGCCGCGTACCGGGGGCAATTTCGCCGGGATCTGAAAGACAGCGATCCGCTGCATTGGGGCGAAGGCACCGTCTCGCTTTCTCGCCGCAGCATCGTCCTGGCCGGGAAACTCGCTCCCGGCCCTGACTACAAGCTCTACCTGTCGCCGGAGTTCGTGGAGACCGAGGCCGATTTCATGCGCCTGAAGCCGCGCATGGTGCGCGTGGGAGATGTGCGGACGTTCGAGAATTTCGTCGTCCACGTGCCGGAGTCGGTGGATATATCGCGCTACAACACCGTCATCGTCTGGTGCGAGTCATTCAGCCAATTCATTACCGCGGCCAGGTACCAATAGCAGGCATCGCGAGCATCCTGCCCGCCCTCGCTCACTTGCCGTGCGAGACTCCATCCCCAAATCGAAATGCGTGATCCACGGGCCAATTTCGGGCATTTGCCGGTAAGGGAAGCTTTCTCCGGACGCATGACTACCACGAAGTTCATGGCAAGGAAGACTGGCTTGCGCAGGGAGTCCCCGCCGCCGACATCGCCGGATTCGTGCGCTTCAGCGGAGACGGCGGATACTTCGACAACATCAACGTCGTCATGGGCGATCACCCGGCGCGCAAGAATCCGGCATGGGAAAAGCGGTCGGCGAAGCCGGAACGCTACATTGACAACACCTTCATTTCAAGCGATGACTGGAGGAAGACGAGAGATGAGCTGGTTCACTTCGATTTGTTTCCGACCCTCCTGGAATTCGCCGGCATCGAGGCCGCGCATGGCCGTCCTGGCCTGAGCTATAGCGTCTTCAAGACAACGGCACCCTCTCCCGCCGGCCATAGATTCGAGGAGATGCAACGGGCGCTATTGCGACCTTCATCGCCATATACGGCGCTATGGGCGAAGCAGCGGCAGATGTGAGGAGTCTCACGGGTAACGCCTGCCAGCCGTCCGGAACATTCGACCGTTTCCGGGGCAATAACTGACTCCGTCGGGCTCTCGCTTCCAATATGCAAGGACGGTGCGCAACCATGCGATTCGACAACCACCGAGCTCTTGACAGCGCGATCAATGCACAGCACTATACCTTGCATTACAAGGTAACTTGCATAACAGGATATTCGTGTGGAAAACGAAGAACATCAGGAAAAATGGCAAATACAGTTGCGCAAAGGCGCGCTTGAACTGGTGATTCTGGCTGCCCTGCGAGGCCGCCCCGTGTATGGCCTGGCCCTGCTGCGTCACCTGCAGCGCTTCCCCACTACCGCCATTACGGAAGGCACGCTGTATCCGTTGCTGGACCGCCTGAAGCGTGACGAATTGGTGAGCGCCAACTGGGTGCAAGAGGGCGAGAGCCGGCCTCGCAAGTACTACCAGCTCACCCCCAAGGGCGAACGAAAACTCGCCGCTCTCTCGCTGTCGTGGCACCAGTCGGTCACCGACATCAACTCTTTGCTGGCCATAACGGCCGACACCGATCTGCCCAACGGAGGAAGCTGACATGATTTCGCACCAACCGATCCGCGCATATATGCACGCGCTTGCCTCGCAGCTTGGCAAGCTGCAAAAAGCCGACGCCGAGGAGGTCATCCGGGAAATCGAGAGCCATATCCATGAAGTCATCGACCAGGCCGAAGCGCGTGGCGAAGATCTCGACGTTGCCGAATTGCTGGCAGGCTTCGGGCCGCCCGAGAAATTGGCGGCGCAGTACGTGGCCCACATCCAGAACGGCGCACCGCCGCCTGCGGGCTTCCGCGTCATCCAGAGCGTCAAACAGACGGCGACCCGCGGATTGTATTACTCGATGGGAGCGTTCGGTTATTCGGTTGCCATCGCATTGGTCTTGCTGGCGCTGGCAAAGATAGTCGAACCTTCGTCGGTCGGCGTATGGTCGGTTGCCGGCGGCAACGCCATCTCGATCGCCTGGTCAGGGTCCCCCTACCCGGAAGCGCAAGAATTGCTGGGGTACGCCCTGGTGCCGCTCGCCCTGCTGGCCGCGGCGTGGTGCGCGGAGCTGACAAGGCGGGTGTTACGGGTGCTGCGGCGCGGGCTGTCTTAAGGGCCCAGTTTCCGAGGGTGGTGCTCCACCCTTTTTTTCCAAGCATTGCGAGTGGTCCGTGGCGGTCCGTGCGGCTGTCAGCCTTTGCTCGCGCCAAAAAAAAGGAATGCTCACCATGAAAACTGCATTGACTTACTTCCGGCATTTTCTGGCCGTGCTGCTGGTGTTGGCAGTGCCTGTCGTCGGCATCGGTCTCTGGTCGGGCGCGGATGCCTACTACGAAAGCACGACCGCCTACAAAGCGGCTGACGAAGGCCCGCACGTGTTTCAACAAGACGGCCAATGGCTGGCGCACACCCTGCGCGGCGACCGCGACGAAGGCTTCTGGGTCGAAGCGCGGCACCATCCGCAAACGGCCCCCTTCCAGTTCGAAGTGATCTTTCCGTTGGACGACAGCCGCTTCCTGGTGCAAGCAAGTCCCGAATTTGCCACGCCGCCCACCCGCTATCAGGATGGCCAGCCGATCCTTGCGATCTCCGACATTGAAGGCAACTACCGAACCTTCCGCGATTTCCTGATCAACGCCAAGGTGATCGATAACGACATGAACTGGACGTTTGGCAAAGGGCACCTCGTACTGGTCGGCGATTTTGTCGACCGCGGCCCCTCCACCACGCAGGTGCTCTGGTTCATCTACAAACTGGAGCAAAGCGCCAAGCCGCATGGCGGCCGCGTGCACTACCTCCTGGGCAATCACGAAATCAAGAACCTGCAAGGCGACTTCCAGGCCGCGCACAAAAAGTACTTCAACGTCGCCGCCATTCTCGGAAAACCGCAGTCCGAACTGTTCGGCGACAACGCCTTTCTAGGCCGCTGGCTGATGAGCAAAAACACCGTCGAAGTGATCAACGGCACTCTGTTCGTGCATGGCGGCTTGCATCCGGCGCTTGCCGAGCGCTCCTATACGCTGGACGATCTCAATCGCATCGTTCGCGCCCAGTATCGACGCATCTGGTTCCCAAAGCGCCATGCGGGCGACGAAGACCTGCTGCTCAACACCAAGACGGGGCCGTCTTGGTATCGCGGCTACTTCAAGGACGACTTGACCCAAGCGCAAATCGAACGAACCTTGGCCAAGTTCGGGGCAACCGCCGTCGTCGTCGGCCATACCCCGAATTCACGCGTAAAGGCGCTGTATGACAAGAAGGTGTTCGCCATCGATGTCAAACATCCCGGGGATTATCGCATCGTCTTCCCGCCGCGCCGCTCGGAAGGCCTGCTCCTGGACGGCAGCGCCGCCTGGCGCGTCCTGGATGACGGCAGCCGCGTCGAGCTGTGAATGATGCCCGCGCGACAGCGCCGCATCTTCCCCTTTCGCCGCAAGGGCAGTTCAAGCGGATAGCGCTCCAAATCCGCCATCTACGCTTCCTGCCCCCACACCTCCGCCACCCTCAACAAATTGGTCGTCCCCGGCTGCCCGAACGGCACGCCGGCCGTGATCGCGATCTGGTCCCCCGGCTGCGCAAACCCTTCCTGCAACGCCGTCCGGCAAGCCAGCCCCACCATCGCATCGACATTCAAGGCATCCGCGCTGACCGTCGAGTGCACGCCCCACACCAGCGCCATGCGGCGTGCGGTCGATAGCTTCGGCGTGATCGACAGGATCGGCGCCGACGGCCGTTCGCGCGCCGCCCGCAGGCTGGTATGACCGGACGTGGTGTAGGTCACCGTCGCCATCGCGCCGACGATGCGAGCGACGTCGCGCAGCGCGGCGCAGATCGCGTCGCCGCGCATCGACGCCGCATCGGGCAGCGATTCCACGTGCCAGGCGTCGATCAGGTTGCGGTAGAGCGGATCGCGCTCGACTTCCTTGATGATGCGGTCCATGATCGCGACCGCTTCGAGCGGATAGGCGCCGCTGGCCGATTCGGCCGATAGCATCACCGCATCGGCGCCGTCGTAGATCGCGCCGGCGACATCCGATGCTTCGGCACGCGTCGGCACCGGCGCGGCGATCATGGATTCGAGCATCTGGGTGGCGACGATGATCGGCTTGCCATGCTTGCGGCAGGCGCGCAGGATGCGCTTCTGCTCGCCCGGCACGCGTTCCGGCGGCAGTTCGACGCCAAGGTCGCCGCGCGCGACCATGATCGCGTCCGACACTTCGACGATCTCTTCCAGTCGTGCCAATGCGGCCGGCTTTTCGAGCTTGGCGAGCAAGCCGGCGCGGTCGCCGATCAAGGCGCGCGCTTCGAGCAGATCCTCCGGCCGCTGCACGAAGGACAAGGCGATCCAGTCGACGCCGAGACCGAGCGCGAATTCGAGATCGCGCCGGTCTTTGGCGGTCAGCGCGGGAATCGGCAGCACGGCATCGGGCACGTTGACGCCCTTCTTGTCCGACAGTACGCCGCCGTTGACCACGCGCGTGCGGATGCGCCGGCCGTCGGCGGCGATCACTTCGAGCTTGATCTTGCCGTCGTCGAGCAGCAGCGCTTGCCCTGCCGCGATGACGTCGAACAATTCCGGGTGCGGCAGGCAGACGCGCTCGCGGCCGCCCTCGGCCGGGTCGCGGTCGAGGATGAATTCGTCGCCGGCGGCGAGCGTGATCTTGCCGTCTTCGAACTGGCCGATGCGCAGCTTCGGTCCCTGCAGGTCGGCCAGGATGGCGATCGGACGGCCGAGCTTGCGTTCGGCGGCGCGCACGAGTTCGTAGCGCTCCCGGTGGTCGGCATGCGTGCCGTGGCTGAAGTTGAAGCGGAAGACATCGGCGCCCGCTTCGAACAGTGATTCGATCATGCCGGCGCTGGAGCTGGCCGGGCCGAGGGTGGCGACAATTTTCGCCTTGCGTTGACGTCGCATAGATGAATTAGAGGATCAGGATCGCGCGGAAATCGTTGACGTTGGTGCGCGTGGGCCCGCTCACGACAAGGTCGCCGAGCGCGCTGAAAAAGCCGTAGCCGTCGTTGTTGTCGAGCATGGCGCGCGGCCGTTGCGGCAAGACTTCGGCGGCGCGCGCGACCGAATCGGGATGGTAGAGGGCCCCGGCATTGTCTTCGGAACCGTCGATGCCGTCGGTGTCGCAGGCGATCGCATGGATGCCGGGATGGCCGTCGAGCGTGACGGCGAGGCTCAGCAGGAATTCGGCGTTGCGTCCGCCGCGGCCGTCGCCGCGCACCGTGACGGTCGTCTCGCCGCCCGAGATCAGCACGCAAGGTTTGACGAACGGTTGATCGCGCCTGGCGATCTGTTTTGCCAATGCGGCATGCATCATGCCGATATCGCGGGCTTCGCCTTCGATTTCGTCGGACAGGATGTAGGGCGTGATGCCGAGCGCGCGTGCCTTGGCGGCGGCGGCTTCGAGCGCTTCCTGCGCGGTGGCGATGACGCGCTGCTCGTTGCGGGCGAAGCCCGCGTCGCCCGGCTTCGGCGTTTCGCCCTTGCCGGAGCGCAGATGCTGCGCGATGTTGTCTGGCACGGCGATGTCGTATTTCTTCAGGATGGCGAGCGCCTGCTCGCAAGTGGTCGGATCGGGCAAGGTCGGGCCGCTGGCGATGACGCCGGGGTCGTCGCCGGGCACGTCGGAAATCAGCAGGGTGACGACGCGCGCCGGCGCGCAGGCGAGCGCGAGCCGGCCGCCCTTGATCGCCGACAAGTGCTTGCGCACGCAATTCATTTCGGAGATCGCGGCCCCGCTCTTGAGCAAGGCTTTGTTGATCGCCTGCTTCTGCTCGAGCGTGATGCCGTCCGCCGGCAAGGCCAACAAGGCCGAGCCGCCGCCGGAGATCAGACACAGCACCAGGTCGTTTTCGGTCAGGCCTTGCACCATCTCCATCATGCGCGCGGCTGCCTTGCGGCCAGCTTCGTCGGGTACCGGATGCGCGGCTTCGACGACGTCGATGCGCTTGCAATCGGCTCCATGGCCATAGCGCGTGACGACCAGGCCCGAGATGTCGCCATGCCAGTGGTCCTCGACCGCCTTCGCCATCGCGGCGGCGCCCTTGCCCGCGCCGATGACGAGCGTGCGGCCCTTCGGCGGCGCCGGCAGGTGCTGCGGCAGGCACTTCGCGGCGCTGACCGCATCGAGGGCGGCCGCGTACAGGTCGAGCAGGAATTGGCGAGGATCGAGCTGGCTCATGATGGCGATTCCGGGAAGACGATAAGACCTAACGTATCACGCCTTCGCGATCTCGTGGTTCGACATCAGCTCGATCGCGCGGCACAGCGCCGAATGGTCGAGGCCGCTCATGCCGTTGGCGGCGCAGGCATTCATCAGTTCCTGCGCGGTCGCCGTGTTGGGCAACGACACGCCGAGCGCCTTCGCGCCTTGCAAAGCGAGGTTCAAGTCCTTTTGGTGCAACTCGATCCGGAAGCCCGGATTGAAAGTGCGCTTGACCATGCGCTCGCCGTGCACTTCCAGGATGCGCGACGAAGCGAAACCTCCCATCAGCGCCTGGCGCACCTTGGCCGGATCGGCGCCCGCCTTGGAAGCGAACAGCAACGCCTCGGCCACGGCCTGGATGTTGAGCGCGACGATGATCTGGTTCGCGACCTTGGTGGTCTGGCCGTCGCCGTTGCCGCCGACCAGGGTGATGTTCTTGCCCATCAATTCGAACAGCGGCTTGACGCGGTCGTAGGCCGCTTCCGAGCCGCCGACCATGATGGTCAGCGATGCCGCCTTCGCGCCGACTTCGCCGCCCGAGACCGGCGCATCCAGGTAGTCGGCGCCGAGCTCCTTGATCCGGTTCGCGAATTGCTTGGTGGCGATCGGCGAGATCGAGCTCATGTCGACCACCACCTTGCCTTCGGCCCCGCTTTCCTTCAAGCCTTGCGCGACGCCGTTCTCGCCGAACAGCACGGCTTCGACGTGCGGCGTGTCCGGCACCATGACGATGACGATATCGGCGCGATTCGCGACTTCGGCGCCCGAAGTGCAGACCGTGGCGCCGCCTTCGATCAATTCGAACGGCGGATTCTTCTGGTCATGCAGATAAAGCTTGTGGCCGCCCTTTTGCAGATGGCCCGCCATCGGCGCGCCCATGATGCCCAAACCAATGAAACCTACTTTTGCCATGATGTTCTCCCGATGTGATGTCTATTTGACGCCATGCGCTTCGCGCCAGCCGAGGCCGGCGGCGGTGCCCGCGCGCGGTTTGTATTCGCAGCCGATCCAGCCGCCGTAGCCGAGGTCGTCGAGCAGCTGGAACAGGTAGTGGTAGTTGATCTCGCCGGTGCCCGGCTCGTTGCGGCCCGGATTGTCCGCCAGCTGGATATGCTTGATCCGCGGCAGGTTCGCCTTGATCGTGTTGGCCAGCTCGCCTTCCATCCGCTGCATGTGATAGATGTCGTACTGCAGGAAGATGTTGTCCGAGCCGGTCTCCTCGATGATGGCGAGCGCCTGTTGCGTCCCCGACAAGAAAAAGCCCGGAATGTCGAAGGTGTTGATCGGCTCGATCAGCAGACGGATGCCGTGCGCCCGGAGCTTGTCGGCGGCGTGGCGCAGGTTGCTCACGAAAGTCTGGCGGGCGGCATCGGCATCGACGAACGAGGGCTTGATGCCGGCCAGGCAATTCACTTGCGCGACGCCGAGCGCGCACGCGTAGCGGATCGCCTCCTCGACGCCGGCCTGGAACTCGTTCACCCGGTCCGGATGGCAGGCGATGCCGCGCTCGCCCGCCTCCCAATTACCGGCCGGCAGGTTGTGCAGCACGAGCTCGAGCCCGTTGGTGCTCAGCTTGTCGCGCAAGCGATCGACTTCGAAGGCGTAGGGAAACAGGAATTCCACCGCCTTGAAGCCGGCGTTCGCCGCCGCGTCGAAGCGCTCCAGGAACGGCACTTCGTTGTAGAGCATGGTCAGGTTGGCTGCCAGCTTTGTCATGGTCTCCTCCAGTGATCAATGAGGTTGGATTTGCGGGTAGTGCCGTAGTGATCGGAGGCGAATGCAAGGCGCGATTTCAGCCTCATTGATCACTAGTCCAAAAGAGCGATCGCGGTCGGCGCGTCGGACGCCGTCATCGCCAGGTCTTCGAATTCGTTGACCTTGTCGATCTCGGTGCCCATCGAAATGTTCGTCACGCGCTCGAGGATGATTTCGACCACCACCGGCACGCGATGCTGCTTCATCAAGGCGCGCGCCTGCTCGAAGGCGGGCAGGATATCTTCATGCTTGCGCACGCGGATCGCCTTGCAGCCGAGGCCTTCGACAACGGCGACATGATCGACGCCGTAGCCGTTCAATTCGGGGGCGTTGATGTTCTCGAACGACAGTTGCACGCAGTAATCCATATCGAAGCCGCGCTGCGACTGGCGGATCAGACCGAGGTAGGAGTTGTTCACCACCACGTGCAGGTACGGCAGGTTGAATTGCGCGCCGACCGCGAGTTCTTCGATCAGGAATTGGAAGTCGTAGTCGCCCGAGATCGCCACCACTTCGCGTTGCGGATCGGCGGCGCACACGCCGAGCGCCGCCGGTATCGTCCAGCCGAGCGGGCCGGCCTGGCCGCAGTTGATCCAGTTGCGCGGCTTGTAGACATGCAGGAATTGCGCGGCGGCGATCTGCGACAGGCCGATCGTGCTGACGTAGCAAGTGTCGCGACCGAAGGCGCGGTTCATCTCTTCGTACACGCGCTGCGGTTTGATCGGCGTGTTGTCGAAGTGAGTGCGGCGCAACAGCGTACGCTTGCGGTGCTGGCATTCGTCGACCCAGACGGCGCGGTCTCTCAGCTTGCCGGCATCGCGCCATTCGCGCGCGACTTCGACGAACAGCTTGAGCGCCGCGCCGGCATCCGACACGATGCCGTAGTCGGGGCCGAACACGCGGCCGATCTGGGTCGGTTCGATATCGACGTGCACGAACTTGCGGCCCTTGGTGTAGACGTCGACCGAGCCGGTGTGGCGATTGGCCCAACGGTTGCCGATGCCGAGCACGAAGTCGGACGCGAGCAAGGTCGCGTTGCCGTAGCGGTGGCTGGTTTGCAGACCGACCATGCCCACCATCAACGGATGGTCGTCGGGAATGACGCCCCAGCCCATCAGCGTCGGAATCACCGGCACGCCCGTGATCTCGGCAAACTCCACCAATAGCGCCGCGGCATCGGCATTGATGATGCCGCCGCCGGCCGTGATCAGCGGACGTTCGGCCTCGTTGAGCATGGCGAGCGCTTTCTCGATCTGGGCGCGCGTCGCCTGCGGTTTGTAGACGGGCAAGGGTTCATAGGTGTCTGGATCGAACTCGATCTCGGCCACTTGCACGTCGAACGGCAGATCGATCAGCACCGGGCCGGGACGGCCGGAACGCATCAGGTGGAAGGCTTGCTGGAACACGCGCGGCACCAAGGCCGGTTCGCGCACGGTAACCGCCCACTTGGTGACGGGCTTGGCGATCGACTCGATATCGACCGCCTGGAAATCTTCCTTGTACAAGCGGGCGCGCGGCGCCTGGCCGGTGATGCACAGGATCGGGATCGAATCGGCCTGGGCCGAGTACAGGCCGGTGATCATGTCGGTGCCGGCCGGACCGGAAGTTCCGATGCAGACGCCGATATTGCCGGCCTTGGCGCGCGTGTAACCCTCGGCCATGTGCGAGGCGCCTTCGACGTGGCGCGCCAAGACATGCTGGACCGAGCCGCGCTTTCTGAGCGCCGCGTAGAACGGATTGATCGCCGCGCCGGGCACGCCGAACGCCTGGGCGATGCCTTCCTTTTCGAGTACATGGACCGCCGCTTCGGCCGCTGTCATCTTTGCCATAAAAACCCCCAATTCCTTGACGTGTCGGTTGGATTCGATGGTTTGGATGCTATACCCGACATTCGCGGCTGAGAATGAGACAAACAGTCCATATATTCCATACTCCACGTATCGAATCGGAGACTTCCATGGACAAGCTCAAGCAGATCGAAGCCTTTGTCGATGCCATCGAAAAAGGCAGCATGGCGCGCGCTGCACTCGAACAGGGCGTCACGCCGGTGGTGCTGGGACGGCGTATCGATGCGCTGGAAAAGCGGCTCGGCGTGAAGCTGATGCATCGCACCACCCGCCATCTCACGCTGACCGAGCAAGGCACGGTGTTTCTCGACCATTGCCGCAAGTTGCTCGACGAGCTCGATCATGCGGAACAGGAAGTATCGGAAGGCCGGCACAAGGCGACCGGGCATCTGGTCGTCTCCACGCCGGCCGCGTTCGGACGCAAGCACGTCGCGCCGCACGCGCCGGCATTCCTGAAGGCGAATCCCGAAGTGCAGATCTCGTTCAACCTGACCGACCGCGTGGTCGACCTGGTGCGCGAAGGCTATGACCTGGGCATCCGCATCGGCGGCGCGATCGATCCGAATTTCGTGGCGGTGAAGCTGGCGAGCAATCGCCGCGTCGTGTGCGGCACGCCCGAATATTTCGAGCGCCACGGCATACCGCGCACGCTCGAGGATCTGGAAGATCACAATTGCCTGGCGTTCAACCTGCAAGGCGGCCAGCAGCGCGGCTGGTTTTTCCAGCAGCATGGCAAGCCGGTGACGATCCGCGTGAACGGTAATCTCGACTGCAACGACGGCGAACTGCTGCACCGCTGGGCCTGCGAGGGATTGGGATTGGCGTGGCGCTCGACCTGGGAGATCCAGTCCGAACTGGCGTCGGGCGAGCTGATCACGGTGCTCGACGACTATGCGCTGCCGCAATACGACATCATGGCCGTCTATCCGCAGCAGCGGCATTTGCCGGCGAAGATCCGTTTTTTCATCGATTGGCTGAAGGCCGTCTATGCACGGCCCGGTTACTGGACGCAGGTGACCTGACGCGGCAAGGGTTTTGCTTACCTCTGCCGGGAGCGAGTACGCACACTATTGATATTTTGAAAATGGCCTATATTTCCCGGGAAGTTGCTATCTCGACCTGCCTTTTTAATACATCGCAACTTTTGGACTCAAGACTGTTCTAAGCATATGTTCAGAATGCAATAGAAATTCGTCTTTTTATAGCGAGTAGCTATGATCGTTTTTGGAAACGCCGATTAGCACTCACCGGAAGAGAGTGCTAATATATAGCCGAATATCAAGCCGGCAAGTTCAGTTGCCGGCCTTTTCCGAGAAGGAAAGCAAGGAGAAAGCATGAAAGCACAAACTGCATTGGTTCCGGCGAACAACGCTCTGGCACTCGGCTTTTCCGGCAGCTTGGGCAACATCGACGCCTATATCTCGGCAGTGAACCGCTTACCGATGCTGTCCCAGGAAGAAGAAACTTCCTTGGCGCGCCGCTTGCGCGACAACAATGACCTGGCGGCCGCCCAGCAGCTGATCATGTCGCACCTGCGCCTGGTGGTATCGATCGCGCGCGGTTACCTCGGCTACGGCTTACCCCATGCCGACCTGATCCAGGAAGGCAACATCGGCTTGATGAAAGCCGTCAAGCGCTTCGATCCGGATCAGGGTGTGCGCCTCGTGTCCTACGCGATGCATTGGATCAAGGCTGAGATCCACGAATACATCCTGAAGAACTGGCGTCTCGTGAAGATCGCGACGACCAAGGCGCAGCGCAAGCTGTTCTTCAATCTGCGCAGCCACAAGGAAGGCCTCGATGCGATGTCGCAGGAGCAAGTCGATTCGCTTGCGAAGACCTTGAACGTCAAGCGCGAGGAAGTGATCGAGATGGAAACGCGCCTGTCCGGCCATGACGTGGCGCTCGAAGCGCCGACCGACGACGATGACGACAAATTCGCGCCGATCGCCTACTTGTCGTCCGAATCGAGCGAACCGACCAAGGTGCTGGAAGCGAAGCAATACGATCGCCTGCAGACCGAAGGCTTGGAAAGCGCGCTCGGCAAGCTCGATCCCCGTTCGCGCCGTATCGTGGAAGCGCGCTGGCTCGCCAGCGACGACGGTTCCGGCGCGACGCTGCACGAGCTGGCCGACGAATTCGGGGTGTCTGCGGAACGCGTGCGTCAGATCGAGGCGGCGGCGTTGAAAAAAATGCGCGGTGCGCTGGCGGCATATGCGTAAGCCCCGCATGCATGACAAAAGCGAAGGCGCTCAATCGGGCGCCTTTTTTTTGGTTCATCGTAGAATTCCGGGGAGTTTTCCGAGCTTGCTATCCTGTGTTGTCACAGGAAGGGAGCAAGCATGCTGGACCGGAAGACGCTGGAAGCGATGGGTGGCTGGAAGGGTTATCGGATCGAGA
>Ga0196972_1000334_pt1 | contig 28333 bp, 19 predicted proteins | sample S1v_2013CmetaG_FD_148618 | JGI IMG/M metagenome (GOLD analysis project Ga0196972, IMG submission 148618) | Soil microbial communities from Anza Borrego desert, Southern California, United States - S1+v_20-13C | ecosystem: Environmental > Terrestrial > Soil > Desert | place: USA: California...
TGATCAACCTCCTTCGGCAATTCATAAAAACTCGGATGCCTGTACACCTTATCCTCCGCCGGTTCATACAACATTTCACTTTCACCCGGGCTCGATGCGTGTATGTATTTGCTCTCTACCACCCAGATGCTGATTCCTTCCATTCTCCTCGTGTATACATCTCTGGCGTTTTCCATTGCCATTTGCGCATCGGCGGCGTGAAGGCTGCCAACATGTTTGTGATCAAGACCCTGTTTGCTCCTGATAAACACCTCCCATAGCGGCCAGTCAGTAGCATCCATTTTTTTCTGGGGAAGCAATTCTCCACCCTGCTTGTCATCTGGTATATCGCCGTAATAATATTTTCTCAGGTAATTCATAAAGCAATTTTTTAAGCGGCTTGTAGTTTATCACTCTTATTCATTCCCGACTTTCTTTTTTCTGCATGTGCCGCTGCCGCTTCGCGAACCCATGCACCTTCTTCCCATGCTTTCTTCCTCGCTTCCAGCCTCAATTTATTACAGGGCCCGTTTCCTTTTACCACGTTCCAGAACTCATCCCAGTTTATTTCACCAAAATCATAATGCTTCCGTTCATTATTCCACTTTAAATCTTTGTCAGGCAACTGCATGCCGAGCACTTTTACCTGTTCTGCGCACATATCAACAAAATTCTGGCGCAGTTCATCATTTGTTTTTCGTTTGATCTTCCACTTCATGCTTTGATCGCTGTTGGTGCTTTCACTGTCCCTGGGGCCAAACATCATGAGCGATGGCCACCACCAGCGATTGATCGCGTCCTGGCACATATCGCGCTGTACCTGGCCGCCTCTTGATAAGGTGAGAAGTATCTCGAATCCCTGGCGCTGGTGAAAACTTTCTTCTTTACAAATGCGCACCATCGCCCTTGCATACGGTCCGTAAGAAGTTCTGCAAAGCATCACCTGGTTCAATATTGCGGCGCCATCCACCAGCCAGCCAATGGCACCCATGTCAGCCCAGCTAAGAGTGGGATAGTTGAAAATGGAGGAATATTTCGCTTTACCACTATGCAGGTCATTGATGGTTTGTTCACGCGTGGTGCCGAGCGTTTCCACTGCTGAATACAGGTACAGTCCATGGCCCGCTTCATCCTGCACCTTTGCAAGCAGGATGGCTTTTCGTTTTAATGAAGGAGCGCGGGTGATCCAGTTTCCTTCAGGCAACATTCCCACAATTTCACTATGGGCATGCTGGCTGATCTGGCGAATGAGCGTCTTTCGGTATGCATCAGGCATCCAATCCTTTGGCTCAATTTTGACCTCGTTTTCCACTTTGTCCTGAAATATTTTTTCCAAATCCATTTTTTTTATTCTTAGTTATCAAATTTACGATTCTTATCGTTTTCCGTTTTCTGTTTTCCGTTTTCCGCTCTGTTGACGGTTTTCGGTTAACCCGTTAGGACCAAAATTGTTCTAAGTTTTCTCCCACGCTTAACAAGTGGGTAACCTCGATTAAAGGTAACCAAATGCCCAACCGCATATCGAACGGAAAACGGAAAACCGAAAACGGAAAACGGAATATAGAAAACGGGAAACCTAAAAGATGAATATTGCCTAAGAAATATCTACCTTAGCCCTGACTACTTATTTAACAAACACTCTTACGATTGCCTGATAACGAGCTCCATAATGCCGTTCAGTTAAAAGTATTGCAGGAAAAGATTGCCATTGGAGATGAGGCTGCCTTTACCCAGCTATATCTTCATTTTGGTAAAAAACTCATGCTTTTCGCCGTTTCCATTGTCAGGTCGCGCGAGATCGCAGAGGAATTGGTAGAGGATGTATTTGTAAAACTCTGGGCCATCCGCTCCCGGGTTACGGATATTAGTAATATTACGGTTTACCTCTATGTGGCGGTTAAGAACCGTTCATTGAACGCGCTGGCTCAAAAAGCGCGCGACCTTGTTTCTGAGCCATTTGACCACCTTGATACCAGCGTGGATGAGTTTGCCACGGACCCCTATAAAATAATGATCACCTCTGAAATGATGGCACGCATGCAACAGGTGATTGAAACTCTGCCGCCGCGCTGCAAGATGATCTTTAAACTAGTGCGTGAAGATGGTTTGAAATACAAGGAAGTGGCAGAAATTCTCAATATTTCAGTGAATACCATTGACGTGCAAATGGCCATCGCCATCCGCAAGATCTGCCAGGCATTGCATATCCAGAAACCGCGCTCAACCTCCGCTCCTTCATTAACTGCCTCTGAAGAGAAAAAGAATTTTTAAAGATTTTGGCTGGTTAATTAGTAGATGGGTTTGTTTTTGCTGTCATACAGCAGTCAACCCCGATTGCTTTGATGGAAATGCCCGCACATATATGGCACCTTATCGCCCGAAATCTAAACGGCGAGGCCTCTGAACGGGAGAAGTTAGAACTCGGGGATGCACTCGTGGATGATCCAACTCTCCAACAGCAATTCGAAATTTTATCCCGCATCTGGAAGGAAAAGGCTATCCTCTTAGAGCAAGAGGAAGATGACGTGTCAGCAAAAAAGGTGATTTCAAGGATCATCAACAAGGCAGAAGCAGAGTCAGCAGGCAGAAATGATGAGCAGGTTAATCATCGCAGCAATCGGGGCAAATGGCTGATAGCTGCTTCTGTATTGGCATTAGCCATTGCCACCTGGACGGTCTTAAAGCCGCGTACCGGGGTTGCAAAAGAAAAAGAAGCATCCATTGTTGCTCAAAATGGAAGCAGAATCAGATCATTATTGCCTGATGGCACAGTGGTATGGCTAAATGCGGGCTCACATCTCACCTATGCTGATTTTTCAGGACCCACCCGGGAAGTGCAACTTGAAGGCGAGGCTTACTTTGACGTGGTGAAACAAACTGATCGCCCTTTCATCGTTCACACTTCGGCCATTGATATTAAGGTGCTGGGCACTGCATTTAATGTAAAGGCATACCCGGAGGATAAAAATGTAGAGACTACGTTGATAAGAGGTGAAGTACTCGTATTGAGGAAAAATGAACCTGAATCAAGTGCCGTTAAGTTAAAACCAAACGAGAAATTGCTGGTAAGCAAAGAAGCAGCAATACCTTCTACAAATTTGTCTCAGCCAAGAAGAGAAAAGGCACTCAATAATCCTGCAGCAGGTCTCACCATCACACTAATTGACAGCACCAGGAAGGATAGTGAAAGATTCGAAACCGCATGGCTCTACAGCCGCCTTGAATTCAGAGGGGAAAATTTTGAAACCTTAGCCAGGAAACTGGAAAGATGGTATAATGTAAAAATCATTTTCATGACGGAAAAGGTAAGGCAGCTAAATTTTAATGGTTCATTTGAAAAGGAAACGGTTGACCAGGCATTTAAAGCGCTGAAAGCCGCTGTTCCGTTTGAATATAATATTAAAGGAAATGAAATATTTGTTAGATCACCTGACTAAACTGCATCCAAAATAGAGAACATAAGAGAATTACCTACGTTCTCATGAATGCAGCATAATAAAATGTAGGATTGTTTAACCCATAATAAGAAATAAAATATGAAATCATTTTTGACGGTTGTAAGAAAACCGTTGCAATCAAAAGTTCTGCTTGTTATGAAACTGACCACCTTAATTATCCTGTTTTTTACGCTAAATGTCTCCGCCAATGGGTTTGGGCAGGACAAGATCAGCGTTCGTGCAAAAAAGACCGAGATAAGTGGGGTGCTCCGCTCCATAGAAAAGCAATCGAACTACCGGTTCCTGTACAATAATAACTTACAGGACATCAGGGAAAAAGTAACTATTAACGTAAAAGATGCATCTATTAGTGATGTATTGAACCAACTGCTTGGTAATACCCGCTTGTTGTACCAGTTGATGGACAATAACCTGATTGTAATCAAAGAAGATCCGAATGCTCCCATCATCGCGCAAGCCGTAACTATTACGGGTGTGGTAAGAGGAGAAAATGGTACACCCCTTGCGAGCGCCTCAGTGGTGGTAAAGGGAACTTCCACCGGTACCACTACGCGGAATGACGGAACGTTCACACTTGAGGTAGATAATGCGAATGTCACTTTGTTCGTAAGTTCGGTTGGCTACGAACCACAGGAGATCGCATTGGCAGGAAGAACAAGCATTGACGTTACGCTTGTGGCTTCTACAAAAGTAATGGAGCAGGTGATTGTAGTGGGATATGGTTCACAAAGAAAGCTTGACGTGACTGGCTCAGTGGTAAATATAAAAGGAGAAGAGTTGGCGAAGCAGGCTTCAATTAACCCCATCAGTGCATTGCAGGGAAAAGTAGCAGGTGTTCATATCACCAACTCCGGTGCGCCCGGTGCTTCTCCGGAGATCAGGATACGCGGTTTGGGTACAGTTTATGGAAATCCGAACCCGCTGTACGTAGTAGATGGAGTTTGGTTTGATGATATCAGCTTCCTTAACCCCGCCGATATTGAATCACTGAGTGTGTTGAAAGATGCATCATCTCAATCTATTTATGGTATTCGCGCCGCGAACGGAGTTGTATTGATCACTACCAAGAAAGGAAGGAACGGAAGAGCAGTAGTGAACTATAATGGTTACGTTGGTTTTCAGAGAGTGACCAACCTTATTGAAATGGCAAATGCCAAGCAATATGCTGAAATGATTAATGAACTGGATGGAACGCAGGTCCTGGATCCTGCCGATTACGGCGAAGGAACTGACTGGTATGGCCAGATGCTGAGAAACGCATTGATCACCAATCACCAGGTTTCCGTTAGTGGCGGCAGCGAACGTTCAACTTATAATTTTTCATTGGGTTATCTGAAGCAGGAAGGCATTGTTGAAAAGAATAATTATACCCGCTATACGGCTAAACTGCAGAATGACTTCAACGTGTTCAGTACATTAAAAATGGGTTATACCGTCACAGCCGCCGCCAGTAAGTCAGATGACATTCCTGGTGTTATCTTCCGTGAAATGTATGCAGCGTATCCTGTACTTCCGGTTTATTATGCTGATGGAAGTTATGGTGACCCGGGTGACTGGCCGCTGGGTGATGGTGCCAAATTCAATCCTCAGGTAACGCTTGATTTCTTTGACCAGGAGTCAAAGAATTATCGCCTGACGGGTAATGTTTATGCTGATTTGAAATTCGCGCGCAAATTCACATTCAGGTCAAGCCTGGGCGGAGAATTTGGACAGGGTGAGGTGAGAAACTATCTTCCTGTATATGCAGCAACGCTAAACCAACGCAATACCACCAGCCGGTTGAGCTTGTCAAGAGCCGAAACGAGAAACTGGATTTTAGAGAACACACTTACTTATGATACAAGATTCACTGATCATAATTTGAAGGTGTTGATCGGTCAATCAGCTCAACAATACAAGTCATACGGATGGTCTGCTTCCGCGCAAAATGTTCCGAACAATAGTGAAGGTGACAGGTACCTTAGGTTAGGAACTGTTGACACGAGAAACGTAAATGACTTTGGTGACCTCGCAACCGTATCGTCTTATTTCGGCAGGGTGAACTATTCATTCCGCAACAGGTACATGCTGACCGCCTCATTACGTGCTGATGGTTCATCAAAATTCTTTGGTGATGACAGATGGGGATACTTTCCATCAATTGGTTTAGGATGGGTTATCAGTGATGAGTCATTCATGCAGAACCAGGATATTTTCAATAACCTGAAACTGCGCGGTAGCTGGGGAAAAATTGGTAATGCTTCAGTACCTAATAATGTGTCGGTACTGCGCGTTACACAAACTGACAACCTTACCTCAGTGATTGGCGGCGCACCTGCCACCGGTGCAAGTATTGACATGGTGGTTCCTCCCACAACTGTTTGGGAACGTGCTGTTGGAACAGATATAGGCCTTGAAGCATCAATGCTTGATAGCAGACTTTATTTCGAAGCTGATTATTATGTAAAGAAAACTGAACAAGCCATCTTCAACATACCTATTCCGGGTTCTGTTGGTACTGGTTCAGGAACCATTCTTGGCAACCAGGCTGACTTCGAGAATCGCGGGTTTGAGTTTGCCTTAACATGGAGAGATAACATCAAGAGTGATTTGACGTATTCAATCAGCGCTAACATAGGATTCAACGAAAATAAAGTGCTTTCAACCATTACAGGAGCCAACCCCATTTACAGTGGTGGTGGTGCCGCCACCAGCGGTGCACTTGCAACACGCACAATTGTTGGGCAGCCTATCGGTGAATTCTTCGGTTTAATTGTGGATGGAATCTTCCAAAACCAAACCGAGATCAATAATTCTGCACAGTCAACAGCAAGACCCGGGGATTTCCGTTATGTAGATCAGAATAAGGACGGGATCATCAATGATCTTGACAGGGTTCCGATTGGAAATCCCAACCCAAGAGTAACCTACGGTATCAATACAAACTGGGCGTATAAGAATTTTGACCTCACTCTCGACTTCCAGGGAGTATCAGGTGTGGAGATTTACAATGCCAACCTTGGTTTGCGTTTTGGCCGTGAAAACTTTACCAGGGATTTCTATGAGAATCGCTGGCATGGTGAGGGTACTTCAAATGAATATCCTTCCGTTAAGATCGGAGGCGGTGATAACTATAAACCAAATACCTTCTATGTAGAAGATGGTAGCTATTTCAGGGTGCGTAACATGCAGCTGGGGTATACGTTTGACAAAAGCCTTACTGACAGGTGGAAAATCGGAAGTTTGCGCGTATTCGTGAACGCTCAAAATGCATTAAACTTCTTCAAGTACCGTGGTTTCAACCCTGAAGTGGGTGGTTCACCGGGTAACGCGGGAATTGATGCTAACGTTTATCCCATGTCAGCTACCTATAATTTTGGTGTTAACCTCAGTCTCTAAATTTAATTTGTCATAATATATGAAACGCTATAATAAAATGAAAGATTGGAAAAAGGCAACATACCTGCTTGTAGGTTTTGCTACCATGATAATGGTGGGTTGCCGCAGAGAATTCCTGGATGTAGACCCACAGGGTCAGCAACCGAATGAACAATTCTGGCAGAATGAAGATGATGCTACCAAAGCAGTAAATGCCATGTATGCCAAGCTACGCAGCTGGGAAAATGTAGCATTTGCAGCAATTGCTGTTGAAAGTATGGGTTCAGATGATGCTGAAAAAGGCAGCAGCCCTGATGACGCGGCCTTCCATAATAAGTATGATAATTTCACCCATACCTCTACGGAAGGGCAAACCCTTGATTTCTGGAAAGGCCAGTATCAGAACATCAATTTTGCCAATCAAATTCTTGACAACGTTCCTGCTATTAACATGGACGCTACATTGAAGAACAGGTATCTGGCAGAGGCTAAGTTTGTTCGCGCCTATTCCTACTTCAGGCTCGTTCGTGCATTTGGCGGTGTGCCGTTACGACTTTCTGTTCCAGCTGACGCAAGTGAATATAACATTCCGCGTAGCAGTGCAGAAGAAGTTTACGCAGCTATTGAACAGGATCTCACGGAGGCAGCAGCCGTACTTCCCCAGACTTATGGACCTGCTGATGTGGGCCGCGCAACAAAAGGAGCAGCAAAAGCTCTTCATGCAAAGGTGGCCATGTACCAGCAAAAATGGCCATTGGTTCTTTCATTGACAAATGAAGTAATGGCAATGGGTTACGATCTTTTTCCTGATTACGAAAAATTGTTCAGGGTAGAGAATGAGAACTCTGTAGAATCAATTTTCGAAATACAGGCAAAATATGTTGCCGGAAATTGTGACATATCTAATTCCCAGTATTCCGAAGTACAGGGTGTTCGTGGTTCAACAGGAGGCGGATGGGGCTTTAATGTACCTACCCAGGACCTTGCTAATTTTTACGAGACTGATGATCCCAGAAGAGATGCAACCATCATCTTCCGCGGAGAAACTACTCCACAAGGCGATGCCATTCCACTTGCAGGAGATAATCCGCGTTACAACCAGAAGTCATATGTGCCGTTTTCACAATACCCCGGTGAATGTGCTTCCGGAAGTGAGCAAAATATCAGGGTCATACGATTTGCCGAAGTACTATTGATGAATGCAGAAGCGGCAAATGAAATTGGCGGACCTGCTAATGTAACGCAGGCATTGAGTTCGCTCAACAGGGTGAGACAAAGAGCGCGCGGCTCGTTGCCGGCAACAGTTTTACCTGACATCACAACCACTGACCAGGCACAATTGCGCCAGGCTATCTGGAGAGAAAGAAGGGCAGAGCTGGCTATGGAATTTGACCGGTTCTTTGATGTAATTCGCCAGGGTCGCGGTTTTGAAGTGTTTGAAGATTTGGGTTTTGTGGAAGGCAAAAATGAACTAATGCCCATTCCTCAAAATGAAATCGACATCAGTGCAGGAGTATTGACTCAAAATCCCGGCTATTAATCAACCATTCAAAATTGTTAAGTTATGAAACACATAAATATAAATAAGATGAAGACTGCGGGACTGCTGCTTAGTGCCACACTCGTATTGTCATCCTGTTTCAAAAAATTTGACCCCAATTCTTATGCACCACCATTAAATATTGGTGGTTACACAAGTTCAAATGAAATTGGAGCAGGCAACCTCGTAGGTTACTGGAACTTCAATGGCAATTACAATGATAGCATCTCCGGAACTGCGGGCGTTAGCACGGGCACCTCTTTTTCAAATGGCATAAAAGGCAGCGCGTTGCAGGGAGCATTGAACAGCTGGGTACTTTTTAATCCCGGCCCTGCCATTACGGGCATGAATAGCTTCACTCTTACATTTTGGGTGAACAGCCCTGCGCCCAGCACAGGAATCATTGGCCTCGTAAATCTTTCAAAGACTGATGGTTTCTGGGGTAACCTTGATATGTTCTTCGAGAACGGAAGCTCAAACACCAATGGAATTTTGAAGGCCCACATTCAAAATGGTCCTACAGATAGTTGGGTGGAAAAAAGCGGTATTCTTAACCTATTCGATAGTTGGGTGAGTATTGGCCTTTCTTATGATGCCCCGAGTGAAACATTTCGTTTATATGTGAATGGTTCACCCATCGTGACAAAGGTGCATGCCGGTTTCGGCAATTTAAACTGGACGAATCCCGGCCCAATGGTGTTTGGTACCGTGCAATTTCAAACAGATCCAAGCCTCACTTCCGGTTCCGGGAACCAGGGATGGGCAAGCTGGTTGACAGGGCAAATGGATGAAGTGAGATTATATAATCGTTCGCTTACTCCGGATGAAGTAAATTCATTGGTGAAATTGGAGGGAAGGGGCAAATAACCTTTCGTCTTCATTCCTGTTAATTAATAACCAACTGGCGAACTTTTAGAGCGAATAGAATCTTAAATATTGAATGGGTTGTCGCTCTCGGCAACCCATTCGTTTTAATTGTGTTAATCAGGTAAGCTTTTTGCTTCCATCAATCAATTACCTCGAATGAAAAACAATGGCCTGATATGCGCGTTTGCAATGATCACTCTCTTTTTTGGCTGTAAGAAAGATGGCAGCGAACCGGAACCTCCACCCCCGCCGCCACCACCTTCGTTCAGTCTTTCCCTCGTTGCCGTAGATGGCCGCCCCCAGGCTACCAGCTACAAGGATGTGAGCATTTCACCTGTCGTTAAATTTTCTTTTTCTAATAAGATCTCCCGCGCAACGGTACCTGCAAGTTTCATTCTCAGGAATAATGCAGGTCAAACAGTTCCTGTGACTCTCAGTTATGCCAATAATGATAGTTCCGTGCTTTTGTCACCTGCCACTAATCTCGACTATCTATCAAAATATTCCATTACTTTATCCAATGCACTGAAGTCAGTTGAAGAAGGAAGTCTTCAATCAGGCATCACCATCAATCTCCTTACAAAGATTGACTCTTCCAGAAAGTTTCCTGTCATTTCTGACCAGGCCCTGCTTGATAAAGTGCAGGAGCAGACGTTCAAATATTTCCGGGACTTTGCTCACCCCGTGAGTGGATTAGCGCGGGAGCGTAGTAATGGGAACAATAACGTTGTTACTTCCGGCGGCTCGGGCTTCGGCATAATGGCATTAATTGTAGGCATCGAGAGAGGTTTCATTACAAGAGCCGAGGGTCTTGCCCAAATGCAAAAGATTGTGGGTTTTCTAAAAAACACCGCACAAAAATTCCATGGCGCTTTCCCGCATTGGCTTGATGGAACCACAGGCGCCGCCATTCCTTTTAGCCAGAGAGATAACGGTGCTGATCTGGTTGAAACATCTTACCTCATCCAGGGGCTTTTAACCGCGAGACAATACTTCACGGGTGGAGGAACCGAGGCAACGCTTAGGAATGATATCAATGAGATTTGGAATGGCGTGGAATGGGATTGGTTTCGGCAGAATAATCAAAACGTTCTTTACTGGCACTGGAGCCCCAATTATAACTGGGAAATGAATCATCCCATCAAAGGTTGGAATGAATGCCTCATTACCTACGTATTGGCTGCATCATCTACCACTCATTCCATTCCCAAAATTGTGTATGATAATGGATGGGCATCAAACGGTGCAATGGTGAAAAACCTGAACCATTACGGTTATGCATTGCCTCTCGGCCCCACACTGGGAGGACCGCTGTTTTTCTCTCACTATTCCTTTCTGGGAATTGACCCTAATGGACTGGCGGATGCCTATGCAAATTATGAAACGCAAACCCGCAGCCATGCATTAATTAATTACACATATTGCAAGACTAATCCTGCAAATAAGTTTGGATACAGCGATTCAGTGTGGGGGCTGACAGCAAGTGATATTCCTAATGGATATACGGCCAGCTCACCAACAAATGATGTAGGAGTAATAGCACCTACTGCCGCACTTGCTTCTTTTCCATATACACCTGAAGAATCAATGAAGGCATTGAAATTTTTCTATTACGTACTTGGGGATAAGATCTGGAAGGAATACGGTTTCGTTGATGCATTTACACTCAATGATCCCTGGTTCGCAAATTCTTTCCTGGCGATTGACCAGGGACCAATTATCGTGATGATCGAAAATTATAGAAGCGGCCTTTTGTGGGACCTGTTTACCAGTTGCCAGGAAGTGCAGGATGGACTTGTGTCGCTGGGGTTTTCCGCTCCGTATCTATAAGCGTTTTATTGTCAGAACGTTCAATGTCGTTCAATTCGTTCAATATCGTTCAAATCGTTCAATATCGTTCATGTCGTTCAAATCGTATAAGCGGGTCGCGGGGTCACTGACATTGAACGGCCTTGAACGCCCTGAGCGAAAACTAAAACTTTAAAACATGCGATCCCTGATTATTTTTCTCCTGCTTTCGATTCAGTTTGTAGCTTATTCACAGCAGCCTGTTATTGACCGGCCTAAGGATCTGTCTGACTCTGCTTTGTTAGACCTCGTGCAGAAGCAAACCTTTAGATACTTCTGGGACTTTGCACACCCCGTAAGTAATCTATCAAGAGAACGTAGCAACAAGTCATTTAGTTATGGTGATGAAGTGGTAACTATTGGCGGAACAGGTTTTGGAGTGATGGCTGTGATAGTGGCCGCAGAAAGAAAATGGATCACGAGAGATACGGCTGCAAAGTTCCTTTTAAAAATGGTCAACTTCTTATTGAAAGCTGATAGTTACCATGGAGTATTTCCGCACTGGATGGATGGGGCAACCGGGAAGACGATACCGTTTAGCCGTAAAGATGATGGAGCTGACCTTGTTGAAAGTTCATACTTATTCCAGGGACTGCTTTGCGCACGACAATACTTTAATGGAACGGACCGCGTAGAAAGGGAATTGCGAAACAGAATAGGATGGTTGTGGAATGACATTGAATGGAACTGGTTCACAAAAGGAGGGGAAGAAGTTTTGTACTGGCATTGGAGTCCTGACAATGGCTGGGCCATGAACTTCCCGGTGCGTGGATTCAATGAATGCCTGATCATGTATGTGCTGGCGGCATCTGGTGAACGCTATCCGGTGAGCCCTGCTGTTTATCATCGTGGATGGGCGCAAAGTAGTTTTTTTAACAATGGAAAGGAGTTTTATGGCATCAGGCTGCCATTGGGTTTTGACTATGGCGGTCCGCTGTTCTTTTCTCATTATTCATTTCTCGGGCTTGACCCTCGAGGACTAAAAGATCGCTACGCAGATTATTGGGAACAAAATCGCAACCACACACTTATTAATCGCGAGCATTGTGTAAGAAACCCAAATAAGTACAAAGGTTATTCCGCGAAATGCTGGGGACTTACAGCGAGTGATACTTATAACGGTTATGCCGCGCATTCGCCTACAGAAGATCTTGGAACGATATCACCCACAGCCGCATTGAGTGCTTTTCCCTATACTCCTGAGTACAGCATGGAAGCATTAAGACATTTTTATAATGATCATGGCGATAAGATATGGAGCCAATATGGTTTTGTTGACGCATTCAACGAAACTAAAAACTGGGTGGCTGATAGTCACCTCGCGATTGACCAGGGTCCCATCATTGTGATGATTGAAAATTACAGGTCCGGTTTGTTGTGGAAGTTATTCATGAGTTGCCCTGAAATACAAAAAGGTTTAAAGAAGTTAGGATTTGAGAGCCCGCATTTTCAAAAGTAAAGTTTAGGCGTTTATTCATATTTTAAAAACTGAATAATAGTGAATTGGTTACTTTCCGCTAAACCTGTTTATCCCAGGGTAGCCATTGGACTTACCCGCATGATCATCGGCATCTTTCTTATTTTTCACGGGTGGGAGGTGTTTGATGCAGAAGTCATGAAAGGTTATCTTAATTGGGACCCGTTTAATGATGCATGGGGTGAATGGAAAGTATATACCGGAAAGATTGGTGAACTTGTTTGTGGAGTGTTGCTGTTAACAGGATTGTTTACACGTATTGCTTCCATTATTTTAATAGGAACAATGTTGTATATCGCACTGTTCATAGGGTCAGCGAGGGTTTGGTATGAAGATCAACACCCTTTCTTATTCGTTCTCTTTGGACTTTTGTTCATCTGTCTTGGCCCGGGAAACTGGGCAATGGATCATCTTTTTAAAAATAGGAAAGATAAGTAAGCGCATTCAGGATAAATACAATCAAAATAATTTTTAGGAATGAAAAAATATATTCTCCTTCTTGCAATTGGCTTTTCCAATTTACACTCAGCTGCCCAGCAAAAAACCTATTGCAATCCCCTAAACCTCGACTATGGTTACTCGCCCATACCTAATTTCAGTAACTGGGGCAGGCACCGCGCAACTGCCGACCCTGTGATTGTTAATTATAAAAATGACTATTACCTGTTCTCCACGAATCAATGGGGTTATTGGTGGAGTCCTGACCTTCTTAACTGGACATTCAATTCCAAAAAATTCCTACGCCCCTGGAACGAGGGTATTTATGATGAGCTCTGTGCTCCTGCCGTTGGCATCATTGGCGATACAATGATTGTGTTCGGTTCTACCTATGGAACGGATTTTACCATCTGGATGAGTACTGATCCGAAGAATAATGTATGGAAACCACTTGTTGACTCTTTTGAAATTGGCGGTTGGGATCCATCCTTCTTTACTGATGATGATGGCAGGCTTTACATGTATAATGGCAGCAGCAATGTGTACCCAATGTATGGTATTGAGCTTGACAGGCTCACCATGGATCCTAAGGGAACACGCAAAGAAATGTACCTGCTACAACCCTGGAGGTTCGGCTGGCAGCGATTTGGCGAACACATGGACAATACTTTCCTCGATCCTTTTATTGAAGGCTCGCACATGACCAAATATAAAGGGAAATATTACCTGCAATATGGTGCACCCGGAACGGAGTTTAGTGGATATGCGGACGGCTTGTTGATAGGAGACAATCCGCTTGGGCCATTTACGCCAATGTCAGATCCGTTGAGCTTTAAGCTAGGCGGCTTTGTAAGAGGCGCTGGTCACGGAGCAACTTTCCAGGACAGGTATAAAAATTACTGGCACGTGTCAACTACTGTTGTCTCTGTGAAAAATACTTTTGAAAGGCGTCTTGGAATGTGGCCTACGGGATTTGATGCTGATGATGTGATGTTTTGCAACACAACATTTGGAGATTATCCGCATTATATTCCTTCGCCGGAATTCAACGGTTCGGAATATGGAAAAGATGGAAAGTCGCCCTACTTTACAGGCTGGATGTTATTGAATTTTAATAAGCCCGTTCGTGTTTCATCTACCCTGGGCGGTTATCATGCGAATCATGCAGTTGATGAATTGATTAAAACATACTGGAGCGCGGAAACGGGTAACAAGGGAGAATGGATAGAGACGGACCTGGGGAATGTATCTACCGTGAATGCAGTGCAAATCAACTATGCTGACCAGGATGTAAGTTTTCCAAAGGAAATGGATTCCATTTTTTTAGGAAAAACACTGGGCCTTTATCACCAATACAAACTATTTTATTCATTAGATGGTAAGAAATGGCAAATATTAATTGATAAAAGCAATAACAAAACGGATGTGCCGCATGATTATGTTGAATTGCAAAAGCCGGTGCAGGCGCGATACATACGCCTTGAAAACGTTCACATGCCAACAGGGAAATTTGCGATAAGCGGGTTAAGAGTGTTTGGTCATGGAAATGGAAAAAAACCTTCCAATGTAGAAGGATTCATTGTATTGCGTACGAATAAGGACAAACGCAGCGCATTCATCAAATGGAAGCCGAATGACGAGGCATTTGCCTATAATATTTACTATGGTACCGACCCGGAAAAGCTGTATACCAGTATTATGGTTCACGCAAACAATGAATACTGGCTGAAGACGATGGACAAGGAGAAGACTTATTATTTTTCAATTGAAGCCATCAATGAAAATGGCACGTCGGAAAGGTCAAAACCTATAAAGGTTGAATGAAATCCATTGTAAAAAGCATATTGCCTAAATCACGAGTTTTGTAGCATGAAGAAACTGGCAAAAAGTCTAATCTTATTCTTACTACCTGTCATTCTATTTGCGCAGGATGAAAATCCGCCTTTTTACAATGACGTTCAGTCGTTTAAGAAAATGGATTCTATTTACACTCCTGCAAAGAATGCTATTCTTTTTATAGGCAGTTCATCTTTTACGATGTGGCGGGGCGTACAGGAGGCATTTCCTGATTTCAGGATTATAAACCGGGCTTTCGGGGGTTCCAGAATTATTGATCAGCTCAGGTATATAGAAGATGTGGTTTTTCCTTACGATCCAAAGCAGGTGGTCATTTATTGCGGGGAGAATGACCTGGCGGATTCTGATACTGTGAATGGCGAATTGGTTTTTGAACGGTTTAAGCAACTCTTCCTGCTCATTCGCGGGAAATATCCCAAGGTAAACGTGGTTTATGTGTCAATGAAACCGAGCCCCAGCAGGCAGATGCTACTTGCGGAGATGCGTGCTGGAAATGAGCTCATCAGAGATTTTCTTGCAGCCAGGAAAAATACCGCCTTTGTGGATGTTTATAAGCTGATGATTGATGATGAAGGGAAGCCCAGGGCCGAACTTTTTCTCGATGATAACCTGCACATGAATGAGAAAGGCTACGCCATCTGGCAAAAAGCCATTGAACCATATTTAGTGAATTAAAAACGGTAGAATGAAAAGAATAACAGTAATCATTTTTGCGCTTGCAATTGGCTTCTCATGCGCCACGCCATCGGGAATCGCAACTACTTCCACAGATGCAACCATGAATTCATTTATTGACGAACTAATGGCAAAGATGACCCTGGAAGAAAAGATCGGCCAGCTGAACTTACCCGGCTCCGGTGATATTACTACCGGGCAGGCTGCAAGCTCAGATATAGCAAAGAAAATTCGTGAAGGTAAAGTGGGCGGATTGTTCAATATAAAATCTGTAGCCAGGATCAGGGATGTACAAAAAGTTGCAATAGAAGAAAGCCGTCTCAAGATCCCGTTAATTTTTGGAATGGATGTGATTCACGGATATCAAACGGTCTTTCCTATACCACTTGGCCTCTCCTGCACCTGGGATATGAACGCTATCGAACGGTCAGCGAGAATCGCCGCACAAGAAGCGAGCGCTGATGGGATTTGCTGGACATTCTCTCCCATGGTAGATCTCGCCCGAGATCCACGCTGGGGCAGGATAGCTGAAGGCTCTGGCGAAGACCCCTACCTGGGTTCGGAAATTGCGAAATCAATGGTGAGGGGCTACCAGGGAGATGACCTGAAAAAGAACAACACTATCATGTCATGTGTGAAGCACTTCGCGCTCTATGGAGCGGCAGAAGGAGGACGTGATTATAATACAACTGACATGAGCAGGATAAGAATGTATAATGAATACTTTCCTCCATACAAAGCGGCCGTTGATGCAGGAGTGGGAAGTGTGATGACGTCATTCAACGAGATCGATGGCATTCCTGCAAGCGGTAACAGGTGGCTAATGACGGAAGTATTAAGAAACCAATGGAATTTCAATGGCTTCGTTGTGACTGATTATACAGCAATAAATGAGATGATTGACCATGGCATGGGTGACCTGCAAACAGTTTCCGCCATGTCGCTGCGCGCAGGGGTGGATATGGATATGGTGGGGGAAGGCTTTTTAACTACATTAAAGAAATCACTAGATGAAGGAAAGGTGACGCGTGCACAGATAGATGTGGCATGTCGCAGGATATTGGAGGCCAAATACAAACTCGGTCTTTTTGAAGATCCCTTCCGGTATTGCGACGAACAACGGGCTAAGACTGAAATATTCACGGATGGTAATCGAAAGGTGGCGAGGCAAATTGCTTCAGAAAGTTTCGTGCTGCTCAAGAACCAGGGAAATGTATTGCCGTTGAAACGCTCAGGTACAATCGCATTAATTGGCCCGCTCGCTGATAATAAAGAGAACATGCCCGGAACATGGAGCGTGGCCGCAGATTTTTCGAAAGCAACCTCGCTGCTGGCCGGTTTGAAGGAAGTTGCCGGACCAACTGTAAAAATTCTCACTGCGCGAGGCTCCAATCTTGAGGCGGATAGCCTGCTTGAAGAAAGAGCGGGAATGTTTGGCAAGTCACTTCGCAGGGATAGTCGTCCCGTAAACATCATCATGCAGGAAGCGCTCGATATCGCTTCCCAATCTGATGTGATTGTTGCCGCACTGGGCGAATCATCTGAAATGAGCGGGGAAAGCAGTAGCCGTACCAACATAGAGATCCCGCAGATACAGAAAGACCTTCTCGCAGCATTGGTGAAAACGGGGAAACCGGTAGTGCTCGTTTTATTTACCGGAAGACCACTCGCATTAAAATGGGAACAGGAAAATGTACCTGCCATACTTAATGTTTGGTTCGCAGGCTCTGAAGCCGGATATGCCATCTCTGACGTATTGTTTGGTGATGTGAACCCTTCCGGAAAACTCACCACTACATTCCCGCAAAACATTGGGCAAATTCCACTTTATTATAATCACAAAAATACCGGTCGACCACTTCCGGAAGGCCAATGGTTTCAAAAGTTTCGTTCCAACTACCTTGATGTATCTAACGAGCCATTATATCCTTTTGGCTTTGGTTTGAGTTACACAAATTTCACCTACAGCAACGTGAAATTGAGTTCAAATAAAATGAATTCAACGGGAAACATTACTGCGAGTGTGACGGTAACCAACGCAGGCAGCAGGGAAGGGATGGAGGTGGTGCAACTATATATTCGCGACCTCGTTGGGTCAGTTACGAGACCGGTTAAAGAACTTAAAGACTTTCAAAAGATCAATCTTAAACCCGGCGAATCAAGGGAAGTAACCTTTACCATAAGCGTTGATGACCTGAAGTTCTATGACTACGACCTGAATTTTGTAGCTGAACCTGGAGAATTTCATGTTTTCATTGGAGGAAACAGCAGGGATGTAAAGCAGGCGGGGTTTGTGTTAGAGTAAGGCGGTAGCCATATGCCGTTTGCTGTTTGTTGTTCGCAATTGGAGAAGAAAGTTGTGATCATTTTTATTTAAATTCATGATGATGAGGTTGATCAGCAGGTGTTGCATACTAATAGTTTTGTTTGCCGCATTTTTTTCCAAAGAATTGATTGCGCAGCGGGCGTATAATATGATTTTTATTCTAGCTGATGATCATCGTTATGATGCAATGGGCTTCATGAATAAGATTCCGGGACTTGAGACTCCTTCAATGGACATGCTTGCAAATGAAGGAGCACATGTAAAGAATGCTTTTGTTTCAACTGCTCTTTGTTCGCCCAGTCGCGCATCAATACTTACGGGGCAATATGCACATACACATACGGTAGTTGACAATGATGCCCCCTTGCCTCCAAACCTTCGCTTTTTTCCCCAGTACCTAAAGGAGAGCGGCTATCAAACCGCCTTTCTCGGCAAATGGCACATGGGTCATGCTGATGACATGCCGCAACCAGGGTTCGATTACTGGTTAAGTTTCAGGGGCCAGGGCGTTTATTATTCACCCACATTTAATATCAATGGTAAGCAGGTAGCTCAACCTGATAGTAGTTATATTTCAGATTTGTTGACTGACTATGCGATCGACTGGTTAGATAAAAGAAACAAGCAAAAGCCATTCTTTCTTTACCTCTCGCATAAAGGAGTGCACGCTGAATTTCAGCCGGCCAGGCGACATAGCGGAAAATATGATGACCTGGAGATAGTATGCCCGCCTTCCATGTATCTTACTGCTACAGATAGCAGCCGTGTTTTTGGTACAATTACTTCGCCTGCCACTACCGTAAATTACCGCGACATTCCAAAATGGGTGCGCAATCAACGGTATAGCTGGCATGGCGTTGATTATATGTTTCACGGCTCCATAGTTTTCAATGATTTTTATAGTCGTTACCTCGAGACGCTTATGGCAGTAGATGAAAGCATTGGGCGGGTGGTTGCGTGGCTTAAGGAACAGGGCCTCGATAAGAATACATTGCTGGTGTATATGGGGGATAATGGTTTTTCTTTTGGTGAGCATGGATTGATAGATAAGCGACATGCGTATGAAGAATCGATGCGGGTACCAATGTTAGTATGGGCCCCGGGGATGATAAAACCCGCTTCCGTTATCGATGAAGTGATCATGAATGTGGATGTAGCTCCCACTTTTTTGCAGCTCGCGAAAGTTCAGAAGCCTTCGCAAATGGAGGGTTATTCTTTCCTTAACCTCTTAAATGGGGAAAATAGGGAGTGGCCCCGGGAAAAAGTTTTTTATGAATATTATTGGGAGTCGGCATTTCCACAAACTCCTACAACCTTTGCCGTGAGGTCAGACAGATACAAATACATCTATTACCATGGCATTTGGGATATTAATGAATTATTTGACCTGCAGGCTGATCCTTATGAAATGAATAACCTCATTCGCGACCCGGCTTACAGGCAAATTGGCCTCCAATTGAAGAAAGAACTTTTTGATTGGTTGGGTAAAACGAATGGCCTGCAAATACCATTGAAGCCTACAATTAATAGCCGCATTGATAACCTCTATAGAGGCAGCTATTAATAAAGATTTTATTTACTCCCATTGGTACATTATTGTTGTTATTCATGTCTTGAGTAAAAAGGAGAAGAAGATTTTCTCCTACGAACATCAGTCAACAAAATTAATTATCCATGCGGGGAAGGAATGCCATTTTATTGTTCATTTGGTTCACGTCATTCAACGGCGATTGTTCAAAAAATGGCAACACGAACCCGCCGGCCCCTCCGCCTCCTGTGCCTGCAAACGAAGTAGATCAATGGCTCACGAAAGGAGATCAGTCTGTTTTATTGCAAAAGCAAAACACTATACTTTCATTTGCTTCTCTCCAGAATAGTTTTTCCTTTCTCGATATTGATACTACACAGGTCTTTCAAACCATTGACGGCTTTGGATATACTCTGACGAGTGGAAGTGCTTCTTTGATCAATGGTCTTACCCCGGTAGTTAAATCCGCACTGTTGCGGGAGTTATTCAGTAATGATGGGAATGCAATAAGCATAAGCTACCTGCGAATTAGTATTGGCGCGTCTGATTTGAGCGCAAGTGTGTATACTTATGATGACATGCCTGCCGGGCAAACGGATGTATCGTTAGCAAATTTTTCCCTAGCCCCGGATGGAGCTTCGGGCTCGGGACTTATTCCTTTATTAAAGGAGATACTTCTAATTAATCCATCCATCAAGATACTCGGTTCCCCCTGGACGCCACCGGTTTGGATGAAGGATAATGAACATTCAATAGGAGGAAGCCTGAAGCCAGAGTATTATGCAGTGTACGCGCAATACTTTGTAAAATACATTCAACAAATGCAGGCAGAGGGTATTCCCATTGATGCAATAACCATTCAGAATGAGCCGTTACATCCGGGAAATAATCCCAGCATGCTGATGCTTGCCGCGCAGCAGGCAGACTTCATTAAAAATCACCTCGGCCCTGCATTCCAGGCGGCAGGCATCACAACTAAGATCATTATCTGGGACCATAACTGCGACAATCCGGGTTATCCAATCGAGGTACTTAATGATGCAGCAGCCCGACCCTATATTGACGGTTCGGCATTTCATCTTTATAACGGTGACATAAGTGCACTAACCACTGTGCACAATGCTTTTCCCGCTAAGCATGTTTATTTTACCGAGCAATATACATCCTCAACCGGAAGTTTTGACGGCGATCTGAAATGGCATATCAGGAATGTGATCATTGGCTCTATGAGAAACTGGAGCCGGAATGCGCTGGAATGGAACCTGGCAAACGATCCATCATTTGGCCCGCATACTCAGGGCGGTTGCACAGTTTGCAAGGGCGCGCTTACCATTGGCAGTACCATCACGCGCAATGTGGCGTACTACATCATTGCCCATGCGTCAAAGTTTGTTCCACCCGGTTCACGAAGAGTCATGTCAACTGCCAATATCGGTGCATTACATACTGCGGCGTTTATTACTCCTCAAGGAAGGAAGGTGATGATAGTTCTAAATGAAGGCAACGCGACCACGCCATTTAATATTCGATTTAAAGGAAAATGGTTCACCTCCGCCCTTGATGGCGCTTCAGTAGCCACCTTTGTGTGGAATTAATAGAAGAATCATATTCATTAATCAAACAACCTTTATATGAAAGCCTTTGCAATACTCTTTGTGGCGATATCAGTTGTGTCATGTTCTAACGACAATAAGGAACAAGCAAAGGTGGCGGGTGAGTTTCAAACTGCGCAGAATGATAGCTTTTCTATAACTGGCAGAAGAATATTCATGTATACGACAGCTGATAGTGGCAACCTTCGGCTTTCGCTGGTTGATACGCTTCAATTTTCATCTTTTGGCCAGCCATTTGAGACGCAACCCTGCGTATTCATCGATCCCGCCAAAAAATTCCAGACATTCCTGGGAATTGGTGCTGCTCTCACGGATGCCGCAGCTGAAACATTTGCTAAGCTGCCCGCGCGGAAACAGGAAGAGCTATTGCAAGCGTATTTCAATCGTGAGAAAGGAATTGGTTATTCGCTGGCAAGAACCAATATCAACAGCTGCGATTTTTCGAGTGATATGTATACGTATGTAAATGAAGGCGACAAAGATCTAACCTCATTTACTCTCTCGCATGATGAGAAGTACAAGATACCATTCATTAAAAGGGCAATTGCCGCTGCCGGTGGTAAATTGAACCTATACGTTAGCCCATGGAGCCCACCTGCCTGGATGAAGGATAACAATAACATGTTGCAGGGTGGTAAATTAAAACCGGAATTCTATGATTCCTGGGCGAATTATTACGTGAAGTTTATCAAGGGCTATGAGCAGTTAGGTATTCCGGTATGGGGGCTAACGGTTCAGAATGAACCAATGGCGAAGCAGACCTGGGAGTCGTGCATTTATACCGCTGAAGAAGAGAGGGATTTTATAAAGAACCACCTGGGGCCAATACTACATAAAAATGGTCTTGCCGGGAAAAAACTCATCGCCTGGGATCATAATCGCGATCTCGTGTACCAGCGGGCTTCTACTTTATTAAGTGATAGCGAAGCAGCCAGGTATGTTTGGGGAATAGGATTTCACTGGTATGAGAGCTGGACTGGTGGTTTCCAATTTGAGAATTTAAAGCGGGTGAGTGAATCTTACCCGGATAAGCCCTTGTTATTGACTGAGGCATGCAATTATCCTTTTAGCTGGGCTACATTCAATGACTGGAAGTGGGGGGAGAATTACGGCTTGAATATTATCAATGATCTGAACAATGGAGCGGTGGGCTGGACCGACTGGAACATCCTGTTGGATGAGACGGGTGGTCCCAATCATGTGAAGAATTTTTGCTTTGCACCGGTTCATGCAAAAACCAGCGAAGGGAGTCTTCATTTCATGAATTCATATTATTACATTGGCCATTTTTCAAAGTTCATTAAACCTGGAGCTAAGCGAATCATTAGTTCATCAAGCAGAGCGCAATTGCTGACTACTGCATTTATGAATGAGGATATGAGCATTGCTGTAGTGGTAATGAATAACACTGATGAAGCAATTAATTACAGGCTATGGATAAATGGAGAGGCGGCTGAAACAAGGAGTCTCCCGCATTCAATATCTACATTTGTGTTCTAGTAAGGGTGTAAAAACGGGGGAATTGGGTCCTGCAAGATGCATAGGGGTCCGGGTAGTTATAGTATAGATTACTTTATTTAAAAACTTCTGTACTTCATTTTCAGTCTTTATTATATTTCTTATATGCGAAAATTAATTTGCTGGCTTGGCGCATTATTTTTTTCCTATATCGCCATTAGCCAGAAAACCATTTCTCAAAAGGTTGATTCAGTGCTGGCTTTAATGACGCTCGGGGAAAAGGTAGGGCAGCTCAACCAATACAGCGGAGATTGGATTTCAACGGGTCCTATTACACCTGAGGGTGATAAGCAGGACCAGGTAAGAAGGGGCCAATTGGGTTCCATGCTCAACATTATGGGTGTCAGGCACACGCGGCTGTTGCAGGAAATGGCTATGCAAAGCAGGTTGAAGATCCCATTATTGTTTGGCCAGGATGTAATTCATGGTTTCAAAACCACATTTCCCATACCGTTAGCAGAAGCGGCCAGTTGGGACCTTGAGGCGATTGAAAGATCAGCCCGTATAGCGGCAATAGAAGCATCCGCTTCAGGCATTCACTGGACGTTTGCCCCGATGGTTGATATTGGTCGCGACCCACGGTGGGGGAGGGTAATGGAAGGTGCGGGTGAAGATCCCTATTTGGGCTCATTGATCGCGCGCGCCCGGGTGCGTGGTTTCCAGGGGAAAGGCCTCGGCGACCTGGAATCACTGATGGCTTGTGCCAAACACTTTGCTGCATATGGAGCAGCAATTGGAGGCCGGGATTATAATATGGTTGATATGAGCGATCGCATGTTATGGGAAGTGTACCTTCCTCCCTTCAAAGCAGCGGCGGAAGAAGGCGTGGCCACATTCATGAATGCATTCAATGATTTGAATGGAATACCTGCAACAGGTAGCCATTATTTGCAGCGTGATATTCTAAAAGGTGATTGGAAGTTTAAAGGATTTGTAGTGAGCGACTGGGGATCAATAGGCGAAATGATTCCTCACGGTTATGCTAAAGATAGCTACCAGGCTGCGGAAATTGCCATCAAGGCCGGTAGCGACATGGACATGGAGAGCAGGAGTTATAAAGGACATCTTGCGCAACTGGTGAAGGAAGGAAAGGTTCCTGTTTCACTTGTTGACGACGCGGTAAAAAGAATCCTTACCAAGAAATTTGAATTAGGATTGTTTGACGATCCTTACCGGTTTTCGAATGCAGAACGCGAGAAGCGTGCATTGAATAACCCGGCACACGTAAAGGCGGCAAGGGAAATGGCAGCAAAAAGTATTGTTTTATTAAAAAATGAAAAAGGTTACCTGCCTCTCTCAAAAGAAACGAAAAAGATTGCATTTATCGGCCCATTGGTGAAGGAGGTAAAGCAAAACCTTGGATTCTGGAGCATTGAAATGCCGGATGATTCTTCTTACATCATTTCTCAATGGCAGGGGATGGTTAACAAGTTGGGTAATGAGTCGCGCCTGATATATGCGAAAGGTTGTGGCATAGAGGATACCTCAAGAGCGGGATTCGCGGAAGCGATTGCCGTAGCACAATCAGCGGATGTAGTAATAATGAGCGTAGGTGAACGAAGAGACATGAGCGGCGAAGCAAAGAGCCGAAGCCGGTTACACATACCTGGCGTGCAGGAAGAACTGATAAAAGCGATCCATGCAACCGGCAAACCACTCATCGTTATGATCAATGCCGGTCGACCGCTGGTATTTGAATGGACGGCTGAGAATGTACCAACGATACTTTATACCTGGTGGCTGGGTAGTGAGGCCGGGAATGCAATTGCAGATGTTCTATTCGGGGATTATAATCCCTCCGCAAAACTGCCTATGACCTTTCCCCGCAATGAAGGGCAGATCCCGATTTTTTACAGCCATTTCAATACCGGTCGTCCCGCTCCCGATGATAAGTCAAAAAACTATCGCTCGGCATATATGGATCTTTCCATTCATCCAAAGTATGAGTTTGGCTATGGTTTGAGTTACACCTCATTTCGCTATGATAACTTATTGTTGAATAAAAAAACAATGGAGGAAAATGAGACCATCGAAGTTTCATTTACTCTTACCAATACGGGCAGGTACGCAGGTGAAGAAGTAGTGCAATTGTACCTGCGTGACAGGGTAGGCTCAGTAGTGCGCCCCGTTAAAGAACTCCGGGATTTTAAAAAGGTGAAGCTTGAACCAGGGAAGTCAGCCGTGGTAAAGTTCATCATCAATAAAGAGAAGCTTTCCTTCTACAATAGCAAACTTGAGTGGATCTGTGAACCAGGCGAATTTGACCTTATGATTGGGGCATCTTCAGCGGATATCAGGTTAAGGAGCGAGTTTCAGTTGGAATAGCAGTTGGCAGTTGTTAGCAGAACATGAGGATCTATACTTTTTTTGGATCGCAAGAGTTTTTTCAAACAGATATGGGTTCTCTAGAGTTCGAACGCCTCCGGCACCCGACAACTGACAACTAATCTGGTATTATTTAATATCAAAATCCACCACCACCTTTTCCGTTTTTGGATGGCTTTGGCACGTCAGTATAAATCCTTCTTCAATTTCTTCCTGTTCGAGACCCCAATGAACGTCCATCATAACTTCTCCCTGGATCAGTCTGGCTTTGCAGGTGCAACACACGCCGCCTTTGCAGGCATAGGGCAGGTCAGCCCCTTGTTTGAGAGCTGCATCAAGAATTGAAATATCACTCGTCATGGAGAGGTCGAAGTCAAAGCTGCGACCGTCGAGTTTGACCGTAATGTTGCTTTTGGGCCCTTTGTCTTCCTTTTCTTCAACTGAACGGGTGATGGTTTTCTTTTCTCCGGGAGTAGTGAAGAGTTCAAAATGAATTCTTCGATGATCGATTCCTTTGCTTTCCAGGAAGCTTTTTACGGTGAAGATCATTTCTTCGGGACCGCAAACGAATGTTTCATCAATTTTGTTAAAATCAATCAGCCTGGAGAGGTCTACTAGTTTTGCTTCATCTATACGTCCGAAATGAATAGTAGTATCAGTTCTTTCACGGCTTAATATGTTAATGAAATTAAATCGATCTACATAATTATTCTTCAATGCTTCCAGTTCTTCAAAGAAAATAATGGAACCGCGGTTTCGATTTCCATACACAAGCGTAAACCGGCTTAATGGTTCCGTTCTCAACGTTGTCTTAATGATGGAAATAACGGGTGTGATGCCACTGCCGGCAGCGAAAGCGAGGTAATTTTTCTTATTGGCGGGAGAGAGTTCAACATAAAATTTTCCGACGGGAGGCATTACTTCCAATTCATCGCCAGCACGCAGATTGTCATTTGCAAGGCAGGAGAAAAGCCCGCCTTCAACCCGTTTAATAGCTACTCTCCATTCATTATCGAATGGAGCACTGCAAATAGAATAAGTGCGACGCACTTCTTCACCGTCAATGGTGGTGCGCATGGTGAGGCTTTGGCCCTGGTTAAAAAGAAATTTATCTTTTAATTCTTCAGGAATATCAAAAAGTACGGATACGCAATCACCTGTTTCGCGCCTTACTTCTTTTATTTTGAGTTTATGGAAGTGTTTTGACAAAGAGATGCTGGTTAGGTGTTAGGGGTTAGGGGTTGATGGATCATGATTTTCGCTATTTTCTTACTGCCCATTTAAATTCATAAATCAAGATTAAAAAAACATTCCGCGATTTAACAACCGGTGATCAGTCAGCTCCAGGATATTTTCGATTCAGGGGGGACCATCGAATATCAGCACCGAGCAACGTTAACATCGCAGTCCACAAATCAAATACTCCACCATATTTTCTTCCAATTCCTGCGGGCTATAGCTTTTACGGCTACGATGCCAGAACTCGAGTCCGCGAACTGCGGAGAGTATGGTGAGCACGGCCACATAAGGAAGTATGGGTTTGATTTCACCCGCATCTATACCTTCTTTTATGATGCTTTCCAACCGTTGCACGTAATTGCGACGCTGAAGGATGAATTCCTCCAGGTGATGCGCCTCCAGGTGAATCCATTCATTGATCATCACATGATACTCTTCAAAGCGGTCAAGCATCATCTTAATGTGGAATCGTATAAGTGATTCCACCTTTTGCAAATTGTTCAGCCTGCCATTATCCAGTTCTGCGAGATGTTTATTACAATCATCTGACATGCGGAAGATGATATGCTGCAGGATCTCTGACTTTGATTGAATATGATTATAAAGGCTCGCTGCTTCTATGCCCACGCTTTCGGCAAGATCGCGCATGGAGGTTGCGGGAAATCCTTTTTCCCTGAACATGAACGCTGCTTTTTGAACGATCAGTTCCTTCTTTGATGCCTTCTTTCGCTGAGCTTTTGCCATTGCTTCAAAGATAATGATTCGATAGATAAATGACCATGAGGGTTGTGAGTTTGCGGATGTTTGTACAATTGGCAGTTGCCTGTTGCCAGATGCTGGCTGCTAGCTGTTTGATTGTCCGTTGACGGTGCCAGAGGAAACCTGAAGTTTGAGGCCTCACGCCAAATTTTGAATTCTTCTTGCATTCCACCCAATTTCCCCGCTTCACCCGGAGTGACACATTTACTTTTTAGGAAAATCGTAAAACCTCCGAGCATTCCAAATTCCAGGTCAACATCAAACCTTTCTTAGTCTTGTCCCTTCCAAATTTCTTATTCGGCGTTTCAGCATCAAAGAGAGCGATTAATTCCTTACGTTTGCGGCTAATTTAAAGTTGAATAAGGAATGTCATTAATAACTGTTGGAACAATGGCCTTTGATGCCATCGAGACACCCTTTGGAAAAACGGATAAGATCATTGGGGGGTCAGCTACCTATGTAGCTTATGCTGCTTCTAATTTTGTAAAGCCTGTGCAACAAATCTCCATTGTGGGATATGATTTTCCCGAAGAGGAAATGGCTGAGCTCCGCAAAAGAGGGGTGGAGCTGGATGGCGTAGAAATAGTGGCGGACAAAAAATCATTTTTCTGGAGCGGCCGCTATCATGAGGACATGAATAGCAGGGATACTTTAATAACCGATCTCAATGTGCTTGCGGACTTCAATCCCAAGGTTCCGGAAAGTTACCAGGGCGCGGAATTTCTCATGCTCGGGAATCTGCTCCCTTCGGTGCAGATGAGCGTGATAAACCAGATGAAGACGCGGCCGAAGCTGATAGTAATGGATACCATGAACTTCTGGATGGAAAGCGCGATGCCGGACCTGGAGAATGTATTAAGGAAAGTTGACTTGTTGATGGTGAATGATGCAGAAGCAAGACAGCTTACTGGTCAGTTCTCTCTTGTTAAGGCCGCGAAGACCATTCTTTCAATGGGTCCCCAATACCTCATAATAAAGAAAGGGGAGCATGGCGCATTACTGTTTCATGGTGACATGGTATTTTTCGCTCCTGCTCTACCACTGGAAGATGTTTTCGATCCCACCGGCGCGGGTGATACATTCGCTGGAGGGTTTATTGGTCATCTTGCCAAAACAGGCGACATATCTTTTGAGAATATGAAAAGGGCCATCATCGTTGGCTCCGCCATGGCCAGTTTCTGTGTAGAAAAGTTTGGCCCTACAAGATTAAAAGAAATCACAAGACAGGATATTGACAGGAGGGTACAGCAATTTAAGGAGTTGGTGAACTTTGAGATTGAACTGGTCTGATAATCCCTTTCGGTTTTACCCGCCTGCGGTCGGGCAGGTGATTTCTGTTTTCCACCGCATTCTGCGGGCAAGCAGTTCCCGTTGCCGGACTAAGAAGTTGCATAGCTTTACCATATATACCAGGGATGGGCGATGCAATTTGAACGCATTTGACCACTTACAATTGATTCGCTATTCCAATCGGTGTTTTGAAGCCTATAGTCCTCGTTGGTCCGACAGCGAACAATGAGAAACGGATA
>Ga0196972_1000335_pt1 | contig 28257 bp, 28 predicted proteins | sample S1v_2013CmetaG_FD_148618 | JGI IMG/M metagenome (GOLD analysis project Ga0196972, IMG submission 148618) | Soil microbial communities from Anza Borrego desert, Southern California, United States - S1+v_20-13C | ecosystem: Environmental > Terrestrial > Soil > Desert | place: USA: California...
TGCGCGGCGGGCCGATGGCGACACAGCACGACTGACGCGCCGCGCCGTCCTACGCCGGGCTGCGGCGCCGCCCGACCGCGTGGGCGCGCCGGATGCGCCACAAGGACGGCATCGCCCGCGCCGGCCGCGCTGCCCACCGTGCCATGGCTCCTCCCAGATCCGCCTTGCTGCTGATCGGCCTGCTGCTGGCCACCGCGCCGGCATGGTCCGGTGGCGCCGAACCCGGCACCAACGAGCCGGCACCTGCCCGCGAACTCGACCGCTCCGGCCGCAGCCAGGTCGGCGAAGCCTCGTTCTATGCGCCCAGGTTCGCCGGCCGTCCCATGGCCGACGGCACCCCCATGGATCCGCAGGGCGACAACGCGGCCAGCAAGACCCTGCCGCTGGGCACCACCGCGCGGGTCACCAACCTCGACACGGGCCGCAGCGCAGTGGTCACCATCCAGGACCGCGGCCCCTTCGTGGATGGGCGCATCGTGGATCTCTCGCCCGCCACCGCGGAGCAGATCGGGCTCGGACGGGAGGAGGGCGTCACCCGGGTGGAAGTCGCGCCCATCGCGGTGCCGCAACGCGACGGCAGCATCCGGCGCGGCGAGGGCTCCCGCCGCTGAACGCGCCGGCCCCGCCGGGATCGGCGGCAGACGGAGCTTTGTCCTACAAGCGCTGCGCTGCACCCTGCCTAGCATGGCTGGCATGAGATACAGCCGTGCCGAGTACGCCAAGATGCTGGCAGCCCAGCAGGAGGTGGCGCGCGCCGAGGAAGACTACAACCGCTTGCGTGCGGCCTACCTGGAGATCGCCCGCAACGAACCGGGCCACGAGGTCGCGCTGGCGATGGTCGGCGCCGACATGGACCGGGCCCATGCCCACCTGCAGGTCCTGGTCGGCCTGCCGCAGATGCCGTTCACGCACGACCCCAGCCGCACTGTCTCGGACGAGGCCACCCGCGAGCACGACGAGACGGTGAAGGAAGGCGCCTGACCCGTCGGTCCGCGCCGACACGCGAGCGGCGTGCGCTCCGGGCTCCGGCGTCCGCATAGCCTGCGACCATGCCTGCCAGCAAGCCCCTTCCCCCCATGACGGGTCCCGACGATGAGCCTGATCGCGTGCCGCCGGCCGAGCCGGCACCGCCGCAGCTCGGCGACGGCTTCTCGCCGCCGGCTGGTGAACCGCAGCCTTTGGCCGATCCGGCCGAGCCGCCGCAGGTGCCCTGGGGCAAGAGCGACTTCTGAGGTTCGAGCCGTGGCCACCCATCCGGTCGAGCCGGAAGAGCCCGTCGAACCCGGCGCTCCGCCCTCGCCGCCGAATCCCTCGCGGCTGCCGGTGGAACCCGAGTTCGGCCCGCTGGAGCCGCCGCCCGACCCGGGTGAACCGGTGGGCAAGCCGCCCAAGCCCTGAACGCAGACAAGACAAGGATCACCCGATGAGCGTTGCCAATCCCACCGGCATTCCGCGCCTGGAGCAGGAAGAGCCCGAGTTCACCACCGAGGAAGACATTCCCACGCCCTCGAACGAGGACCCGCAGGAGGCCGAGCGCAACACCCAGGTCGCTCCGGACCGTCCATGAGGGCCGGCACCGGCCGGCCGGCGGGCACCCCTGCCACGCCGACCGACCCGGACCCGACGCAGCCGGCCAATCCCGAGCCGCCCAAGCCGACCAACCCGGAACCGGTGCGCACGCCGCCCAAGGACCCGGAGAAGGACCACAAGCCCGAACCCGACGACGGGCATTCGGAGCACCCGAAGCAGTAGTTCAGGCCAGCAGGCCCTGCGCCTCTTCGTCCAGGCCGGCCACCGGCGTGGCCCGCGCCAGCGCCATCCACACCCCGAACGGCAGCTCGCTGCGCCGCGCGCGTGGCGCGGGGCGGCCGACGACCAGCCGCTCGCCCTGCACGAGCAGCACGCCGCAGGTGTCGGGGATCTCGCCGGGTTCGGCGATGCAGCGTCCGCGCGCGTCGCATCCCAGCACGTACCAGCATTCGCCCAGGTCCAGGTAGGCGGCGCGCTTGTCCTGCTGGCGCAGGTCGGACAGCAGGTCGGAGCGCCGCACCTTCACCTCGTGGACGACCGGCTCCACGTACTGTGCCACCGAGGTGTTGCGGATCGAGAAGACGTCCGGGCGCGCCATGCACCAGCGCGCCTCGCCCGCCTCGCCGCCGGCCAGCGGCACCTGCGCCCGCAGCGACAGCCCGCGCCAGGCGATGCGGCCGGCCCGGCCCATCTCGCGCGCGACCCGTTCCACCAGCGCCTCGTGTGCCGACAGCCGTGCGCGGTTGCCGGCCAGGGTGTCGGCCAGCAGGCGCAGGCCGGCGGCGGTCACGCGCAGCGATTCGTGGCCCGAGGGGGCCAGCACGCGATCGAGCAGGCCGGCCGCGATCAGCTCGATCTCCAGCGCGTCCTGGCAGGGCCAGCCGGCGGAACGGTAGACGTCGCGCAAGCGGCGCGCATGGGCGCGGCTCAGCGGCAGGTCCTGGGTGGCATCGGGCATGGGAGCGGAATGGTAGTTCGCGCGCCGGGCGTAGGCAGCATCCGACGGGCGTTGTCGCGATCCGCCGATGAACCGCGGCGGGCGCTGCGCTTACAGAATGCGCGATGGCAGAGAAAGCCACCTACGGCATCACGGCGCTGCGCTACGCAGGGTCGCAGATCGTCGAGGCCATGATGGGCCTGATCGACGCCACCAGCGCCCGCTGGGACCTGCGCCCGGCGCCCACGCGCGTCAACGAGGTGGTGGACCGGCTGGTCGAGGGCGACACGGTCATCAGCCTCTTCCCCGACGACGAGGGCGGCCTGCAGCCCGGCCCCGAGGTCAAGGTGGACGTGCTGCCCGGCGGCACCGAGACGCTGTCGCTCGCCGAGGAGCAGCCGGGTCGCCGGCTGGACGACCTGCCGCGGTTCTGAACCGACGCGTCCAGCTCTTCGTCATTCCCGCGAAGGCGGCGATCCACGGTTTCCGCTTGCGCGAGCGCTGCCGCTACGTTGCGCCGGAGACTCCCACGTCCGTGCCTCGACGTGCGTTGCCCATGCATGAGCCAGCTGGACCGCTCTCCTGCCGAGCTGCGCCCCCGAACACTCGCAGGCACGCCGATGCACCTCGTAGCGGCGCGCACGACGTGGTTACACGCCGGATGTGTCGAATTCCCCCGACACGGCGATACCGCGTGTGACGACACCAAGGAAGGCGCGGTGCCTACCTGTGGCGCATGTCCATTTTTCACACCATTCCCCATGGCCGCGACACGAAGCGACAACCCGCTTGCGAGACAGGTCCTTTCCATGTCGGACGACCCCTGTCAAGTCGTTCGTGGTGCAAGGGCAACGGTGATCACACATCGTTTCGGACAGCAATGCATGGACACGCGAATCGGCGCTCGCAGCCCCGGAAAAGTGTTTCGGTTCATGTCGGCCGCGGGCGGCCGAACCATCGGGAGATCCAAATGATCAGCACGCCAGCCGTTCCGGACGTCGATCCGGTGCAGTTCCTCAAGATCGCGGGCCAGGGTGCCCAGCTGCGCACCCACGCCGACCTGTGGCGCTGGCTGCAGGGCGAGGTGCAGAGCTGGCTGCCGCACGACATCCTGCTGGTGGGCTGGGGCGACTTCCGGGCCGGCGACCTGCAGTACGACATCATCTCCAGCCTGCCGGGCCTGCGCACCCACCTGTGCCCGGCCTCGCGCATCGCGCCGCTGGTCAACTACTTCCGTGACTGCTGGGTGGCGGCCCAGTCGCAGCCCTGCGAGCTCGACATCTCCGGCTGCGGCCAGCTGCTGGGCGAGGCCGGCCAGGGCTGGGCGCCCGCCGCCGGCATGCCCGGCATGCATTCGGCGCTGGTGCACGGCATGGGCGATTCGCGCCTCGGTGGCGAGCGCATCTTCGCCGCCCTCAGCAGCGACCCGGCGCCGGCCGCCGGCCCGGCCGCGCTCAAGCTGCTGGTGCCCTTCGTCGATTCCTCCCTGCGTCGCATGCCGCCCGCGCCCATGCGCCAGCCCGGCGCCGAGCGCAGCCAGGTCGAGCACCTGGTGGTGCGCCTGGGCCAGCTGTCCGAGCGCGAGCGCCAGATCATGGTCTGGGTCGCCATGGGCAAGACCAACCCCGAGATCGGCTGCATCCTGCGCATCAGCGAGTTCACCGTGAAGAACCACATGAAGAGCATCTTCAGCAAGCTGGACGTGACCAATCGCGCCCAGGCCGTGGCCCGCCTGACCCGGATGGCCGCCTATGCCTGACGCCGAGCGTGTCCTGGGGGCCGCAGCCGTCGCCTCCGGGACCGCGCCCGCCACCCCGCCGCCGCCGGCGCCCGCCCTTCCGGGGCCGGCCGTCTTCAGCCACAGCCGCCTGCTGCGCGCCTTCGAGGCCTTCGTCGAGCCGGCCGCCACGGTGCTGTCGCTGCTGGCGCTGGTGCTGCTGTTCGAGGGCGAACTGGCACCGCGCTGGGTCGGGCTGGCCATCGTGTCGTTCGCGCTGGTCTATCCCGGACGTCCGCAGCTGCGCGCCTCGCCGGCCCGGGTGGCGGCCGACACCGTGCTGGCCTGGGCCTGGACCAGCGGCCTGCTGCTGGCCACCGGCTATGCGATCGACGCGCTGCCGATCTTCTCGCGCCAGGTGGTGCTGAACTGGCTGTGGCTGGCACCGGTCTCGCAACTGGCGGCCCACTGGGCCCTGCGCGCAGCCGCACCGACGCTGATCCGCCTGCAGGGGCCGCCGCTGAGGGCCGTGGTGGTGGGCATGAACGAGCAGGGCGGCTCGCTGGCCGACCGGCTGTCGATGGCGCACTACACCGGGGTGGAACTGCTCGGCTTCTTCGACGACCGCGCGCCCGACCGCCTGCACGGGCGCGGACGGCACCGTTCGCTGGGGCGCATCGAGGAGATCGCCGACTACGTCAAGAAGCACAACGTGCACCTGGTCTACCTGTCGCTGCCGATGGCCTCGCAGCCGCGCATCAAGCTGCTGCTGGATGCGCTGAAGGACACCACCGCCTCGGTCTACTTCGTGCCCGACATGTTCGTGACCGACCTGGTCCAGGGCCGCACCGACTCGATCTGCGGCATGCCGGTGATCTCGGTCTGCGAGACCCCCTTCCGCGGGCCCAACGCGCTGGTCAAGCGGGCCAGCGACATCACCCTGGCTGTTGCAATCCTGCTACTGATCTCGCCGGTCATGCTGGCGATCGCGCTGGCCATCCGGCTGACCTCGCCGGGGCCGGTGATCTTCCGCCAGCGCCGCTACGGCCTGTGGGGGCAGGAGATCATCGTCTACAAGTTCCGCTCGATGACGGTGTCCGAGGACGGCGCCGAGATCCGGCAGGCCCGCCGCGACGACGACCGCATCACCCCGCTGGGCCGCTTCCTGCGCCGCACCTCCATGGACGAGTTGCCGCAGTTCGTGAACGTCCTGCAGGGCCGCATGAGCATCGTCGGGCCGCGTCCGCACGCCGTGGCGCACAACGAGTTCTACCGCCCGTTGATCAAGAGCTACATGATCCGCCATAAGGTCAAACCCGGAATCACGGGCTGGGCCCAGGTCAACGGCTACCGCGGCGAAACCACATCGCTGGAAAAGATGGAAGCGCGCATTCGCTGTGATCTCGACTATCTGCGAAACTGGTCACTGCGGCTGGACCTCTACATCATCCTGAGGACCATCCGCCTGGTGTTCAAGGATGGCGCGGCTTATTGAGCACTAGCACCAATGAGCCATTGTCCGCCCGTGAGCCTGTGCGCGACCATGCAGAACCATGCGACTGTGTGCGTGCCGGGCGTTCTTCGTGAGAGAACACCAATGAAGAAACCCTCCCTCCGGCCCGTGCTGACCGCCGTGGCGGCGGCCACGTGCCTGCTGCCGATGGCATTGCAGGCCCAGACCACACTCCAGGCGCCCGGCGGACGGCTGGGCGAGTCCGCCGCCCAACCGGCCGGACAGTCCATGGGAACGCCGATGGGCGAGTCCATGGCGGTACCCATGGTCGTTCCCATGTCGCCCGCCCAGGCCATCTCGCAGCCGTACTCGCCCGTGTCCTCGGGCGCCGACCAGCGCGAGGGCATCCAGTTCCGCGCCATGGCCGGCGTCGAGCGCGACGACAACGTGCTGCGCACCAATGGCGGCGAGATCAGCGACACCATCACCGGGCTCGGCCTGGGCCTGCGCTACCAGAAGCGCGTGAGCCGCCAGCAGTTCGTGGTGGATGCCGAAGTCAACCACTTCAACTTCGACAAGATCGGGGTCGACTACAACACGCTGAACTACTCGGCCGCCTGGCAGTGGGCAGCCGGCGAGCGCTTCGAGGGCATCCTCAGCGCCGACCGCCGCCAGTTCCGCGACGTCACCTCCAACGGCGTGGCCGCCGGCATCGACCGCCGCACCGAGCGCAACGAGCTGTTCGAGGGCGGCTACAAGCTGGGCGCCTCCTGGCGCGTGCTGGGCGGCCTGCAGCACAACGCCAGCCGCAGCAGCGACCCGGCCGCCTGGGACGCCAACCTGAGCCAGAACAGCGTGCGCGTCGGCGTGGCCTACGAGCCGGCCACCGGCTCCAGCCTGGCCCTGCGCTTCCGCCGCGGCGACGGCGACTACGACAACGCGCCGGTGGCCAGCGACTTCGACGACAACGAGATCGAGGCGTCCATGCGCTGGATCGTGTCGCCCAAGACCCGGGTGGACGCCCGCCTCGGACACCTGGAGCGCGAGCACTCGGGCGCCCCGACCCGCGACTTCAGCGGCGTGGTCGGCTCGGTCGGCGTGAACTGGGACATCACCGGCAAGACCTCGCTGACCGCCGGCTATGCGCGTGACCTGGGCAGCTACCTGTTCGGCACCGGCGGCCACCTGTCCAGCGACCGCTGGTTCGTCGGCCCGACCTGGCGCGCGACCGACCTGATCACGGTCAACCTGCGCTACGAGCACGAGACCCGCCACTGGGAAGACGTGACCGGCAGCCTCGACGTGGGCCGCAAGGACAAGTTCAACGTGGGCACCCTGGGCGTCGAGTGGGCGGTCCGCCGCTCCGTGACCCTGGGCGCGCAGTACCGCCACGAGCGGCGCTCGTCGTCGCTGCCCGTTTTCAACTACCGCGCCAACGTGATCGGATTGACGGCCAAGCTGACGATCTGACGCGGCCGCGCGGGCAACCGCAGGCTTTGAAAGGGAGAGAGAGATGAACAGCGTGTTCCGAAACCTGGGCGGGCTGCTATTGGCAGCCGGGTTGGCCCTGGCGGCCCAGGCCGCCGGGCCGTCCCCCCGCGGGGCGGCCGCGCCGGCCGCCGGGGCCACCGCCGACAAGGGCGCCCCGAGCGACTACCAGCTCGGACCCGGCGACCAGATCCGGGTGCAGGTCTACCAGAATCCCGACCTCTCGATCGAAGCCCGCGTGTCCGAACAGGGCACCATCAACTACCCGCTGGTGGGATCCGTCAACCTGGGCGGCTCCACCATCGCGGAGGCCGAGGCCAAGATCGCCTCGGCCCTGCGCAACGGCCAGTTCCTCAAGCGGCCGCAGGTCAACATCGTGCTGCTGGAGGTGCGCGGCAACCAGGTGGCGGTGCTCGGGCAGGTGCAGAAGCCCGGCCGCTTCCCGCTGCAGACCACCAACACCCGCGTGAGCGACCTGCTGGCGGCCGCCGGGGGCATCACCCCGATGGGCGACGACACGCTGATCGTCACCGGCACCCGCGCCGGCAAGCCCTTCCGCAAGGTGATCGACATCCCGGCGCTGTTCCTCAACCAGCGCGGCCAGGACGACATCCAGGTGCAGGGCGGCGACACCCTGTACGTGGCCAAGGCCCCGGTCTACTACATCTACGGCGAGGCCCAGCGGCCCGGTCCCTACCGCATCGAGCGCGGCATGACGGTGCAGCAGGCCGTCGCACAAGGGGGCGGACCCACCCCGCGCGGCAGCCTGAGCCGGCTGCGCCTGACCCGCACGGGCCCCGACGGCAAGCAAGTCGAGAGCGACGCCAAGCTCAGCGACCCGGTGCTGCCGAACGACGTGATCTACGTGCGCGAAAGCCTTTTCTGATCCCGAGGACCGAGGAAAGGCCCGCCATGAACCTGTACCAGTTCCTGTCCATCCTGCGTGCCCGCCGCACGATGGCCTTCGTGATCTTCCTGTCGACCATCGCACTGGCCCTGGCCTGGGTGATGCTGCGGCCGAAGAACTACACCGCGCACGCGCCCATCCTGGTCGACCTGCGCGCCAACGACCCGCTCGCCCAGCCCAACTACCAGAGCATCGTCCCGCAGTCCTACATGGCGACGCAGATGGACATCGTGCGCAGCACGCGCGTGGCCGAACAGGTGGTGCAGGCGATCGGCCTGGACAAGGACCCCAAGGCCGCCCAGGAGTGGAAGGAAGCCGGCGGCGCCGGCACGCTCACCGCCTGGCTGGCCAACGAGCTGAAGGCCAACCTCGAGGTCAAGCCGGCGCGCGAGAGCAATATCATCAACATCTCCTACACCGCGTCGACCCCGGCCGAGGCCGCGAAGATCGCCAACGCCTTCTCGCAGGCCTACCTGGACACGGCGCTGGACATCAAGACCGACCCGGCCAAGAAGTACTCCAGCTGGTTCGAGGAGCAGCTCACGTTCGCCCGCGACCGGCTCGAGAAGGCTCAGGGCGCGCTCACCGCCTACCAGCAGCGCACCGGCGTGATCAGCGCCGACGGCGTGGACATGGAGACGCAGCGGCTGAACGAGCTGTCGTCCCAGCTGACCCTGGTGCAGGGGCAGCTCACCGACGTCGCCAACAAGCGCGCGGCCTCGGCCGCCAGCATCTCCGAGGCGATGAACAGCCCGTTGATCAACACGCTCAAGGCCGACATCGCCCGGCAGGAGGCGCGCATCCAGGAGGCCAGCGCCAACCTCGGCTCGCGCCACCCGCAGATGATCCGCATGCAGGACGAGCTCAATGCCATGCGCTCGCGCCTGCGCAGCGAGACCGCCAGCATCGGCAGCGCCATCGACACCGCCTACCAGGTGGGCCGCGCCCGCGAGAAGGAACTGAAGGAAGCCGTGGCCGCCCAGCGCGCCCGCGTGATGCAGTTCAACCGCCACCGCGACGAGCTCAACGTGCTGCGGCGCGACCTCGACGCCGCGCAGCGCGCCTACGAGCAGGTGAGCGAACGCGCCTCGCAGTCCAAGCTGCAGGCCCTGACCAACCAGACCAACATCCAGCGGCTGGCCACCGCCGTGGAGCCGCTCAAGCCCACCGGGCCGGGCGCGCGCCTGGCGCTGGCGCTGGCCGCCCTGGCCGGGGCGCTGCTGGCGATCGCCGGCTCGGTGCTGGTCGAACTGCTCAACCGGCGCGTGCGCTCCGTCGACGACCTGTCGATGGCGACCAACCTGCCGATCCTGGCGACGGTGCCGGCGCACGCCGGGCGCGAGTCGCTGCGGCAGCTCGCCAATGCGCCCATCCGCCCGGCGCTGGCCTACCGTGGGAGCCCCGCATGAACAGCCAGATCCTCCCCCTGCACCGCGAGCTCGATCTCATCGGTCCCGCTGCGCGCGAGCCCGTGCTGCCCATCGGCCACCTGCTGGTGGACGCCGGTCGGCTGACCCACGACGAGGCCGAGCGCATCCACGACTACCAGCAGAAGGTCGGCCTGCCGTTCGGCGAGGCGGGCATCTCCATGGGCCTGCTGACCGACGAGGACGTCCGGCACGCGCTCGCGCTGCAGTTCGGCCACGCCACGATCTCGCCCGATGCCGGCCTGGGCAAGGACCTGATCGCCGCCTACGAACCGGACAGCCCCGCGGTGGAGCACCTGCGCAGCCTGCGCGCGCAGCTCACGCTGCGCTGGTTCGACAACGAGGTCGAGCAGCAGTCGGCGCTGGCCATCGTCAGCCCAGGCCACGGCGAGGGCCGCAGCTACATCACCGCCAACCTCGCGGTGCTGTTCGCGCAGATGGGCAAGCGCACGCTGGTGATCGATGCCGACCTGCGCAAGCCGCGCCAGCATCGCATCTTCGGCCTGCCCGGCAAGGTCGGCCTGTCGGCGCTGCTGGCCGGCCGCGCGGGCGCCGAGGTGATGTGCGACATCAAGCCGCTGCCCGGCCTGACGGTGCTGCCCGCGGGCGTGCTGCCGCCCAACCCGCAGGAGTTGCTGTCGCGTCCGCAGTTCCAGCGCCTGATCCACTCGCTGCGCGGCATGTACGAGGTGATCCTGGTGGACACGCCGGCGGCGTCCTCCTGGGCCGACGCCAGCACCGTCGCGGCGCGCTCGGGCGCGGCGCTGATGGTGACCTGCCGCGACCGCAGTTCCATGCCGCGCGTGATCAAGCTGTCGGAGGATCTGCGCGAATTCGGCGTAACGGTCGTGGGCGCCGTTCTCAACGGGGCAGGAGCGGTGTGATGGCCGCTCTGCCGTCCCCCAGCCGGGACTGGCAGATGCGCTGGTACCAGCTGGTGCGCTCGATGGCCCGGGTGCAGACCCCGGGCGGGGAGGAGCAGTTGCTGGACTGGCTGCTGCGTCCCGGCGAGTCGCGCGTGCTGGCCTTCGTCAACGCGCACGCCTTCAACCTGGCGGCCGAGTCCGAGCCCTTCTACCGCTCGCTCATCTCGGCCGACGTCGTGGTGCGCGACGGCATCGGCGTGCAGCTGCTGATGCGGCTGCTCAACCAGCCGCCGGGGCAGAACCTCAATGGCACGGACCTGATCCCGCGCCTGCTGGAACGCGCCAACGGGCTGGGCATCGCCCTGTTCGGCACGCGCGAGCCCTGGCTCACGCGGGCGCAGCAGGTGGTGCGCGAGCGGCTGGCGCCCGACAGCGCCTGCGTCACCTTGAACGGCTTCCTGCCGCTGGACGCCTACATCCGGCTCGCGGCCCAGTCCCGCCCGCGCGTGATCGTGCTGGGCATGGGCATGCCGCGCCAGGAGGAGGTGGCGATCGCCTTGCGCGGCGCACTGGGCGGGCCCTGCCTGATCGTGTGCGGCGGCGCCATCCTCGACTTCCTGGGCGGCAAGGCCACGCGCGCCCCGCTGTGGATGCGACGTGCGGGCCTCGAGTGGGCCTTCCGCCTGGTCTGCGAGCCGCGCCGCCTGTGGCATCGCTACGTGCACGGCAACCCCCTGTTCCTGCGCCGCGCCTGGGCCATGGTGCAACGCTCCATCCGCCGCGGCTGGCCGGCAGCGGCTTGAGCGCCGGCTTCGCCTTCCGCGCAACGACGGTTCGCCATCCGGGCGATGGCAAGTGCCCCGTCATCCCCGCGAAGGCGGGGATCCAGTGCGTCCGCTCCGGCAGGCCGCCATCCTCATCAACCCCCGCTGACACTCGCCGTCGCCGCTGAGGCAGCCCATGGCCGCAACGAGTCGTTACGCTGCCTTCATGGACCAGCCTGCGGCCATCGCCTGCGCACCGGGAGCACGCGCATGAACGCCGACGCCCTCGTCGTCGGCGCCGGCGTTGCCGGCCTGCGCTGCGCACTGGCGCTGGCCGATGCCGGGATGAAGGTCGTGGTGCTCGAGGCGGCGCCTCATGCCGGCGGACGCGCGGCCAGCTGGCCGGACGAGACCACCGGCGTGCAGGTCGATACCGGCCCGCAGGTGCTCAGCTCGGAACACCGCAACTTCATCGCGATGCTGAAGCGCCTGGGCACCGCCGAGCAGGTGCTGTGGCAGCGGCGCCCGCTGCTCACGCTGGCCGATGCCCGCGGTCCGCTGCGCGTGACCAGTCCGCGGCTGCCGCCGCCGCTGCACGGCCTGCCGATGCTGCCGCGCGCCCTCAGCCACCTGTCGCTGCGCGACGGACTGTCGCATCGCGCCATCGCCTGGCGCGCCGCGCGGCTGGACGAGCGCGGCCTGCGTGATCTGGATGTCGACGACGCCCTGGCCTACCTGCGCGAGATGGGCGTGACGCCGGCGGCGATCGAGTGGTTCTGGCGCACGGCGGTGCTGGCGCTGCTGAACGTGCCGCTGGAGCAGTGTTCGGCGGCGTCCATGATGCGGGTGTTCCGCCTGCTGCTCGGGCGCAGCGGCTGGCACCTGGGCTTTCCGCGGCTGGCGCTGTCGCAGCTGTTCGTACCCGGCTGCTGCCGCGCGGTGATGCGATCCGGCGGGCAGGTGCTGTTCGGCGCCCGCGTGCGGCGGCTGCGCCTGGTCGGCGGCCGCTTCGCCGGGGTGGACCTCGACGACGGCCACTCGGTGACGGCGGCGCATGGCGTACTGGCGCTGCCGCCGCAGGCGCTGGCCGCGGTGGCCGGCGCGAGCGACGAGCCCCTGCTCGAACCACTGGCCCGGGTCGCGAGCTACTTCCGTCCCAGCCCCTGCATCAGCACCTACCTGTGGTTCGACCGTCCCGTCACGGACGAGCGGCTGTGGGCGCGCGTGTGGACGCGGCAGGGGCTGAACATCGCGTTCCACGACCTGTCCAACATCCGGCCTTCGCTGGCCGGGCGTGGCGCCCTGGTCGGCGCCAGCGCGGTCGGGCCGATGGCGCGCGAGGACTGGGACGATGCGCGCATCGTGGAGCACACCACGCAGGAGGTACGGGAGTTCGCGCCCGCGGCCTGCGAGGCGCGGGTGATGCATGCCCGCGTCCAGCGCCTGCCCATGGCCATCCCGCAGCCGCGTCCCGGCATCGAGGCGCTGCGCCCCGGCGCGGCCACCCAGGCCCAGGGCCTGTGGATCGCGGGCGACTGGACCGACACCGCGCTGCCGTTCTCGCTGGAAAGCGCGACGCGCTCCGGCGCGCTGGCGGCCGAAGCGCTGCTGGCGGCCGCCGGCCGCCAGGTGAGTTTGTCGCTGGAAGCGCCGGATACCCGCGGCCTGGTGCGCTGGTTCCGGGCGGCCTGAGGTCCGGGCGACCAGCCCGTGCCGCCGCTGCCCACGTCGCCGGGCGGCGGGGCAGGCGGCGCAGGGGGCTGCGGCCTTACGGGTTCCACCAGTTGCCGGAGGCCACGATCATCGGGATCAGCTGCAGCTCCGAGTCGTAGTAGTCGGTGGTGAAGTTGTTGGCGTTCCAGTTCCACAGGTTGTCGAGGAAGCCCTGGAAGCGCGGATCCACCATCGCGCCGCACAGCATGGGACCGATCATCCCTTCGGGCGAGTAGCTGCGGTCGATCGCGGAGCCGTCCAGCCGGTAGCCGGCCGCGATGCGCGAGCCGTCCCCGCCGCAGTCGCGCTCGACGAAGCCGACCAGCTTGTTGCAGACGTCGCGCCAGCGGCCGTCGCCCGAGGTCACGTAGTCGGTGCCCCAGCGCCACGGGTTGCGCTGCGCGTTGGCGTAGTAGAAGCCCTCGGTGTCCACGAAGTCGCCGTAGCCGCCCGGCGAGGGGATCGGGTTGGGGCTGTCCGTGTGGATGATGAAGTCGGGCATCAGGCCGCAGTTGGGCGAGTACACCGTCTGCATGCGGTCGATCAGCTCGTAGGAGCGGTCGATCGCGCGGTCCCACAGGGCATCGCCGGTCGCGCGCTTGAAGGCGCGGAAGTGCCCGGTCATGTAGTCGGAGGTGCGGCTGACGTGCGGCGTGGCCATGCCCTTGGTCGTGCCGTCCTCCTTCATGTTCCACGCCTTCATGGCGTTGATGGTGTCGACCGCTTCCTGCTTGTAGTTCCAGGCGCCGGTGTCCGAGCCCCACTGGCGGTCGGCCATCAGCAGCGCCATCGCGATGTCCAGGTCGCCGTCCATGGCGTTCCAGCCGCCGCCGGCGGCGTCGGTGGACGAGCCGTCGATGGTCAGGCGCCAGTCCAGCAGCCAGCGGCCCACGTCCGGGATGCTGTAGGCCGGGCGGGCACGCACCGTGGTGAGCAGGCCGTCGAACAGGGCGCGGGCGCCGGAATCATGGCCGGCCATCAGCACCGCGATCAGCATGCCGTAGCCCATGCCCTCGGACACGGTGAGGTAGGCGGTGGAGTTGCCGAAGCGCACCGCCTTGCCGCCGCGCACGGTCGGCACGTCGGTGATGGCGCGCGCCTTCCAGGCGTCGTACGCGCGGCGGACCGCCGCATCCATCTGCTCCGCGGCGGCGGACGGCAGGATGCCGGCCACGTAGGCGTCCAGGCGCGAACCGAAGGGATAGGAGTCCGGACCGTCCACCGCGGGGCGGGTGGTGCTGGCGCTGGTGCCGCCGACCGTGTCGCTGCCCACGCCGGTCGCGAGGTTGCCGACGCCGTCCGCGCCACCGCCACCGCCGCCACAGGCCGCCAGGGCCAGCGCGACAGCGGAAGCGGAACCGGATCGAAGGAAGAGTCGTCTTTGCATGTTCTTCAACTTGTTGAGTAAGAGCGGCCCGGGCCGGCAGCGGTACTGCCGCGCTCCCTTGACCAGGTTGAAAGAGCTGCCGGGGGGAGCCTGCCCGTCCGGTGCCGCGGCATCCGCGGGCAGGGGTCCGGTACGGCTGTGGTTGGTGCTCACCTCAGCGAGAAGCCCGGACTGTAGTAGGAGGCGTCCGACAAAACGGGCGGACGCCGGCCTACAAAAGTAACGAATCCGGGCCACGGTTGGGTTGGCCCTGGCGCGGCCGTAACAGGCTTTTCAGCGGCCTTGGCGGGACCTGTTCATGCGAACAGGGAAACGGCTGAGCGTGGTGCGCGTGCTGGCTCTGCGGAGCGGCGGACCAAGGGTTTGCCCGGGGTGCCGGCTCGGCCGGATCGGGGCGGTGCGGCTAGCTCGTCAAATCGGGTTACGTCAACTTCGGCAGCGAAAGTTACGTTTGCTAGCGGTTCCCGGACTGTCATGCTGCCTCCGCGGGGATGACGCCACCAGCGGGGATGACGTGCCGCGGGATGGCGGCGCCGCGGGGGATGGCGGCACCTCCCGGATGACGCTACCCGCTCAGGACGACGTCCGCGACAGGTGCCTCAGGAGCGGCCGCGCGGGTGCGGCCAGCGGGGAGGTGCGCACCCAGGCGCCCAGCTGCTTCTTCACGCGGCGCGCGTAGGTGACCGGCGTGGGACGGCTGATGCAGCCTTCCAGCAGCGGCCAGCTGCAATCGGCGAAGCTGAGCTTGTACGGCTCGTCGCCCTTGCCCAGGTCCAGCAGCGTGTGCCCCTCCGCAGCCGCGGCGCGCGCGACTTCCAGCAGCAGCAGCGAGCCGGGGGAGTACAGCGAGTGGGCCTGGCTGTAGACCGGGAACCACCAGTGCCACACCTGCGGCGTGTGCATGCCGAAGTGCGCCGCCACCAGCGTCTCGCCGGCATGCAGGGTGGACAGGCAGCCGGCGAAGTCCTCGTCGTCGGTGTCCCGCACCCGCTGCACCAGCGCGCGCGTCCAGTTCCAGGCGAAATAGTCGAGCTGTCCGGTGCGCCGGCACTGCTCCGACTTCAGCCGGATCACTTCCTCGAAGGCGGCCGCATCGCGGCTGTGCAGCTCGAAGCGCAGCGGGCCGCATTCGCGCTCCAGCTTGCGCAGCTTGCGCGGCAGCTTGCCCAGCGTGTTGCCGCTCGCCAGCTTGCCGCGGTGCCAGGCATCGAAGCCGCGCGACAGGTCCAGCCCGGGCGAGCTGGCGCAGGTCACGGGCGTCGCCGGTCGCTGCCAGGCCGCCAGGTGGTCGAACTGCCAGAACGACAGCCGGCAGCGCCGCAGCAGTTCGTTCCAGTCCCACTCGGTGCCCGGTGCGGCGATCACCCCGTGGTGGTCCGACAGCCGCCCGCCGGCCGGTCCGCCCGCGCCCATCCGGTGCTGGAACGGAAAGAAGCCGATCACCTTGCCCTCGTCCTCGAGGATCGCGACCCGCACGTCCGGCCGCGCGGCGGCGGCCGCCTGCGTGAACTGCCACGAGAAGCAGGGGCTGGCCAGGGTGGGGCTGGCCAGCTGCAGGGCGCGCCAGCGCGCGCGCTCCGGCGGACCCAGCTCGTGCGGTCGAATCACGGAAACCTTCATCCTTCTGCTCTCTCCCAGTGCGCGGCGGCGCCGGTGCGCGCCGTCCGCCTGCTCAACCCGCGGTCGCCGCGGCCCGGGCGCTCACCCGGGCCAGGCTCTCCTGTTCGACGAACCAGGCGGCGGCCTCCTGCAGCGCGGCCGGGTAGGGCGTCCAGTCCATGCGCAATTCGCGCGTGGCGGCCCGCGGATCCAGCCGCAGGTGGCGCTGCCACAGGCCCACGAGGCCCGGTGTGATCGGCTCGGGCACGCGCCGCCCGCCGCGGCCCAGCCGTTGCAGCCCCTTGCGCAGCAAGTACAGGGCCGGGCCGGCCAGCCGCGCGTCCAGCTGCAGCCGCCGCGGCGACAGCCGCCGCACGGGCGTGGCCTCGATCGCCAGCGCCAGGTCGATGAAGTACTCGTTCCAGCGCGGGCTGTCGGGCCCGGCCAAGTTGAAGGTGCGCACCTCGCCGCGTCCCAGCGGCAACTCGAGCGCGCGCAGCGCGGCCACGCAGACGTCGTCCACGTGCACCAGGTTGGACCAGCCGTCCCCCGCGATTCCCAGGTCGCCCAGCCGGCCGGCGCGCAGCCAGCGACCCATGCGCCCCACCCACAGTTCGCTTTCCGCGCCCCACACGCAGCCCGGGCGCAGCACCACGGCCTGGCCGCCGCCGTGGGCGAAGGCCGCCACGTGCTGCTCGGCCGCGCGCTTGGCCTTGTCGTACCAGCCGAGCAGCGGGCCCGGCGGGACCCGTTCGTGGACGCAGCCCTCGACGGCGCCATAGACCGACATGCTGCTCAGGTGGACCAGGCGCCGGCAGCGGGTCGTTGCACGGGCCGTGTCGGCCAGCACGCGCGCGCCCTCGGCGATGGCCGCGCCGTCGCCGGCCACGCAGTTGACCACCGCATCCACGTCGTGCAGCGCGGCCTGCAGGGCGCTGCGGTCGCGGGTGTCGATCCGCAGCTGCCCCGGTGCCGGTTTGGTGCGCGGCGAGGCACTGGTCGCCTCGATCCCGGCGCCGCGCAGCATCGCCACCAGGTTCGAGCCGATGTAGCCGCGGCCGCCCAGCACCAGCACCTTCATGCGAACACCTCCTCGGCCGCGGCCCGGCGCGGCTGAAGGCGGCGGGCCAGCCGGTCGGCCAGCCGCAGCGACAGCGCGACGATGGTCAGCGTCGGGTTGGCCTGGCTCGAGGTGGGGAACACCGCGCTGCCGGCCACGTAGAGGTTGTCCACCCCGTGCAGCTTGCAGTCGGCATCCACCACGCTGGTGCGCGGATCGGTGCCCATGCGGGCCGTGCCGATGTGGTGGCCGCCATAGGCGCCGTAGCGCATCAGGTCCTGCTCCAGCGTCGCGGGGTCGTACTCGAAGCGGCCGACGCCGGTGCGCGCCAGTTCGGCCGCCACCAGGTCCAGCGTGCGCGCGATCGATTCGATGTCGCCGCGGCCGTAGCGCCAGTCCACCCGCAGCCGGCGCATGCCCAGCGCGTCCACCGACGGCGTCAGCTGCACCCGGCTGCCGGCCATCGGCTGCTGCTCGCCCTGCACCTCCAGGCTGAAGCGGTTGCTGCGGTTGCGCAGGATGACCGAGGGGAACTTGCGCTGCGCCAGCGTGCGGTGGCGCAGCCAGTGGGCCAGGAAGGCGGCCGTGTCGCCCGGATCGCGGACGACGTTCAGCACGTGCCGCAGCCACTCCTGGGCGGTCAGCGGCCGGGTGTCGCGCAGCCGCTTGCCGTATTCGTAGCTGATCAGCCCCTTGGCCAGCAGCAGACCCGACAGCACGCCGCTGCGGTGCGCCGGGTCGGTGATCTTGGGGAAGTGCAGGCGCGCCACCGCGTTGAGCAGCCCGTGCCGGCGCTGCTGCTCCGCCGCGATCGTGATGCGGCGCCGGCAGTACACGCCGTCGGCCGCCATCTCGTAGCCGTGGCGCACGTTGGCGGTGGTGCCGAACACGGTCAGCGTGCCCACGTTGCCGGCGATGTGGCACTGGTAGTAGCGGCCCACCACGTCGTGCGCGTTGCCCACGCCGCGCGGCGAGACGTCGTCCGAGTGCAGCAGCAGCCGCGCGGTCTCCAGCCCGCCGGTGGCCAGCACCACCGCGCGCGCCGCCACCTGGAAGCGGTTGCCGGCCAGCGTGGCGACGTCCAGCGCGCGCACGCTGTCGCCGTCGGGCTCCAGCCGGATCGCGGTGCAGTGCGCGCCGGCCAGCACCCGCACGTCCGGCGCCACCTCCAGCCGCTTGCGGTAGCGCACGCCGAAGTCGGTGGGGCAGGAGAAGCGCTCCAGCCCCTCGGTGCGCACGATGTCGCTGTCGAACTCGGCGAACAGCGGCGGCACCCCGGGCAGCGCGGTGCGCGCGTCGTACGCGAAGCGGCCGGCCTCGGCCCAGGTGTTGGCCCGCGCGTAATAGGGCAGCAGGCCCTCGTAGGAGATCGGCCAGCCGCTGTCGGGCACCCAGGGCCGGGCCTCGAAATCGATCGGGTCGAAGGGCATGCAGCGGCCGCCCCACAGGCTGGTGGAGCCGCCCAGTCCGCGCAGGCGGTAGCGGTGCAGCGGGCTGTGCAGGCGCTCGTCGGCCACCTCACCCTCGTAGTGCGCCTGGGCCTTGCCGTCGCGCGTGCGCTCGCCGGCCTCCAGCAGCAGGACCGACAGGCCCCTGCCCGACAGCGACAGCGCCAGCGGGATGCCGGCCGCGCCGGCCCCGACCACGCAGACGTCGGCGGCCAGCACGGTGCCGCGCGGCACGGCGTTGGCGCTCTCGATCACGGCCGCGCTCCTTCGGCCGCTGCCGGCGGCTGCGGATGCGCGCTCAGCCCGAACTGGCGCTGGTGGATGCGGGCCACGCCGGCGGCAAAGCGCGCCAGCGAGAAATGCGCCTCGTGCAAAGCGCGGCCGTTGCGCTCCAGCTGCTCGCGCAGCTCGTGTGTCGTCAGCACCTGGGCCAGCCCGCGCGCGATGCTGGCCGGGTCGCCCGGATCCACGAAGCAGGCGTCGCGCTGGTGGGCCAGCACGTGCGGGATCTCGCCCACCGGGGTGCAGACCACCGCCACGCCATGCGCCAGCGCCTCGAGGATGGCCAGCGGCAGGCCTTCGTCGTAGGAGGGCAGCACCAGCGCATCGGCATCGGCCAGCAGCTCGCCGAGCTGCTCCTGGTCGGCCCAGCCGAAGAAGCGGACCTTGTGCGAGACGCGCAGGCGGGCGGCCTGCGCCGCGTAGCCCGCGATGTCGCCGCCGCCGGCCAGCGTCAGCTGCAGCGGCACGTCGGCCAGCGCCGGCTGGGCCAGCGCCTGCAGCAGGTCGCTCACGCCCTTGCGCTCGGACAGGTTGCCGACGAACAGCACCTGCGCTTCGTGCCGGCCGCGGGCGCGGCGGCGCGGCGCGGCCGGCTCGGGCACACCGTTGATCACCACCTCGACCTTGTGGGCCGGCACGCCCAGGTCGTCGGTGACGAAACCCGCCGACACCTTGCCCAGCACCACGCAGGCCCTGGGCAGCGAGAAGATCCAGCGCACCAGCGCGCGCACCGGGCGCGGGAAGCGCGCGTAGCTGTGGTGCAGCTGCGCGGCATGCAGGTGCAGCACCGTGGGGACGCCCAGCGCCCGGCAGGCCACCAGCACGATGGACTCGCGCACGAAGTCCAGCCGCTCGGCCATGTTGACGTGCACCCCCGCCAGCCGGCCGCCCAGGCGGGCCCGGACCAGCCGCCCGACCGCGCGCAACACCTGCAGCATCGACGCGGCGGCGCTGCCGCTCCCGCGCGTGTCCAGCGGCCGCAGCACCGGCCCGCCTTCGCCCGCCGCCTGCGACTGGATCAGGTAGTCGGCGACCTTGAACATGCCGCCGCCCACCGGCGTCCACGGCACGGCGATGTAGATGAAGCGCCCGTCCCGGGCGTCGTTCGCTGCTGCGGAGGGAGATGCCAGGTCGAGGGTGGGGGAGTTGTCCATCGGCCGCGTCATGAGCACAGTTCCTGGCCACGGCGGGGCGCGGCCTGCGGGTCCTTGATCACGATGCTGGGGATCAGCGCCTGCGGCGGCTGGCGCCGCGCCAGCAGGCCGCGCAGCACGCCCGCGGCATGCACGTTCCAGGACACCACCGAGTACAGCGCCCGCGCCAGCGAGCGCTTGCGCCAGGCCATGGCCGCCAGCGGCGCCAGCAGCAGCGCCAGGAAGGCGGCCGCGGCTGCGCTGCCCGGAATCGGCCACAGCGGCACGCTGGCCAGCACCAGCCACCAGGCGATCACCGCGAGGTACAGGCGCAGTTCGCGCAGCCCGCGCAGCACGCCGCCGGCCCGGTGCTGGGCCAGCCCGGCGCGCAGCACTTCGCCGGCGCCGCAGGCATAGCGCGTGCGCCAGCGGCGCAGCAGCAGGCGGTAGGGCGGCGCGTCGTGGCCGTAGTGGGTGACGGCGTCGATCGGCAGACGCCACAGCTTCCAGCCGCGCGCGCGCAGCCGCAGGGCGAGGTCGAACTCCTCGTAGCTGTGCAGGTTGCGGTCGGAGAACCAGCCGGCCTCCTCGATCGCGCGGCGCCGGTACAGGCCGCCGCCGTCCAGCCGGTCGACCGGGCCGGGCCGCCGGTGCGCCTCGGCGCGCTGGCTGCGCTCGCCGCGTTCGCGGTATTCCAGGCTCTCGGTATTGAGCTCCACCACGCGTCCGGACACGCCCGCGACTTCCGGATGCTGGGCGAGGAAGGACAGGGCCTGCTCCAGGAAGCCGGGCACCAGCTTCATGTCGCCGTCCATGATCAGCACGTACTCGCCCTCGCAGTGCTGCCAGCCGAGCTGCGGCCCGGCGCCGCAGCTGCGGTCCTGCGCCCGCGCGAGCTGCACGATGCGGATCGGGTAGCGGCTGGCCGCCGCCACCGTGCCGTCGGTGGAGGCCGAGTCGGCCAGCACCACCTCGCCGCCCACGCCGTCCAGCGCCGCCAGCCCGCTCTCGACGGCGTCGGCGATGCTGGCCTCCTCGTTGAGCGCCTTGATGACGATGGAGACGGGGCAGGGTCGCCGGTTCATTGCGCAGGGCCCTCCCGCGAGAACACCTCGGCGCTGCGCAGGCGCCAGCGCTGCCAGTTGTCGGCCACGCTGGTGGGCATGAACAGGGCCATCAGCAGCGTGAGCTGCCAGCGGGTGGTTAGCGCCACGCTGCGCGCGTCGACCAGGAAGCGAAGGGCGGCGCGCCGGTTGCCCGCGCTGAGCGCCTCGCGCGCCAGCGTCACTTCCTGCTGGCCCACGAACCACAGCGCCGACTTGCGGTGCCGCGCCGGGATCCGGCCGGCGCGTGCGTCGGCGCGCATGCGCTGCAGGAACATCGGCAGGGTGAGCACGGGGTGGCGTGCGGACAGGCTGTCGGGCAGCACGCGCGTGGCGGCGAACGGCGCGTTGACGATGGCCACCAGCGACTGGTCGGCGACGCGGAACCACAGGTCCAGGTCCTCGCCGTAGTGGTCGCCCTCGGCGAAGCACGGCTGCATGGCCTGCAGCCGCTTGGCGCGGATCGCCACGCTGCTGGAGCAGAACGGCGAGGTGCGCATCCAGCGCTGGCGCAGGTCGTCCACCACCTCGACCTCGTAGAAGTCGTCGGTTACCGCCCAGGGGTCCGGGTCGGCGCCCATGAGGTGCGGCACCTTGCGGAAGCCGGCGCCCAGCATGTCGGCCTCCGGGCAGGCCTCGTGCGCCTGCGCCAGGGCGGCCAGCATCTCGGGGTGGTACCAGTCGTCGGCGTCGAGCAGGGCGATCCAGTCGCCGGTCGCTTCCGCGATGCCGCGGTTGCGGGCGGCCGACACGCCGGCGTTGGCCTGCCGGATCAGCTGAACCCGGGGGTCGGCGATGCTCTCCACGGCGGCGGCACTGCCGTCGGTGGAGCCATCGTCCACCACCACCACCTCGTGCGGCGGCAGCGTCTGCGCCAGCACCGACCGGACGGCGCTGTGGACATAGCGGGCCTTGTTGTACAGGGGGATGACGACGGAAAACTTCATGGGGGCGCGGTCCTGAGGGTCGGTTCGATGGGCGCGGCGGGCACCACACGGGTCGGGATGCGGGCGGCGGCGCCGGACGCGACGGCGACGATGAGGAGGAAGTGCGCCATCACGTGGCTGCCGTAGTCGATCAGGATCAGCGGCACTTCGCTGATCGACAGCAGGGCGTGGTTCACGTACAGGGCCAGGCTCAGCCCGCCGGTGGCGCGCGCGTAGCGGAACGCCATCACCGTGAGCACCAGGGCGTACAGGACGAGGCCGGTGGCGCCTATGGTCCCGGAGCGGGCCAGCGTGTCCAGCAGCTGGTTGTGCGCGTGGGTCGCCTGGGGCATGCCGATGGATTCGCGGAAGTCCGCGTCCCACAGCGACAGGCCGTAGCCGAACACCGGCTGGCGCGCCCACTCCTCCATCGCCACCACCCAGATGCGGTCGCGGCCGGTCAGCGAGGCCAGCTGGGCGCCCTCGCGGGTGTCGAAGAAGTCGGCGATCACCGAGGGCAGGTCGAACACCAGCACCGCCACCAGCACCGCCAGCACCGCCGCGATCACGGCCAGGCACAGGCCGACGCCGAAGGAGCTGGCGCGCGGGTCGCCGGCCCGGTGCATGGCATCGGGCGCGCGCCGCACCGCGAGCAGGCAGATGGCGCTGAGCAGGAAGCACACCCACGCCGTCTTGGACTGGGCCAGGAACAGCGCGGCCAGCCCGATCGCCCAGCAGGCCAGGTTGGTCCAGCGGTTGCCGGTCGGCCGCGCCCACAGGATCACCAGCGCGGTCTGCGCCAGCATGCCCATGCCCACCGGGTGGGTCGCCAGCCCGCCGAAGCGCGGCACGCCCGGCAGCAGGCCCTGCGAGTACGAGGTGTCCAGCACCAGCGTCGGCCAGATGGGGATGAGCGCCAGCCCGGCCAGCGTGAAGATGAACAGCGCGTTGCGCGTGACGGCGAAGATGCGTTCGCGGTCCATCTGGCCGGCGAGCGTGCAGGCCAGGCCCAGCGCCAGCGGGTACAGGTACTCGTGCGACAGGCCGGGGTGGCCGCTGAACACGGCCGGCGAGGCCACCGTCGTCAGCCAGTAGAACAGGAAGGTCCACGTCAGCATCGGCGCCGGCACCGGCTTGCGCTGCAGGAAGTGGCTGACGATGCGCTCCAGCGACGCCGCGAGCAGCAGCAGCGAGACACCGCGCTGCACCCAGGCCAGCAGCGCCGGCCGGCTCGCCTCCTCGATCGCCTGCACCTGCGCCTGCAGCACCAGGAACAGCTGCGTGAGGTCGCGGCCGGACAGCAGCACTTCCATCGCGGTGAGCACCAGCATCGCGGGGAAGATCAGGAACAGCAGCCCGTCCCGCGAGAGCCGGAACGGCTCGGTCCGGTGCCGCTCGCGCGCGGTGACGGTCGTGGCCTCGGCGGCCGGGCGGCGCAGGGGCGGTTGTCGGTTCATGGATGGACCTCCGGCCCGGTGGCGGCCCAGCGCGGCCCCGGCAGCAGCCGGGACACCACGCCGCGCGCCTCGGGGCCCAGCACCTGCGGACGGATGAAGACGAGGACAGACAGCACCAGCGCACCCGCGATGGCGCCGCCCAGCAGGGTCAGCAGCGGATGCCCCAGCGGCAGGGCCGCCGCGCGACCGGCCAGCACCGCGGCGCCGGCCAGCACGCCCAGCGCGAGGCCGCGCAGCGCGAACGGCAGCAGCTCGCGCCAGCGCACGTCCAGGGCGCCCATGCCGGTGGCGACCACGACGCCGGCGCGGGCGAAGATGACCACGGCCGACGCCAGCACCACCGCGTGCAGGCCGCCGTGCTGCGACAGCAGCCACCAGGCCGGCACCGCCAGCACCAGCAGCGGGAACTGCAGCGCCGCCTCCATGTGCTTGCGCCCGGTGTTCCACAGTACCGGCGTCGAGAGTCCCAGCGCGGCCCAGGCGGGCACGCACAGGAACATCACGGCCATCACCCAGCCGGCGTCCAGCCAGGCCGTGCCGTACAGCACGCGCACCAGGTCGCCGGCCAGCAGCGACATCATCACTGCCAGCGGGGTGAGCATGACCAGCACGCAGGCGAGCACCGTGCGCCACGCCGCCGCCAGTTCCCGGGGTTCGTCCTGCAGGCGCGCGCCGGCCGCCAGGAAGGTCGGCTGCATGGCGCTGACCAGCAGCACGTTGGGGATGGACGCGATGTTGTAGGCCACGCCGTACAGGCCGACCGCATGCGTGTTGAGCACGCGGCCGATCACGATGCGGTCCAGGTTGGCGAGCAGCCAGTTGACGATGTTGGTGAGGAACACCGTGCGCCCGGTGTCCAGCGTGTCACCGCCGAGCGGATGGCGCAGCAGCGGCCGCACGGAATGGGGCCGGGCGGCGAAGCTGGCCGCCAGCACCACCGCGGCCTGCACCACGCACGCGGCCGCCAGCGACTGCGCGCCGTGACCCTGCAGGGCCATCGGCAGGCCGACCACCAGGTAGCCGGCGGCGTAGCTGCCCATCTGGATCAGGCCCAGCACCCGGAAGTTGAGGTCGCGTTGCAGCAGGCAGGTCGAGGGCCCGGCCAGCGCCATCAGCAGGCAGGCGGCGGACAGCCAGTGCACCATGCGCTCGATGCGCGGGTCGGCGAAGTACGAGGCGAGCCAGCCGGCGCTGGCGTACATGGCGGCCGAACCCACCACGCCGGCGATGACCTGCCAGGTGAACGCGAAGCGGATGTCGTCCGCGTTCACGTCCTTCTGCAGCATGAGGATGTAGCTGAAGGCGTTGCCGGACAGGAAGGCGGCGAACGTCAGCACGACCAGGCCGATGCCGTACACGCCGTAGTTGCCGGGTCCCAGCAGGCGCGCCAGCAGCACCTGCGCGACGAACTGCAGCATGAAGCGGCCCGCGGTGGTGAGCGCGCTCCACTTGAACGCGCGCTCGGCGAGCGATCGGAGCGCGCTGGCCGTCATCGCTGGTCCGCACCCCAACGCCGCAGCACGATGCCGGCCATCAGGGCCAATGCTGCAAGCAGCATGCCCTCGGTCGACTGGCGTTCGGGCTGCGCTTGCGTTTCGGGGGCGGGGGCCGCGTCGTCGTGCAGCGCCGCCACGACGATGGGCGCCTGGTCGGGGCCGCGGTGCCCGGGAGCCGCCTTGGCCAGCTTGACCTCCACCATGGCGGGCGGCGCGATGCCGCCGGTCACCGGCTTGCCTGCCGCCGCTTCACCGGCCCACGCCGGCTGCAAGGCCATGCAGAGCACGATCGCGGGAAGTAGCCTGTCCATCTCGTTGTCCTGCCATCCGTCTTTGCGGACGATTCTCAAACAACCCCCCTCTTCGATGGGGCGATGCAGCCATGGGGGTCATGGCTCTTTCAGGCTATTTCAAGAGTGACGCGCGTGATGCGCCGGCGGATGGCTTGCAAGCACGCCGTGCGGGCGAACGGACCGTGTCGGCCGATGCGCGGATCAGGCGTCGGCCTGCACCACTTTCGCGCGTGGCCAGCGCAACAGTCCCGTGGACAGGGCGGTGCCGAGCACGATCACGACCGCGCAGCCGAGCATCCATGCGGTCACGGTCTCGGCCAGGAACAGCACGCCGTAGAGCACCGCGAACACCGGCACCACGAAGGTCACCGCGAGCGCGCGCGCGGGACCGGCTTCCTCGATGAGGCGGAAGTACAGGATGTAGGCGAGCCCGGTGCACACGACGCCGAGCGCGACCAGCGCGAGCCAGGCCTGCACGCCGGGCGCCTGTGCCGGCCAGTACCAGATCGCAGGCAGGGCCAGCGCCGCGGTGGCGCCGAGCTGGCTGCCGGTGGCCGTCATCAGCGGCGGCAGGCCCGTCAGGTACTTCTTGGTCGCGCTGGCGGCGATGCCGTAGCACAGCGTGGCCAGCAGGCAGGCCGCCACCGCCCAGCCCGGCGTCGTGGCCGCGGCATCGAGCGTGAAGCTGGCCTTGTCGCCGGCCAGCAGCGCCACGCCTGCGAAGCCGATCAGCAGGCCCAGCGCGCGCATCGGCGCGGGACGGTCCTTCAGCCACACCCAGGCGACGACGGCGCCGAACAGCGGCACCGTCGCGTTGAGGATGGCGGACAGCCCGGTGGTGATCGTCGTCACGGCGAAGGCATAGAGCGCGAACGGGATGCCGGAGTTGACCAGTCCGACCGCGAACACCTTGGGTGCGTGCTGGCGCAGCTGCGGCCCCAGCCCGCGCCAGATCACCAGCGGCAGCAGGAAGGCCGCGGCGATGCCCACCCGCAGCGCCGCGGTGGCCACGGGGCCGAACTCGACCACGGCCAGCCGCATGAACAGGAAGGAGCTGCCCCAGATGGCGCCCAGCAGCACGAAGTCGACCACCCAGGCGCGCGGTCCGCGCGGGCCGGCGCTCAAGCGAGCCCCTCGAGCCGCAGCAGCGCCGACTTGCGGTCCAGCCCGCCCGCGTAGCCGGTGAGCGAACCGTCGGCGCCCAGCACGCGGTGGCAGGGCACGACGATGCACAGCGGATTGCGCCCCACCGCCGCGCCGACCGCGCGCACCGCCGCCGGCGCGCCTATGCCGGCGCTCAGCTCCCCGTAGGTGCGGCGCTCGCCGCAGGGAATGTGCAGCAACGCCTGCCACACCGACTGCTGGAATGGCGTGCCGCCCTGCAGGTCCAGCGGCAGGTCGAAGCGGGTGCGGCGCCCGGCGAAGTACTCGTCCAGCTGCTGCATCGCGCGCACCAGCACGGGGTGCGACGCATCCATGCGCCAGCCGCTGCTGTCCGGATGGTGCCGCTGCCCGTCGAACCACACGCCGGCCAGGCCGCGATCCGTGGCGGCCAGCAGCATGCCGCCGAGCGGGCTCGCGTGGCGGGCGGCGACGAGGGAAGGGTGGAATTTCATGATGGGTCCTTGGTGAGTAGCCCGCCGCCAAAGTGCAGGTCATTCCCGCGAAGGCGGGAATCCAGCCCTCGTGCCTTCGCAGCTGCCGCAGGCGCGTTGCGCTGGACCCCCGCCTTCGCGGGGGTGACGGTGGTACTCAACCCCGCCCACGCCCGGATCACCGCATAGCTGCGCCACGGCTTCCACGCCTGCGACGCCGCTTCGGCCGCGCGCGCCGGCTGGCGTTCCTGCTGCACGCCCAGCGCCTTGTGCAGCGCGACGTCACCGGCCGGGAAGGCATCGGGCCACCGCAGCGCGCGCATGGCGATGTACTGCGCCGTCCAGTCGCCGATGCCCGGCAGCGCCTTCAGCGCCGCGATCGTGGCCTGCACGTCCGCACCGCCGTGCAGCGGCAGCGCGCCCGATTGCACGGCGCGCGCCAGCGCGACGATGGCGGCCTGCCGCTGGCGCACGATGCCCAGCGTGCCGAGCGGATCGCCGTCGGCCTGCGCCAGCGCGCCGGGCGTGGGGAACAGCCGCCCGAGCCCGGCGTGCCCGGTGGCGACCGGCTGCCCGAAGCGCTCGACGATGCGGCCGGCCAGCGTGCGCGCGGCGGCCACCGTGATCTGCTGGCCGAGCACGGCGCACACCGCCAGCTCCCAGCCGCTGAAGGCACCCGGCACGCGCAATCCGTCGCAGCCCGGGAAGGCGTCCTGCAGCACCGCGTTGACAGCGAACGGATCGCAGTCCAGGTCGAAGGCCGCACGCGTGCGGCGGATGACCTGCGGCAGCGCCTCGTGCAGCGACTCGCTCACGCGCAGCACCAGCTGGTGGCGCGGCTCGTCGAAGCCGGCTTCGATCCAGCCCGCATGCGCGCGCCCGCCGACCGACACCTGCAGCGTGCGCCGCAGGCAGCCGTCCGCCGTGACCTGCTCCATGCCGGCGATCGCGCGCTGGCCGAAGAAGGCCAGCATCGCGGCCGTGTCGTAGGGCGGCCGGTAGCCCAGCCGCACCTGCAGGCCTTCGCCGTCCGGCTGCCGGCCCTCGCGCCGCAGCCGGGTCGGCGACAGTCCGTAGTGCTGCACGAACGCGGCATTGAAGCGGCGCAGGCTGCCGAAGCCGCTGACCAGCGCCACCTGCGTGATCGGCAGCCGGGTGTCGGCCAGCAGCTGCTTGGCGGTCAGGAGGCGCCGCGTCTGCAGGTACTGCAGCGGCGAGACGCCGAACTGTGCCTCGAAGATGCGGCGCACGTGGCGCTCGCTCACGCCCAGCCGCGCCGCCAGCTGCTCGACCGTGGGAACCGAACCGTTCCATGCATCGGGCTCGTCGAGCAGCCGTGCCGCCTGCTGCGCCAGGATGCTGCCGGCGTCCTGCATGGACCAGGCCTGCGCATGCGGCGCCAGCTCCGGGCGGCAACGCAGGCAGGGGCGGAAGCCGGCCCGCTCGGCCTGCGCCGCGTGCGTGAAGAAGCGGCAGTTCTCGCGCCGGGGCGTGCGCACCCGGCAGACCGGCCGGCAGTAGATGCCGGTCGAGGTGACGCCCGTGAAGAAGCAGCCGTCGAAGCGCGCGTCGCGCGCCTTCAGCGCCAGGTAGCAGGCGTCCGGCTGCAGGGTCTCGGGGGCGGTGGACATGGCACTCATCATAGGTGCGCGACCGGCGTGGACTCGCCGTTTCCG
>Ga0196972_1000336_pt1 | contig 28099 bp, 10 predicted proteins | sample S1v_2013CmetaG_FD_148618 | JGI IMG/M metagenome (GOLD analysis project Ga0196972, IMG submission 148618) | Soil microbial communities from Anza Borrego desert, Southern California, United States - S1+v_20-13C | ecosystem: Environmental > Terrestrial > Soil > Desert | place: USA: California...
CTGTCAGACTTGTTCCTCCTCTACTCCATCTACATCCATATTTTCGTCATCGCTCATATCTGGCTGTTATTTGTTCGGACACAGTGGTTAAAAAAAAAGGGTAAGTTAAAATGCTTCACCCCTTTAGCTTGGAAGAAAATACCAGTAATTCGTGGTGAAAGAAACCATGTCGAGATTTGCACGTGATGGGAGAAATTTGGACAAATACAGGGAGAAGTATCCCCTCATCATACTGGGAACGATGTACAACCAAGTTAACACAGAGAAGAATCCGACCAAAAAACTTTCCCAAAAAACAATGCAAATGCTTTCCGTTTTAGAGGATGAACAGGATGAGACAAATTCCCTCTCTTTTCTAAAAGCATTTCGTGCACAAGTATGGCATGATCCAGCCATACGTTTAAACAAGACAGATAGCGGAATGATTGGTAAACCTGTTCGTATTGAGCATGGAAGAACTTCGATGGATAATGTTGGTAGAATATTAAAGGTGTACAACTTAAAAATGAAACCCGGTGAAGTGCATGCTGCTTCTGAAGATGATGAAAATGCACTTTTTGTAATGGCGGAAATCACGGACAAGAAGACTATCAATGAAATTTGCGATGGACTTTATAGTGGTTTTAGTGTTGCTTACAAGTACAATATAGAGGGTGATACTGTTGTGAGTAAAGAGTTTAATGAAGTTTCGCTCGTTAAACGGCCCTTTTTCAAGGGGTGTAATTTGGAGGTACTGGCCTCGGATGAGATATCCCCACCATTGGGCGACGAGGATATTCTTCCATCCTTTCTGAGGAGTGAAAAAGAGTTAAAATCAACACCCAAATCATATTGGAAAGACTGTTCGGTAATTTTTTTTTCTACTTTTAAAAACTATTCCCTACATAATTTTGCACATAGATCATTTTATCTGATCTCCTAGATCGAGCTTTCGACAACCCTGGTTAAGAGCACTTCCATGACGACAGAGGCGCCCAAACAGATTCCAGATTCAGCACCCCAACATACCAACGCGACTGACGATGCATCGCAAGATCATCATGGATTGAGTAACTTGTTAAAGGAGATGGGAAACGATCCCGTAAAGATGGCCTCTGTTATTCGAGAACTCAGTTCACAGGTCCAAAACCGCGATGAAGCCTTGACCAAGAAACAGAAAGAGCTGAAGGCACTTCAGGACACGTACAAAAGCCAAAACGCAGAAGTCTACTCAAAATCATCATCAGCAATTAAGGATGCCCTAGGATTAAAGGAGGGAGACAAACTTCCATCCGATGTGGAAAAAATGCTGAATCATGCTTACACAGCGGATGGAAAGCACTTTTTCACAATCCTCAACCATTTGGGAAAGGCCAGTGATGGCATGAAAGAAGCTGAACAGCTCAAAACTCAAATGGCTACCATGCAAAAAAAATTGGATGAAATTGAGAAGGGAAAAGGGAAAGGAAAGAGAGCTGCTCCTGACGACACTCCCAGTGAAAGGCCTGCAAAATCTCAGAAGATGAGTTCTGCCTTTGATTCGAGCACATCGTACACAAGAGGTCCAAAAGTACCTGAAGTAGCTGCCTCTGATGATATGGAAGAGGATGATCGTCCAGCCTTCCTCACAACAGAACAGCGATCCCGCATGGCTGATGGAAAGCCGATGAATGATCCTGATCCTGTTTATGCACAAATAAGAAGGTCACTCATGAAGAATTCATCCGGAACAGTATCAGCCTCAGAACCTATGCCTGCATTCAGAACGGGCACAAAACTGGCAGAGCTCTTGGCAAAACAGACAATGGTGAAGCCTTCCACCACTGAAGATCAACTCCCATGGGGATCGTAAGTTTATTAAGAATTCCATAAAGAATCAAAGGCTTCTGGGCCTAGTTTTATAACTCCCTTTTGTGTTGCTGTCGCTGTTGTTGTCGCTGTTGTAGTACTCGTTCCTGTTCTTCCGGGTTTTGGTCCAAGATGAGTTTTGTATTCCTTCGACATTCCCTCTACATTGGAGCTAATTTGGACTTCGCGTATTGTTCCGCTCGTGTTTTCTGATTCATCTCTTCCGAAGAAGATGTGTAAATAATCGTATCTAGCTATGGTGCCATCATCCATGGCTGTCTTATTGGCTTTCTCCAAATAGGTAAATTCATTCATCAACGTATTAAAATACTTGATGTAAAGCGGGGCATAATTTCCATTTTTGATGAGGGCAATATCGGTTGCGACTTCAGTGCAAGCATTACTTAGAATATCCAAGACATCTTCTTCTTCTTCTACTTCCAATTCTTCAGTAATTGAATTCACACTGAAAGAGGTAGAGAATAGGGAAACTATGAACTGCCCAAGCGTGGTTTGTTTCAACATGTCAACCGTTGTCACATTATTTACGTAAGTCTGCAAAGGAACTTGAACCTCTGGTTTGAAGAAGGAGATGGGGTCGTACATCGCGGAACTACTCAACCAGATCCAAAGGGCTGGTTTGTAAATAAACGTGAGTAGAAGATGAAGACAATGGAGGTGTAAGAGGTTAGATTCGGGCACATCCATTCCACTAGCCCTCTTTCTTCCTCCTAGGGGAACTACTCTATCGAGTTTGGAAAAGAGGTAGTGCGTTAGGAGTGAGCTGTTCGTGTTAAACGTTTCATTACTGGCTAATTCTGTATTAGCTGAACCCATTCCAGGTGCCAAATCAATTTCATAACCAAAGACTGATGTTATTCCATCCAATGAGAGTGACGAGTGTATCGATGTTTGTGTTAAAGTAAATGTGTTGAAAAAGGTTGTACTAAATTTGAAAACGTCATTTACATTGTTTGGGAATGGATGAGGCAATGCCACATTTGCTCGATAAATCTTGGAAAAGGTTTCAACCATTTTATCAGTTAGATTTGTGAGTAATTTCCAGTTGTTATACGGACTTTGGGTAAAGGGTGACTTGATCGCTCCATTCTCATCGACATAACTTACGAGTTTAATGGTTGACTTTCTAAACGTGGAATCACCATCGTCTCCGCCAATAGCAAAGTTGCAATATAACATCTCCTTCCACGGAATGAAGAGAATCAGGTTCTCGATGTGAGGCCTAAGATCTGGACCTATAGTTCCACTTTGCACAATCTCATTAAACTGTTTTTGTAAAGAACCATCAAACTTGATTAAGGAGGCGAGTCTCTGGAGAGAAAGAAGAGTAGCCGGAAGCGGGAACGCGGTAGCATCGAATTGCATTTGATCTTCATAATCTGGAAGAATTTGTTCCAATCCAGAACCTTTGATAATTCCAATGGTGTTTTTAGGGAACATGGGTTCTGGCGGGGTGCGAATAACTTTGTTGGACCGTACGTGAGATGCTTCACCAGAATAACCGCGCATCCATTGGGCATTGGCTGTTAAAAAGGCACTTGTCTTTTCCTGCATTGCATGGAGAATGACATCTGATCGCTGTTTGTCAATTTTTGTGATTGCTTTTTCTCTGAGTTCCTTCGTGGGCGAAGAGTTATTGAGTTTCGGAGTTTTGGATGATGACGAGGGGTTAGGGTTGGGGTTGGGGTTAGAAGGTGCATGTGTTTGACCAGATTGTAATACAGGTATAGCGGCAGGTAATGGTACTTGTCCTGCCGATGGTAGGAGGATTGTTTTGGGAATTTGGGTGAGAACATCACCAAGTATGGGCTGATTCTCGATCGCTGAGCCATGCTGTCGTTCAGTAGTAGAATTTGGCTTATTATGTATGTCTCCTGTTTGAGTTTTCCCTTCATTAACAGGCGTCTGTGGTATTTTTTCGGCTGGGCTTGTTCCTTTTATAGATGTTGTAGATTCTTGAATCTGTGTACCAGAAGTGTTTTCTGTTTCATTCCCTCTCTCTTCTTCTTCATCATCTTCATCACTATTTTTCATTTGATCAACATCTAAGGATAGCACCTCCGTCATAACTATTGGTGGTTCGCCCTTGTAGAGGTTCGGGCTAAGTACTTTTGGTACGAAGCGATTTACAAACTCTTTCTCAGCCTCTTTAACCATTGCAATAGCCTTTTCCTTAACCATATCCCCTTTCGTGTTTGACATCTCCCTCTGAATCTTTCCACTTATGGTTATTACATGTTCTAGGACAATTCGTACACGCCAAGGCATTTGTTCCAAGTAAGGGTTGATGAGGATAGGCTCCTCTTGTATCTCTGGATAAAGAGTGGGTGGTTTTTGAAAGAGGTTTTTAACTTTTCTCCCTTCTCTGTTATCCACTTCTCCAAAGATTGTTTCTGCTTTATTTTGCGTTCCAGGTGATACAGGTGTGCCAAACTGAATTGAGCCAAATGTTGCAATGGTTGCCGTAAAAGATACGCAAGTTTTCAGCCGTTGTATAGCGCTCAATACAAATTGGTGATCCACGCCTAATGGCATATTGCTCAGTGATGAAAACCGACCAATAGCTAAAACTGCTTTTTCATAAGTTCTCGCTAATAAAATGCCATCTTCCAAAGTGTCCACGAAGAAGTTCGTCACATTATCAATGAAACCAACATCCCGAGCGTCACTTGGTGTATTTTTTGAGCAGAAATTCACTACTTCTCGTCCGTTTCGTTCATCCAAGAGGTACGCTGAATCGTACTCAGCCAGAAATCTGACCGAATCGATGCTGTTAGCTTCGTTTAACAAATACTTGAAAAGAATGACAATATACTTGTGCAAGCAACCACTGATGATCTCCCACATGCAACGCATATCGGATTTATGCTGCTTGTAGATGGGATAGAATGGTAGAAATTTGTGTTGGCATTCTTGTAATAAACTCATAAAGTTCTCATCCAACACTTCTAGTACAAATGTTGTGAAACTCGCATCCTCTTCTACTCCGTGTGTTTGCTTTACCATTAGCTCTTGCACCCAAAAACGATACAACGAGGTGATGTAATTTCTCATTTTGGATTCTATTCCTTTACCATACTGACTCTCGGAGAAGGCCTTGTAAGAATCGCTCTGACGTACTGCATCTAAATAATTGTCTGGTGTTTCTGCTTCTGTGTCAAACGAGGAAAAGAATAGCCATAGTCTATGCCTCAAAAGATCCAAATAATTTTGTCGCATAGTTGCCTTCGCGTCCAAAAGCGAGAGGAAACTATCAAGTAGATTTTTGTCTGTTTCCATAGGGTTAGAGAGTTTTTGCCAAGTTACTGAGGCCGTTTCGTTTGCACTGAACGTGAAGTACGACCTGCTGTATGTTCTATCCTTTGCTTCCGCAAACAGGGTCAATTGATCCATTGCATCCGTCATGAGATTCTCCCCAAGGTAGAGAATTTGGTCAGGCATTTGTTTAGTTTCTTCGAAAGTATTAGGAATTGAACTGGGATCAAGTCTGCCCTTATACATTTGTTGTAAATACGGAAAAACATCTCTATGCAGGTGCGTGAATAATTCGAAGACGACCACTTTATCCACTGGACCAAAATAAAGCTGGAGGTAATCAGCTCTTACACGTTTTTCGGTATTATTTCGTAAATACTTCATTGCTTCTTTTCCGAGAGGATAAGAAGGGGATATGAATGAAATCGGCATATGAACCTTTTCCATACTACGGAATACCTCTCCAATAAATGTTATCCATTCTACATCCTTGTTTGTTGACAAGTCTTTTTGTAGATTTATCCAAAATTCACTTCTTCCTACTCCACTATACACAGCAAATATCCCATCCTTCTCCATAGAACTTCCTTCTCTTGGTAGGTTTTGAAAATTCTGCAAAATTTCTTCTTCCAAAACTATAACTGATTTACCAAAGCAATGGAGAATGTCCGCAACTGCTGCAAAAACTGGATCGATCATGGTTCTGAGATGCGCGTATTCATTCATCATTTCTCCGAGGACACGTATTTGCTCAGTAATAGATTGTTTTTGGTCCAAATGCTCCGCAAACCCATTATTCACAATCTCATTAACCTTTTGCGAAATAGTTTCATCGAATGTTTTGAGGTTGGAATTGCTAGATTTCCTGTCCTCTCGGGGTGGAAGTAAAATTCGTGAAATCCGCGATACAATGTCAAGGAGATTTTGAGGCAAATTGACAAGATTTGCTAACACGGCACCAACCGCCTCAGAAAAGTTTTTGGATTCGGCTCTCAGACTCGTATTCTTGATGATGAGCTGTTGAAATCTCTTTTGGCGAAGAAGCATGAAGAAATCTGCTAAAATTTGCAAGATGGGAGGTTGTTTGGTTTTGAAGATTTCTTCTGGCCAACCAGCCAACCAATCTAGTCTTACTGATTCCAAACTCTCATCGGTGATAACTAAGGTATTGAACGTCTGAGTGGATAAATTTTTATAGATGTCGACCAGCCGAGCAGGCATTGAGCTACTAGTTTTTAAATGGCCCATTAGAACAGAGCTGAGACGATTAATGTTGCTGAAGACTTCAATATGCTTGGTTAGACGTATAGTGTATGTTTTTAGGGTCATTATCCAGTCGCTTTGATCATCTGGGAGTGCATCAATCGATGTGTACTTGCTCGGTGTACCATTCAAAGCGGGAACAACTGAAGTAGGATACGAATTTTCAACGGTTGTAGCCAGTTGCTTCACTGGTATATTTTTGATGAGTGAGGTTATGTCAGCTTTGCTAAAGTCCGGGTCATTGAGTTTGAGTATCGGTGCCGTGAATTTTATGCTGTCCGTAATTTGATTTAAACCTGCGGTTGGTTGCACTGAAGATTTGGGTCGTGCGATTTTGCTTGATGACCTTGTAACTGTTTGAAAGTAAGTCGGTTTGGAAGTAACTTTCTTCTGGGAAAGCGAGCGTGGTTTAAAAGGCGTGGTTCCAGGTGTAAAAGGGGTTTTCGCGGGACTCCTACGAGCATTACCTATTTGAAATTGCCTCTTCTTAATAGGAATGTCAATGCTTGGAGATTCTGACGCCAGCGCTTTCGTTACATCACCGAGAGTGGTTATGTTGGTAGATGGGTTTTTGACAATACTTTGCTGATCAGCATCGGGTTGACTGTTGTTGCTTGTTTGGGAATTGCTTTGTTGGCCAGTATTGGGTTGATTGTTATCGCTTGTTTGGGAATTGCTTTGTTGGTCAGTATTGGGTTGATTGTTATCGCTTGTTTGGGAATTGCTTTGTTGGCCAGTATTGGGTTGATTGTTGTCATTTGACCCCGACATTTCTTCATTTGGCATCAATGGCGGCAGTTCATCTTGGTCATACATAATTTCAATTTCATTACCTTGCTCATCCTGCACCCCTGATGGCACGCGAACGGTCTTCTGCGCTGAAATTTTGGAACCATCAGATTGTCCAGAAGATCCCCCGGAAATTTGATTTGATTCATCGTCGTTGGGGGATGGGTTTTCCACGAGGCTCTTCACATAAGATATCGCCTTAAGAAGCAGTACTATAAGTAATCTGCATAACGCTGGTAAAGGTGTAGTGTCTTCAACGGCTGTAATAAGAGGTAGTGGATCGTATGGGGCGGGTTTAAAAGCATTAGAGTTACCAAGTGCTCTATTTAATGCAATTTCCAAGGGCCTATTTTCTATTGATGATGATGCTAGCGAAGTTGATGAGGTATTTGATGTTGTTGCTGTTGTTCTCTGTATCTGTGGTTGATCTAGTTCGATAAATTCGTTGTTCAGCTGACGCAAATTTGTTTCTACTGTAACAAGTTCGAATGAGACACTTTGTAGAACAGAGGAAAGGTTTTGTCTAATGCTTGTTTTTTCCCTCTCTCGTAGAGGACCTATAAATGAGAAGAGAAGTCTCAGAACTTCTATCATCGTGCGATTAAGATTTTCTGCATTTATCATTTCTATTACTATCTCTGGTGTTACAGCCTTGTTAGGTTCTTGTGTAATTTTTAAAAGAGAATCGGCAAACTCACGGAAAGTGGTCAATTGTTTTTCAAGTTCTGGAAGTTTCTTCTCAGATAATTTGATTAATTCAATAACATAGGTTTCGTTGGATTGAGCAATTTCATTATTCTCTACTTCATTGTCCACTGTCTTATCGATTCTTTCTTCCTCATCTTCCTCTTCTTTTTCCGTTCCTTGCAATGCCGAATGGTAAAGGTCTTCAGCAGCTAGAAGACTATTGGCTAATTGTTGTGGAGAAGCGCTTGAAGTCGTGGTAAAGATTTCTGAATTAAGACCAAGCGCTTCATAATTTTCCTCCGCATCTGTATTGGATAATTGGCGCGTGTATTCACTTATTGGAGTTTTAAGGAGATCGTCTTCTTCTATTTCCTCTTCACCTTCATCAGCAGAGAAGAAATCCTTTCCTTCTTCTTCTTCTTCTTTCTCTTCCTCCTCTGGTCTCTCTTCATCCTTCTCCTTTTCTTTACTTTTAGGTGCTAATCTATGTGGCAATGTCTCACTCGACAAACCCTTCTTTTGTCGAGCCATGGGGCTGAGTGGATATTCATTATTTGTTGCCTTCTTCTTTGACGATATTATCTCGAGGGGTGAGAATGATTCTATAGTTAGAATCCATAGGTACAATTTGTGTAAGAAGCTGGGATACTGGAGGTTTTTGTCGTTCGATTCCTCTCTTAAAAAACGTTCGTTTGTCAAATCTCTGACAAGAAAACTCGTAGATGATTGTATTGGTGATATAGGGTATGGCATAGGTGATCCAAAGGCAATGCCCGTGAACATTATCATCTCGTTCTTTTCATACAAACGCGCCAATTTGAACCATATATTTACCAATGCATCGTACAATTTAAGGAAGTCGTTTTGTATGCTTTTCATGAGGGGTAATGGAAGAATACCATCTAAAAAACTCTTTAAGAGTGATGGGTATAGAAAATGCAGCTTCTCGGGAAGGTAGTAATTGACGCCATTATTTGGGCTTAACCACTGAGCCAATTGGAAGGCGTATATTTCGAGAGCTTTTTTATCAGTAACCCCATCTGGGTTATCTGTTTTTTGTTTGGCCCATTTTACAATTGCTTCTTTGTCTGTCACAGACGGAAGATCCCCTAACATTACACCAACCAAGTTGGTTAAATGCTGGAAAACGTAAGGCGAAAACACTTGGCGATTCCAATTAAATGTCGAGAATTTTAGCCAATATTTGTTTAGAACAACTTTGAACTCGTTTACATAAACATCGAGCGTATCGAAGTGGAATTGCTTGTCTGTTGTAAAAGTAACTGGCCAATTCTTAAGAAAACCAGATATCTTCCCCTCTAATGTTTTAAACTCGTTCGCAATTGTGTTCCGATTCGGATCGGCCAATTCCAGGGTCGGATAAGCAGAGGTCCAAGCCGAAATAATCGACAGCACGTGTTCCACTGATATCGTCGAATTACTTATCATATCTTCTACTATTCCAGGAATAGATTTATCCTTGTCCTTTTCTGCCTTTGTAGAGATGGTATGACAGATGGTGAAAATCTCCATTAGTTCCGATAAGAATTCTCCAGTTTTCGTAAATGTGAATGTGAGTTGTTTATCGATTTTTTCAATGAGTGCAATACTCTCGGTAACCGATTCCCTTTGTTGGGCTATATACATCTGTAAGTCCATCCAACCTCTAATAGTCTGCATTTGCAAATATTGCACGTTTAAAATAACCCTATCTGCGTCTACAAGTTCCTCTTTGATATTTAGAACTTCCTCTGAATTCATGGTGTAAGTTTTCTGTCCAGTTTCTGCTTCAAGTATTTCTAGTAAGTACGGGTTTCTGAATTGAGGTAGATGATCGTTCGCATCTTGGCTTTTCAAAATAGTTGCCAAACTATGGGAGTTTTTTCGTACAAATTCTTCATTCCACTCTTCTCCTGAAGCAAACAGATAGAAAGGTTGCTTACTAGCCTGTTTCATCCATGAAAACATCTGACGGTAAACAATTCCAAAAGTGCCAAGCAATGGCATAGTCTTTTTTCCGCTAGGCGGGAGTCCTTTCTCTCTAAAATCTTTCACCTCTATATACGCGCATGTTGTCTGGTCGATTATGATTCCAAGTATGATACGTATGGCTTCAGTTATTGGAAGTGTTTCGTCCTTTTTACTGGAGGAACGATATCGGCGACTGTTTTCCACTACCTTAGTCATATCCGCATCAAAGGTGTAATATAGGTTTAAAGAAATTTCTATTGCCTCGAGAATGGCTTGCGATGTGGCGTAGGAAAATCCGTTTTGTCTTGAAGAAGCTTCCAAAGTTGTTTCCCATAGTTGTATCAAATTTTGAAGAGATACCATAAGGCCAGTTACTAGAACTAGGTAGAAGACGAAGGATTCAGTAAATGCAAGAATTCGTTCACTGAAGGTACCACCTTGTTTGTAAATTATTCTCACTTCGGGATCCGTGGATGCCTCAAAATGCATCATCCAATCAGTGTTATGTTCCATATCAAGAGGGGCTCTTGAACCTTGTCTGCTATACAATCCAAAGGCATGTACATTTGAGAAGAGTTTAATAAATTGAGCACCTTGTCGTGTCAAAAGGAGCGCTACATTCAAAATAGGTGTCTCCAGGGACTTTCGTAATTCGATAGGGGACATTTCTATTGTATGCCACTTGGAGTCATTTGCGTCGACAGCGTGTTGTCGCCAATCGAAATAAGTGTTGGAGTACATTTCATAGTACGCACTATCAACATAGCGCTCTATTATGGTCGTGATATCTTTGGAATGAAGACTTCCTGTTGTGTACAAGTTTTCGGGTTGTTCTTTTTCCGCAACATCCAATATATTGATGGGTGCGCCTTTCTCTTGTTGTTCTTTGACGTAAATGGTTGTTAGAGTTTCTAAAAATCCTTGTAGTGCTTTCATTGATCGCTGAATGGACTGTATCTCTTCGGTAATGAGACCTGCTTGGTCAGATTTATTTGGGAGTGTCGGTGTGGTGTTCTGGTTCATTAACTTTTCAAGTTCATTTCTTGCCGTTGCATCCGCCTCTTCTAATTGTTCAATAATGGGTTTAAGATTGTCCACGAGAGATCTTGCACGCTCCTCTCCCTTTGCTTCCCTAACATCAGAAACTTGTTTCCGTAATGCTTCGACATATTTCCGTGAGGTTACCGCTACCGAGGTGAGATTTTGTCGCAAGACATTGGAATCTTGTCCACCCAGATTTTGACGATCAGCGGTGTGTTTCAGTCGTTGTTGAAGAGAGGTAATGTCATTTACATCTTCATTGTTAATGTCATTAGTGTTGGAATAATCTCCCTCGTCTTCATTTTCTTCGCCCTCGTTTTCGTCCGTTTCACCAAGAATCTTACTTATGGCACTTTTTAATAGATCATCCTCTCCCTCTGCTTCTTTGTCTGCCTTTTCCTTATCCGCCTTCGCTTTATCGGCTTTATCCTTCTCTGCTTTTTCCTTTTCGTCTTTCTCTCTGTCTGCCTTCTCTTTCTCTACTTTATCTCTGTCAGCTCTTTCGTTATCTACGGTATTATCTTTGTCCGCCTTCTCCTTTTCCGCTTTGTCTCTATCTGCTTTTTCTTTGTCTACCTTCTCCTTTTCCGCCTTGTTTCTATCAGCTTTATCTGCCTTCTCCTTTTCCGCTTTGTCTCTATCGGCTTTATCTGCCTTCTCCTTTTCCGCTTTGTCTCTATCAGCTTTTTCTTTGTCCGTCTTCTCCTTTTCCGCCTTGTCTCTGTCAGCTTTTTCTTTGTCCGTCTTCTCCTTTTCCGCTTTGTCTCTATCAGCTTTTTCTTTGTCCGTCTTCTCCTTTTCCGCCTTGTCTCTATCGTCTTTTTCTTTGTCCGGTAGTGGTCCTGGTGGCGGTGGTGGTCCTGGTGGCGGTGGTGGTCCTGGTGGCGGTGGTGGTCCTGGTGACGGTGGTGGAGGTGGTGGGGGACCTCCGAGTGGCGAGTTCGGAGAAGGAGGACCAGCTCCAGGTCCAGGAACCCGCCCATTTCTTCTTTTCTTTTCTTGTACTACAATTGTCTGATCTGGATCCCAGACATGTAATATCATAGCCACTTTACTTTCTGCAGCCCATTTACCATACTCCTCCTCTATCCTTGAAAGTAGAGGATCAGTTACGGCCATTTGGTCGTGTATGACAACGTAATAAAACCTCTCTTATTTGGGCAATTTTTATTCAAAAATATACACCCGTTATTCACCCTTCTCCAAATCAATTTCCCTAATTCCTTCCTGAGAAATTTTGACTAGCTCTGGTACTATTACACCACACCAAAACTTTTCGTAGTTTACAAGCCATGTGTTGAAAATGTGGTATAGTATGCGCTCCATTAGGTTCAAATGCTGGTCTATAACTACTGTACCCATTTCACCGGCCAGTAAATTTGGGTATTTGGGAACACGCGGCCTAATTGGTGTGGGCATATATAAAATCGGTCTTGCTGTATTGTGAAGTAGAGTTCCAATTCTGAATCGCATTTTCCACACTAGGGGACTTCCTAGGCCCAATTGGTGTAGATATGTATTCCACTCGTTCTTTACGTAGTTTAAATAGGCTGCCCACGTATGTCGCCTCAGGGTTGAAAAGGAATCTCTCTCGCATGGAAGAAGGTTAAAGTTTATCACACTGGACGGGTATGTGAGATATTTGTAGAAAGCCTTTCTCGAGGGAAGTACAACTCCAACAACCTCCTTCCACGCCCCGGAGAGGAGAAGGCCCAAATCACTGGCTCCAGATACATTCTTCACAATCAGGTTCATATATCTTTCCTGGTTCGGAGAGAATGGAACCAAGTCCTTTACGCCAGATGCTGCAAATTGTGGATAAGCTTTTAACGTTCCTCCAAGTCTCTTATCCACGACGAGGGGATTATCTCTACGCATAGGTCCTTGTACGTAGTTTGGATATGTCCTCATCCTTGGGTCAACAAAACTTTCTACTCCTGGTGGCACATAATCGACCATAATTGTCTCTTTAGTTCCTAACCTAGAGAACGCTCCACTTTTACTCAAATCGGATGTTCCAAACAGGTGATTTAGAACAGATTCCAAAGAATTTCTCATCCTTGGTTCCATATTTGACCCTCTTGTAGTCGCCCATTGTCGAACTTCGGGTAGAAAGTGGTTGATCAAGTCATCGTAACTGGCGGTTGATAGATACCTATGCCACTGAAGATACTCGTAATTCGTTCCCTTGACTTTCAACTCTTTTTCATCTGCAATATTCCAATTTGTAGATAAATTGATTAAATTGGTGAAAGAAAGACGGGTGATAGGGTTCGTTCTGGTATATTCTCCTTCGTGTTCTACATCCAAACTACTAGTTCCACTGAGATTTGTTCCATCCGAATTGTATTCATTTTTGAAGTGGATGTATACTCTGAGTTGGTGTAATTGGTTTGTTGGATCGTGAGAATAATCGAGAAAATAATAATCTATGAAATAGCAATCAGGAGAAGACAAAACGGTCAATAAATCGCGAACTGCATGAAACACCGGTGGAAGCCTTTTCCCATTATCTGAATAATAACCGTTTGGGTATTTGACCTCTATACGGGTTCTTCTCTTAAATGGAATTCGTTCTCCAGTAGAAGAATAAAATGCAGATGAAATTTCTGACCGTTCGTCACCAGAGATAATCAGTGTATAAACATGTAACATATTCATTACACGGGAAGTAACCTTGTGATTATGATCAGGGAGCCACGATTCCGGCAAAAGACCATCGAATGTCCAAGACAAGTCAATGGAATTATCCAAGAAATAGTGGTATCGTTTCCAATGATCATAAAGAGGTGATGGATGGACTTTCAAAAACGGTTCTATCCGATCTATAACGTCGTCATAGGTACGACTGCCATCCAATTCTCTCCATAAGTTTACAAGCTTGACCGGAAAAGACTTGCCCAAGGCTGAAGAACGATGATGATTTGAATTTAACACCGTTCCGATTCTTGATAAGATAACATTCCACAATAGCCTCATACATAAACTACTACTCATATATGGAACGAACCACTTAAGATACTTCCGTCCAAATCTTTCCAGCCCGATTTGGGCATCACTGTTATAGATTTGGAAAATGATTTCAAATACATCGTTTGGTTGTCCATTTCTGTGGGAACTGAACATGGTGATGAAATTTAAGTAAAAAGTGCTTAGAAGTCGTATTGCTTTGATTCTCTTTAAGGTTTTATTACCAATTGGATTTGGAATTGGAAATCCAGCGACATTCGATCTAACTCTTACTCGGTAAATCGGCATGTACGTAATATCGGGACTCGTTCCATATAACTGAATCCTGTTGGCTGTTGTATTGAGACAAGCATGGACATAATTATAACCCAAAACTTGAAAGAGTGTTGGTCCAGCTCCACGTCCAAGCGTTGTGAGAAGTGTAAAAAACTGAGCCAAGATATTTTTCGAAACCACTTCTGAACTCCACGGCTTAGCAAGGTGTACATTTTCTAAATCGTATCTCCGCCTCTGGTCATACATCCTCGTCTGGTACTGATAAAGATGCCTTGAGAGAATTGCAACAAGCGGCACATTCTTTGTCTGACCATTTCCATACGTTAAACTCCCACGGCAAATTTCTCCGAATAGGATGCGTACTTGATTTTCGCGTGTTAAAAATGTTTCGTACGATTTGCCAGACGGTGGTTTCAGCGTTTCCGGTCCGTGAACGTACCAAGACACTTGTCCAAGGTAGGTGCTATGCGGATCAAATAATTTGCCGGATATTAGATCAGTGACGTTCTTCCTTTCGCGTATGTGGAAAATCTTGTTGGTGGATACAAAACTCTGAAAGAGAGAGCTTATACTTGAGACAATGGTGGCCCGATTTGATAATAACTTCTCCATTATGTCGTAAGAAATCAAGTAGAGGAAACCAGGCTTTTTGTCTATCCTTCTCGTTGCGGCCTCTGTTCCATCCACATCCCATAATGGATCCAAATTTCGCGTCTCCAAATGTTCGTACAAGTCGCTTAAAATAGTAGTGTTATTTATGCGTGTTGTGTTTCCCACAATCTGAATCGAACTCATGTCCTTATGGACTAGGTGTTGTATGAGTTTTACAAAGAGGAATTTGTTCATTAGGAGTGTGTGTAACTGAAATCCTGGTGTATACTTTGCCTCCAGATCTGTAGTGGTTATTACAAACTGTTGCCTATTTCCAAATCTTGCTCCTGTTGCAATATGATCCAGGTAAATTGCTTCGGAATAGTTTCCCAAGAAAGGGAAGAAGGTTCTTACCAACATGTTATGCAGTTTTAAACTCAGCGTTAAAGATTGCACTGCATTGAGAGATTTGTTGTTGGCTATGATTGTTTGAGCGATGGCAGTTCCCGGATAAGTATTCTCCACTTCAGACATATCGATGACGAGAGGTCTGGGTTGAATATAGGAGATATCAGCTGGTGTGAAAATCTGTCCATACACTTCATAAGCAATCTCGGCAGCAAGATCTTTCAACATCAAAAAACGACCTTCTGCATTCACCACTTGGGCCAATTTGTCGGATAGAGCACTCTGTGAATGCTCTTCTATGATTTTCCTGGCCGTATTAGATAGGACATTCGTCTCTACTACCGGTGTAGGCGAATTGGTCATTTCTCTCATGCCCACTAACACCTTCCATATTGCGTAATAAAGCCACAGAGCTTTGCGTTTTTGGCGAAGTGCATCTGCAGCCATTCCGGAGGTTTGATAAGCATTGCTGGCGTTAACGAAAGCGGTATCTACACGTCCGTGAAGATTTCTCGTAATACTACGGAAACCACTCTCAAAAACTGTTGTCATAGTAGAAGAGGCCATCAACTTGTCAAAGACACTAGTTCTGTTGGTAATCAGCTCCGTAACATCCTTAATCCTTGCGCCGTATTCTAAGATGCCTGACAACGAGATGTGAAATTCAGGTACATTCACATCTTCCTTTAGATCAGAGGTATTTGATACTGGTACAGAAGTAATGGGAAAGGCATTCCGTGTCTGATGTCTCAGTACATTTCCAATCATTTCTGGAACAATAGAATCCAATTCGGAAAATATCATCCTCTTCTCATTTCCCATTGATAGGTAAAGGTATTGAAAAATCCTACCACTAATCTCCGCAAGATTGGGAATGGTGCCATCCTCAAGGACTGAGATAGAGGAGGGGATATAGGCAAATTCTTGAATGTCTACTTTCTCCTCTTGTACATTAAAAAACATATCCACCGTTTTCACAATCTCCGTTGTGTATAGACCAAGTGGGACTGGTTTGAAGATGGATACCGCAACGGAGCTCTGAACATCTCGTTGGAATGCTCCTCCGTTTCTATCTATCAAGGAGACGTTACTTATATACCCATCACGTGAACTTGTAATCACCTCCAAATACACAATGGAGGGAACATGTTGTGCTACGGAGAGAAGAGGCGGATTCATTTCATAAGAACCCAAGATTGCGAGTGGCGTATGCATGGTGAGTGATTTGATCCAGACGAAGAGCGGCCCGACAAATGGTGCTTCCTCCCCTTTTCTTTTTGAGGTCCATTTTGGTCTCATTGACGCAGGAACTACGTCTTCTGCTAATTGAGCCAATCCCATTTTTGGATTTTTATCCAGCATTGCTTTTACTTTGTTCCTCTCTAGTACTTCAATAGGGTGCGAACGTTGGCGAGTTGCAAAATTTGTCCCATTTACACCAATGTCTTCAAGAATGTGAACAATGATGAGAATGAGTGTGTATTCATCGATTGAGGCATCCCTAAATACGAGTGCATATGTTCCGCGTTTAAAGGGTGCTTTGCCTAACAACATATCGTCATTAATGAGATTGTAATTCATATGATCCTCTCTATCAACCACTTCCAGCCTTACCCAAACACAGGCTTTTTCGTAAGGCAAACTTAAGGAATTACCACCTCCAACACGGTTTGAGTCCAATTCTAGTGTATGTGACATATAAAGGTTCTCGCGAATTCTGCCCATCCGAAAAGGCTCTTCGCCATTATGTTTTCTATTCACCATAGAAGCCAGTCTTGGATTTCCGGCTAAGAGTACGCGTCGTGCATCCTCTGTTTTAAAAAGATTCTCTACATCTCTTGGGCCTATTCCATCTGATTCCTTAATTTGTATCTGCTGGAAAACTCTTCTTACTTGGATGTAATCTATGGGGAAACAATAAAATTCATCAGCAGATTCCTCATCAATAAAGCTCACAGGAACAACCTGTTTGTCTACTGCTAAAACATCATTGAGGAGACGAAGTCCATCAATTGCTATAAGATTGTTTTTTGATATAGCTATGCAGGGAAGCAAAATGTGTGAGTGATCTGGGGGTAGAATTGGTAATGTAGTAGTTTCATCGTAGGTTACAGTGGAAGATAATTCGATAAAATTGCCATTATGCATATTGAGGAGATTGGAACCTTTGTAAGCCACTGGTCCTTTACTAATAAATGTGCTTGAATGTTTCAGGGCATTGGGAACGGTGATTGTAAAATCATCTGGCCGTTGTGCAAGATCTTCCAATTTGAATTTGAGCCACGTGAGTGAAAAAGCGCGACGAAGATTCTCGTGTTTGAACCATAAGTCATGTATAAGAGTGTTCTGTGTGAATTTGATCCTGCTCTTTATTCTTGCATCCAAACCTTCTCTGACTGTTTCCGTTTTGTATGGCGTTGTGTAGGCCCCGTTAGGATCTTCCAACTCATACTCCAACTGAATGCTACTACCAACGACTTGTTCTTGAGGAGCCTTTACGGAAGATAAGAGGGTGTGAATAAGAGGCTGATCATGCAACACATCTCGTACACTATTCAGTGCAGTGTGTGAATATTTTAACCTGTTTTCATCTTCCAGGTTTATGTACTTGTACCAATTCTCCCATGCTTCCTTTAGAGCAATAAACGAATTGGTTACATCATTTCCTATTCGCAAAGTATGAATAACCTTTGGCAAAATGGACATGTGCTTCTCCACATATAATTTTCGGGAGATCCACTGAATATAGGATGAATGTCTTTAGTATTATTTTTTTTTCTGACTAAACAATAGAAGAACCTTAGTTTAACAGCACCAACAATGGGTTCCAGGGTTTTCTGGGCTTATCCCATACTCTCCCGTCTAACGGTCGAGTTTACAAGTAGTGTTTGTGTGGAAGTCTTTTTGAATGTTTTATGGTTCGTTGTTTCCCAAAATTCCTTGCCAATTCAAATCATATTTACCATCCTATTCTTAATTCCCCTTCTCGCACTTCCAATTTTCGAACTATACCATTTCTATTGGATTAGAAATATATTAAAACGATCAACCTATGCCCGGACTTCAAGTGATCTAGATTTCGTTGTGGAAAGAGTTCTGCTACATCTAATCGACATCATTACCGTTTTAATTCCACTAACTTCAGCCATTTTTTGGCTTAGCGGTGCGCAGATCGCATTCACCAAATTCATGCTGTTTCTCATCCTACTCAGTCTCGCTTGTTTACTTTTTTGTAATGGCTTCTTTCCATGTATGAACCAACGCTGGTTAACCACCTATCTCTCCTTTGGACCTGAAAGACGACGAGCCTATCTATACACATTCATACCAAATACAGTACAGAGTGTAGTACGTTTTCATGTAGAGAAAATGTAGCGTTTATTACATAAATAGAGGTTCTGATATAATAGGACGCCCATTGTCCCCCACGTCGAACGTTTGCAACGTCTCCCGCGTCGACTCCAATATTACTTCATTCAAATCCCCTATCCCTTTTACCGTTCTAACCAACTGTACTAACTCACCACACGTTTGCGGGCCCAATGTTGCACGAAGGCTGATAAGCTTTTTCACCAAATTGTTAGCACTGTCTTCAGAAAGCGGTCTTAGAGTGTGATCCAAGTGTGTGTGAAAATTTGTAAATTCTTTCACCATTCTGGCGTACGTATTTCCCCTTTCTGCCTCCAAATGCATCACCTGTGTTACTCCACTGCCCAAATGTGGTAAAGTCCAATCTACAGCAACTGGTTCCATTTCTAATATTGGTGCCGTGGCTATCATAAATACCATCCAATGTTGGTGATGATTGGGGTGGAACACAGGCAAGAATGTAGCATTCGGTCTTGTGTAATTTTTACTAAACACCTCGTAAAATTCATCTCTCATGATTGCATCGTTTTGGAAGTAGGTTTCTCCAATTTTCCTAGTTAAATTTTTCCTCGTTTCTCTCACGGTCGTATAATGCGCGGCACCGTTACATAGATTACCAAAGTGATGCCCATTTAAAATTAATGCTGGTCCTTTATTCCCTGTGGAAGTAAAAGCAGAGTTGTAAGCAAATTCCAGCGGATTCACACGAGGTGGTCCAGGGCTAACATAATCGCGAAGTGGAATGATGATGTCTTGTGTGCTTTTGCTATATTGTTCCAAGTTTTCCACATATTTTATCACACCGTGCACTCTCCCCAAGATGGTCCCTGGCAAAATGTAGACTGGCCAATTGGGAGACAAATCATCCGTCTCCGAGATTGGATTTAGGTTGTATGGCTGCAAAACAGCCCCAGCTATATCCTCGGTGGATAGCACCTCCTCCGTCTTGGAACTTGCTTTTGGTCGAAAATGCTTAATGTTCTCAGCGTAATAAAGTTTGAAGAATTTGACATTCCATGTGTCGAGGGTTTTTAGAATGAGATTCCGAGAAAAGAAAAGGGCAAATTTGGCCAAGAGTCCATCTGAAGCGTATACGCTTCCATTCACGTCTTTAGCCATATTGTTTAATGAAAGTTGTAACTTTCTACCAATTAATTCCTCAGTACTTTTCAACGTCAGGATGGAAGTGGTGGACGTAGCGGATGTAATTTCTGCCGAAACATGAGCTTGAATAAATAGGGACAGAGCTATGGAGAATCGTTCCATTCCAGCATATAGGGATAGTGGGAGAGTTCCACTTCTCTCCGATGCTGGCGAAGTGCGGACGCTAGATGCACTTGATGATGCTGTCGTTGTTGTCGGTGGCGATGATGTATTTGAATACACGAAAATTGATTCATTTACCAACGAGCTTAATTGAGTTGAAACAAAACGGTAAATGAGGGAAAGGAGAGTATTAATAGACTCTTTCTGAAAAAGCACCTTATAAGGTATGCTAGCTTTTTTGGAAATTGTGACCAGTGAAGAGTTCCATGATTTTAATTTTTCGTGAAAAGAAGCCCCCTCAATTGATTTAAAAATTGAGATCCATGTCTGATTAGGATGTTCATAATTCGTCACTTGTTTTTCCCTAAATTTTTGAAACTGTTCTCTTGTCGCCTGTGTTGCTGGTGAGGAGGAAGCGTATAGGCTCCCTACCCAAGTCCGTGCAAACTGAAAATGATTATGTACAACATAAATCATTGGGAAAGAACCAGAATCCGGGTCAGTATATGCCTTTGTAATTCCATCCCTGGCAAACGGAGTTATGGGAACATTTTCTGCGCTGTTAACTTGCACCTTATTCCTTTCCACCAGATTTTTTCGTCCAGTGGGAAATTGCACATCGTCTGGCAATTCGAGCATAAAGCAACCAATTCCCACGTCAAAAGTGTAGCAACCTACCGAGTTTTCCAAAATTAACCCACTCCAGGGATCGACACCACTTTTAATCACGATCGGTCGTCCAGATGCGAGGTCAGTTGCCTTCAAATTGTTTCCGACATCTATCACGCTTTCCTTCACCATGGTTTTTAATGACAATGAAAATTCCACCGGTACAAAGGAAATGGGAATTTCTGTCGTAATAACCTTTTTTTGGGTCTCTACCAAAGTAGCTCGTGTAGTTACCAGGGCATAGAATACATCATCCAGGTGTTGAATAATATCGGGACTTTTCCAGAATGAGATAGACCTTTGTTGTTCATCAACACTCTTGAGTCTTTTAATCATAGTTTGAACAAAAGCCACCTTGGGAATGGGCCAAAAGAAGTCTTGACTGAAGGATTTTGAATAGTGTTTAACGATGATAGGAATGGAGGAACTAGGGTAGAGATGTTTTGTTGAAAAAATAAGTGCCACAGTATGTTGAGGTTGGGAGGAGCTTTCCATAAATGAGGTAACATCGACAAATTCTTCCATGAAAAAGCTTTGTAATTCTGGAAAGAGAGTGAGAGGGTTCCCTCCCTCGTTGTATGCCGGACTGTTGACAAAATCAATGAGAGAAGGCACCCTGGGTAATGTGTCCCCCGTTTTTAAACTGTCTAATGATTGTCCATATTTCGCAATTACATCCGCTCGAAGTAGGTACTGTTTGTAGGATGAAATGAAACCATTAAGCTGATCAACATATGGCCTTATCGTCTGGTCAACGACGTCCGCGTCTCCCGAAGTAGAGGAAGAAGCCATGGTGATACTATTCGTAAAGTAGATTGTTTGCCAAACTGTTTCCTATTTTTGTTTGCCTTTTTTTTTTCTCTATCATAAGGGGGGGCTTTTTCTAGATCATCTGCGTCCTTTCTCCTGATTTCACTTCCCTCGTAATGGATGTGAGTGAATCAGTATTTAAGGCTGGTGACTTGGCTGTTGTTAAAGTTGAGCACAACGGTTCTCATTTCGTAAAGAACGTTTCAATTCCATCATCAAACATCCCTGCCCTCCTAAAACAACTAAAATCAGCATCCTCAAACCAACACATCATTGGTCAACTGTTTCCGCAACTCACACCATCCCTCTCCCTCACACACGCTACCGAGAGACACGAGAAGAGCTCAAGTAACTTTTCGGAGGAAAATGCACATAGTGGGGAAACGGTGGATATTACGGTCCCTATGTCAATTCTCTGCCAATGCACGATGAAGAGTCTCGAAACTCCTCGTCCACCAGAGAACGCCCACTCACTCCCGCCTGTAAATCCTTTCCTCAAAATTGTGCAGAGTATTTCCTCGTGGGACATTAAGCGATTGCCTCAGATAACGTTCAACTGGTCTTCCATCTATACACCAGAGGAAGTTTCTCGGAACGAAAAAACCGGTAAACACTGTATCACCCTGGTTTTAGAATGGTTACGTCGGTTTCAGCAGAGAAGTTTGGTAAGGGAAGAGTTGACAACAAGAGCAAACGCGACATCTTCGCCGACGGAACAGACTACCAATGAGGATGAGATGGAAGGTGTAGAGTTTACATCAGAACCGTTCGCTTCGAGCCGTTTCAATATTATTACACGATCAGAGGAAGCACCCATCAAGGAGACAGGGAATGGTATATCCATCCTAGATCCCGTGCTAAACGATATTCCTTACCTCAAATCCATTTCCGTCATCGGTAGTAGCTCAAATCAAACCCAAACTACGAGGGAGCTCTTACACATTATGCTCTTCCTTGCAGCTGCATATCCACAAAGAGTAATGCCATCACCCTTCCTCCTCCTCATTCTCGGTGGGACCATGGCATCGACAACATCTTCATATACGTGTCATTCTTTCTTCCTGCCCGTGGTTCAAAGAAGCATCATGTTTACAAACATGTACAGTGACAGGAGTGCTGAGATTACAAAACGTCAATTTACGCTCATTATGGAAACAATTTTTGACTGGTGCCAATTAGGCCTCCTGTACCTCTTCTACAAGTATCAAAAACTGATTTACACCTACGACCCATCCACAAATCAATTCCGTTGGAACGTTCCTCAGAATTTGGCAACCCATCCTGACCAAAAGGCTTTTATTAGCGAATTTATGACATTCCAAGCGAGTTATCAGACGCGACTTACAAACTTTTACGAAATCTTTTGTTATCAAAACTTCTTGGGTTTGGCTGAAGCAGAAGAGTTTTCAAAGGAAATTACTGATACACTCTCCGACGTAACAACCTCGCCTCTCAACAAGTTGAACACCACATACATACCCAATAGATTTGCCAGCAAGGGGTTAATAGGAGCGCCCATTATGTTTCCACGTTTTAAAACCAATTGTTATTGGCCTCCAAACCTAGCGGCTAATTGGGCAAATTGTTCTCCCGATCAAATTGGAGAACAAATTGAAGATTACTTGGGACCAATTTCACAGAACGGAGATCCAAATTGGAAATTCCTCCTAACACCACACCAGAGGGCGATCTGCTTACAAACGGGAAACACTATAGGACGTTTGGAAACCAGTCTACAGGAAGTAGCGAAGAAGCACTTTCTCTCTAGCAAGGCCTTTAACTTGACTATGAACATTGGACATGTCTATTATGAAATTTATTGTCGTCTGGAATACGCTTACTCAAACTCAGTCAAGCAAAAGATTCCTAATAAGGAGCTTGGTAATTTGCTCAACAAATTTTTCAATACTTCAGATTCTGAATTCGCTCTGGGAAAAGATCCATTTTTGGAGAATGTTAGAAGTTACGTCACCAGTCAAATTAACTTTGTCACATCATGCGTGGCGAAAACAGTTATAACAGCTGAAGATGTTTTAACCAACATGATGACAGAATCTCTAGCACAAGTGTCATTAGATGATGACGGAGGAGCGAAGATATCCTCCTTCCAATTAACTTCAGACAACTATAAACCACCAATAAGCAAGCAAACAACCTCTCACTTTTCTCCACAAGAGAAGGTCGCTCTTCTTTCCTCATTTGTACAAACATACAAGAAAGATGCTTTCCAAGAGACGCACATGCAACCTTCCGATTTGGATCTATTTACGGAGAAGATGTTGTCACAACCTGAACAAACACTTGTCCTACTAGATCACCTCTATCCCGACCTCACAATGGATAAGTTTGTAAACAACATTTCAGAAAAGCGCCTCATCACTATTATCCGCCACATGCGCTTAGCCTATCTTATTTCCCTCCTTGGTGAGGGCGAGCTTAGAAAAAACCCTGGTGGTAGAATCCTCTGTACGCGCTTCCTTAAACTCTCTTTAGAAAGTGAATGGGAGAAAGAGATGGATGGTGTTCACGGAATCCACACCCTCCTGGAGAATACAACATCTTATTTCACCCAGCTCGTTCCATATCGTTACGCCATGTTATTCTTCCAGTGTAAGATGATTACGCATTTTACAGGTCTTGAGATTAAGAGTACGAAAGAGGAGAGCAAGAATTAAAAATTTATCTCAATATCATTGTAATGAAGTGATTCATAAACTCTTCCAATCATATCATTGCCGTCAGTAACTGCTTTCCTCTTAAATCCAAATTGTTCCAAATCAGGAACAGGGAAGAGATATTTCTCCACATAAGGATCACCGGAAACAATAATAAAATTGGACCATGTCCTCCCGCCTCTTTTCATACTGTAAAGCAAGGCCAAGACCACTGAGGAAAAGTCCACTTTCTTATCTAAACTTAGCCCATAAGGAGAGAGACAGAAGATGAGCCACTGGCGATAGATGACTTCACACATTTTATTCACGAATGCATTGTCCTTAATTAGGGCCGGAGATTGATGTGGTGGCAGAGTGAGAGCGTCTTCATATACCAGGAAGGCCTCAATCATGGGAGGTATTTTCCCGTGCGCTATATTCATCTTCCAAAATTCCATTACCGCTTTCGATGCCTTTGCTGGCTTTTTTTCCACAATTTGTTCGTAACGTAAGGTTCGAGTATTGCTGTAAAATAGAGTTGTGAGAATTTGAGCAATCTCTTTACATCTGGCATTATAGTTTAGAACCCTGCTACGTGTATTGGTGAAAATGGATTGAAGGAAGGAGGTATGGAGAGGTATATGGGGTAATGGTGCTAAATTTAGGCGGGACAATTTGCCATTGTTTATACCAGTGAGGGGTAGGACATGTGTGGTAATATTAGTGCCACGGTCAAAGTCATAAAACCAAGCGTCATCGTTTCCAGTCTGTGTTACAGGTTCTTCTTCTTGCAGAGCCATTGTGTAATCGTCCGCGAGGTTTTCTGTTTCACATTCCATGGGAACCCTCACTTCTTCTGAGTCTGGAAGTTCGTCCCCCGATGTATGTTGCATGGGGTTGTTTACAGGTGTCTTTTCAGAACCTTGCGACACCAGAAGCATCCACCGATTGATGAGGGAGAGTAAATCTTCAAATTTTTTAACATCTGCCTTCCCAATCTCCAAAAAGATGAACTTGGAAAATTCCACTGACTTATCCGCAATATCCATGTCTAATTTGCGCTTAGATCGTTTGGAGGAGGCAATTTTCGATGCTGCACGATCCACATTTGCTGTTAGGATAATGCGTTTCGCCTCTAGGGGAGTTGGTGGTTTTCGAATAGGAGTTACAGCTTTTTCCTCTCTCGCTAATAGTGGCCGTGAAGTCACTGGACAAATTCTGACAGTTTGTGAAATAGCTTCACAGCGGCATGCTACAATAGATATCAACTTTGATCCATCTCTGTAAGAAAATGTCATGGAGAATCGTGTAGACTCCTCCCTCCCGTCAGAGAAGAAGTCAAAACCGCGCATTCCTTCCTGTTTTGCACTCGCATCTGAGGAGGATAGGAGTGTGTTACAGGTGCAACTATGGAACGTTCCATGAACGCGACAATAGAATGTGGAAGACAAGTAAATAGACTGCGATTGTACGATTTGAGACGCTTTAGAAGACACCGCCGCGTTTGTGTACTTGACCAAGTCCCCACTTGGAACTAGGTTGCATGGAACAAAGGAACATTTGGTAAATGGCTCGCTGAAAGAATGGGGGAGAATTCTCTTGCACCATGGGACAGAAGTGTTATCTAGCGAGGTGAATGATGGTGCAGAATTAATGAGGCGAGTAAACTTGGAGTACTCTCTCCAACAGTGGAGAAGAGTTACCATCTTATCACGTGGTGAAGTTCCTCTATCATTGTGTTTCATATACAATTGGAGAAGGTCTAACTGGGCCTGTACATCATTATAATCGTCTTCTCCAGGCCAAAACGAGGATAGAGAGGATGACGCCATGTAATCAGAGTTCAAAACTGGACAGACAAAATGGAATGATGTGTGAAATGATTGTTAACAAGTCATTTATAAACATATGCAAACATTTTATACAAAGAGCATGAATAACTTTTCATTCTAATCCAGCTAAAACTTTCTTCTTTTGGAAGGTGAGTGCTTGCCTACATCTGGAAACATAAGGTCCGCTGTTAAACCTCTCGAGAGCTGTGTATTTTGGAGTGTTAGTACTAACAACATAGCCAGTAGAAGCATTTGCTGTGAACGTGTTTTGCACACATTTTGCAGTGTATTGGTTGAGACTCTTTTGGAAAAGGTCTACTGTTGTTACCAAGTCAAGTGTACGTGGAGTGTTGTAAGGAGTTTCAGGAGGTATGAAAGCTGCTACAGAGGGTTCTGGTTCGTGTACATTACGTGGTGAGGAACTTACACGGTTTGTTGGTCCCTCAGTTGGTTGTAGATTGTGCTCTTCAATATCCTCTGGCATTGAGGAGGAGGAAATAGCACGCTTCATTATGACAACAACAGTAGAAATATGTAAATAGTGAAACGACGTTTACAGCTGATTGAAAAAATTATTACCAAATCAAGAAGTAGATTTATTACCCAGATGGGCGACGGACAGATAATTCAACTCCAATACTCTTTTTGGAAATTTCTTGGTATGGAATTATAATGGTAGGAACTAAAGATGTGGGCACATGAGCTGGACGACCGGTCCATGTGTACTTGGATTTGTCCGTTTTAAGTTTTAATCGCAATTTGAGTGGTGCAATATTTTCTTGGGTACATCTGATAGTTATATACAAATCACCCTCGGTTGTGAAGAATGACAACCGTAGAAAGAAATTACAAGAAGGGAGAAACCCAATTACATAAATCCATATAATTCCACATTTGATATCGTTGTTCCTATCACAGTCTGCCGTAAAATGAAAATCGAATATGTCAATGTTGTTATTCCAATTATCAAATTTAACGTCAGTATGACAACTGGAAAAGTGCTCTTCGATGAGAGCTTTGTCGATGGAATCTTCACATACGGGGCACTTCTCGGTAGATTGCATTTCTGCTTTATTTTTGATATAATAGGGAATATCTTTTCCTTCAAACAGAAATAGGGCATCCTCGAGAGCGTAATTACGTGTATGTGTCATCTTCGACTCGCACAAAAAGCAGTTCACTTTTTCTTTTGCACAGGTATCACAAATGGAATGTCCCCTCGAGCATAGGCGGATTGGTGGTGTAAATTGTTTTGAGCAAATTGGACATGGAGCGATGCAATCACTTGAGCGTTTCATTGTTTGTTCGTACTTGTTCCCTTTGGGAATTGGTGGGTAAAAGATATGTTGAACGTGGCTGTTTTGTCTGGTTTTTTTTTGCCCAGGAAAAGTAAAATATGTTTTACTAGGATTTGGCGATCACTGTAAAGATGATCCTTAGCACGGGAAGAGTGTTCCCACATACAATGACCCGTTAAAAAAATGGCGGGAAATTTGAATGTCCGAGGTTTTTTTTTCCGAGTCCTAGTTTATGGTCCGGCACGGCCACCCTTGGTCCAAGCTTAAGACCCCCTATGTCCGAAAATAAAAATTTAAAGTTCTGAAAATGATTTTCTGGAATTCCTGAATTCCCGAAAATAACTTTAAGTTTAATGAAAGGTCACTTTCTAAAAATGGATTTAATAACTATCCGTTCATGAACGGGAGGTTACGAAATGCTTCCTGAATTAGATTGGGAATTCTAAAAATAACATTTTCACAGATAGTCAATGGATAGTTAGCATTGTTAACCAAGCTGAGAGAAAGTTCAACGATTGTAATCACAAGAATTTCGTTTAATAAAGTGTTCGTTACAGTTAGTAGTAGCAAGGAACCGAAGAAGGATTACTATCATGCCAGTGTGTTACTGGCCGGGTTGAATATGTAGACAATGCCTTCTGGTAAGTTATACCAACTTTGAACAAAGTTTATTTGGTAGTGTGTTCATTCTGGCCCTGGTCATATTCTAGAGAAAATTAGCAAATTAAAAAGAATATGTAAAAAAAAAAGATGCAGCGGTTCCCCCTATCCTGGGCTTTTCACGGTCAGCGACCCGGTTGGCGTCCGAGGTTTTTTTTCCGAGGCCCAGTTTATGGTCCGGCACGGCCACCCTTGGTCCAAGCTTAAACCCCCCTATGTCCGAAAATATAATTATAAGTTACGAAAATGTTATTTTTGGAATTTCCCGGAGTGACGTTTCGAAACTTTGTAACCTCCCGTTCGTGAACGGATAATTAATTAAAACCATTTTTGGAAAATGACCGTTCGTAAAAGGTTAATTACGGAGTTATTTTCGGGAATTCTGAAATTCGGGAATTCCAGAAAATCATTTTCATAACTTTAAATTTTATTTTCGGACATA
>Ga0196972_1000337_pt1 | contig 28068 bp, 8 predicted proteins | sample S1v_2013CmetaG_FD_148618 | JGI IMG/M metagenome (GOLD analysis project Ga0196972, IMG submission 148618) | Soil microbial communities from Anza Borrego desert, Southern California, United States - S1+v_20-13C | ecosystem: Environmental > Terrestrial > Soil > Desert | place: USA: California...
GATTGAACCACCAGAACCTAGTGATGCTTCCCAATGAGTGGCATCTTTGGTCGGTAATGTTGCTGCACCTCTCGGTGGAATACGTTTTGGAGAGAGAGTTGCTAACCCTGCTGGTAGAGATGTTGGTGCAGAGAATAGAAAGGGCTGCCCGATACGTGTTGTGTGTCCATCAGCACCCAATCTAGCACGGAATGTTTTCAACATTGGTTCAAGAATTGCGGAAAGTGTTTGTGACGTGAAATTGGTAATACTCATAGCCTTGATCTCTGGAATAGTAGATTCTGCAAGGAGAGAGGGTTTTAGAAGAATGACGGAAGTGACGGAGGGATTTTGTTGGTTTATGGTTTCGGTGTTTAGTAGTGTTTTCGCCGGAGATACTGCCGAGATACCATGCACAAGCTCGTATGGGTTACCATGAGACAAATTCGGGTAACAATTCATGTCTGTGCAGGAAAGTACATCACTGGCTATTTGAACTGCGTCAATCATGTGGTTGTTGACAGTTTGCTCAGGGATAATAAAGCGAACATGAGACAGAGGAGCAACTACTTCACCACTAACCTTCCCGTTCATGGTTGCAGCTGGGCGGCACTTATGAACACATTAAAAACACTAGATGAGGGGTCTAAAATTTATTTACAAATTTGTACTTGTGGGTAGCTGTCTTTTCCATGCTTGGTACAAATCTACAAGGATGAATTCATTGAACCATGTAGCTAGAGTGATGTCTGTGTTGGAGGAGGTTATGTGAACGGGGGCTTGAGTCTTCCTACTTCTTCCTCCTTCTCTTGACATTACGGGAGAAATTGTGCCAAGATGAAGGGTGTTTGTATCCAAATGAATGGGAAGTGGTGCGTCTGTAACTTTTGATTTTAAGCCGTCCAACATCTGTGCCTTGTGGAATAGATTGGAGAAGGTGGAATCTATCTCCCTGTTGTTCACGGCATACGCGAACCGTCTTTTACCATCTTCCGAGCAAAGGGAATTTGCTGGTATAGTTTCAAGGAGGAATGTGTCAAAGATAGAGGATAGATGTGCGTAACACTCTTTCTCGTACTTATCAAAATTGTCATCTTTCGCACTATCTGTTTCTCCAAAGAGCTGTTTGATTGTTTGATTTATATCCAAACTAGAATCTGCAGAAAGATGGTTAACGGTTAGCAAACTTATAAGAGGGCCAAGTGAAGCAAGTTTTGATAAGTTCTCTGCTGACACCACCTCATATGACGATCTCGTGAATTCACTTGGAACTGATTGTATGAGGTTGTAATGTTTTGATAGTATTCTCATCTCATTACTGGATAATTGGTGTGTGTTTTTAATTGGTCTATTATATCCATGGAAGCTCTTTCCCATAAGTTGCAATGACTGGTATTTTAAATTTCCACCGGTGTAGAGAGATGCCTGTAGAGCCAAGCATTCTTCGTATGGAAGTTTTTTCACTATGGGGGAAATTGTTGTGGGTGTAACTGGTCTAATTCTGTACGAATTATGGAGGGATAGGTTCTGGAGAACATATTTTCTCGTATCATCTGGTAAGTGGTTACTAGCCAAGAGGTCATAAACGGAGGAAACAAAGTCACAATTATAATTGAGGATGTGTTCTATCGTTTTTCGATTGCTGTATTTCAATACATGGAATTCAGAATCGCCTATTAACCCATCCAGATAAGATCGAAAGCTTGTGTTAGTTCGCGTTCTTTTGTATACCAGACTTGCGCCAAAAACATCTCCATCTTCATTTGCTTCACCTAAATAACCATCGTCTCTTTTGATTAGATTTCTTTTCAAGTGCCCTATTGTCAATCTTCTTCTCTTTCTGGGATTACTATCCCCTTTCTTCCTTTTTCTCTTCCTCTTTTTCACTCCCCCCTCCGCCTCTGTAGTGGTGGGGATAACTACGGGAGTGCTTCTATTCTTAGCTCTGGGTATGATTTCTGAGGTATCAATATCGGTCATAAACTTTTCAGCAACAAAAGAAGATTGATCAATGTCACTATCATCCCCCACCTCACTTTGTACCAGCCATGTAAGTTCTTCCCTTGTAAATATCTCCAGAACCTCCTCATCTGTTACTTTTGGATCATAGCAGAAGGATACGATGGATAAAGCATGGTGTAATTTGTTTGCCTGGCTTTCCACTAGGTAGGCAAGGTAGTTGTTGTTTTTTCCAAAACCGCTTCCCACCGTTGTGCCATCTTCCGAGAGAAGTGTTTGAAAAGAAGCCTTATCATCGTTAAACAATGGAAAATAATTTGTTAAATCAGTCTTGAAGAGAGCATAGTCCTTTGTATCTTCCACTGTATCTTCTTTGAAGACATTTAAATCAACAATGGCAATTTGTTGTTGTGACGATGATTCCATATCCGATGAAGATGCTGTCTTATGAGTTTCCATTACTCTCTTTGCCTTTGCAACTTCCTTAAACACTTCATTTTGTTCTTTGTCAGTTGCGGCTGAAATGCAATTCAGATGGGAGTGCATGGTTTGAAACGTTTCAAAAATGTTCTTTGCAAAGGAATAAATTCTGAAGATGAAGTTGAATTGCGTGTTACTATCCTCTCTACCAACTAACCCAGAAGTAATCTCACTGAAAGGAATACGAATGTTTATCCAAGGATCAATTTCTGAAGTTTGGCTGAATAGATTACATGGAAATGGTGCTACAGTGTTTGCAAGAGGAATTGTGTAAGCCTCTTTTACAGATTGGAGGAGGTTGAGAAGGAGAAAGAGTTTGATGTATCGTGTGTTGTGATACCACTGGACTTTATCTGTAGGTTGCTGCAGGGATACTTTCATGCTGGCTAGAATTTTGTCCAGAGCGGATTCTCGTATCATGTGTGGGTAGGAGGGATTTATGAAACCAATAAGACTGTCTGGAAGGCAGACGGGATTCCTGTACAAGTGTAGGTTCTTTTCATAATCATTCAGTTGATTCACAATGTGGAGGGATTTGCAGTGTTCTGTGAGAATGGAGGCAGTTGTAATGAGAGAACGTTCACCAAAGAATGTGCGAAAGATTGCACTCAGTTGTGTATAATATTCTCGAGCCTTAGTTGCAGCTTGGTTTGTGTATTGATGCAATGCACTTTCTAAATCGTCCAGAAACATCTTCCTCATTCGTTCTCTCCTATCAGTTGCCTTGTATACATTGAGGGAACCGTGATTCCAAAAGGCGTTCCACTGGAGGAAGGTGTTATTGAGTAACTTATTGTCAACCCCGTGTACAGGCCACTGGAGTATATTATTGAGGAGGGACGCAACCAGGGTTGCTTTATGTGAATCCAAAATAGACACAAGTTCAGGTATGTTTTCAGCATTCATATCAAACATAGAAGTATCAAGTTGCTGGAATAAATTGATGAGGAGGATGGTTGGAAAGTGGAGTGAATGGTGCATGGTAGAGAGGGATGATAGTGTAAGAAGGTAGAAAACTCCATAATTTATCAATAGAGTTGAATGTGACGGAGATTGTGGAACAATGAAGAATAACTCTTCCAATAACACTTCCTTCCCAGAGATTATCTGCATCCATTCTGTGAACATGGGTATATTGATAATACTGGTTCCAACAGGTTGACTGAACTTGTTTTGAAGGAATTGGAGGAGATTGAGTGCGGAAGTAGAGACACGAACAGCAATCATATCAAAGATTGATCCAATTTTGGAAGTGCGAAATTTTAGCAGAGTTTTCAACTTGGGAATCATTCTCTCAAGTACGTTCCACATCATTTCTGGGCAAACATATTCTAATTCAATGAATAATTCTTCCACCGTCTCATAGATAAGATATTTGCAATCCTCCACCATGACATTACGTGCTATGTGTATATCTGGTATTTGGATAGTGAGAGTCTTTGGAAGATTTGATTCTCTGGGGAAGTCTGCTAGTAGATTCAGAGCACTTCCACTCCTCCGTTCTGTCCGTAAAGAAGTCATGGAAGGATCTTGTTGCCAACAGTAGTGGAGGAATTGCTGAACAAATGCAGTAAATTCTTCTGGTGGGTTCATCTTTGATTTTCGCCCCTTATTTGTTAACCAAGGTATATTTGTATGGAAGTTGGAAAGTCTGAAAAACATCAATTAACTTTCCTCCCTCCCTTGTTTGTGCATACAATGTGGGAGAATGTGCCAGGATGATGAGATCACAGGTACGCTACCTCCTTCCTTGAGATTAACACATTAACTAAGTGAAAGGATTTCCAGAAACAGTTAATATTTTGTGTTCTTTATGTTTCGCTTTTATATATACTAAACAAAAAAAAAAGTTTACCAAATCGATCTGCATACAGAGGCCCATCAAAAGTGTTTACTTCTAATGAGAGATGTTTATTTTTACAAAGTCTGTCATTCTAACAGTTCTATTCGGTATCGCTCGTTTCTTTCTGGGTAGCATAGAATCTCTCACTACTCCTCTATGGATTCTATCGTAACACACATTACAGTACGGTGTATTTTTAGGAATCCATGAACCCAACCACTAATCCTGTTACGGAAAAAACCTCCAATGAACGTTTCTGTAGGAGGTCGGGCATTGCTGCTCCCGCTATGTTTTTAAGCAGAGAAACGTTAAAACATACTATCGGTTGTTGTCAAAAGCGGATGACAAGTCCTAGGCACTTTCATTGTAATAAAGTTGCGTTCATCCTTGGTAATGGTTTTTTTTTCAACGTAAAACTTCAGCTAAATTTAAACCTATCTTCCATTCATTCCAGGAATGATAAGAATGTTCCTCCTGATTGTTGGAATATTCATCTTGCTACATTCCACAGACGGTGCTCCCTGTGCTACCGGAACATACGACTTATATGCCAATCAATCTGTCTGTGTACCATGCGGACCAGGTCAAATTTCGAACACAACTGGCAGCTCTTCCTGCATAAATTGCGATCCTGGAAAATTTGCCGCTTCTAGTGGCCAATCACTCTGTTCGCCGTGTCCCCCTGGAAAATACGCTAATCAATCTGGGTCCTCTTATTGTTTGGATTGTGCTTCCGGGTATTACTCAAACATTTCCCAAAGTTCATCATGTGTCGAATGCCCCGTCGGTTATTACACCCCAAATACAACCTCATGTTTACCTTGTTCTCCAGGCACATACAATCCTAGCTCAAGAGCATCACAATGCACTGAATGCCTGATTGGATTCTATACAAGCAATAGCGGACAAAGTCAGTGCGCGGCTTGCCCTATAAACACAACCACGGGTGCAGTAAGTTCCACGTCCTGCGATATTCTTTGCAACACCATCTCCTTGGTTATGATCACAAATGGATTAGGTGGCCCCTGCTTTAATGTGTCCCAAATAGTGAACTCTACTTATTATTACTTTGTACCAATTCCAACACCAACACCTACGCCCACTCCAGAATCACTGCCCGATTCAGTTAACCCAAACTTAGTTCCCATGATTGTAGTACCTATTGCCTTCATTCTGGTTGCATATCTTCTCTACGCTTGTTACACATCGTATCACTACTCATCTAGATTAGGATACTTGTAAGATAGAAAATGTGTGCAAGAATAAATTACACTTTATTAGTTTGTACTGAGCATTCCCGCAAAAGTAATCCATAAAACTGATTGCGAACATAACGCAATGATGAGTGAAGTCCAAATCTCCTTATTTACATGGTGTTGGAATTTTAGATCCGTAACCACAAGTGTCGCGCTCCCTTCAATGTTGTATCCTGTGGAATACGCACTGTCATTAGCAGCAGTGTAGTAGGCAAGTACTCCACAAAACACTGCAAAGAAGAAGAAGGCGACAAACGGGACTGTCCATTGCCACCAAGGGAGGAATGTTGGTCTCGATGCTGCCATAAAGCCAAAATAGACAAAGAGGACCGTCCAGTAGAAGAGGTGAATTAATCCACCAAAGATGAAAGCATCCCAAAACTTCCACTGAATTATGGATGAGATGAAATCGTCTCCCGTGTTTTGTAAATTACGTTCAGCTTCCTCTCTATTTAATCCATCAATGGAGTGGTTGCGAACTTCATGTAACCATCCCGTGTAAACGACGGCCCAAATACACCCAATTAGGAGGACAATAATGAATACATTAGTCACTCCACAAATACTCGCTATGGTCCATGTAAATGCACCAACCGCTAAGAAGCAGTAGATCCATGTGAAGGAGAAGACACCCGATTCAATCGTCTCCAAGTAAACTCCCCATTTAACATCTTTCCAAATGTTCTCCACGTCAGCTCTTTGACCTTGGAGAAGCCAAGTGTCACTAATTACGTCGTAAGGTATGGAGAAGATTTTAACAGCACAAAAGATACCAGCCACGAGGGTTGGTATGAGGAGAAGAATGGCTATTTTGTATGATCCAACCACTTTGAGAGTAACTGCAAAGGCTGCTAGCCCAGTGTCGTAGAGTGTGGGGTCCATGGTGAGGAGATGATCTGACATCTTTGGAACGTAGAACCAATAGGTGATGAAGGCAGCAATTGGGGATCCGAGGTGCAGAATGAGGAGAATTGCGTTCATCCAGTAGAGACATTTGACGGAATCATATCGTAAGCGACTTGGTGAAGTGCTATATGCTCCAGTCCCAGAGGTGGAGATGAATGCATCCCCAATTCCCACCTTCTTTGCAGTTTGTGCCACAAGGTTTCCGATTGTGTGATGTAATTGGTCTGGTATGTAGACGAGGCCTGCATTTGACGAGCGCTTTCCCGTGCTGGTGCCTTTCCTCTGACGTAGTTCTTGTGTAGCCATGTGGGAACAATGGCTTCGTTACTAAACGCGTAAGTAAACCCTGGTTAGATACTATGGAAATTTATTAGCAAAAAAAAAAAGTGGAAGGGGGCTGGATCAAGTGTTTATTGTTAGGTTTCTTCACATTGCGGTTAATTCTACCGTAGAATCCACATCCGATTTACGTAGACATCCACCCGGTAAATTATAGCGAATTCTCGCAAAGCACCTTCTCAATTTAAGTGAGCATCTACTGTAGCATACAGATGTCAGTTCAGAGCAAAGCTCGGTAGTGCAACCGATAGGATTGTTTGTGTTCGATGAGCTTAATGGGTTTATCCTCTTCACTGGTTGTGTCTCTGGTTTTAACCAATAGATGAGCATACCACCAATACTACATCCAAGGCTCAAATAGTTCCACACATTAACATCCTTGCTTGTTAGGCCAGCAATGGATTTAATGCCAAAGGCAAAATGGGAAGTTACAAGTACGAAGATGTGAACTATGGATGTGACACCACTGGTTGTAAGTTTTAGGAGTTGCGTTATTGAAATGTTGTATAATACATTGAGAATAATGTAAATGATATAAAGGAACCCTGTTCCCTTACAGATTACCCCGCTGGTTGAAATGATACCATGAATATCAATTGAGTTTTGCATAGCTGTGTCAACATCTACAAAATTTGTTCCGGAAACATTCAAACTGCCGATACTGTTTTCCAAATTCCATGAATCAAAACTAGAATTGAAAGCACTGTTTACACCAGAGGTGAGGAAGGAACTAGTGGAATTTGCTTGGCGTAAGTCGAATGATAAGCATTGGATTCCAAAGGAAATGTATTGAAAAAAGGAGTCTATTTGTACAGATGAATTAGGTGAGGTAACCAATATTGGTTCCTCAGGTGTAGGAATGAGCACCACTGCAGATAATGGAATGCTAAATAATGTCTGAATAACACTAACCCAAACATTTGTCCAAATAACGTCCATATTATCATCCTTTAGATAACGCTCTTTGTAAACAGTTCCAAAGGCAATCGGTATTCTGGAAATAATGAGAAGCAAACTCCAGAAGATGGTAGATACCAGGAATCTCGTGTTTGATTCTCCATTCGAATAACTGGCCGTGAGTAAAATGATAACAGCAGTGAAAACTACTGCAGATCCAATATAATGGTTGGACTTGTATCCTTTATCCAGATAGATTTTAGCCATAATTTGAACAATGGGCAAATTGAGTTGCACCAAGAGAAGCACTAGACGAGGATCAAGTTGAATAATTGGATACATGGCTAATAGGGAGCCAGTTGCATCACAAATTGCCATGACAATGAACAGTTTAAAGTAGTGAGTAGATAAAAGCTTTCTACAACCATTGCTGAATACACTCTTTTTTCCATAATGTTTTTGCTTTCCACATCTCTTGTAACAGCAAGCCCCTAACATCTCCTTTGCGACGGCAAAAAGTGCGATTACTAATGTGAAAGTAAACGGGTAAATAACTTCTGAAATGACAAATGCAACTTTGGCCAGAGATTTTGAAATCCGAGTCCAAAGCACAAGGTCAAAGGTGGAAATAATTACAATGAATAGAACTGTAATAACAGTGTAAAAGATTCTCTTCACTTTCTCAAAACCATTCTCAATCTCTACACGACCAGAAGGACCAACACGCACGTGCCAACAAGGGTAACCGTTTGGCAATTCATCAAGTTGCAACTCTGGCTCATCCGAATTGACAATAGTTGAGTCATCCATATATTCCAACTGGCCTTCATTGTCGGACATGGGTGGTGATTCAGAAGTTGATGGAGTTACAAATTAAGTATTTGCTGACAGACAAAGTAACAATTAGTCAATTTATTTAACATAAAAATCTAATCCATTACATCACCATAATTTCCTTAAAAAGTGGAATGCTTGGACTAGGAGTATCTTCCTCAATTTGTTGATGCAGCAACAGTCCTTAAAACCCAGAAACGCTCAACATCGGGATTTTAATGCAGATGCTTCGCTAGAAACTTCACCTGGAAAGGCCGCTCAGCAACAAATATCTCAACTCCTCATGTCCATGCGTCGTACAAATTCCCCTGTAACCTCAGGGCGTGCACATGAACAAAATGAAGTACATACAAAAGCGGAGGACAAACCATCAGCAACTATGATTACACCACAAGTGTCAAAATTAGTGGAAATCTCATCGCACCAGCTCCAGCCTACTCCATGTAATACGACTATTTCCATCATATTCATACTCATTATTGTTTGTTGTTCTTTCACATACTTTACACTTCGCGAATTGAGACTGGTTCAAGAGATGAATGCGGCCACTTCTTCAAAAAAGGTTGAACCACAAAAAGCTCTCGAAAGTTTAGTCAACGATATCCCACCCGTTCCTACCATTACACACAATTTGCTTAAACGGCAATCTCCCGAGGACGAAGATCTAGTCAAAGATTCTACCTTTGTCCAGATAATCAATCACGAAACCTTGCAAAGAATGTTCTCCGAAAACCAACCAAAACTAGTCCCCTATTTCACTCATCCAAAGAATGAGGATGTCTGTGCAGGGGAAGAGCTTGTCTATAAGGTGATTAAGCTACAAAGTAAAATTGATCGTTGCGATCCTATCCGATCGTCGTTGGATGTTTCTGTCTGCTGCATAGTTGCATTTGATGGTAAATTTATGGCTCATATTTGTAAAGATGATCCACCTCTGGTTTTAAACACCCAACTCATTTATGGCATTGAAAAACCACCAAAACATGCAAACATTTCCCTCTGTTTAGCATGTAACATCTTTATGAGGAGGGATACACCATCGCTAGCGGAAAATAAATCTGTTAACAATTGGTGGATAGCAATTGGTCTCAGTAATGATTATGTAAACACAACACTAACGGAGTTTTACAGTCACGGTGAATGTACGATAAAAATAAACGCTGTTTGTACCCGTTCCTACTGGAATTATTTTTTGTCATTAAAACTCTACTGGTAAATTGACCAGTGTTGGGTTCGTAGGAAGGATCAGATGGCACAACCTTCCAGTATTGTATTCCACAAACCCACCGTAGACCTATTTTCCCATTTATACTCTCTCTTTCGCTTTTACGAGAAAAAGTTTCGGCCCATCAATGCCAGTGGTGTGCTGCACCTCTATTTCTGCATTAAACCGTTACAAACCATTTTGGAAGTATCGTTGGATCAATGGGTTGAAAGTAAATCCACGTTTGCAGAATCTTTGATAGATTCAGAGAAACTGTTCACAATCTTTCTAGAACCTTTTCTCCGTACAACGTCAAGCGGAGGAAGTCACCAGGAGGAGTTAATGGTGAAAAGTCTCATCGATGCCTGGGTAAAGTCGCCAGATACGAATCAGATCCCATCAATCGTTTACTCAATCGATGAAGTGATGGAGGAGATTGATAGGTTTGAGAATTCGGTCAATCTATTTCCACAAACCAAAGTGGGCGATCTTACTCATGATATTTCACTTGGGAAAACAGCGGTAGTTACACCTGACAAAGTGAGTCTGACAAATTTCGTACACTTTAGGGAAACTTTTTGTACGCATTATTACGACTTGTCCTGGAGCTCTCAAACACCAAATCCTTCGAATGACAATATTGTTCCTGGGAAAGTTAAAAAGACAATCATGCTGTGGATGTATTTTAATATGCTGGGAAATAGTCTTGTTCTTCTCTTTCACCTCATAACTTACGGATCATCCTCCTTGTTTACCAAGCTGTCGAAAAGATCCCAGGAGGAGAAGCACGCGATTTCAGCCCTAGCTACGCATAATCCCTTGCAAACTCCCTCCTATTCGTTCCATACAGTTGTAGAAATTTACCTCTCATTGGTTGGAACAGAAGTTAACTTATACCGCATAAACAGAGTGGAAAAAGAACTAGATGGTAGTTTAAATACAGTTGTGCAAAGATACAGCAAACCATCTTCAGAGCTTCGCAAATCTAGCGACTTTGGTACTCTAGCGTTGCATGAGTTTTTAAAAGATCTTTCATCCACTGTAAGATCCGTAAGAAAATCACCTGGGGTGTTTAATGGCACGTATGAAAGTATTTTCCTCTATGGTGTATCGGATGTAACTTCCTTGGTACCTAAATTTTTTCAACATTTGTCAAACTCTGGTTCCTCCTTCTTTGGCTTAATGAAATCCGACGAGAAGTTTCTTCAACACGTGAAACCATGGCGTGCCTCTATTCCCTTCCAATTTGGTATTAGACCAAAAGGGGAGATTTTGGTGGATACAACTAGTGTATTTCTAGAAGAGATAATCCTATTTCCTAAAGCTATCGCGAAGTTCGACATTGAAGAACATAATCTCTTTGCATCAACTGGTGTAACTGCGCTTAGTAGGTTCTACAATTTGGGAATTATTCGCTCACCGAGACTCACCTTACCACCAGAGCAACCTACTACAAATAAGTCAAACATCTTACAATTTATCCTTCCCAAAATAGAAGGAATAAGTGCAGAGGAAAGGCAACACCTTACTGAAGAAATCTCATCTTGGCCTGAAACTATACCCATAAATAGTCGCAAACTTCTCCTCGTTTCTAGAACACTCTCTACCCTGTTTGAGAAGGTTCGTAAAAATAAGGAGAGGCAAGACTCTTATTATTCATTGGAGGAAGATTTGGATGTTGTCTCGGAAAAGTTGGAAAAAGGATTTTACACATCGTTTCCTAAGAATGCTGATTCTTTTTCCGAGGATTCAAGTGGACCAACAGAGGCTATTCTCCAATATCCATCGGAAGCTTTTACTATATATAAAAAAGAGGGAAATACTTTACTCGATAAAGTGCAAGCACATGTTCAGTTCATCAACATTGATGTATCTCATAGAACATCAACTCAAGATTATCTAAAAACGATCTCAATTCCATGGGAACTAAATCTTACTTCCACAACACCAACAACCCCCCTTAAACAGTTCCGCGGAGATTGCATCTCGTACGCCAAACGCCTGTTTACAATTTTATCTGGTCAAACTCTTACCTCAAGCACGCACATTCCACCTTCATGGCTCTTCACGAACAGAGATACGCTGAACATTTTAAATTTGAAGAGACAGATCTTTGCCTACAGGAGACTGGCTTCGGAACATGCTAAGAGATTTACACCCAGTAAGATTTCGCATGTCGCTCTCCTTCGGTTTACTGCATCCGTGAGAACCAACGGAGAGAAATTGCGAAGCTTCGTAATGGTTGTCACAGATTTTGTTCTAAACGAAATGGATAAAGAAACGTGGTCGATGTTAAGGACTAGCGAAATTTCTACACCATTTTGGCCACTAGAACGTCTCAACTTTTTCAATGAAGAGAGTATGCAGACTTTTTCCTCCACTGAAGACGAAGCATGCCTGATTCAAGGTATTCCAGCAATAAAGATTGTGTCTGTTAGGAAGGATTCAAAAGAACTTCCGAGCATATCCAAGTATTTTGAACACCTACTTTTCAATAGTACAAATGCGTTTTTTACAACCAACACAAATGTACATAATGGTTCTGATGCGTTAATAACAGGCTTGTCCCTACGAGTTCCACAGAAGATCTTGCAAATGGACGACCAGGATGCACCGCTTCTTTCCAAATATAGAACACTGGTGGAGAGATTGTTGCACGAGAACGGTAGTAATGGAAAACGGACAATCACTGCATCTCCCCTATCGCATATGAATGGTTCCTTAATTGACGTTATCTACAATACTGAAGAAGATATTGCTCTGCTCAAACACGTTCAGCCGGATGTGAACCTATCAATCAGCTTTGCCAAGCAAACGATAGAGAAGTCGAATGAGGGTGGTTTTGTGATGCGACGCTCACCAGTGGGAGAATTGACGCCCGTACTTAAATCATATGACGAGGGTGCTTCAAAATTCTACACTGAATATTCCATCTCCCTTTCCTCCAGAGGTGACAAGAATGAAGTGATTTATAGAACGACTGAGTGGAATCTCTTGGCTGACTACACTTACGGAACGATTATGGATGTGTCCATCCCATCAGCGAGACTACTCTTTGGTAGATTCGTGTATGAATCATTGGACACCGCCGTTTCGTGGAGTGAATGGTTGGATCCTTTACGATCATTTCATTCTTCCATATTTACACCAACCGATTTGCAAGCATTAACGCCTGATAATCCTGACACCTTTTCTCTCTTGGATCTCGCCGGTTTTGAGAAGACTACTCTACAAAAAGCTAATATCGTCCAAATTCCATTGATTACAAAGGGCGAGAGTAATTTTACTGCGTCCAGAACCTTCTCTTCCGTTAATAATGCCAAATTTGAATCCCTTGCAGAACCTCTAGATTTCATAGGAACAGATTCTCTCTTTCTCAATAGACCTAAAGAGAATCAAGATGTTGTCATTTATGAGCGCGATCCGATCATCCTGGAGGAAACTGCACGCACAATTGAACCATATGGACCATTTGGAACTGCTCTTCACCACCCTGAAGGAGCATTCTCTGGGGAAATCCATAGGACAGTAGTGGACCAACTACCTCTAATTGAGGGAAATGCATTTTTTAAGCATGTTATGGACAAGTTAGCAAGGGGTGGAGATACAAGATCGGAAAGTGTCTATTCCGATTTTCTCAATCACCTATCCAAATCCTACCACATCGTTGTCATAGGATCTCCTTTCATCTTTCACGAATTGGAGAATTTCCATGGTCGAGAAAAGGTCGATTATGTTAGAAAGGGCATGAAAGATATCGTAATAAGTGATGAAAATAGTACCCTATTGGCAGCTGCGACAATACAACCAGGATTAACACAATTTAAGAGGCAACTCTTAGGATGGGAGGAGAAGATTCCTCTGCCATTGTCAGACATGTCCTTATTTGGACGTGTGATATTGCGAAAATCCCAGATAAAGCAATTTACCGGAAAAGCTACTACCTCGAACTTGGGTATTTTGCAACCGTGGCTAAATAGCAACTCTTGGATTGCAAAACATAAATCTGCAAATAGACTAATCGGCGCGGATAACGGCATCAATCTCCCCCTACTCTTGGAACAACAGAGTTTGGAAATTCTACCAGAACTATTTTACTCGACAACAATTGGTCTTTTGAAAAAGGTTTTGACGATATGGAGTGGTATTGGTCTATACAATAGGAACGAAAACCATCGAACGTTTGTAATGAGTAAACCATCCACTCCCATGGGTAATATCGAACCGGACGTTTGGGAGAGTACTTTGGATGAACGGTTTAACACGATAGTGAAAGTTGACAGCACTATTCCTCTAGATGAAAATACAGAATTGATTCCACCACCTGTGATCATGGCGGAACCGTGGCTGCGTTCCACTCTAGATAGAAATTTTCACATCCCCAATTCGACACTCATGGACGATTACTTGATATTATGCAGAGGCGAATTTGGAGAGAGCCTTGCAGATATTTCAAAGGAAGTCTCAATACCCGTATCAGAACATCATTCCCCAATCGGCATTTTACCACTATCTCAAATCCTCCCTCTTCTAGATAGCGCAAATCAGGAGCAATACCTTGCCACTCATTTACTCCCGGCTCATTCATTAAATCAGCCACTATGGATGAAGCAATACTCGAGGATTTTGGAAAATGTCTCCCATTTTTTGATAGCATCGTACCTCACATCCTGTCTCTACTCATATACCCAACTCCAGGAATCCAACGACCGTGAGAAAGCCTGGACTGCTCTCCTCTGCCCGCTTTTACAAAATCAACCTATAATTCCATCAAGGTTGCTGGTGTTGCGAAGGGATGTGACAAACAAGCCGACTTTCCCAGATGCTCGATCAATTCCGGAGAGGGTGCCTAGTTCGGAGAATCATTCCGTCGTGTCTTCACTACCTATCAATACAACGTCACATGATTTGGAAGCTTGGTGTACATCTGGATGTGGTTCCAGTGTGATGATAAGTTCTCAATCTGCCAGAGGAACGTTACTGGATAGGATACTTGGCAATGAAACTTCTTCCATTAGTCTCATTATAGCCAGTTTTCACCCTAATAACATTATCTCGGACGTTATACCCTCTGACAAACACTTTGTAGCCGATCTTCTTATCGTATCTGTAACTAATACGAAAAGAGAGGAAACACACATGCTGAAACAAATTAAAACGGAAACTGGTACTCTTTCTTCTTCCCCATTCCAAAGTCAGAGACCCTTTCCTGTATGGGAATCAGCGATCACTTCATTGGCTCATAAGATGGAGAATAATGCCATAAGTTGGTTAGACACTCTTCTCGTATTGGAGACAGACGGTGAAATAGCAGCTGGCGATCAATCGACGAAATCAATTTTGGAGAAATTGAACAATCGTATTAATGTTGTCAGACAGGATATGATAGCTATGATAAATGCAGCGTCCTTACCAACTCAAAGTTATGCCTTGGATTATGACACAAAGGTGATACTTGATAACAGAAAAATTTCCTTTAGCGGAGCATTCTATTACTACAAGACATCCGGATCCATTTCAATCCCTGCTCATTTCATTTTTCTGGGATCTCTGGGAGAATCTTTACCTGGAGTCTTTACCAAGGATTGTCTTACAGCATCATTTACAGAACCAGGGAAGACAACTCCTACTTATGAATCCTACTTGATCCTCTTTCCTCCAAGCAAGGATGGAATGAAATTATTCAATATATCCCCTGGAGTTAGCGTTCGCAGCTATAACTCCAACCAACCCAATGCATTCGCGTCTCTTCCGCAATGGTTAGAATCACAGGAACCTTCTACACCTACAATGTACAATGAACTCGAACACATTTTCTCAGACCCTGTTAAAAAGATTCCATCTCCATATCTATCCCCTCCCCTAGACGTCTCGCTCAGTATTCCTGTAGCGAAGTTCCCGTCGTTAGTTTACGCCGCGACAAAAGCTAGGCTCAGCAAAAATCTTCCCCTCGATATTACGACCTACATCCTTTGGTTACAATTACGCTCTAGTCAACTTTTTGAACAAATCGAGGGAGTCATGCCTGAAGCAATGAAGGACAATGTAATGACAATTCCTCCATTAGTGATCTACGATTATACCACATCTCTAGAGTGGAATTCAAGTATTGCTACTCTGCACTTCAAGCTCAATACCCTCGCCATGGCTTATCGCTTTGTTGGGAACATGCTTTCCAAGATTGGAAAAGAGGTGAAAGGTAGAATACAGGCTGGGGACGAAGGGGACAGATTTATGAAAGTAGATGGAACTGAGGTAGCAAATTTTGTTAAAGAGAATATTGCATCAATTCCGAATGGTAGAGTCGCATTCATTACAACGACTTCATTTTTTTCGAGCGAGGAAGATACTCGTACAACGACAACACCCACAAGCGACGAAATGAAAGAGTGGTTGCACAAATTGAACGCGTACTTAGTAGATATTCTACACAATTGTTTAAATCCTATTCCCATAGCCATTCACTTCCTGCTAGACATTATGAAGAATGACAGTGATGCTTTATTCCTTTTGTTATTTGGTTCTAAATCAGAATATGATATTCTGAAAAAATTTGCTAACGGTGATCTCTCTGTTTCTGAGTTTGAAAATTCTGTACGAAATTTATCACCAGGTGTACAAGGGGCTTTTTTCAAAAACCTATGGAATCAATTAGAGAAAATTAATAGCCAGCCTTCTGAAGGAACAGTCCAACAGAGCGCCAAACAGGGTCAACAAAGTTCAAGCCTCTTTTCAATGACGAAGGGTGTTCTAAATTCCATATTGGGGTCATCTTCGACTACCGGACAGCAGCAGGGTCCAGAACACATACACCCAGACAAGGCAATTGTGTTAGAGAAATGCCGAGCGTTGGTTAGATTTTGGAAAGTGTACGGCGAACAGATCGGAAACCAGAAATGGACTGATAGTTTCTTAAATGCAATTTGGACAGTTGTAGGATTGGATCTTGGATCAATTCTTCCGAAACTTGCAGAAAACATTCCTCTTCCGCGATTTGAACGGGCAAAAGACTTAGCGAATTACCTGCGCGCATTGAATCCCCATTTGCAGGAGATACTAAAGAACGTAGATTATGAAAAATTTCGCGACACCTTTTTTACTCAAACCTATTCCATAGGATGGTTCTTTCGATCTTTGGATATGACACTATCTGAAAATAGAAAAACTTGCAAAACCTTACTTTCATTTAGCAATCCCCTAGCACAGTTTAACAAACGTTTGACATCTTTGAAGGCAATTATCAAATCGGGTCGATGGTCAGAAAAGGGCTTAGAACATTTATGCAATCCATGGGAAGGAACAACCTCTCAATTGTGGCTACATGCTTTAACAGGTAGTCAAACTAAGTCAGAGAAGCAATACGAAGTAGAGGAGGGCTTAAACAAAGAAAAGAACATCTTTATATACGTGAATGCGAATCAATTACCAACATCATATGGTGATCCGAGTTTCATACCCGTAAAGTTCCCCACTGGATTACGGCTTAAATTACGGATTTATACTGTGGGATATAGCGAGCCAGTTTTGTGGAGTTTACCGCCACAACAACATACGTTTCTTAAAGATGATGTAACTTTTACTTCCACTTCAGAACGGGATGAAATACTAGATGTGACAAGATTCATAACTACCATAGACTGGAAATGGAAGTATAATGCACCTAGTATATTGGAATTTAACCCGCAAGCATCGACAACAACTTCATTTACAAATTCAGCAACCACATTTACCAAGATTACGCCAACAGCAACATCAACAACAGCAACATCGACAACTACAACATCGACAAATAATCCTGAAACCAGCGGGGATCTGGATCTACCTGACATACTTAATAATGAGGATATCGTCTACGATACTACCGATCCTAATTTACAAACGTCAAGTGAAGGATTCCAACCAGTGCTACCGGTACCTCCCTCGGTACCCACCCCATTAACCCTCCCTAATCCATTGTTAGAAAAGGATGAATCACCAATTCCACCTACGTCTATTATCGACACAGTACCTGGTAAACGTCCCATGGATGCCACTTATTTCTTTGGCGATTTTAGATTCGGTTCTCCACTGAATTACATCCTCTTTACGAATGATAATCCTGTCACATTTCCACGGAGTTTAGACCTAAATGAACTCACCTGTCTCTTCCTCGCAGTATTGAAAGCATTTCCCAGACTTTCCTCCGTTAACAAGAAGGATAGTAAAGTCCGGTTCTTCTACCTTTTACCAACACGCACGTACCTGGAGAAGTTGAAAAATTTGATAAAGTCCATAACAGTATTACAGAAGGGGAAAAGTGCAGCTGCAATACCGCCTAATTTGACACAATATTTGAAAATACTTGCCCTTTCTGTTCAAAGAGCATTTTCACCCTCATCCTCCTCCATTCCTGACATTTCACCTTCAGCAAGTTGGACTGAAATCTTTGAATCCCTCATCATACACGTTTGGCCAGTTTCTGGTAGTCCAATGGAGTTGACAGGAGGGGCCTTTTCCCCAGCACATGAGCATATGGTAGCAAATCCGTTCGAATTAGTTACTCCCATTGGAAATATCCGTACAAGCACATCCGGTCACCCTACATTCCGACTACGCTACGCTTTTCACCTGCTTCGCTCGCTTCTTGTAATGTTCATCTACGGCTTACTTATGGAGGAAAAGAGGCGCCCAGGATTTAATGGAGGTGCTAGTGGAGGAGGTATTTGGGAGAAGGAACTTAACCAAATACAGTTAAACGTTATGCGTGCTGTGAATACACAGCAATTGATGGAGTTTTTAACAAAAGATTCTCCTCTCGTTGCTGAATATATGAAGTCCATTTTAGACATCTCTGAAGACGAAGAGGGAGAACCCACTAACGAAGAGGAAGAACCCACTGAACGATCGAAACTCCCTGTAAAACGGGTTCAAATCATTCCAAGAGACAAAATCGATAATCTCCTCTACAGGCCAAAAGATCTCACCACCTTTGTTAATCATATACTTAAAAAAATGCAATCTCCACGAATGTCGTCGAACGTCATTGTACGCAATGTATTCAAACTCTTTCTCCCGTTGTTTTACAAATTATCTCCTCCAAACAAAAACAAGAATGAACCATACCCGCGACTAATCACCCCTACCGCTGGTCAATGTGTCGAAATTATGACATCTTCATGGTTCTTCCTTCCCCTGATGACGAATGTACCGTTACAGGAAGCTGTAGGAAGACTACTACAAGTTATTGCCAAATATATTCCAAAAGTCAAAGCAGCGGTATCATTACCAGACAGTTCTACGTTAGACACTGTTACTGCATACATGTCTGGTCAGGTGAACCATGTAGTTTCCTTCACAAACATATCCCCGGAAGGAAGGAATGCTTCGAGTAGAATATCCCTCTATTTACTCATGAGGAATATGATGGAAATTATGTTGGATGATCCTAATGTCAGAGTGCGAACACTAAGCAATAATGTGGCATTAGATTTTTACTCTTTTGATGATTATTATAGAGACGCGTATAACAGGGAGCGTTTCGGGGTGGTAGAAGCGTCCGAATATGTTTCCGAAATTTTAAAACTCACAGATTTCTCCTCCTCATCCTCTATTATTGGAAGAGTTCCGAAAAATTACAAGATATTGGATGAGACTCTAACCGACCCGAAGCTGGAAACTAAATTAAGAAAAATGTTCACCCCTGATACAGAGACTGAAGGCGCGCAAACAATAGACACAGAGGAGATGTTATTAGTACCAAATAACTTCTTCCCAGAAGGTTCTGTTCTGGTTTCTCGATTTTCAGATGTGGTTAAAAGTGTTAACGATGAAACGAGAATTTCAGGTAGCACGGCAGCTGCGCCTGCTGTACAGGATTTTTTGATATGGTTCAAAGGAGTAAAGGTTACATTGTCATACTCAAAGGCTTTTGGGAAAGAAAGCTCCCCCGATGAAAAGAAACAACTTATAGCTAGATTTTACAATGGAACAAACGGCCTTGTAAAACTCAAGGAAGATGATCTCTATGCACTTTTATCAAACATTACCTGGGATGAAAAGAACTTTGCTACTGCAAGTGCAAGAATCATTCCACTAAGAGCGATTAGTTCGCGTGTACCCATTCTCACCGTTCTTGTCACGGAGGGTAATAAAGAAAAAGGAGAAGAAGTGGAAAGAAGGAAAGAAATTGCAGATTCTTTCAAATTTGGTTTATACATTGCATCTAAGATACTCCCTGGCTCTGATATGGCCGTCTTGATTAAAAGTGTATTTGACAACGAAAACAAGTTGAAAGATTGGTACTTTTCTGAAACATTCCTTGGCTTTATTAGAAATCCAAAGAAGAAGAAAGGAACGAGTGAAAAGCCAAAGAAGAAGTTGGTTGTTTTCTTTATTCTTCTCTGGCTGGATTTTAGAATCAATAGGGCTGATTACGTGACCTGTTTGGACGAAATTGAGAAAAACATGTCAAAAGAGTTAAAGAGAGTGGTAGTACGCCGCGAATCACTTCCAGTGCTTCCAACTCCACTACGCAGCTCTGGAAAGATTGTTGCCCCTCTTCCAGAAACACCATTAGAGGTTAAACTCAAAGCTCGCAGAGCTTCATCGCCAGTGCTTCCAACTCCACTACGCAGCTCTGGAAAGACTGTTGCCCCTCTTCCAGAAACACCATTAGAGGTTAAACTCAAATCTCGCAGAGCTTCATCGCCAGCAAAACCACCACCAGCACCACAGACTGAAAAACGTAAAAAAGCGCTTCTTCCATCCTCTGTACCGCAGTCTGTGTTAATTACTGCTGAAAATTATGGAGCACCTATGCGAGATACTGGAGATTTTTTCCCCCCATATCCAAGAAGTAGACCACGTCTGTACTTCACTAATCAATATTGGAAGACCAAGCCAAGTAATGTACAAGCAGCACTAACAGCGCCTCCGATTTTTACGGAGACTGGAGGTAGAATGAGTGTTATTAGGAGAGTGGAGAAAGGGGAAGTTATTGGTATATTTGCTGGAGCAATTGAGAACAATCTCACTGGTTCTGACATAATTACGACCGATCACATACCTCTGTCATCAAAACATTCGCTAAAGTATTCTTGGCCCATTCCTCCAGAGAGAACCGTGCTAATCAAACTACCGTTGACAATTTCTACCGGAAATGCAAAAGTACGAGTGGAATGTAGATATGGAAATTGTTTCTATGTGACTTTAATTGCCAAGGAGAAGCTTTCGGTAAATACAACCATACGGGTCGAGTCTGTTGTAGAACGAGATGTTGATCCAAATGAGGTAGATTTGGAAGACGAACATGAGGAACAATATCACAAAGGAGAAATATTATCCTTCACAAACTACGATGAAGAATCAGATCTTGGTCCTATAACTGATAAGGCCCTCATTTATTTTTCTGACAATTTTTGGAACACTTCTCATGAAGAGGATGAGGAATGTGTTATCTCTGTAAATTCCAAGACAAGAGTCAAGAAAAGTGAAATTATAGGTGCTGGCTATGGATTGTTTACAAAGGGAAAACAGCGCAAAGGAACTGTCATTGCACTGTATGATGGTGAAGTAGTTTCAGCGAATAACTCAAAGTCACGGTCAAAAACAGTCAATCATCTAACTCTATCTCCCGAATGGAAATTGTACGAACGCAGTGGCATCCCGAAAGGAACATTAGGCTTTTTAGTAAAAAAAGCTGCAAAAACAAACATATCTGAGCGTACAGACTATGCCAATGCAGTCGTGAAAGTAAAACAGCGTGAAGGAAAATACTTTTATGCATATATCGAACTTACGATGGATGTGGGAGATGATGAAGAAATTTATATTTAGGGTTCTGAGTTCATGTAAAAAGAACATCATCGACATTATTGAATGTATCATCCAATTTGACAACCTTCTCAATAAACTTAAATAAACTGAGTTGAAGAACGTTGTATTCCATTTTAATCCTTTTACCATCTTTGGCCCCTTTTTCACTACTCTTGGTTGGAGGTAATAGTTTGATACCAAGGGCACGGGAATTTCGCACCGAGGTTGGTAAAAATTGTTCCAAAAATAGACATGGATTGCTCAAAGATGCCCAAGGAGGTAAACTGTATAATTCAAAATCCCCAGGAATGACCAATGGCACAGTTGTCCAAAGAGTACTCTCCGGAACAAAGGGGAAAGTGTTTCTCTTTACAATGGACATACTACTAACAGAGTTACACAAGAGATTCAAACTCGAGAGAATCCATGTTTTTGTCATATAGTCCACAAATGTGTACACAATTTTCAAAAACTGTAGGGAGTTGGTTACCGTATTTGGTATTGCCGCCTTTGGAAATACCTTCTTTATCCATTCAAACAAGTCTCGGAAAGGATCGTCCAAGAACAAGGTGATGGAAGAAGTGAGAATTGAAAACAGTCTCTTAATTAGGGTATTAATGTTGGGCATATCTTTGAGGAAGTAGGAGCTTGCCATAAAATTAGTAATCCAAAGATCACCATATCCTTTCCCCTCGGAGTGCCAAATAGCGGCAATGCCCTCTTCCTTCAAAGGGACTTCTTCCAAATACACTTTACCCAATGTAGTAAGAGCAATTGTATGAATGAATGTGAATCCATTTAACATTTCATTGAACAGATCGTTTTTACTGTTCAATTCCCAAAATGTGTGGCTGCTGAATCGCACATACATGTTGTAATTGATGGGATATTGGCAAAGTACCCGAAAGTCAGGTTCCTGCTTTAGTCCCAAACTTCTGAACGTAGTTGAATAGTTTGGGGTTGATGGTGAAAGTCGTTGAGCAGCCCTTTCATACACTAATACTTTCAAGATTTTTGAAAAACTATTCAAATTTGGATGAATCTTTGTGATAATGCTCTGCATCTTCTTTTGAAATGGTAACAACCTTTGTTCAAAGATACCAAACTTTATCGGATCTGGGCGTACGTACGCAAAGAAGGAAGGGAAGAGATCACGTTGTACTGATGAATTGAGCGCTTCATCTACCATCTTTGCAAGTTGGGGACTTACTCCGGAAGATAGGAGGAACTGAAGGTTTCTGGACGCCAGTTCATAGCATTTGCTACTTTTGTAGAACAAGTTTAAGAATCCATCATCCCCTGATTCTACATCTATAATGTTATGTTCCAAGTACATTTTTAGAACCTCTCCTAAAACCACTACAAGAATGTGGTGATAAAAGAGGCCGCTCGTTTGTATTTTTGTTTTTTTGCTAATGAAGGATAGATCACTGTCTGACGCTCCAGAGTCAAATGAGGCGCGCGATCTTTTGGAAGATTTCCTCTTACGATTGGGTGTACTTTTAGGAGACACTTTGGCCTGATTCCATACTATTTCCAAAAACCCATCTTGATCACATTCGTCAGCCCTAAATGAGCAGAATGAGTTAAGAATTTTGTTTGATGTTTTAATTCCACGCGCAGAGGAAAATGGGTGACTATGTTCTGATGGATCAGTCTCATTTTCGATAACAACGGCTGTGTCCTTTATGAATGCGCTTTCCTCCGTATCGTAAGTCCAATATGAATAAAGCCATGGAAACATGGCCTTTTGTGCCAGTGGATTCTCGTCAAAATTTTTCTCTAGATTGAAGAAATCAAAGCATAATTTCTCCAAACTTGTGCTGGATGAACTACCCACGGGTTCTTTTTGGGGTATATGCTTTCGCATATGTCTGTACTCAAGTTGGTCCATTAATGCGGTATGGGGTTTTGCCAATATCGCTTCCAACCAACGGAAGAGATCCATCGTCAAGATGGCCATAAGATGTCGCAAGTGAGCGAGCCTTTCCCGCAATAGTTCCTCTTTTTTCTGACTTGTAAACTCTAGGAAGAAATATTGAAATCTGTTAGCAATGATTCTCCTATGGAGGCACGCGGTGAGTGCTAAATGGGAGTCAACCAAAGTGGGGAGATTAATTTCCGCAAATGAAGGAGGGATATTGCGTAGGGAATGTTCCCAAATATATTTCCATGATCGGTCCAAATTTGAATGGGCATATTTCAACCACTCTCTCGCGAGTACTTTACTCAATGATAGGATAAGAGGGGAATTCCGGATTGTACCACCTTCAAACCGACCCAATGCATTACACAGAGAACTACATGAAGGAGAGTTTTCAATGAGTTGAACAACAATGTCAATCCTTGCATCAACACGAACCATGTCCGGATCAATATCGTAAGATTCGAAGAAGGAGTCCCAAGAAATAACAGGAGCAAGCACAGAAAACCAATGCATGAAAAGGACGAGGAGTGTACCTTCGAATGCGGTGAGCCAAGATTTGACTTCAGGCTCTAAAAATTCATCAAGTTGCTTCCATGAATCGGCTGTTAACCTCTGTTGCAAAATGTAGTACCGCGAATCTTGTAACGGGGAGTTTGATGGTGTTAGGAGATACGGTTTATCTTTGATCAACCAATGATTGAAGTACTGCAGTTGTTGACTATGAGAGACACTTTGGTATTGTACATATGACATAGGTTCGGGGGAGTTAGCAGATGATGCTGAATTACCTAATAGTATGGCGAGGGACCTCCCTGGTGTATCATTCGGGATAAATTGGTTATCGAGATTGGAAGAGATTAGGTGGAAAAATCCTTGCAAGAATTGGTTAACATCTACAACGGTCCTGAGATATGCGCTTTTGACGTTTTGTCCATATTTCGCCAAATAAGTGAGATGAAATATGGAAAGGAAGTTTTGAATCCTGTAATTGTCGTACTTGTAAATTCGTCGGTCGAGAATTTTAAAGATTTTATCTTGGGCACCAGTATCTTCATTTTCTAAAGTGTCTTTCCCCACTATCAAAACGGATTCATCCAATCCAACGCAATGGAATGGTATCTCATTTTTTTTAGAGCCAGTAACAGGTCCAAAACCAATTGTACAGCCTTCGGGAAATTCTGATAAAAACAAAATCTTCTCTTCCCACGCAGTCTTATCGGGCGATATAATTCCAACATAACTCACTCCAAAATGTTGCATTCGAGTTGGTGCTTCGCTATTGACCTGAAGGTTACAGTATGAGGTTTCATTTTTTCGCAACTTTCCATTGATGTCGGCAAATGTGATGCATACTTGCTTCAATGGACATCCTATTATCGCCTCCTTCACTAGCCTACTTTCCATGGTACTGCTGTAAGTTTTCCACCAAAGAGATAGAGCCATACTTTCGGATGGCGGAATTGTGTAAATAAGCGATGATATGGAGGAGAAGATTCTCTTCTCAATATTAGATTCAGTGAAATCGACAAAATACATGGAGGAAGAAGCATCTCCTTGGACAAATTCGTCCCTTACAGTGTCTGGGTAATACATTTTCTGTAAAAACCAACAGGTTATCTTTTCAAGTTCAACCTCCATTGCATTTAACACAGGGGCCGATTGAAGCATGATGTGGAGGATCACTTTTTCTTTTATTCCTGACGAGTTGGAAGAAATACGGAGGAGATTTGTGAGAGAATAGGCTACAATGTTGGGTATCTGATCGTTACGCTTTTCGACCAAACATGTAAGAAGTGCTTTGGTAGTTGTCATATAAGAAATGATCATTTCTACGAGACTATGAATGGGATAGAAGAAATCCGTTACGCCTTTTTCAAGCAAACTAGTTAAAACATTCTTCATAACACTTCTTTTTTGATAGTGTGATTGTTTGGACCATTTATCGAGGAGGATAACATCAGTATATCCCTTAAAATGGTTGTTTAGGTTTGGAAGGTGAAAGCTGGATACTACATCATTGTAATTAGCGAAAACAATTTGAGTAAGTACTGTCCTCAATGATGTCATGCGGACAGCACTGTTTAGAAAGTCTTCAGTAATAGTGTACATCGCCAGGGAGATGGCTCCTGGATCACGTTCCGTTCTCGAACTGGTATCATTGATGTAAAGGGATTCAAACATCTCTGGAGTAAAACTCATACTATCGTTGATAGTAGTTCCGTAAGCATTTCCATGAACGTTATCATTAGTGATGAAAGATATTTCCACCCCAGGTACAGAAGCCAACTCTCTCACCACATCATCAGCAAGCCAGGTAAATGCGAGTTCCTCGGATCTTATTTCTGGTTCTTTGTCTACCAACTTTTTCGGCTGGCGAATGTGTAATTTGAGCGGTACAACGGTTCCCTTGAAAAGCTCCTTGGTTGATTCTGTTTGTACAACTTTCTTCTGGTAAGTTTGGAGCCACATGGAGAGAACAACCTCACGCGGAACGACAGGAGTATCATCCAATAACGAGGATGTGAAGGAAGATGGGATGTTCAGCAAGCGTACAAAGAGGCCGAGGTTTTTTTCCCAAGGGTAAGATGTGTATAAATTAGATGCTAGATTGTTGTAAGAGGGATTGGTTGGATCCAAACTTTGGGAAACGGGTGATATTGACTGCATGTACTTCCCGACGGGGACAGTGTTCCCATTAAATAAGGCCTTTATTGCCACTTTGTGAGAGTCGTCTCTCTGTTTTTTGCTAGCTACCGGCGTGTACACGGTTTGTAAACTTTCAAAGGCCATTTCCTGACCAGATTGGAAGAATGGAGTTTCGGTTGCTATTTTACTCATGTCTCCACCTCCATCTTCTGAGAAATTAGGACAAACGATGCGGAAATCAGCAAAAGCTGCTTTCCAATAATCCCACTCTTTCTCCCTATCAAATTGCATAACATCAGGAAGGTAGTTATCCGGGAAGGCCATGACACACTTTACGTGGAAGAGGGAAAAGTTACAAACATCTCTATACAGATTTTTATTCTGTTTTAAAAAATCTCTTGATACATCATCAGTGAACTGCTTCGTTCATGTTTAGAACCAAATACTCATTTTCGATTAAGAATGAAATTTGTTTCTCTGGAGAAGTCAATCCCTGACTTATGAAATCCACGTTGTTTCCTACTAAGAAAGGGTAGGAGGATGCCTCTGAAGTCCATGATCCACTGAGTGGAGAAATGCTTGCAGAAAGATCTCCAGGATTTGAGAGTGCAGAATCATCGTGACTTTTCTTAATATGCTTTCTAGCTACTTCCAAATCATCAAGGGCCACTAGATGACCATTTGCAAGTGGGGCTGATGGACTCGGTGGATATGTGATTGCACGAATAGTTTTTGGTGTGTGCTGTCCTTCCTTCGCAAGGATGGCCAACGTTTCCAAATAGATTGAAGGCTTTCCGTCCGCTCTCTGCCTAATCAGAGCCAAGCGTTTCTCCTCATTAACTTCCACAATCTCTTCCGTATCTAATTGGTCAAAACTGAATCCAATCCACTGTGTTGGCCTTTCCAGCTCTATCTTCTCCTTTGCTCTAAAGAGAACATGAGATGCAGGTTGGCTGCTTGGTCCAGTTAGCGGAATAATGAAGCTGTGGTTGACACCATCCGCGTTTTCCTTAGAGTGCCCTGCAACGAGTACTTCGTGATCATTTGGCTGACCGTGAATTTGGACTTGGACAAAGTCTTTCGAATCATTGTGCCATTGAACAACTTTTGATCCAATAAGGATGAGTTTAGCTCCGGGTCTACTGGCGTCTGAGCTGTTTTGCGCGTGTTTTGTAAAATACGCGGGGTTGGAGGAAGCGAGCTGGTTGAAATTTTCGGGAGAGTTTCGCCAATTGAAGAGGAATGTCTTCTTGATGGTGGATCTGTTTGGTATACTGTGAATGTCCTGATATGACGCTAATGCTTTGGAACCTGAAATGCCTGAATCAGCAACGGAGGATGGTACACTCGATAAAGCTTCCCTCTCTCGCTGTTTTTCGGCTAAAAAATCAAGAACCGGATCGTGTCGTGACATGCAAGTGCGTGCTGGTTATTTACGAAGAATACTTTCTTTATTGATATGTATGGTAGTTATAAACCGAAAAAAAAATCAGTAACTTAGGATGTAGCCGGACGATAGGTCCTATCCAATGGCATTATTCTACGGCTGTACCCGCCGCCACCACCGTATCCAAGAGTGTCTTGTATGTTGTTGAAACGAGAAGGTAATTCAGACGTCCTTGGAGGAGGTGGGATGTAAATAAGTGGTCTCTCTAAGTGTTTTAGTTCACTGAGTGAGGTGCCACTACTTGGAAGCGGTTTCACCTTTGCATTGGGTGGGGCTGGCCAAACGTTGGAGAAAAATTCAACAGCACTCTTTGCATATTTCTCCGCATATTCCAGTTGGTATTTAGTTGCTGCATGGTTGTAGTTGTTAACAATACTAGCGGAGGAACCACTACCTCCTGATGCATGCCCATAAAATCCACCCCCAATTCCATATGGAATATTAGAACTTGGAAATGGAGTACTTGCACGATTGCTTCCCATCATGCTAGCAAAATTGACTGAGCTAATATATGCCATGTAATGGGCGAATTGTGTAGAAACTTCATCGGAGAAAATA
>Ga0196972_1000338_pt1 | contig 27893 bp, 24 predicted proteins | sample S1v_2013CmetaG_FD_148618 | JGI IMG/M metagenome (GOLD analysis project Ga0196972, IMG submission 148618) | Soil microbial communities from Anza Borrego desert, Southern California, United States - S1+v_20-13C | ecosystem: Environmental > Terrestrial > Soil > Desert | place: USA: California...
TGACCAAATTGTTCAAGCAGTTCTGCGGGAATGGCCGGCAGGTCTGCCGGCTTGGTTCTTGGTTTTCGTGGCATACATCCTCCTTGCGAGCATGATATGCCTTGAACACGAAATTACTGATACTCCCCGTTGGCGATGTCGTTCATCGCCGTCTTAATGCTCTCCCAGTATTGCGATAAGTCATTTCCGGTTTTTATCAGTTCTATTTGGTACTCGTTATTTGCAGATCCATAATCAGGATGATCAGGATATGAGGAATCATATCTTCCTATGGTCGTAATGATATTTCCGAATCCGCCTCCTGAACCACTCTGCGCTTGCGAAAAGTCCCCTGCTGGAACGCTGCTTGGGAGACCGCCTGCCCATCCGCTAGCCGCCCACTGCACGCCTGTGGAGTCGGTATAGATAATGAATTTATGATAATGCCCAAAGCCGATTTTTCTATATCCGACTTCAATTTTTTCCATAACTCTCTCCATTAATAAATTACTCTCATATATTTGCCGCTAATATAAGAAACACGTTCATCTTTGAATCCGAGAATGATGCTTATTTCAACTTCATATGGAAGAAATAATAGCCATGGCTTTTTTATGTACCCACCATGAATAACGATTTTTTCGCAGTCCTGGCAGGCATTGAGTGTCATTTCTTTTTCTATCACTACAAAGCCTTCCGACTTTAATTTTTCAAAAGCCAGCGCCTTATCCATCCCTACTGGGATGTACTTTTTCACTATTGAATCAACAATGGTAGGCGTTACGCGTGCTGAAGGTTTTGGTAAGGAAAGAATCTCGCTAATTAGCCCATCTGCGCTCATGGCTTTGTCGTGATGAAGTAAAGTGAAAAAGAGCAAAAGAATAAAAATTCCAATCCGAAGCCAAGAGAGGCATATGTTAGAGGTGTTCTGATATTTCTTTCCCATGTGTAGTGAATCTATTTCATTGCAACAGTAAATGGAGCATCGAACATCTAATCGAAACGTCGATGCCGTCTGTCTCATGATGGAAATCTCTTTCTCGATGCGCCACTTCACTTCGTCCCGGTAATCAACGGAACAAAGTAAAGATGCCCTATGAAATGATCCGCGACATAAAGCGCCGCCACGAAGAGCGCCACCCACCCGATCCGTTTGTGTCCCCCGGGCTGATGCGCGCCGACCGCCGCTCTGGCGAATGTCAGAATGATCCATATGCTCAATAGAGGAATCCAGGCCATTTTTGCGTGTACCATGCTGCGATTGTGAGTCTGAGCTTTTCGTTCAAGCCAACGCGGTGGCGTCGTTGCTGTCAGCCTTCAATTCGTATTTCTTTCGATTCACAAGAGGAGCTCCGACGGCGTCGCTATCGGTGTGCTCTTCGTTGATGGAGGCGAGCAGGGGTTATGGTCATTCTTTCAACTTGTCGAGTCGATAACAATTAGTAGAGCCGACATTGACATTAATTTTTCTGGCGAAGCGTTGAGAATAAGTAAACAAAAAAAGGCTGCCTGAATCGGCAGCCTTCTCTTGTCGATCGGCGTCGCGTTATTTCGCGGCCATGTCCAGCAACATCTGGTTCAAGCGCTTCACGAATCCCGCCGGATCGGACAGCGTGCCGCCTTCGGCCAGCATCGCCTGGTCGAACAGGATGTTGGACCAGTCGTCGAACTTCGCTTCCTCGTACTTCAAGCGCTGCACGAGCGGGTGGTCCGGGTTGATCTCGAGGATCGGCTTGGCGTCCGGCGCCTTCTGGCCGGCGGCCTTGAGCATGCGCATCAGGTTGCTGGACATGCCGTGTTCCTCGGCCACCAGGCAGGCCGGCGAATCGGTCAGGCGGAAAGTGACGCGCACGTCCTTCGCCTTGTCTTCCAGCGACTTCTTCATCTTCTCGACCAGGTCCTTGTAGGAGGCCTCGGTTTCCTCGTGCTGCTTCTTCTCGGCTTCGTCTTCCAGCTTGCCGAGGTCGAGATCGCCCTTGGCCACCGAGACCAGTTCCTTGCCTTCGAAATCATGCAGGAAGGACAGCATCCATTCGTCGACGCGGTCGGTCAGCAGCAGCACTTCGACGCCTTTCTTGCGGAAGATCTCGAGATGCGGGCTGTTCTTGGCGGCGGCGTAGGAATCGGCCGTGAGGTAGTAGATCTTGTCCTGGCCTTCCTTGGCGCGGCCGAGATAATCGGCGAACGACACCGTCTGCGCATCGCTGTCGTGATGGGTCGAGGCGAAGCGCAGCAGCTTGGCGATGCGCTCCTTGTTGCCCATGTCTTCGCCGATGCCTTCCTTGAGCACCTGGCCGAATTCGGTCCAGAACTTGGCGTACTTGTCCTTCTGCGCTTGGTCTTCGCTGTTGGCGAGCTCTTCCAGCAGGCCGAGCACGCGCTTGGTCGAGCCTTCGCGGATGGCGCGCACGTCGCGCGACTCCTGCAGGATTTCGCGCGAGACGTTGAGCGGCAGGTCGTTGGAGTCGATCACGCCCTTGACGAAACGCAGGTAGACCGGCATCAGCTGTTCGGCATCGTCCATGATGAAGACGCGCTTGACGTAGAGCTTGATGCCGCCGCGCTTGTTGCGGTCCCACAGGTCGAACGGGGCGCGCGCCGGGATATAGAGCAGCTGGGTGTATTCGCTGCGGCCTTCGACGCGGTTGTGGGTATAGGCGAGCGGCGCTTCGAAATCATGGGCGACGTGCTTGTAGAACTCTTCGTACTGCTCCGGCGTGATGTCGGACTTGCTGCGGGTCCACAAGGCGCTGGCCTGGTTGACGGTCTCGAAGTCGTCCTTCACGACCATCGCTTTCTTTTCCTCGTCCCATTCTTCCTTGTGCATCAGGATGGGCAGTTGGATGTGGTCGGAATACTTGCGGATGATGGTCTTGAGCTTCCACGGCGACAGCAGTTCGTCCTCGCCTTCGCGCAGGTGCAGGATGATGTCGGTGCCGCGGCCGGGCTTGTCGATGTTCTCGATCGAGAAGTCGCCTTCGCCGCCCGATTCCCAGCGCACGGCCTGGTCGGCCGGCAAGCCGGCGCGGCGCGTTTCGACCGTGATCTTGTCGGCGACGATGAAGCCGGAATAGAAGCCGACGCCGAACTGGCCGATCAGGGCCGCGTCCTTCTGCTGGTCGCCGGATAGCTTGGAGAAGAATTCCTTGGTGCCGGACTTGGCGATCGTGCCGAGATGGGCGATGGCTTCGTCGCGGCTCATGCCGATGCCGTTGTCCGAGATCGTGATGGTGCGCGCTTCCTTGTCGAACGTGATCTTGATCTTGAGCTCGGGGTCGCTCTCATACAGGCCGGCGTTGTTGATCGCTTCGAAGCGCAGCTTGTCGGCGGCGTCGGAAGCGTTCGAAATCAACTCGCGCAGGAAGATCTCCTTGTTCGAATACAAGGAGTGGATCATGAGATGCAGCAGTTGCTTGACTTCGGCTTGGAAGCCCATCGTTTGCTTTTCGGATACGACCATGAGTTGCCTCTTTTAGCTTGGAAGTGGTTGGGTTTTCGTGGATTTCGAACCGCGGCGGCGTTTGCGTTTGTGCGTTGCATCAAACGCTTGGGCCTCCGCAATTCAAGTGATTTTTCGGCAATATGGGGCGCTGCCGACGGATTTCAAGAGCGGCCGGAAACATTCCGGCCGGTGGCTCCGAGGCGTAGCCGGCCGCACCTAGCCGGCCGCACCGATTTCCCGCTCGAGGAATTTCAGGACGCCGGCATCGCCGGTGGTCGCGACATTGAGCCGCATCCGGGTCGACGGCAACTGGGTGGGGGAGAACAGGCTGCCCGGTGCGAACAGAAAGCCGTGCTCCAAGCCTTTTTCGGTCAGGACATTGGTGTCGCAACCGGCATCGGCCCAGACGAACATGCCGGCCGGCGCGGCGATGTCGACTTTCAGGCCGACGCGCTCGATCTGCCGGATCGCCTTATCGCGCACGCCATCGAGCTTGGCGCGCAGCCGGTCCACGTGCTTGCGGTAATGGCCTTCGGACAGGATCTTGTAGACCACGCGCTCGCCGATCTCGGCCGTGGTCAGGGTCGACAGCATCTTGCGGTCCGACAACTGCACCGCCAGCTCGGGCGAGGTGGCGAGAAAGCCGACCCGCAGGTTGGCCGCCAGGGACTTGGAAAAGCCGGAGAGATAGATCACGCGGTTCAGCTGGTCGAGCGCGGCGATGCGCGTGGCCGGCTGGACCGCCGATCCGGGGTGCATGTCGCAATAGATGTCGTCCTCGACGATGATGAAATCGTGCTCCTCGGCGATCTTCAAGACCTGGAACGCCTTGGCCGCCGACAGCGAGGTCGAGGTCGGATTGTGCAGCACGGAATTGATGACGAACAGCTTCGGCTTGTGCACGGCGGCCAGTTCGGCCAGCTTGGCGATGTCGGGGCCGTCCGGCAGGCGCGGAATGCCGACCACGTTCGCGCCGAGCAGGGAAAACGAGCCGAACATCAGGAACCAGGCCGGGTCGTCGACGAACACTGTGTCTCCGGGCCGCAGGAAATGGCGGGCGACAAGGTCGAGACCCTGCATCACGCCGGCCGTGGTGACGATCTGTTCCGGCGCGGCGGCGATTTCGAGTTCGGCCAGCTTCAGTTGCAATTGCTGGCGTAGCGGCAGGAAGCCTTGCGGCGTGCCGTATTGCAGAAGCAGGTTCTGGTTCTGGCGGCTGATGGTGCGCAAGCCGTTGGCGATCAGCTCGCCGTCCAGCCATTCGTTCGGCAGCAGGCCGGAGCCGGGCACTTTCTGCGCCGGATGCTGGCGGAACAGGTTGCGCACCAGCCAGACCGCATCGACGCGCTGGGCTTGCGGTTCCTGCTCTTCGCGCGGCCGGCGGCCGGGCGCCGTCATCGGCATCCGCTCCCGCACGTAAAAGCCGGAGCCGCGCCGCGACTCCAGGTAGCCCTTCGCCACCAGCCGATCATAGGCTTCCACCACCGTGAAGCGCGAGACGCCATGGGTGTCGGCGAACAGCCTGATCGAAGGCATGCGCGCGCCGGTGCGCAGGAGCTTGTCTTCGATGCGGGCCTCGATCGAGCGCACGATCTGCTCCACCAGCGATTCGCCGCTGTCGCGCGACAGCACCTGCGGCGCGACCAGCGTCAGGGTGGGGGAGGCGGCTTTGCGCAGATTGGCTGTATTGGTCATGTTGCCGTGACAGTCGATGGATTTATTTGGTGAACTGTATTGGTACTGTACAGGTTTTGTCGATTAGGATAGTCCAACGTTCAGCAAACTTCAACTGGAGCCGGCATGGTCACTTGTTATCTGCGCTATGTCATCGATCCGTACAAGCTAAAGGAATTCGAGCATTACGGCCGCCTGTGGATTCCGCTGGTCGAAAGGTTCGGCGGCAAGCATCACGGTTACTTCCTGCCGTCGGAGGGCGCGAACGACATTGCCTACGCCTTGTTCAGCTTTCCGAGCCTGGCCGGGTATGAGCAATACCGCACCGAGTCGATGCGGGATCCGGAATGCATCGCGGCGTTCCGGTACGCCGAAGACACCCGGTGCATCCGCAGTTACGAACGCAGCTTCCTGCGTCCGGTTTTTTTCTGAAAGATCGCCATGACCCCTCAGCTTCCGACCCCCGAAGAACTCGAGTCCGCCGCCCGCATCGTTTACCAGGCCGTGCCGCCGACGCCGCAATATTCCTGGCCGCTGCTCAATGCCGCGCTCGGCACCGAGACCTGGATCAAGCACGAGAACCACACGCCGGTCGGCGCCTTCAAGGTGCGCGGCGGACTGGTGTACATGCATGAGCTTGCCCTGCGCGCCCCGCAGGCGAGCGGCGTCGTTTCCGCCACGCGCGGCAATCACGGCCAGTCGATCGGTTTCGCCGCGCGCCGCCACGGCGTGCGGGCGACGATCGTGGTCCCGCACGGCAACAGCCGAGAGAAGAACGCCGCGATGCGCGCGCTCGGCGTCGAACTGATCGAGCATGGCAACGAGTTCCAGGAGAGCCGCGAACATGCGATCGCGCTGGCCGAGGCGCAGCGGCTGCACATGATTCCGTCCTTCCATCGCGATCTGGTGCGCGGTGTCGCCACCGGCTGGATGGAACTGTTCCGCGAGCGGCCCGATCTCGACGTCGTCTTCGTGCCGATCGGCCAGGGCTCCGGCATTTCCGCCGCCATCGCGGCGCGCCAGGCGCTGCGCCTCGAGACCAGGATCGTCGGCGTCGTCTCGGCGCACGCGCTGGCCTATAAGCTGTCTTTCGAGCAGGGCCGCAAGATCGAGTCGCCGGTGTCGACCGTGCTGGCGGACGGCATGGCGTGCCGCACGCCCGACGAAGAGTCGCTCGCGCTGGTGCAAAAGTATGCCGACGAGGTGGTCGCCGTCACCGACGATGAAGTGGCGGCGGCGATGCGCCTGTATTTCCGCGCCACCCATAACGTCGCCGAGGGCGCCGGCGCGGCGGCGCTGGCAGCCGCGCTGCAGATGAAGGACAAGCTCGCCGGCCTGAAGATCGGCCTGCCGCTCACCGGCGGCAACGTCGACCAGGACATGTACGCCGGCGTCCTTTCCCGCAACGATTCTCGTTAAGGAGGAACCATGGAAGCCTTGCTGCCGCTCGCCGTCTTTGCTTTCGTTTCATCCATCACTCCCGGCCCGAACAACATCATGCTGACCTCGTCCGGCCTGCTGTTCGGCTTCGTCCGTTCGATTCCGCACATGCTCGGCATCACGAGCGGATTCGGCGTGCTGCTTGCCTTGTGCGCGGTCGGCGTCGGCAGCCTGGTCATGGCCGTGCCGGCCTCGCACATCGTCCTGAAGGCGGTCGGTTCCGCTTATCTGCTTTATCTCGCCTGGCAGATGCGGCGCATGGCGTTCACCCAGGATCGGCGGCACAATGCCAAGCCGATGTCCTTTCTCGGCGCGGCCGCCTTCCAGTTCGTCAATCCGAAGGCGTGGGTGATGGCGGTGACCGGCGCCTCGGCCTTTCTGCCGATCGTGGAGCCGGCATGGCTGGCGATCGCCTTGCTGTGCCTGGTGTTCTGCGCGATCAACCTGCCGTGCGTCGGCGTCTGGGCCGGCGCCGGCGCGGCGCTGCGGCGCTATCTGTCGGAGCCGAGATGGCAACGCCTGTTCTGCGCTGTGATGGTGATCCTGACCGTCTATTCGGCGGCGGCGATCTGGTGGTGAAGGAGAGGCTCATGAAAACCTCGTTCGCGCAGTTGATGGCGCGCCTGCCCGGGCCGGCATCCGACCGCTGGCCGGAGGGCGAACGGTTCGCACGGGGATTCGCGCACGGCACCATGTCGGTCGAGCTGTATGCGCCGCGCGGCGACGATCCGCAGACGCCGCACCGGCAGGACGAACTGTATGTCATCGTGCAAGGCGAGGGCGAGTTCTTGCACGATGGGATGCGCCAACCGTGCAAGAGCGGCGACGTGTTGTTCGTGGCAGCCGGCGTGCCGCACCGCTTCGAGAATTTTTCGCCGGACTTCGCGACGTGGGTCGTGTTCTGGGGACCGGAAGGCGGCGAGCGATGATTCCCATGGCGACCTATGCGGCATTCTTGCTCGCGGTGCTGGCCCTGTTCCTGTCGCCGGGGCCGAACATGGCGTTCGTGCTGTCGCACGGCATCGCGCACGGGCCGCGCGGCGGTTTTGCGGCCGCGCTGGGCATCGGCGCGGCCGATCTGATCATGACCATGCTCACCGCCGCCGGCGTCACGGCGGCGGTGGCCGCCTGGCCGCCGGCTTTCGACATCCTGCGTTATGCCGGGGCGATCTACCTGATCCGGCTCGCAATTCTTGCCTTGCGCTCGCCCGGACAGCTGCGCGTGTCCGGACAAGACGGGACCTCGATGTTCGGCATTTTCCGGAGGGCGATGTTGAATTCGCTGCTCAATCCGAAGGCCTTGCTGTTTTTCATGGTGTTCCTGCCGCAGTTCGTCGATGCCTCGCGCAGCGTCTGGCCGCAGATCCTGGCGCTCGGCGCCACCCTGTCGGTCGCGGCGGTCGCGTTCAATGCCCTCCTGGGCGGATTCAGCGGCCGTATCGGCAGTTTGCTGGAGCGTAACCCGCGCGCTGTTCGCGTGCAAGGCTGGTTCCTCGCCGCCGTGATGCTGTCGCTCGCGTGCCGGCTGCTTTGGTTCGAACGACCGGCCGCGCATTGAGCGGACGCCTCGAATATCGCCGGAAGCCAGCCATGGAGAACGCATCGAGGACGCAGGAAACGAAAGGCATGCTGCTCGGAACGGTCGGCGTGGCGATTTTCAGCCTGACCTTGCCGTTCACGCGGATGGCGGTGGCCGAGCTGCATCCGGTGTTCATCGCGCTCGGCCGCGCGGTCGTCGCCGCCGTCTGCGCCATGGCATTGTTGTGGTGGATGCGGGCGCCGCGCCCGACGCCTCGGCAATGGCGCGCGCTGGCGATCACCGCGCTCGGTTGCGTGATCGGCTTTCCGGTCTTCAGCTCGATCGCGATGCGTTACGTGCCCGCGTCGCACGGCGCGGTCGTGGTCGGCGTCCTGCCGCTGGCGACCGCCGTGTTCGGCGCCTTGCGTTTCGGCGAGCGGCCATCGTTCGGGTTTTGGCTGGCGGCGCTTGCCGGCAGCGCCATCGTCGTCGCTTTTGCGCTGCAGCAAGGCGGCGGCGAATTGCAACTTGCCGATCTGGCATTGTTTGCAGCCGTCGTTTCCGCCGCGATGGGCTATGCCGAAGGCGGCCGCCTGTCCCAAACCATGGGCGGGCAGCAAGTGATTTCCTGGGCGCTGGTGCTGTCGTTGCCGGTGTTGCTGCCGGTCACGGCCTGGTACGGCTGGCGTCATGGCGTGGCGGCATCGGCACAGACCTGGATGGCGTTCGGTTATGTGTCCTTATTTTCGATGTTTATTGGGTTCTTCTTCTGGTATAAAGGTCTGGCGCTGGGCGGTATCGCCCGCGTCGGCCAGGTGCAGTTGCTGCAACCCTTTCTGACCATGCTCGGCGCGATGGCGATACTCGGCGAATCGCCGCCGGCAAGCAGCTTGTTGTTTGCGCTCGCGATCGTCGCCGTGGTGGCCGTCGGCCGGCGTATGAGCATACGCCGCTGACCGGTCTTCCGGAAATGATCGTCGTGTGCGGTAAAATCGCCGGTTTTCGAACAACTGCCGGCCGTCCTCCGCGGGACGGCCCGAATTTCCTGGATTTCTGGAGCCGATCTTGTCTACGACCGTGTCTGTCTACGAGAAACTCAAAGCCCTCAATATCGAACTGCCCGCCGTCGCCGCGCCGGTCGCGGCTTACGTGATGCATGCGCGCACCGGCGATACCGTCTTCGTGTCCGGCCATATCGCCAAGAAGGACGGCAAGCCTTGGGTCGGCCAGCTCGGCAAGAACATTGCCACCGATGAAGGCAAGCAAGCCGCGCGCGCCGTCGCGATCGACCTGATGGCGACCCTGCAGGACGCCTGCGGCGGCGACCTCAACCGCGTCAAGCGCATCGTCAAGCTGACCAGCCTGGTGAACTCGACGCCGGAATTCACCGAACATCACCTGGTGACCAACGGCGCTTCCGAATTGCTCGCCGAAGTGTTCGGCGAGAAGGGCAAGCATGCGCGGGCCGCCTTCGGCGTGGCGCAGATTCCGCTCGGTTCCTGCGTCGAGATCGATCTGATCGCGGAAGTCGAGTAAGCCGTACCGTATTCGGGCGGCATTTACCCAATGCCGCCTTTTCCGGGATCTGCCAAAAGCAGAGCCGATCAACGTGGCCAGGCCACAACCATCAAGTGAGACAAGCATGAAAATCGAAAATCCCACCCCGATCACGTGGCAGTTTTCCGAACGCGCGCAAAAGCTGCAAAGCTCGGCCATCCGCGAGATCCTCAAGGTCACGATGCGACCGGAAATCATTTCCTTCGCCGGCGGCCTGCCGTCGCCCGCGACCTTCCCGGTCGAGCACATGAAGGCCGCGTTCGACAAGGTCTTGTCGACGCAAGGCAAGGTCGCGCTCCAATACGGCCCGACCGACGGCTACGGCCCGCTGCGCGAGTGGATTGCGAATCATCTGTCGAGCAGCGGCGCGAAGATCGTGCCGGAGCAGGTGCTGATGGTCTCCGGCTCGCAACAAGGCCTCGACCTGCTGGGCAAGGTCTTGATCGATGAAGGCAGCAAGATCCTGGTCGAGACGCCGAGCTACCTCGGCGCGCTGCAGGCGTTTTCCGTGTACGGCCCGCATTTCCAATCGGTGCAGACCGACGAGCAAGGCCTGGTGCCGGAAGCCGTCGCCACCACGGGCATCGGCGCGCGCCTGCTGTACGCTCTCCCGAATTTCCAGAACCCGACCGGCCGCACGCTGCCGGTCGAGCGCCGCGTCGCGCTGGTCGAAACATGCGCCCGCCTCGGCCTGCCGCTGATCGAGGACGATCCCTACGGCGCCCTGAGCTACAAGGGCGAGCCGCTGCCGAAGATGCTGACCATGAATCCGGGCGGCGTGATCTACATGGGTTCGTTCTCCAAGGTCCTGACTCCCGGCATCCGCCTTGGCTATGTCGTCGCGCCGCTGCCGCTGGCGCGCAAGCTGGAGCAAGCCAAGCAGGCGACCGACCTGCATACCGCGCAACTGACGCAGATGGTCGTGTACGAAGCGATCAAGGACGGCTTCCTCGAGCAGCATATCCCGAGCATCCGCAAGCTCTACGGCGACCAGTGCCAGGCCATGCTGTCGGCCATGGATCAATTCTTCCCGAAATCGGTGACCTGGACCAAGCCGGAAGGCGGGATGTTCATCTGGGTCACGCTGCCCAAGCACATCGACAGCAAGCAGCTGTTCGACGAAGCGGTCGCGCAAAACGTCGCGTTCGTGCCGGGCGGCCCGTTCTACGCGAACGCGCCGGAGACCAACACGCTGCGCCTGTCGTTCGTGACCGTGCCGCCGGAGAAGATCCGCGAAGGCATCGAGAAGCTCGGCAAGCTGATCGCCGCGAAGGTGTAATCGATGCGAGGGAGCGGAGGCCCATGCTTTCGCTTCGTGCCGTCGCATATTTCGATCCAGGCAACAAGGCCGGCGCTGCGCCGGCCTTTTTTTATGTACGAAGCGATCGATCCGGCGCGGCGTTGAAGCGGGCGACGGGGGCGTGTGTCCAGGCAAGGAGCGCACCATGCAGGATGTGAATTATCGTTTCCAGTTCGACGACGGCAGCGCCGCCTCGTTCGGCGTCGCGCCAGTCGGAACCGCCGGCGACCTTCCATCGTGGACCGCCCTCGGTTTCCATCAATGTCCCAATTGCCCGCTCTCGGTCGCCGCGGTGCCGCGCTGTCCGATGGCGGCCAGCTTCGTCCCCTTGGTCTCGGCGTTCGGCGCCCGCTTGTCCTATGAACCGGTGACGGTGCACGTCGAATCGCGGGATCGCATTGTCACGAAGACGACCACGGTACAGGCGGCCGTCGGTTCGCTGATGGGCTTGCTGGCCGCGACCAGCGGCTGCCCGCGCATGGACTTCCTGAAACCGATGGCGCACTTCCACTTGCCGTTCGCGAGCGAGGACGAAACGATTTACCGGGTCGCCTCGATGTATTTGCTGGCCCAGTACTTCGTGTGCCGGAGCGGCGCCGAGCCGGATTGGCAGCTCGGAAAACTGAAGGCGAATTATCAGGAGCTGCAGCAGGTCAACGCCGCCATGGCGGCCCGGCTGCGCGAGGTCAGCGAGCGTGACGGCACGTTGAATGCGCTGGTACTGCTGGATCTGCTTGCCAAGGCGTTGCCGTATTCGATCGACGACATGCTCGAGGATGTGCGGCCGGCGTTTGAATCTCGTCAAGATAAGGAAATCGAATGAAGGCAAGATTGTTTTTCCTGGGAGTCGCGCTTCTGGCCTTGAGCGGCACGCATGCGACGGCGAAGGCGACGGCGGCGAAGCCGATCCATGTCGCCGATGCCTCCCGTGCGAATGTCCATGTCCGGCCGGCGTTGAAACAGGGGGCCGACGAATTCGCGCGATCCTTGTTTCGATTATCGGAAAGTTACTTGCATGCCGCTACGCCCGATCAAGCCGTTCAGCTCCTGGAAATCAACCGTGCGCTGTTGGAGGGGAAGGAATTCGCTGCCGGCGACAGGATCCGGTTGCGCCTGCAACTCGCAAGGATGGCCTACTACAAGCACACTCTGGCCGGTTCCGCGCCCGGCAAGACGGTCGCGGACCTCGACGCCATCGTCGAGGATGCCAGGGCGACCGACGACGCAGGCTTGCTGGCGGACGCGACCGATGCGCTCGGATTGGCGCTCTATGTTCAGGCTTTCGAGGACGGGCAAATCGACCCGGCGTTGCGCCGCTTCCGCGAGGCCTATGCATTGAGAAAGAAGCTGGGGGATCGGCGCGGGATGTCGGAGTCGCTGTTCCATATCGGGCTGACGTACGAGCACAAGCCCGAACCGACGGCCGAGGACAAGGAAAGCGCCAGGAAATATTATGAGCAATCCCTGAAGATCGCCAAGGCCAACGGCTACAAGCGGGAAATGTCCTATGCCCACCGCCACCTGGGCAGCTTGTTGCAGGACGGCGGCAAGCTCGAAGCGGCCTTGGCGCACTTCCTGAAATCGCATGCGCTGCGGCGGGAGATCGGCTACTTCCTTTATCTTCCGCCGGCCAGCGCGGCCATCGGCGAAGTCTACATGGAGATGAAGGATTTTCCCAAAGCGATCGCGTACTTCAGGCAGGCTTACCAAGAGGCCGCCGAATCGAAGCTCGACCGATTCGCGGCCATGTACCTGCTGCGCACGGGGGACGCCTACAAGGCGATAAACGACAATGCCGCGGCGCGGCAACACTATCGCGAGGCGCAAGAGCTGGCGTCGAAGATGAATGACCGGGGCGGTGTCGAGCAGGCCGCCGGGAAGCTGGAAAGTCTTCCTACGAAAGAAGAATAATGAAGAATCCCGAACTGTTGATCGGCGGCATATTGAGTTGCGTTGCCGCCTTGTTGCACGTCGCGATCATTTTCGGCGGCGGGAGTTGGTATCGCTTTTTCGGCGCGGGGGAACGGCTCGCGTCGATGTCCGATGCAGGTTCACCGGTACCCGGGATAATCACGTTCGGCATTGCCGCTGTCCTGCTGATCTGGGGATTGTACGGATTCGCCGGCGCGGGATGGATGTCGCCGTTGCCTTTCATGAAAGCCGCGTTGATCGCCATTTCCGCCATTTACCTGTTGCGCGGCCTTGCTTTTATTCCCGTGTTTTTCTTCGCGCGGGAGCAGTCCGACGCCTTCCTGCTTTGGAGTTCGCTGATCTGTCTCGGATACGGAACGGCATATGGTCTTGGGACCTGGCGCTATTTCCACCAGGCCGGTTGAGGTAGGGTCGTGGGCGCCACGAGCCGAATCCGGAACGAGGGGGGAAAGGTAGGTCCGGGAAAACAACAATGCCATGCCAAACAGGCATGGCCTGAGTGAAATGCAGGTTGCTCCGACGAAAATTTTGTCGGTATAGTAGCAACATTCCTTGTTATCAATTCCGCTGCGGCTATCCATGGCGCATCCGGAGGCGCGGGGCGATACCCCGCGTGCACTGCATTTCCTCGATCATGGCCACCATCAATCCCTCCGAGCCGAACGACTCATTCTCGCAAGCGACTTCCTTCACCCTCGGCGACACTATCGTCAGTACGCTGTCTTCGACTTCGGACCAGGATTACTACAAGGTCGTCATGACCGGCAGCGGCGTGATCAAGCTCGACATCAGCTCGGCCGAGCTGGCGGATTGGGCTTATGCCGTGGCGGTCTACGATCAGGCGGGCACGCTGCTGGGCTCCAACTATCTGGGCTATATCGACTCCAGTTCTTTCAGCGTCGCCGCGGCGAGCGCGGGAACATATTACATCGGCGTCACGGCGAGCAATATCCATTCGTCGTCACCGTACACCCTTGTCACTTCCGCCGGAAGCGGCAGCGCCGCCGACTACGAGAAGGAGGGCAACGAGACCCAGATGGCGGCTACGGCGATCGCCTTCGATCGCGTCATCACCGGACAGCAGTCGAATTCGGCCGATGTCGATTATTTTTCGCTGAATGCCGATGCGGCCGGCAACCTGATCATCGATTTCCGCGCGCCCGAGAAGTACGGCTACTCCCAATACCAGATCAGCGTGTACGACGCCGCCGGCAATCTGATCGACTCTAGGTCGACCGGCGGCCACATGACCCTGATCGAACAGGTCGGTTCCGCGGGAACGTATTACGTGCGCGTGGAGACGTCCTCCGACGGCACCTACGAGGGCAAGGATTACAAGTTCGTCGCGCACATGGAGCCGGCGAGCGCGCTCGACGGAGCGACGGCGCTGGCAAGCGGAGTCGCGGTCGGCGGCAGCATCGCCGGCGTATCGGAACACGATTGGTACGAGGTCGAACTGCAAGCCGGCAGCCTGTATCAATTCAGCGCGGCCGGCTCCGCGTCCGGCAGCGGCACGCTTGCCACGCCTTCGCTTTCGGTCTGCGCCTTCGATGGCCGCAGCCTGGAAAACTGCACCAACCTGCGGACCTACAGCGACGGCAGCACGCTCTATACTGCCGATCCGCAGATCGCATTCGTCGCACCCTACAGCGGCACCTATTATCTGATGGTCGGCGGCCTCGGCAATACCGGCAGCTATACGGTGCAACAGAGTTCGACGGCGACGGCCGATCTGATCGGCAGCCTGCTGTATTCGTCCGGCGATGCTTACCGGCGATGGAACACCGAAACGGCCGACGGTACCACGACGGTGACTTACGCTTTCATGACCTCATCCTCGACCGCCCTGGCGGACGGCGAAGTCGGATTTAGGGCGATGACCGACAGCCAGAAGCAGGCGGTACGCGACGTCCTCGCGATGTACAGTGCGTTCGCCGAGATCGATTTCACCGAAGTCGCCAACACTTCCTCTGCGCAGATCACTTTCGGCACCAGCGACCAGCAGGGCGTGTCGAGCGGCGTCTGTTATTCCGATTGGGATGGGGCGGGCGGACTGCTGACGGCGAATGTCTACATCAGCAATACCGCATCGGGCGGCGGCACGCCGAGCAGCGAGTCGCTCTACAAGGGCGGGTCGGGCTATGAGACGCTGATCCACGAAATAGGACATGCGCTCGGGCTTAAGCATCCGGGCAATTACAATGCCGGCACCGGTTCCGGCACGCCGCCGTATATCTCCGCCGTCTGGGACAATACCGCGTATTCGCTCATGTCTTACGTCGAGGATCCGGAAGCCCAGGTCGGCATGCAGACGCCGGCGCTGCTCGACATCGTCGCAACCCAGTATCTCTATGGCACGCGCAATACCAGCAGCGGGCAAACCCTGTCGTTCAGCAATACGAGCGAATTCCAGCAGAGCATTCTCGCGGGCAGCGGCGGCGACACCATCGATCTCGGCAACCAGACCGGCGCCAGCCTGATTTCCCTGACGCCCGGGACATTCAGTTCCATCGGCCTCAAGAGCGACGGCACCGCCGCGCACGACAACCTGACGCTGGCCTTTTCCGCCACCATCAACAAGGCGATCGGCGGGGCGGGCAACGACTTCATCATCGGCAACGCCAACAACGACACCCTTTCCGGCGGCGCCGGCAACGACACGATCGTCGTCGGCGGCAGCAGCGCGACCTTGGATGGCGGCGCCGGCAGCGATACCGCTGTGCTCTGGAGCAGCCGCGGCAATTTCACGTTGGCCAGGACGGCAACGGGGTATGCGGCCATCGATCATCGCGCTTCCGGCGGCACGGTCGATCTGACCGCCGTCGAATCGCTTCGGTTCTCTGATCAATCGCTCACGCTGGCCAGCGACAGCAGCATCGGGTCGTCCTACGCCGGGGGCGCCGCGGACGATGTGCTCGAAGGCGGCGCCGGCGACGATATCCTGAGCGCCGGCGGCGGCAACGACAGCCTCAAACCAGGTGCTGGCAACAACTTTCTCGATGGAGGCGCCGGGACGGATACCGCGATCTTTACCGGCAATCGCGCGGATTACCGGCTCATGCGGACGGCAGCCGGCTATTCGGTTGTCGCCAAAACGGAGAGCGACAAGGGCGATACGCTCCAGAACATCGAGCAATTCACCTTCGCCGATTCATCACTCGCGGTCGACTACAGCGACGCGGTCCAGCAACTCTACGTGGCTTACTTCGGGCGCCCGGCCGATAGCGGCGCGCTCGCGAATTTTTCCGCCGCGCTCAAATCCTACGCGGCGCCGACCGATCTACAAAGCTTGAATACCGCTTACAACAGTAGCGTCCAGGTCCGCAGCCTGATCGATGCCTTCGGCACCAGCAACGAATCGAAGGCGCTCTATACCGGCGATACGACGGCGTTTGTCAACGCGATCTATCTCAACGTGCTCAATCGCGCGCCGGCCGCGGGAGGTCTGCAGTTCTGGGTCAACTCGATCGACAACGGAGGGCTGACCAGGGGCAACGCGGCGCTATCGATCATGGCGGGCGCGCTGGCCAATGACAGTCCCCAGGGCTTGCTCGACGCCGCGCTGGTCAACAACAAGATCCGGGCGGCATCCAATTTCACGTTCGCCATCGATACGGCGGCCGAGATTTCCGGCTACAGCGGCAATTCGGCCGCCGCCACGGCACGCAGCCTGCTTGCAACGGTCACCAGCGCAACCGATACCGAAGCGTTCCAGGCGACGATCGAATCGACATTGGCAGGATTGGCTTCCGCGGGCGCGCGGGCGGGCAATGCGCGCCTGGAACGGACGCCTGCCCCGGAGCTTGACGATATTCCCGACGGCGTCGTTCAACTCGTCGGTGCGGCCGGCGGCGCGATGCTCTGGGAGGCGGCCGGCATCGTGTAGATACGCCGCCAGCCGTTTCGCCGCGCAACCGTCACGGAGCGGCCAGGCCGCTGGCCTTGATCTTCGAATCGATCGCCTTGCCCTTGCGCGCCCGCTTGCCGATGTGACCTGCCAGGGCGGAGGCGTTCAGCGCCAATTCCTGCGGCTTGCCGCCGCGCCCGGCGCCGAGCACCACCACCCCGCGCTGATCGATCGGCTGCGCGGCCGCAAGCTTCTCGTTGTTCTCCAGTTCCATCAGGATCACGCCGCGCCCGCCGCCGGACAAGGCCTTGATCTCATCGAAGCCGAACACCAGCAGGCGGCCCTTTTCCGACAGGCAGGCGATCGCGCTGGCCGTGCTGGCTGCCACGCGCGGCATCAGCGGCTCGTCGCCCTCGTCGAGCGTCATGAACGCCTTGCCGCCCTTGGTGCGGGATAGCATGTCGCCGACCTTGGCGGTGAAGCCGTAGCCGGCCGTCGATGCCAGCAGCAAGGTCGTGTCGGCCGTTCCGGCGAAGTAATGCAGCAGGCGCGTGCCGCTCGCCAGTTCGATCATGGTGGTGACCGGCTGGCCGTCGCCGCGGGCGCCGGGCAGGGCGGATACCGGCACCGAATAGACGCGGCCGTTCGAACCGAAGGCGAGCAGATGATCGACCGTGCGGCATTCGTAGGTCGCATACAATCCGTCGCCGGCCTTGAACGTGAATTGCGCCGGATCGTGGCCGTGGCCGGTGCGCGCGCGCGCCCAACCCTTCTGCGAGATCACGACCGTCACCGGTTCGTCGATCACCTTTTGTTCGACGACCGCGCGTTCGGCTTCTTCGATCAGGGTGCGTCGCGCGTCGCCGTACTGCTTGGCGTCGCCTTCGATTTCCTTGATCAGGAGTTTCTTCATCGAGGCCGGGTTGTCGAGCAAATCGTGCAGCGTCGCCTTTTCCTTGCGCAGCTCGGCCAGCTCCTGCTGGATCTTGATCGCTTCCAGGCGCGCCAACTGGCGCAGGCGGATCTCGAGGATGTCCTCGGCCTGGCGGTCCGACAGCTTGAACGCCTGCATCAGCGCCGGCTTCGGCTCGTCCGATTCGCGGATGATCTTGATCACCTTGTCGATGTTGAGCAGCACCGCCTCGCGGCCTTCGAGGATGTGGATGCGGTCGTCGACCTTCTGCAGGCGGAATTGCGTGCGGCGCGTGATCGTGGCGAAGCGGAAATCGATCCACTCGCGCAGGATGTCGGCCAAGCCCTTCTGGCGCGGCCGGCCGTCGCGGCCGATCATGACCAGGTTGAGCGACACGCTGGTCTCGAGCGAGGTATGCGCGAGCAGCATGTTCATGAACTCGTCCTGGTCGATGTTCTTCGACTTCGGTTCGAACACCAGGCGCACCGGCGCGTCGCGGCCGGATTCGTCGCGCACCGTGTCGAGCGATGCCAGGATGGTTTGCTTGAGCGCCAGCTGTTCCGGCGTCAGCGTCTTCTTGCCGAGCTTGAGCTTCGGATTGGTCAATTCCTCGATTTCCTCGAGTACCTTTTGCGCCGAGGTGCCGGGCGGCAGCTCGGTGACGACGGCTTGCCATTGGCCGCGCGCGAGATCTTCGATTTTCCAGCGCGCGCGCACCTTCATCGTGCCACGGCCGGTGTCGTACATTTCGGTGAGCTGCTGCGCCGGCGTGATGATCTGGCCGCCGCCCGGGAAATCGGGGCCGGGCACCAGCTCCATCAGTTCCGCGTGCGGCAGCTTCGGATTGCGGATCATGGCCACCGCCGCTTTCGCGACTTCCTGCAGGTTGTGCGAAGGAATCTCCGTGGCGAGGCCGACCGCGATGCCCGAGGCGCCGTTCAGCAGCACCATCGGCAGGCGCGCCGGCAGCAGCTTCGGCTCTTCCGTCGAGCCGTCGTAATTCGGTTGGAAATCGACCGTGCCCATGTCGATCTCGTCGAGCAGGAGCTTGGCGATCGGCGTCAGGCGCGCTTCGGTGTAGCGCATCGCCGCCGCGCCGTCGCCGTCGCGCGAGCCGAAGTTGCCCTGGCCGTCGATCAGCGGATAGCGCATCGAGAAATCCTGCGCCATCCGCACCAGCGCGTCGTAGACCGACTGGTCGCCGTGCGGATGCAGCTTGCCGAGCACGTCGCCGACCACGGCGGCCGATTTGCGCGGCTTGGCGGCGGCGTTCAGGCCGAGTTCGTTCATCGCGTACAGGATGCGGCGCTGCACCGGCTTCTGGCCGTCGCAGACGTCGGGCAGGGCGCGGCCCTTGACGACGGAAATCGCGTAATCGAGATAGGCGCGCTCGGCGAAGGTGGCGAGCGTCAGGGAATCGCCGCCGCCGCCGTCCGGCTGCATGTTTTCAAACAGGTTGGCTTGTTCAGTCATGGTGCTTCAGAAAATGTTCGGTATCAGGAAGGAGATCGGATGGATCAGATATCCGCTTCCGCCTCGTTGCCGTGCTCTTCGAGCCAGGCGCGGCGCGCCGCCGCTTCGCCCTTGCCCATCAGCATGTTGAAGCGCGCTTCCGACAGGTCGATGTCGAAATCGTTGAAGGCGACCGGCAGCAGGCGCCGCGTATCGGGATTCATGGTCGTTTCCCACAGCTGTTCGGCATTCATCTCGCCGAGACCCTTGAAGCGGGCGATCGACCAGCCGGCTTCCTTGACGCCGTCCTTGCGCAGCTTGTCCTCGATCGCTTCCAGTTCGCCGTCGTCGAGCGCATAGAGCTTCTGGGCCGGCTTCTTGCCGCGCGCGGGCGCGTCGACACGGTACAGCGGCGGCCGCGCGATATAGATGTGGCCGCGTTCGATCAGTTTCGGGAAATGCCTGAAGAACAGCGTCAGCAGGAGCACCTGGATATGCGAGCCGTCGACGTCGGCATCGGACAGGATGCAGATGCGGCCGTAGCGCAGGCCGGAGAGATCGGGATGGTCGTTGCGGCCGTGCGGATCGACGCCGATGGCCACCGCGATGTCGTGGATCTCATTGTTGGCGAACAGCCGGTCGCGCTCGGTCTCCCAGGCATTCAGGACCTTGCCGCGCAAGGGCAGGATGGCCTGGAATTCCTTGTCGCGGCCCATCTTGGCGGAACCGCCGGCGGAGTCGCCCTCGACCAGGAACAATTCGTTGCGCGTCACGTCGTCCGATTCGCAATCGGTCAGCTTGCCGGGTAGCACCGCCACGCCCGAGGATTTTTTCTTCTCGACTTTCTGCGCCGAGCGCAGGCGCGATTGGGCTTGCTTGATGACGAGTTCGGCCAGTTTCTTGCCGTAGTCGACATGCTGGTGCAGCCACAGTTCGAGCGCCGGCTTGGTGAAGGTGCCGACCAGCTTGACCGCGTCGCGCGAATTGAGCCGTTCCTTGATCTGGCCCTGGAATTGCGGATCGAGCACCTTGGCCGACAGGACGAAGGAGACGCGCGCGAACACGTCTTCCGGCAGCAGCTTGACGCCCTTCGGCAGCAGCGAATGCATCTCGACGAAGCTCTTGACCGCGTTGAACAAGCCTTCGCGCAGGCCGGATTCGTGGGTGCCGCCCGCCGGCGTCGGAATCAGGTTGACGTAGGACTCGCGCACCACGTTGCCTTCCTCGGTCCAGGCCACGACCCAGGCCGCGCCCTCGCCCTCGGCGAAACCCTCGGCGTCGCCGCCCGCGTATTGCTCGCCTTCGAACAAGGGGATCAGCGGTTCGGCATGCGATGCCTGCGCCAGCGCTTCGACCAGGTAGCCGCGCAAGCCCTGGTCGTACTGCCAGGTCTGGGTATCGCCGTTCTTGGCATTGACCAGCGTGACCTTGACGCCCGGCAGCAGCACCGCCTTCGAGCGCAGCAAGCGTTGCAATTCGCCCTGCGGAATCGCCGGCGAGTCGAAGTATTTCGGATTCGGCCAGACGGTCACCCGGGTCCCGGCTTTCTTTTCATCCTTGGCGAGCGGACGCGATTTCAGTTTTTGCACCACATCGCCATCGGCGAACACGATTTCGTGCATGCCGCGCCCTTGTTCATCCTTGCGCCAGACAGTGACCTCCAGCCGCGACGACAAGGCATTGGTGACCGATACGCCGACGCCGTGCAGGCCGCCGGAGAACGAATAGGCGCCGCCCGAACCCTTGTCGAACTTGCCGCCCGCATGCAGGCGCGTGAACACGATCTCGACCGTCGGCACCTTTTCCTCGGGATGGAGGCCGACGGGAATGCCGCGGCCGTCGTCCTCGACGGACACGCTGCCGTCGGTATTGAGCGTGACGACGATGTTCTTGCAAAAGCCGCCGAGCGCTTCATCGGAAGCGTTGTCGATGACTTCCTGGATGATGTGGAGCGGGTTTTCGGTCCGGGTGTACATCCCGGGGCGTTGTTTGACCGGTTCGAGCCCTTTCAGGACGCGGATGGACGATTCGCTGTAGTCGGACGATTTTCTGGTTGCCATTCAAGTGGGAAGTAGGAAATCAGGGGGATTCTGGGCTGGGGTGTCGATTCTGAGCCTGCATTCTAATGAAAAAACCACGGCGCGCCTGCTTGTTCATGTGCCGCCGTTCCACCGACGCCACCACGGCACCCGGGAGAAACCGGTGACTTTGTAGTAAGCAATTGATTTTCTTCGGGTTTTTACTCTATACACCCAGTACTGTACATAAACACAGTGTTAAGGGCAAGGGCCGGGTTTTGCGCCCCCGCAGCTTCCCACGGTGAAATATCGCTACGCATTTTTTGAATATATATGTAATATATTTAAGCCGAAAAACCGACCGCCTCGGGCCGCAGAGCCCGGATCAGAAAGCGGAGGTTCCGTCTGCTGATTCATCGCATCAAGGGTAGGAGAGACAAGACACGGCCGGTACCGGCGGTTCGCGTGAGCGCTGCCGTATCGCGGTTGGCGCGACCTCGACGCTGATTGCGGCAAGGCGCGCCGCATTATTCAAAAAATGAGGAGATAAATCGATGCGTTTTTCAACAAAAAATCTTTTGCTTGCCGCGCTGCTGGCGGTTTGCGCCGCGTCATCGGCCCAGGCCGGTTCGGGCCACAGCGATCACGACGCCGACAAGCCGAAGGAGGCGCCGCAACCGCGCCAGCGGCTGAACGTGCCGCCCTCGGTCGAGGAGTTGCAATTCAACCTGCCGCCCAGCGACCGGCGGCCCGACCTGAAGGATCCCAAGCGCGCCAGGACGGCGGAGCGCGCGCAGGCGGCCGCGGCGACGGCCGATTGCAAGGACATGAGCAAGATGGCGAGCTACAGCGGCAGCGCCCTCGCCGAATATGTCGCGACCTTGCCCGACTATACCTGCACTTATCCGCTGTTCTCGGTCAGCGGAACGCAAGCATCGACCATTTATGCATCCGGCAACTGGTCGGCCGTGGCGAACCGTTTCGTGCAGGAGGCCGCTTCGTATAACGCCACCAACATGAAGCTGGTGAATCTGGCGTTGTACTTGCGCGCCGGCTACTACCTGGCATACGGCAATACCATTCCGGTGCCGTCGTCCAGTATCGTGACCACGCTGCGGCCGTCGATCAAGCAACTGGCCGACGGCAACGCGCTGTTCCAGTCCAATGCCGCCGCCTACACGACGGCCGGCGAAGTGCTGCGGCTCATCACCAACATGCACGACGAGGCATATTACCTGCCGAGCATGAAGAACATCGTGGTCCGCTACACCAACAGTTCCAGCAATCCGAACGCCGCCCAAGGGCTGCGCCAGTCGAGCGCCGCCGGCGGCTTCACCAGCGCGCTGACTGTGCTCTTCATGGCCCACAGCCGCCCGGACGGCATTCCGCTGCTGCAGAACGACCTCAGCTATCCGACCGCGCTCAACAATTTCGTCGTCAACAACAAGAGCGCGCTGCTTGGGACCGAGACCGCCTACCAGTTGAAGGATACGGAGAGCGAAGCCTTCCGCTTCATGAAGTACGCCGCGCTCAAGCCGAGCATCCAGCCGATGATCCGCAACATGCTCAACACGACGTCGATGACCGGCGCCGACAACGACTTGTGGATCAACGCGGCCGTGTCGGTGCGCTATTACGACGAGGCCAACTGCGCCTACTACGGCACCTGCGGCTTCGAGGCGCGCCTGGCGGACGCCACGCTGGTCAACAGCCATACCTGCAGCCCGACGATCAAGATCCGCTCGCAAAAGCTGACCACGACCCAGGCTCAGCAGGCATGCGCGATCATGGGGGCGGAAGAGAACTTCTTCCACGACATGCTGCTGACCAATCGCAAGCCGGTCGCGGGCGACAACAACGCGGCGCTCGAAGTGATCGTGTTCGACGACGCCAACAACTACCGCAAGTACGCCGGCGCCATCTACGATATCGACACCGACAACGGCGGCATGTACCTGGAAGGCAATCCGAGCGCGGCCGGCAATCAGGCGCGCTTCATCGCCTATCGCGCATCGTGGCTCCCGGATTTCCAGATCTGGAACCTGGAGCATGAATACGTCCACTACCTGGACGGCCGCTTCAACATGGCCGGCGATTTCGCGGCCGGAACGGCCAAGCCGACCGTCTGGTGGATCGAAGGCATCGGCGAGTATCTGTCGAAGAAGAACAACTACCAGGAAGCGATCGACGCCGCCAAGGCCGGCACCTACAAGCTCAGCACCATCTTCGGCAACACCTATTCGATGAGCGACTACGTGGCGCGCGCTTACCGCTGGGGCTACATGGCGACGCGCTTCATGGTGGAGCGGCATCGCAGCGACGTGGATGCCGTGCTGGCCAGGTTCCGTGTCGGCGACTACGCCGGTTACCAGACCTATATGAACAACATCGGCACGCGTTACGACACCGAGTTCGCGAACTGGGTCCAGACCGCGACGACGGCCGGCGAGCCGCCGCTGCCGGCGGTCACGTATCCGGCTTGTTCGTCGACCTCGCAACTCGGCAAGAACTGCTCGATCTACAACATCGCCGCTTCGTACCAGGCCTATGCCTACATCCTGTTGCCGACCGGCGCCAAAAATCTGAAGGTGTTCACGAGCGGCGGCACCGGCGACGTCGATCTGTACATGGCGCTCGACCGCTGGCCGACCACGACCTCCTATGACGCCGCATCGGCGACCGCCGGCAATCGCGAGACGATTTCCATGCCGTCGCCGGCCACGGGCCGTTGGTACTACATCGTGTTGAAGGCGAGACAGCCGTTCTCGGGCGTCACGTTGAGCGCCACTTACGACTGATTTCGAGCAAAGGGACGGCTCCGCGAGGGCCGCCCGTCAATTCCCCTGATTCGCGGCTGCCCGACTCCCACGGGCGGCCGTTTTTTTATGGAGTGACGTTACGCAGCAGCGGGGAGGGGGAGGCTGTTTTTGCGGGGAGCACATGCAAGTAGAGAAAAAACCACAGCCTCTTCCTCAGATGCCATATTGTCGGGAATGTGGCTTTGGTAGGAGCCTCGGACAAATCATCTTGTGGCATTGTTCCCCGCAAAAACAGCCTCCCCCTCCCCGCTGCTGCGTAACGTCAGTTATTGAGGCCGGATTATTTGCTCAACAGGCGCATGGCGCGTTCCAAGCCTTCGATCGTGATCGGGAACATGCGGTTGTTCATGAGTTGACGGATCACCGTGATCGATTGCCGGTATTGCCATAGGCCTTCCGGTTCGGGATTGAGCCAGATGAATTTCGGGAAGGCATGCGTGAAGCGCTGCAGCCATTCGGCGCCGGCTTCCTCGTTGTTGTACTCGACCGACCCGCCCGGCTGCAGGATTTCATAGGGGCTCATGGTCGCGTCGCCGACGAAGATCAGCTTGGTGTCGGGCGTATATTTGCGCAAGACATCCCAGGTCTGGAAGCGCTCGGCGTGACGGCGCCGGTTGTTCTTCCACAGGTAGTCGTAGACGCAATTGTGGAAGTAATAGAACTCCATGTTCTTGAATTCCGTCTTGGCGGCGGAAAACAATTCCTCGGTGCGCTCGATGTGGTCGTCCATCGTGCCGCCGACGTCGAACAGCATCAGCACCTTGATGTTGTTCTTGCGTTCCGGCTGCATCTTGATGTCGAGGTAGCCGGCGTTGTTGGCCGTCGCCCGTATGGTGTCGTCGAGCGCGAATTCCTCGGCCGCGCCTTCGCGCGCGAACTTGCGCAGGCGGCGCAACGCCACCTTGATGTTGCGCGTACCGAGTTCGCGCTCGTCGTCGTAATCGCGGTAGGTGCGCGCTTCCCACACCTTGACCGCGGTCCGGTTGCCGCCCTTGCCTCCGATGCGGATGCCTTCCGGATTCTGCCCGCCGTTGCCGAACGGCGAGGTGCCGCCGGTGCCGATCCAGCGGTTGCCGCCTTCGTGGCGCTCCTTCTGCTCGTCGAGCAATTGCTGCAGGCGTTCCATCAGCTTCTCGTAGCCGAGCTTCTCGATCTTGGCGATTTCCTCGGGCGTGAACTCGCGCTGCAGGCGCTTTTCCAGCCAGTCGAGCGGGATCTCGGGCATTTTCTCGAAAATCGCCTCGATTCCCTTGAAGTAGAGGCCGAAAGCCTTGTCGAACTTGTCGTAGTGCGCCTCGTCCTTGACCAGCGTGGTGCGGGCAAGATAGTAAAACTCGTCGAGCGACGGGGCGATCACGTTCTTTTGCATCGCTTCCAGCAGCACCAGGAATTCCTTGATCGATACCGGAATCCTGGCATCCTTCAGCGTGAAGAAGAAATCGATCAGCACGGCAATCTCCTTACGCGTATCGCGCCAGTTGGTAGCGCAGGTGGGCCTCGATCTCCGGCCACTCTCCGGCGACGATGCTGTACATGACCGTGTCGCGCACGGTGCCGTCGCGGCGCAGGTGGTGATGCCGGATCACGCCGTCGCGCTTGGCGCCGAGGCGTTCGATGGCGCGCTGCGACGCATGGTTGAAATTATCGGTGCGGAAACCCACGACCCGGCAGCCGAGCGTATCGAAGGCGTGCGTCAACAGCATCAGCTTGCAGGCCGTGTTGACGTGCGTGCGCTGCACCGATTTCGCATACCAGGTATAGCCGATCTCGACCCGGTCGATCGATGTCACGATGTCGTGGTAACTGGTGGTGCCGACGATCGCGCCGCTCGCAAGATCCCGCACCACGAACGGCAGGCGGCTGCCGGCCGCGCGCATGTCGATGGCGCTTCGCACGTAGTCATCCTCTTCTCCGGGCGCCGGCACCGAGGTGATCCGCAGCTTCCACAGTTCGCCATCGCGCGCGGCGCGCGCCAGATCGGCGGCGTGCGATGCCGCCATCGGTTCGAGCCGCACGCCGTTCGTTTCGAGGGTGACCGCGTCGATCTTCAGCATGGGGTGTGTGCCTAGCGGTTGGTCCGCGACATGAACACGAGGCGCTCGAACAGATGCACATCCTGTTCGTTCTTCAGCAGGGCGCCATGCAGCGGCGGGACCACGGTTTTCGCATCCTTGCTGCGCAAGGCTTCGGCCGGAATGTCTTCGGCCAGCAGCAGCTTGAGCCAATCGAGCAGTTCGGACGTCGACGGTTTCTTTTTCAGCCCCGGGACTTCGCGCACTTCGTAGAAGGTTTGCAGCGCCTGCGCCAGCAGATCCTTTTTCAGCGACGGGAAATGGACATCGACGATCTGTTTCATCGTGTCCTTGTCGGGGAACTTGATGTAGTGGAAGAAGCAGCGACGCAGGAAGGCGTCCGGCAATTCCTTCTCGTTGTTCGAGGTGATGATCACGAGCGGACGATGCTTGGCTTTCACGAGCTCGCGCGTTTCGTACACATAGAATTCCATGCGGTCCAGTTCGCGCAGCAAGTCGTTCGGGAATTCGATGTCGGCCTTGTCGATCTCGTCGATCAGCAGCACGACCTGCTGGTCGGCGGTGAAGGCTTGCCACAGGACGCCCTTGACGATGTAGTTGTGAATGTCCTTCACGCGCTCGTCGCCGAGCTGGGAATCGCGCAGGCGCGACACGGCGTCGTATTCGTACAGGCCTTGCTGGGCCTTGGTGGTCGACTTGACGTGCCATTGCAGCAGCGGCATGCCTAGCGCCGCGGCCACTTCCTCGGCCAGCATGGTCTTGCCGGTGCCTGGCTCGCCCTTGATCAGCAGCGGGCGTTGCAAGGTGAGCGCCGCATTGACGGCAAGCTTCAAGTCGTTGGTGGCAACGTAGTTGTCGGAGCCTTCGAAGCGGATATCCTGTCGCATAACACTGTCTTGTCGAGGGGAAAGGAATCCCAGTATACGTGATAAGCGTTAGAGGGTTTGCTCGGTGCCCCCGGCAGGGATCGGCGGCCGGCGCGGCGCCTGCACCGGGACTGTTGATGCGCGCCATGGACTGGCCTGATCGATTGATGTAAAATCGGACGGTTTGTTCCGGGCGAACTCGCGAAAATGACGTCGCGCGAAGTCGGCTCGGCCTCCGTCGGTTTTTGCGTTATCCCTTCTAGCTATCATGAAAAAACTATTTGCACTGCTCGCGCTGGCGGGCGTCGCCGGTGTTGCCTTCGCGGCGGACGTGGTCGGCAACGCCAAGGCTGCTGAAAACAAGATCGCGATGTGCGTCGGCTGCCATGCCATCCCGGGTTACAAGGCGACGTTCCCGGAGGTCTACCAGGTGCCGATGATCGGCGGCCAGCCGGCCAAGTACATCGAAAACGCGCTGAAGGCCTATCAGAAGGGCGAGCGCAAGCATCCGTCGATGCGCGGCATCGCCGCGAGCCTGTCGGACCAGGATATCGCCGATCTGGCTGCCTACTACGCGCAGCAGAAATAAGGGAGTACAGATGAAAAAGATTTTTGCGTTTGCGCTGGCCGCGTCGATGATGTCGGCTGTGTCGTTCAATGCCGTTGCCGGCGGCAATATCGAAGCGGGCAAGGCTGCGGCCGAAAAATTCAATTGCGCGTCGTGCCACGGCAAGGACTATAACTCGCCGATCGATCCGAGCTATCCGAAGCTGGCCGGCCAGCACAAGGACTATCTCGAGCATGCGCTGATCGCCTACCAGCGCGGCGACGGCCCGAACGGCCGCAGCAACGCCATCATGGGCGGCCAGGCCAAGCAGCTGTCCAAGCAAGACATCAAGGACATCGCCGCCTATCTGCACAGCCTGCCGGGCTCGCTCGTGCTGCGCAAGTAAGCCTCCGCTTCCAGTAAAAAAAGGTTCATCGTAGAATTCCGGGGAGTTTTCCGAGCTTGCTATCCTGTGTTGTCACAGGAAGGGAGCAAGCATGCTGGACCGGAAGACGCTGGAAGCGATGGGTGGCTGGAAGGGTTATCGGATCGAGA
>Ga0196972_1000339_pt1 | contig 27724 bp, 26 predicted proteins | sample S1v_2013CmetaG_FD_148618 | JGI IMG/M metagenome (GOLD analysis project Ga0196972, IMG submission 148618) | Soil microbial communities from Anza Borrego desert, Southern California, United States - S1+v_20-13C | ecosystem: Environmental > Terrestrial > Soil > Desert | place: USA: California...
AGCGCGCATACGTTTGGCGCGACGCCGGTACCGCAGGCTGATCACTTGTTACCCTGTCAAGCAGTTGAAATTCATCGACGAGTCCGGGTTGAACATCGCCATGACGCGGCGCTATGGTCGGGCGCCACGCGGCCAGCGCGTCCATGATGCGGTTCCGAAAAACTTCGGACGCAACATCAGCATTCTCGGTGCGCTGACCTGGTATGGCATGAATGCCGTGATGACCGTGGAAGGCGCGGTCAATACCGAGGTGTTCCGGGCCTACGTCCGGCACGTTCTGGTGCCGACCTTGCGCCCGGGCGACGTGGTGGTAATGGACAACCTGAGCGTGCACAAGGCGCCGGATATCGAATCGCTGATCGTTCAGGCCGGTGCCCGGTTGATTTACCTGCCACCGTATTCGCCGGATTGGTCACCGATCGAGCCGTGCTGGTCGAAGCTGAAAACCTGGCTACGCGGCGTCAAAGCCCGGACGCGGGAAGCGCTCGATCTAGCATTGACCAAGGCAATCGGCAGAATCACCAACAGCGATGCCAGAGGCTGGTTCGCTCATTGTGGTTATGCCATTCACTGATTTGAAAACCGCTCTAAACCTATTAGGGCGGACATTTCAACTATGAAGGTGGCGCTGAAAGCAGCGCGTTGACTGCGTCGATGACTGCGTTGAAGTCCACGCGACGCGGCCATTGTCGCGGCCCCGATATATGCGAAACGAAGCCGTCTATTCGACGTGCGCATGCGCCGACAAATGAATCGCCCCATTCCGGAACGATCGGATCACGTCGGATCAACTGTTTGACATCGGGGCGCGCTGACGTGTCGCCCAATCGTCTTGCGAGCGCCGCCAGCCACAGATACATGCCTGCCTGACGGCGAGCATCAGTCAGCGGAAAGAGGTCGTCGCACGCGAGCTGGTGAGTCTCGATGAATCGATCGAGCCAAATACGATCAGTCTCAAACAGGAAAAGAATTTCGGGAGCAAAATTTGCCAAGCTTTCGATGGTTGGCGGCGTACGACTATAGTGATCCAACAAGCGCTGCTTGCAACTGTCCCCGATTCCAGTCAATGGGTCGGTGAATCCATGTCTCGTGGCCCGTCGACGAATCCCGTTCAGCGCTTGTTGCCTAATTTGATGAAGATCGGGAAGAATAATGGTCGATATGCGTCGCGCTGCGGCCAGTACACCCGATATTTCGCATTCAGCGACGAGAAGCGTATTCAGCGAAAATTCCAAATCGCCCGCGCGAAAGAGAGGTTCATACGGGACCACTGAATTATCCAAGACATAGTTGGCGGCCTTCCCCAGGAGCCTTCGGAACTTGACTGGATTGCTAACCCGCTCCCGAAGATCCTTCGTCAGCTCTATGGCAATTGCAGGATCAATGAGGCAACTTGACTCGTGCAGTGCCAAGACATTACGCGCTATGCGGGAGGATCGCATATCGGCATCCGGACCGACCGGCACACCCTCATTCAGCAGCTCGTGCGGAAGAGTGCCGGCCCACACACGTCCGATCGGCACGGCACGTAGAGCGAGCGAATGCCGCGGACACACTGCTACCAACGGCAGATTGCAGCAAATTTCCCACCACGAGACAAAGTGATCCGCAAATTGCGCGCGGGCGCAGGCAGGGCAGAATTTCACGTGACTCTCACGGACTATCTGACGATTGAGCCTTTCGTGGCGCGTCGTACTTCCGAAGGTAGGCAGACATTTTCCCGTTATGAGTTCCCAGAACGGCCAGGCCGTACTTGTATACATGGCCCATGTCCGCTCCGGATCGCTGGCTTGCCAACGCTGTTTAGGCAAAGGCAGACGAACCGACGTCACAAAATGTCGGTCGCTTTGCGGAAAAAATTGGTCCGCCATCGGGCATGCACCGCACTCCAGTCGCCGATAGCGAAGCGCTTGGGAAAATAGCATTTCCCCGCGGAACCGCGTGATAATCATAAGAATCGCGTCGTAAAGGGGAGGGACGTGAGGCTGCCGTGTACATTACCGATGGAAGCCGGGGAGGCGCTCTTTTCATGGGCAATTCGTGCCTGCCGCATGAACGATTGGCACCTCATCGATTTGCTTGGGCCAGGTGACGCCAATATTTCGTTCTTCGCCTCTATGAGTGGTCGTAACCTCTCAAGTCGCGCAGACGGACGGTCGCTCTTTTTTGTGGTTATCCCAAATGTCTCCGAAGTCGGGATTTGGGGCATAGGAATTACTTGGACAAGGCCTTCTTGCGAAAGGCTCAAGTAACGTACCTGCGGAAACAAACGAACATTTCTTGCGCGTGATGGTCTTCGGTGATCAAGTTCTACCAACACGTATTGATTGAGTTGAATAGCGACTACTGCATAAAGGCGACCAGCTAAGCAATCACCGTATCCCGATGGAAAAACTAGACAGGACCCTATAGATAGAGGATGGCTCATGGCAGCGGCTCAAGAAATCGGGACGCGAAATTTGCCGCAAAATTAACCCGTTCTGGCCGATGAACACGGTCCATTGCGACTGCTTCGGTTAGATCGACACGCAAATATCGCCGGAAAACACCATAATGAAAGATCGCGAAACCCTCCTGAGTTGAAAGTCCAAATTTTTCTAGGAGAGCGTTGCTCCAGCTTGCCGGCGCCGATTCGAATACTCGCTGCTCCATAAATCGCAGCACGTGACCAATCGTAGAATGAGAAAGATTGCCTGAAGGGCGCCCGAGTTTAATTAATCTGACCAGATTATTTGTCACTACGGGATCTAGTTCCGATTCGCAGACTTTCACAGTCGGGACACCAGCTTCTGCATAATAGGCTTGCTCGATCCGAAAGAGATCTTGGTGCCTCGAATCGAGCACTAGGTCGTAGGCAGTCTTTTTAATAAACAGATTTACAGCTCTTACGCCATCACTTGACTTAAATATTCCGACGAGATCGGATGTAAGTGGATAAAAGTCAACGCGATGCACCGGCGCGGTGCCGCCATGTGCTTTCACCGTATTGACCGTCGTCGGATGTCTAATTCCAAGTCGCTTGGCCAACTCGACGGTCCCGGACGACGAAGGTAATGGTTTGCCGGCTAAGAGTGGGTGTCCGTCCAAGACGGGCAGACCAGGAATAGGCACGCATGGCCGATTTTCCAGTCCCTCAACAAAATCTGGTTGATAAGCCACCCATGCAGCGATTCGCGCTTCGGCGGCTGACATAAAGTGCATGGATCGCTTCCATCCAGGCGCCGGAATTTGATGAAGTCTTCCGCGGCTCGCGCCGTCGTTACGAGTCGCCAATAGCGCTGGCACGTAATCGTCACCATACGACCATGGGAGACAACGATCGATAATGCGACACATCTTGCAGTATGAGCGGCCGCGACTTTCCGAATGGGAATAACTACTGCGCATGACCGTACGCGTCAGATATTGAAAAGCGATGCTGCCATTTCAAGTGAATATCACCGTAGCTCAATTGCAAATAGATTTTCGCGAGCGAGACAGGAATCGCGATAGCATGATTGGGCGCAACTATTTAGAAATTGGCTGCATTGAGACTAGAGGCGCAACTTTCAAACATTTCAGAGCGTTTGCATATTAGTCACTCGTAGCGCCCGAGAGGCAAACTCAATAATTCGAGCAAAAATCGAGTGATTCTTATGCAAATTTTTTTGCCCTTAAATGGTTTAAAAAGAAGGCGATTTGCAAAAGAATCCCACATAATGCTTTATTGCAATTAAATTAAGAAAATTTTCTTGACGACGTGAATAATTGCCCTATAACGAAATGGCTGGCGCAATGCTGGCCAGCAAGTCGTGCAGGAGAAAGACCAACCTCAATAGACCGTCACCTCGCTGAGGTATTCGCCCGTCGGATACGCGGCAGGTCTTCGCGCTATTTCACGTAGTTCCTAGAGTGCCTATTGTCGAGTCGCTTCTTTTGCACCCTTCGAATGGGGAGGGGGCATGGGACAGCATGTGGACAACGCCCGCAAGGAACTGCGCGAGCTGATCAAGCGCCGTGGCCGGCGCAAATTCAATGTCTGGTACGGTTTTGCGTCCAAGGGAGGTGGCAAATTTTCCCTCGATGGAACGCCTAATACGCAGCATCTCATCTGGATGGAGGGCGATCCTGACGTCGTCGAATACACCATACCGAAGAACCGGATCGTTGGCCGCGGCAATGAAGGACCGCAGGCAAGCGTACCGGACGCAATTTGCATTCTCCGATCGGGCGAGATTCAATGGCGCGAAGTGAAGACCGATGAGGAAGCGGCTGCACTTCGCCAAGCCAGTTCGGATCAGGTCACCGGCACGATCGCCAGTGACCTGCGCGTTTGCGTGGATCGCGTCAAGCCAGACGACCACCCGCTCTAGTTCTACTAGCTGTTGTGGCGCGGTGCGCATTTCATGCTGGGGACACAGCCTCTCAATTCCACGCAGGATTTTCCGGATAATATGATCCTTCGTCGGATCAGGAAAATTTTGTTCGATGTGCCACTGTGAAAGTGCGGCCAAATGCTCCCGCAAGATGCGAACGGGCAGTCGATCTGCATGCGCAACCAGATAATCGACGATGTCATAACAGGTGGTCGGTAAAGCGCCTCCCCATTCCGCTTCATAGTAGCGAAGAATGACCTGATGGCGGCTGCGCAGTATGGAGCGAATATGTTTGTCGAATTTGCTCATGTCGACCGCCTCATGCCGGTAACATTGACCATGTGAGGTGACACTACTGTTTTGTTGTTATCTTCGCCTTAAATACCGTTTTTGCCAATCTACCCAGCCAGTCTAGAGCGTTGATTAAATCGGGCCATGACCGTCAAGTACCAATCGAAATTTCCACCTGCTGGTAGTTCGACGAAGACGCGACTGCCGCGTCAGTGACGCATCAATGCTGATGATGTTGATGGCTCTAGGTATGAGATTCGACATCAGAACGATCCCAGCCATGTCCCGAACATGACCACTGTCACCAGCGCGATGAGCGGGCCAGCGACGGCAACCATCAAAATATCGGCATAGGCAATGAGGTGTCCCAGTTTGCAGATCGACAGTGAAGCCGCCCAGCGTGTTCATGGAGATCTGGGGATGGCTGGCCAGTACAAGCGCATTGCTACTGAACAGCGCGGCAAGTGATGCCTTCAGAGGCGTGAGCAGCAACACGCCGACGCCGCGATTGGCAAGATACATGAGCAGGACGAGCGAAAGGAAAATGCAAGCGATACCGACCATGAATTTTTCCTGGAACAATGGCTGTCGGTTTCGGCGAGCACCTCCTATGTGCCGGGGTCATTTGACCAGCGTTACGGGAACATCGACCAGATGGATGGTCCTCGTGGCAACAGAGCCGATCATCAAGGCGGCCATTGGACTCATGCCGCGGGTGCCCATGACGATGCCGTCGCAATGCATTTCGTGCAGATGCAGCGCGATTTCATTGGCTGGCGGACCGATACGAAAGTGTGCCCGGTACGGTATTTTCGCGGCATCGAGAAGTTGCCTCGCCGGTTGCACGACACGGTCGGCCTCGTCCACCTGCATGCGCCGGATACCCTCATCGGAGAGCCCTGCGTACAATTTGAACGGCACGGGGTCCATGACATACAGCAATTCAACCTGAAGCCCGGGGAGTTCTTCAGCTAGCGAGATGACGTACTGCACTGCTCGTAACGCGTTGTCCGAGCCGTCGAAAGGGATGAGCGATTTGCGCATGATGGATCTTTCCTAAGTTGGCGGCTACCTGAATGGCAACCGATGTTGACAGCGTTCTGCATGACGTTTGCTGAGGCTACCGATGACGCCGCGAAATTCGTATGATCCAGGTCAATCGGGGCCAAATCCTCCTTGGCAGCGTCCTTGTTGATCCGGGTTCAAGTGTTGAAGAAAGGCGGCAACGACGAAACAACTCACATGATGCGGAAAGCAGCTTGCGTCCTTCTTCAAGCAGCAGGACAGAAGCCGAAACGGCAATCGCTATTCCCCATTCTTTGGCAGTGAGTGCCTCCGTACCAAAGATCCATTGCACCGGGGACCAATGCACGGCAATTGCCTGTAGCACGAAGACGCCAACGAGCGAAGCCCACAGCATACGGTTGGCGAAGAAATATCGGTTGAAGGCAGTGCCGCGCTCTATACGGGCATTGAACACGTTGAATAACTGGAACAGCACGAAGGTTGTGAACGCCAGCGTCAAGGCGCGTTCCCCCATGCCGGTTTCGAATCCGTAATGGAGGACACCAAGCGTGCCAACCATCATTGTGATGCCGCACGCCAGGATCCTGCCGATGCGGTAGAAAGGCAGTATCGGTGCGCGACGACGGCGCGGCGGGTCGAACATGATGCCGGGCCGCGCTGCATCGAGCGCCAGCGATACCGCCGGCGGACCATCCATGATCAGGGCAACCCACAGGATTTGCACCGGTGAAAACGGTTCGGGCAATCCCGCCAGCGGCGCGAAAAAGATGGTCAATATCGCGCCGACGGTCGTGGAAAGTTGGAATCGCACGAACTTGAGGATATTGTCGTAGAGCGTGCGTCCTTGCCGCACGGCGTGGACGAGGGTCGCGAAATTGTCGTCGGTGAGTATCATCGCTGCCGCTTCCTTGGCAACGGCAGTACCGGTCGTTCCCATGGCCACGCCAATATCGGCTCCTTTGAGTGCGGGTGCGTCGTTGACACCGTCGCCGGTCATTGCGACCACATGCCCTTGCTTTTGCAAAGCGCGTACGATCTCGATCTTGTGCTTTGGCGTGACGCGTGCGAATACCGCCGCCTCGCGGATTACAGCGGCGCGTCGGTAGGCGGGTAGCTTATCGAGATCCGTACCTGTGACGACCTTGCCGTTGATCCCCAATTCGCCAGCGATTGCCGCCGCGGTGAGCGGATGGTCGCCGGTGATGACCTTGACGGCAATGCCAGCTTGCTTGCACTGGTCGATGGCCGCCTTGGCTTGTGGGCGCGGGGGATCCATCAGGCCCACTAGTCCAACGAAAGTGAGGTTTTCAACCCATGCAGCGAGGTCCGTGCCCGGGTCGAAGGTGTCCGCTGGAATGGTGCGCTTGGCGATCAATAGTCCACGCAAACCGGATTCCGCAAATCGCGCATAGTGTTCTTCGATGCGGCATCGGCCGGCATAACCGAAGGCCGTTATGCCATCCGACTCCAGCGCGTGCGTGCAACGTGCCAGCAACACATCCGGCGCACCCTTGACGAACATGTGGACATGATCGCCTTCGCGGTGGAAGGTCGCCATGAATTTGTGAGCGGTGTCAAAGGGGATTTCCGCGATCCTTGGCAGGCGCGCTGTTATCTCAGAGGGATCCATTCCTCCTTTGTGCACGAGTACGAGTAACGCCGCTTCCATCGGATCGCCAATGGCTTTGCATGCATCGAGCCGGCTGTCGTTGCAAGCAGCGAGCGGCACCAGAAAAGGCTCAAGATCGGGCAACGGTCCTGTCTCCGCCGGGCCAATCTCTCCAACGGTGGCGTACCCGTGGCCGGCCACATTAAAGCGCTGGTCACGGAATACGAAGGTGCGCACCGTCATCTGATTCAACGTCAGGGTGCCAGTCTTATCGGAGCAGATTACGGTTGTGCAGCCGAGCGTTTCCACGCTCGCCAGGCGTTTGACGATCGCGCGGTTGCGCGCCATGTTGTGCATGCCGAGCGCAAGCGACACGGTCACGACAACCGGCAAGCCTTCCGGTAGCGCGGCGACGGCCAGCGCGATCGCATTGAGCGTGAGCGCGACTAATTCGGTGCCGCGCAGGAATTCGAAAAACGATAGCAAGCCGATCAGTGCAAGCGCGATCATGCCGAGCCGCTTGCCGAGCTGGTCGAGCTGTTCCTGCAACGGCGTAGGCGCTTCGGAGGTCACCGCGAGTTCTTGCGACAACTTGCCGATGTCGGTTCGAGTGCCGGTCGCAGTCACGATCATTTCGGCGCGGCCGCGCGTGAGCATCGTGTTCATGTAGACCATGTTGGCGCGCTCGGCCGCGGGAGTGTCGGGAGGCAAGGCATCGGTTTGCTTGCCAACCGGATGCGATTCGCCGGTCAGTGACGATTCGTCGACTTCGAGTCCGGCTGCGAGAACCAACCTGCCGTCGGCCGGCACGTGGTCGCCCGCTTCGAGCAGCACGATGTCGCCAGGAACCAGGTCGGCGGCGGGAATTTCGCATTTCTCGCCGTCGCGGCGCACGCGTGTCGTGACCGGCAGCATTTTCTTGAGGGCGGCCAGGCTTTGTTCGGCCCGGTATTCCTGATAGAAGCCGACCGTCGCATTGATCAGGACCACCGCCAGAATGACGACGGCATCCTTGAGATTGCCGATCGCGGCGGCCAGCACCGCTGCCCCGATCAGGATGAGGATCAGGATGCTCTTGAATTGCGCCAGAAAGACCAGCCAAGCCGAACGCGAATGGGCTTCGGGCAGGCAATTCGGGCCGCAGCGCATGCGGCGCCGGGCAACTTCTTCGGCCGGCAAGCCGGCCTCAGGGAGCACTGCAAGCGATGCGGCAAGGGCGCCAGCGGCGAGCGCATGGGGCTGGGTAGGATGGGAGGAAGTCATTGTTCGGGCGATCCGCCGTGCAAAGAAAATACGTCGCGGTAATCGGGCACCCGGCATTGCCATCCGAGTTCATCCTCGATGCGCTTGCGCAAGGCGTCCGCGGCGTCCGGTTCGCCATGCGTGATGAATGTTTCGAGCGGCGGCGTTTTGAAATGCGATAGCCAAGCCATGATTTCATCGCTGTCGGCATGCGCCGAGAGGTTGCCGATCTGTTCTACTTGGGCGCGCAATGGCACATATTCGCCATGGATCTTGATCGCATCGGCGCCTGCGAGCATCGCCGCACCGCGCGTGCCGCCGGCCTGATACCCGGCAAACAGGATCGTGTTGCGGTGATCGGAAGCGAAAGCCTTCAAGTGATGAAGCACGCGGCCGCCGGTCGCCATGCCGCTGGCGGCGATGATCACCATCGGCACGTGCTTGCGGTTGAGTTCGATCGATTCTTCCACGGTGTTGACGATCTTCGCCGCATGGCACATCGCCCGGCATTGCTCGTCAGTCAGGCGATGTTCGTTGCGATGCTTGTGATAGATATCGAGCGCATCGACGGCCATCGGGCTGTTCAGATAGACCGGCAGGCAGTCGGGTATGTCGCCGGACTTCTTGAGCAAATGGATGTAATACAACAGCTCTTGCGCGCGGCCGACCGCAAACGAGGGGATGATCGTGAGGCCGCCGCGCGCGGCCGTCTCGCGGATGATGCGGCCGAGCATGATGGTTGGATCTTCTGGCTCGTGCAGCCTGTTGCCGTAGGTCGATTCGACGATCAGGTAATCGGTATGCTCAATGATTTTCGGCGCAACCATCAATAGGTCGTTCGGACGGCCGAGGTCACCGGAAAATGTCGCCGTGACTTTGCCGTCGAACAGCGAGACGATGCCGGCGCCGAGAATGTGGCCGGCTGGCGATAACGTGGCCCGCAATCCGTCGCACGGCTCGAACTGTTTGCCGAACGCGACTGGCGCAAAGAATTTGAGCGAGCGCCGGGCATCGTCTTCGGTATACAGCGGTAGGGCAGGGTGGTGTTTCGAATAACCGTGGCGATTTGCGTACTCGGCTTCCTCTTCGAGCAAATGGCCGCTGTCGGGCAGCAGGATCTTGCACAAATCGTAGGTGGCTTCGCTGCAATAGATCTTTCCGCGAAAGCCATCCTTGACCAGCAGCGGTATGTAGCCGCTATGGTCGAGATGCGCATGCGTCAAGACCACGGCATCGATCTCGGTCGGCGAAACGGGCAGCGGTTCACGATTGCGCAGGCGCAGTTGCTTATAACCCTGGAACAGCCCGCAATCGACGAACAGGTTGGCTTGGCGAGAAGTCACCAGATATTTCGAACCGGTGACGGTGCCGGTGGCGCCGAGGAATTGAATTTTCATGATGTCGAACCCTCTCAAATTGCCGGCCGCTCGCATGCCGGATATTCATTCGCCGTAGAGATACAGTGCCGTCGCATTGAGCAAATAGACGGTGAACAGGCCGATACTGATCCAGCCGACCGTCCGGAATAGGCGGGAAGCGGGGCGGTAGAGCAATCCGATGATGACGACGCCGCTCATGATCACCGCCGACATCGCGGATGCGACGTGCATGGACGACACATGCGACAGAATCGGCCCTTTTAAAAACAGCAAATCGTCGATGACGAGAATTTGCATGTTGAACAGATTGCTGCCGAGGAGGTTGGCGATCGCCATGTCGACGGCGCCGATCCGCAACGCGGCAATCGTGGCGGTCAGTTCCGGCAAGGTGGTGACGCCGGCAACGAGCAGCGTTCCTACAAAGGTCTTGTGCCAACCCATCGCCTCAGCCAATTGCACGGCAACGAAAGGCAAGCCGATGCCGGCGCCGACGACGACAACCGCCGCCGCGGCATATCGCCGTATCGCTTGTTGCAGCGTGATATCCGCGTAACGGATTGTTTGCTGCTCAATCTTGACCGCCGTCGCGGTGTTTTTTTCGTGGAAGAACACGGTTCGTATGGCCAGCACATAGAGCAATACGATGAATGGGGCGTAGATACCCGTATGCGCCAGCGAAAACGTCGACAGCTGATGGCCGAGCAAAATACTTGATGCGGTAAAGCCGATCATCACGGTGCCGAACGCGGCCGAGAGGATATGGTTCTGGCTGGCGCGCCGATAGATCGGCTCTTTCCGATACAGGAAATCGACGACCGCGAGCGCTGCGAGATTGAAGACGCAACTGCCGAAGATATTGCCGACCGCGATATTCGGTTCGTTCGCCAGCGTCACGGCGCTTGCGCCGGTAACGAGCTCTGGCAGCGAAGTCACGGTCGCCAGCAACACCAGTCCGATCCAGCTTCCCGACATACCCGTCTTATGCGCAATCACATCGCCATAACGCGACAACAGCATGCCGCCGAACGCGATTAGCGCCGCGCATAGGAAAAATGCAATCCAGATCGTCGGCAAGGAGGTCATCATCTACTTGACCAGAGTGACCGGCACGTGCACGAGGTGAATCACCTTCTGCGCAGTCGAACCGAGCACCATGCTGGCTAGCGCGCCCATGCCGCGCGTACCCATCACAATGCGATCGCATTTCATCTCCTCGCAATAGCGCGCGATGCCTTGTGCAACTTGTTCGTGCAGGATATGCGCGACATAAGGCACACCGGCATCTTGCAAATACACTTTCGCCGGCAGCAGCGTTCTTTCGCCTTCCTTTATTGCAATCGCACGGATTTCCTCGCGCGATAGAAGGACTCCCAGCTTCAGGTCGTCCACCAGGTCTTGCACATTCAGCAGGTGCAATGGCGCCGCCGCGCCTTTTTTGCTCATCGATGTTGCGTATTCCAGCGCATGCTGCGCACTTTTCGATCCGTCGAACGGGACGAGTATTAACGGTTTCATGTTGAAATCCTGCTCTTGAAGATATTCGGAAGGAATGCCGGCGTGCGTTCCCGGTATTGCATGTATTCGTCGCCGAACGCGGCCAGCATGTCATGCTCCTCTGCTTTCGCCAGACGCTTGTAAACAATCACCAGTACCGGAAACATGACGAGTGTGATCAAGGTCGGCCATTGCAGCAGGAAACCGAACATGATGAGAACGAAGGCGACGTATTGTGGGTGACGCATGCGCGCATACAAGCCCGTTATCGCCAGACGCCGCTCGCGCTGGGCTCCGTACAACACGCGCCACGCCGACGCGAGCATGACAAAGCCGCCAAAGATGAGGATATTGCTTAGCAAATGAAAGGGACCGAAATGCGGATTGACCTGCCAGCCGAACATCATTTCCAACAGATGGCCGGCATCATGCGAAAGAAAGTCGATACCGGGGAACTGCTGCGACAGCCACGGCAGCAATAGATAGATCGTCAACGGAAAGCCATACATTTCCGTGAACAATGCCACGATGAACGCGGAAAACGCACCGAGCGAGCGCCAGTCGCGCGGGCTCTTCGGCTTGGTGAAGCTGAACGCGAAAATAATGAAGACGAGCGAATTCAACACCGCCAGTGACCAGAGGCCGTAGGCGGAGGTGTCGTTCATGGCTTTTCCATCCTGTCCATCATCATATGCATCATCGTCTGCATCATTTCCATCTGCTTTTGCATCATGTCCATCCGCTGTTGCATCGTTTGCGGCGACATCGCTGCCTTGCCGGAAGCGCCGCGCATCATTCCGTCTTTCATCATCGACATACCGTCGCGCATTGTTTTCATGTGCTCAGCAATGAGCTTTTGGCGCTCTTCAGGCGTCTTCGCTTTCATCATTTTGTCGTGCATGTCTTGCATGGCTTTCATGTGCGCATCCATTTTCATCATCTGATCGGATGGCGCAGCTTGTGCTTTGGTCGGCGATTTTGCCGTTGCCTGCACGTTGGCGGGATGGTGCGCGTCGTGTTGCTCCGGCTCCGCCGAACGTCCTGGCAAAGCGGCGAGCAAGATAGATGTGCAAACGACTAGGCGCAGCGAGGAATGCAAAGTGTTCATGCCAATCTCCTAAGAAAGGCGGCGTAACGCCGTCCGATAAGCCATGCTAGAAATCTGCGTCGGCAATTTGAATGATTCAGATCAAAAATGGCCGACATCGCTGTCATCGCGCAGCGCCGCGCAAGCGCAGTGCATTAGTGATCACCGAGACCGAGCTCAAGCTCATGGCGAGCGCTGCGATCATCGGCGACAGCAATTGCCCGGTAAACGGGTAGAGCATGCCTGCCGCCAGCGGTACGCCCAGCGCGTTGTAGACGAATGCAAAGGCGAGGTTTTGACGCATGTTGCGAACCGTATCGACCGAGATCGTCCTGGCGCGCGCAATTGCGCGCAGGTCTCCCTTGACCAAGGTTACGTGAGCGCTATTGATCGCCACATCGGTGCCGGTTCCCATGGCGATGCCGACATCGGCCTTGGCCAGCGCCGGCGCATCGTTGATGCCATCGCCGGCCATGCCGACGACCTTGCCTTGCGCTTGCAAGCGTTCGACCAGCGCCAGCTTGTCCTGCGGTTTGACTTCACCATAGATTTCCGCGATGCCGAGTTTCGCCGCGACGGATTTCGCGGTGGTGAGGCCATCGCCGGTCGCCATGACGACGGTTAATCCGGCTTCCTTGAGCGTTTCCAATGCTTCATGCGATGTTTCTTTCACCGGATCCGAGACGGCGATCAAGCCGACCAGCGTTCCGTCCATCGCCAGGTACATCACACTGGCGCCTTCGCTACGCAACATTTCCGCATCGCGTTGCAAGGCGCTCGACATGACGTTTTCCGATTCCATCAGCACGGCGTTGCCAAGCGCGATGCGCTTGCCGCCGACGATGCCGCGCACACCGATACCGCTCGATGATTCAAAGGTTTCCGGCTTGTGCAACGCGAGTCCGCGGCGTCGTGCTTCTGCAACGATGGCTTGCGCCAGCGGATGCTCGCTTCCTTGATCGATGCTTCCTGCCAATGCCAGCACTTCTTGTTCGCTAAAGCCGGGAGCGGCCACCGCGCGGTCGAAAGCCGGCTTGCCTTCGGTGAGCGTTCCAGTCTTGTCGACGATCAGAGTATCAACACGGCGCATGCCTTCGATTGCGGCTGCGTCGCGGAACAGGATGCCTTGCGTGGCGGCGCGGCCGGTTGCCGCCATAATTGACATCGGTGTGGCCAAGCCGAGCGCGCACGGACAGGCAATAATCAAGACCGAAACTGCGTTCACGAAGCCGTAAACCCAGCGCGGATCCGGGCCGAACCATCCCCAACCCAGCAGCGTCAGCACGGCGATGCCGACCACGGCGACGACGAAATAACCGGCGACGATATCGGCCAGCCTTTGCATCGGCGCGCGTGAGCGTTGCGCCAGCGCGACCATCTGCACGATTTGCGCGAGCACGGTTTGCGAACCGATCTTTTCCGATCGCATGACCAGGCTGCCGCTGGTGTTAACCGTCGCGCCGATCAGTTTGTCGCCGGGGCGCTTAGTGGCTGGAACCGGTTCGCCGGTCAGCATGGATTCGTCGATCGCGCTTTCTCCTTCGACGACGGTACCGTCGACCGGAACTTTCTCACCGGGACGCACGCGCAGCAAGTCGCCGATATGGACGTGCGAGATCGGCACATCTTCCTCGCTGCCATCGCTACGAATACGTCGCGCCTTTTTCGGGGTCAAGCCAAGCAGCGACTTGATGGCGGCCGAAGTTTGGGAGCGTGCTTTCAGTTCGAGAATCTGCCCGAGCAGCGTGAGCGACACGATGACTGCCGCTGCCTCGAAATATACGCCGATACGTCCATGTTCCAGGAAGTCCGCAGGAAACAGATCGGGCGCGACTGTAGCGACGATGCTATATCCATAGGCCGACGCAACGCCGATGCCGATCAGCGTCCACATATTGGGACTGCGCCGGAGGATCGATTCGATGCAGCGCCGGAAGAACGGCCAGCCTGCCCACAGGACAACCGGCGAGCCCAGCCCCAGTTCGATCCAACTTTGCCCAGGCAGGCCATGGGGAAACAGACGAGGACCGGCCATGGCAAGGATGGTCACCACAACCGTTAACGGCAAGGTCCACCAAAAACGGCGTCGAAAGTCCGTCAGCTCGGGATTTTCTTCATCTTCGAGCGACGGTAGCACCGGCTCCAGCGTCATGCCGCACTTTGGGCAGTTTCCTGGTGTTGGTTGCCGAATTTCCGGATGCATTGGGCAGGTGTAAACCGTCCCCTCGGGCATGGGAACGACAGACTCATTCTGAGATTCGACCGAGCGACCATGCGCGCCGTGCTGGGCATGCCGATGCTGATGGGGAGAATTGTCGTCCATGCTTCAATGCCTTTCGTCATCGTTGCCATGACGATGATGATGTTCGTGATGATGAAACAAATGCATGAGCGGACAGGCCAGGATGAACAGATAAGGAAGTATGCCGAGCAAGTGCGCGCGGTGCTCCGTCCATAGAAAGAAAGCGGCGACGGCCAGGAACCCGATCGTCACCCACTTACCAACATCGCCACGGCGGTTGGCCTCATGTTTCATATGATCATGCTCCATCGCTGTCTCCAGTTAGTTGCCTGCGCCATGAATGGGGGCGAGCATGAAGCCATCCTAGGAATCCAAGCCGCCAATTTGAATGATCCAGATCAAATTTGACCGAATCGCCGGTATCTCGCATGACAAGAGAGAGAACCGAGCAATTCCGAACAATTTAACCTGGGTCATTCAAATCGCTATCCGCGCTCGCTACAGTCGGCGCATGCACTTTGGTTGCGAGAGAAGAGAAACAGCTTGCACCGCGCCACAACAGGGAGAAGGGGAAAACGGATATCCGATTCCTCGGCGGCACCGGCACGGTCACCGGCTCGAAATATCTGCTAACGTCCGGTCGCACCAAGGTGCTGATCGATTGCGGCCTGTTCCAGGGATACAAGCAACTACGCTTGCGCAATTGGGAACGGCCGCCTTTTCATCCGGCGGAACTGGATGCGGTCATCCTCACCCATGCGCATCTCGATCATACTGACTAATAGCCAGGAAGCCGCCGGCGTTTTCCTGAGGCGTAAGATTCTTCGATCTTGAACGAAGTCGGCGCTTTTTGACTCAGGTCATTTTTTCCGCGAGTCCGGCTCTCTACGATGGGTGCGAATCACTACAGCCGAGAGAGCTTGCCATGAGCATTAGAAATTTGCATTTCCTGTTTAAACCGAAATCGGTCGCGCTCATCGGCGCATCCGAACGACCGCATAGCGTCGGCACGACCGTGTTGCATAACTTGCTCGATGGCGGATTCGACGGCGCGATATTTCCGGTCAATCCGAAATACCGCACGCTTGCCGGACGCGAGGTGTATCGCAGCGTGGCGCATTTGCCGGCGCCCCCTGATCTGGCAGTGATCTGTACGCCTCCCGATACGATTCCGGACATCGTCGGGCAACTCGGCGAAATCGGTTGCAAGGCCGCCGTCGTGCTGACCGCCGGTCTTGGAAGCGCGCACCATCGCGATGGAAAGAGCATCAAGCAAGCAATGCTCGACGCCGCCAAGCCGCATTTGCTGCGCATTCTCGGGCCGAATTGCGTTGGCCTTTTGGTGCCGGGCATCGGACTCAATGCGAGCTTCGCGCATACCGCCGCACTGCCGGGCAAGATCGCCTTCGTCTCGCAGTCGGGCGCCTTGGTGACCGGTGTGCTCGACTGGGCCAAATCGCGCGGCATCGGCTTTTCGAAATTTGTCTCGCTCGGCGATAGCGCCGATGTCGACTTCGGCGATGCGCTCGACTATCTCGCCGGCGATGCCGATACGCAGGCGATTTTGCTGTATATCGAAGATGTGCGCGCGGCACGCAAGTTCATGTCGGCCGCGCGTGCGGCGGCGCGCAACAAGCCGGTTCTCGTCGTCAAGGCCGGCCGCGCCGCGGAAGGCGCGAAAGCGGCGAGTTCACATACCGGCGCCCTGGCGGGCTCGGATGCCGTGTACGACGCGGCGATCCGGCGTGCCGGCATGCTGCGTGTCATGACTACTGAAGAGTTGTTCGATGCGGTCGAAACATTGGCCCACGCGAAGCCGCTGTATGGAGAACGCCTGGCCATCGTCACCAATGGCGGCGGCCCCGCCGTACTGGCGACCGATGCCTTGATCTGCGGCGGCGGCAAGCTGGCACAACTATCGGACGATACCATGCGCAAGCTCGATGCCGTCCTGCCGCCTACCTGGTCCCATGGAAATCCGGTCGACATCATCGGCGACGCGCCCGGCGAACGCTATCGCCAGGCGCTCGATGCCTTGCTGCAAGACCGGCAATCGGACGCCGTGCTGTTCATTCACGCGCCGAGCGCCATCGTGCCGAGCCTCGACATCGCGCAAGCGGTCGCGCCGCTGGCGAAGGATGCGCCGCGCAACGTCATCTCATGCTGGCTCGGCGGCGACGGCGTGGCAGGCGCGCGCCGATTGTTCGCCGAAGCAGGCATTCCGACTTACGACACGCCCGAGGATGCGGTCGGCGGTTTCATGCAAATGGTGCAGTACCGGCGCAACCAGGAATTGCTGATGCAGGTTCCTTCTTCCGCCGCACACGATCTCGCTCCCGATCGCGAAACGGCGCGCGCCGTCGTGCAGCGGGTTTTGGCGCACGGCCGCACGATGCTGACCGAACCGGAAGCAAAGTCGGTGCTCGCCGCCTATGGCATTCCGGTCGTGGAGACAGGTATCGCCGACCGCGTCGAAGCGGCCGTGCTGCTGGCCGGACGCATCGGCTTTCCGGTCGCCCTGAAAATCCTGTCGCCCGATATCACGCACAAAACCGAAGTCGGCGGCGTCGTACTCGATTTGGAAACGCCGGAAGCAGTGTGCGCCGCGGCCGAGGCGATGCGAGCCCGGTTGTACGACATGCATCCCGACGCAAGACTGCATGGCTTTTCGGTGCAAGCGATGGCACGCCGCCCAAGGGCGCAGGAATTGATCATCGGCGCCAGCACCGATCCGGTATTCGGCCCCGTCATCCTGTTCGGCCAGGGCGGCATTGCCGTCGAAACGATCGACGATCACGCACTGGCATTGCCGCCATTGAACATGGTGCTCGCCCGCGATGTCGTGTCGCGCACGCGCGTGGCCAAGCTGCTGGCCGGATACCGCAACCGTCCGCCAGCCGATATCGATGCAATCTGCGGCGTCCTGATCCGGATTTCCCATCTGCTGGCCGATCTGCCGGAAATCGCGGAACTCGACATCAATCCCTTGCTGGCGGATGAGAACGGCGTCATTGCGCTCGACGCGCGCATCAAGCTCACGCCGCATGCATGCGGCACCGGCACCGATCGCTTCGCCATCCGCCCATATCCGGACGAGCTGGAGGAATACGTGTCGTGGCAAGGCAAGCCCTTGCTGCTGCGGCCGATCCGGCCCGAGGATGGCGAGCAGCATGTCGCCTTTTTCCATGCGCTTGACGCGGAAGACGTGCGCTTGCGGATGTTCGCTCCGGTGCGCGAGATTCAGCCGTCGCAACTGGCGCGCCTGACCCAGATCGATTACGACCGCGAAATGGCATTCATCGCCACACGCTTGCAGCCCGATGGCAGCCGCGAAACGCTCGGCGTCGCGCGCGCGATCGCCGATCCGGACAACATCGCGGCCGAGTTCGCCGTCATCGTCCGCTCCGACCTGAAAGGGCAGGGCCTTGGCTGCCTGTTGATGGACAAGCTGATCCGTTATTGCCGCGCGCGTGGCACGCGAGAACTCGTCGGCGAAGCGCTGCCGCACAACGACCGAATGCACCATCTCGCGCATCGTTGCGGTTTCGACATTGTTCCTGGTGACGGAACGGTGAAGATGCGTTTGGCCCTGTTCTGAATTTTTTGATCTGAATCATTCAAATTGCAAAAGGGCATCCATAACATGGGTTCATCTTTTACAGGAGGCATGGAATGGATACGAGCTACAAGACGATTGCCGTACAAGTCGACGACTCGCCGCACAACGCCGCTCGCGTCAAGCTGGCCGCACGGCTTGCCGTCAGATTCGATGCTCATTTGATCGGCGTCGCGGCAACTGGCATGCCGGCCTCGCTCTATTTAGGCGGCCTCTCCGGAGAAGCGGCTGCCGCCGTCGCCACCTATCGCGACCTGCTCACCGACTGTGCCATCAAGTCCTTGGCCGCCTTTGAAATCTCTGCCGCGAAAGAGGGCGTGCTGTCACTTGAAAAACGGATCATCGAGAAAGAAGCCGGCGCCGCCTTGTGCCTGCAAGGACGCTACAGCGATCTGGTGATCGCCGGTCAAGGCAATCCCGACGAACAAGCGATCGGCCAGCCACCCACGCCGGCGGAATATGCGGTGCTGCATTCGGCCCATCCTGTACTGATCATTCCTTACGTCGGCGAGTACGCTGTCATGGACAAGCCGGCGTTGATTGCCTGGAACGGCAGCATGGAGGCGGCGCGAGCGATCTACAGTGCCATTCCCTTGTTGCGGCAAGCCAGCCGCGTGCAGATCGTCATATTTGATGTGGATGACGACCTCGTCATCCATGGTGAAGAGCCTGGCGCGGATATCGCACTGTATCTGGCGCGCCACGATATCAAGGTGGACGTCGCAAATCATGAGACTGCTGATGGCGATATCGGCCACGCGCTTGTGGCGCATGCCTCTCGCATCGATGCCGGATTCGTGGTGATGGGCGCCTACGGACATTCCCGCTTCCGGGAAATCGTTCTCGGCGGCGCTACACGCACGGTGTTGCGCTCGATGGGTATTCCGGTGCTGATGTCTCACTAAACCTGGAGCTTGCAATGCTGCATATCAACTGGACCTCCGCCATGGAACTGGGTATTCCCGAAATCGATCGCGCTCATCGGATGTTCTTGAGGGAACTGAACCGCGTGTTGGACACGCCGGACAGCGACTTCCCGGAAAGGCTCGACATGCTGGTGGCGCAGATCGAACGCGACTTTGCGGAAGAAGGGAAGCTGATGGAGGAAATTGACTTCCCCGCGATGCAAAGCCATGTCGAGCAGCACGCGCGCGTCTTGAGCGGTTTGCACCATACGATGTCGAAAGTCATGAGCGGCGATGTTGCGACCGGAAGAAAGGCCATCGAGCTGTTGTTTTCATGGTTCCAGGTGCATGTCCCGACCATGGATGCAGCGCTCGCCATGGCTGCGGATGCCGCGGCAACAGAACGCAAGACCAAGAAAATAGCCGTTTGAGTACAGGGAGAACGATCATGCAAGTACACGAATGCTGCAACCCCGACGTCGTCTGGTGCAACCGCGATGCCGCCATCCAGGATGTCGCCGCGCTGATGCGCAAGCACCATGTGGGAAGCGTGGTCGTCACCGACGCCGAAGACCGGAAGAAGCCCATCGGCATCCTGACCGATCGCGATATCGTTATGGATGTCATGGCGACCGGCCTGGACGCCAGGGCGATAACTGCCGGAGACGTGATGAGTACGCCTGTGGTGACCGTGCGCGACAAGGATGGCCTGGCTGAAACGCTCGGCCTGATGCGTACCCACAAGATTCGGCGCATTCCGGTCGTGACCGACGGCGGTGCCTTGCTCGGCATCGTGGCAGTCGACGATGTCGTCAATCTCCTGGCCAAGGAATTGCAATCGCTTTCCGGTGCGATCATCGGCCAGCAAATGCTGGAAGAGCACGTGCGGCGTTGACGCAATCCGCTCTAACGTAGCCAATACATGGGGTGACGGAGGGGCTCGGGAATCATTCTCGCAACAACAATTCGAATACGGTGACCGATATGGAGCGAGACATCTTGATCGTGCGGGACGGCGACCGTTATCGCCTGTTGCATGGGCACTTGCATCTTGTGGCGGAATTGAGTCTCGCCAACGCCATCTGCGTGGATGTGATAGACGAGGGAGTGGCCAGAATCGTCAAGGGGCGTGGTGGACTGCTGGTCGAACAAGGCGGCCGGCGCTTGCCGCTTTTCAGGGGCGATTGACTCGCTCCTCAGCGCGTATCGTAGAGGCGCTCACCATTTCAAGTTCCACATTGTTCAATTGCTTTGTCGCGGGTCGGGTGCACGATTCAAACGACGGCATTTTCTCCATCCTGACTTATAGTGCCGGCTGACTACGCCCGGCCCATGCGTGGCCATGGAAAAGCCCGATCGCCATTTTTTCCGCCTCGACGAAGACAAACAGGATCGCCCCGGCAAAGAAAACACGTCCCGATTCTTCCGGACTCAGCGCCGTCGACTTGAACACTGTCTGTAACGGCTCCCAATAAACAAATGCGGCTTGCAGTACGGCGCAGGCGCCGATGGCAAGCAAGACATACCGGTTGCCGAATAATCCGTCTTTTGACAGCACCGGTTTAAAAATATGCCGGCTGCTCAACAAGTAAAACATTTCCGCGACAACGATCGCGCTCACCGCCATGGTTCGGGCCGTTTCCAAGGCCGCCCCGTTTTTCAGCTCCCACAGGAACAATCCCAATGCCCCGGCCATCATCAGAACCGACACCATCAGCACTCGCCAGATGAAAAACCACGATAACAATGGTTCCTTGGGATTGCGCGGCGCGCGGCGCATCACGTTGTTCTCGGTCGGCTCGAATGCAAGTGCAAGGCCGAGCGTGCTGGAAGTCACCATGTTGATCCACAATACCTGGGCTGGTGTAAGAGGCAGAATCAACTCAAACAGTATCGCGGCCACCACGACCAATCCTTCGCCGCCATTCGTGGGGAGCATGAACAGCACGAATTTCTGGATATTGTCGTAGATGCCCCTGCCTTCCTTGACCGCGTTGCTGATCGTGGCGAAGTTGTCGTCGGCCAGCACCATGTCGGCCGCCTCCTTGGCGGCTTCCGTGCCCTTTTGCCCCATTGCCACGCCGACATCGGCTCGTTTGAGCGCCGGCGCATCGTTAACCCCGTCGCCCGTCATGGCAACCACTTCGCCGTTGGCTTGCAGCGCTTCCACCAGGCGCAACTTGTGCTCGGGACTGGCTCTCGCAAACACGTCGACCGAGGGCACGACCTGGCGCAACCGGTCGTCATCCATGATCTCGATCTCCGCGCCGGTAAGCGCAGCCAGGTTTCGCCCGATGCCCATTTGCATGCCGATGGCCCGCGCGGTATCGACATGGTCTCCCGTGATCATCTTGACGCGGATGCCGGCGCTGGCGCATTCCGCTACGGCGGCGATCGCTTCTTCGCGCGGCGGGTCGATGATGCCGAACAAGGCCAGCATCCTGAAGTCGCCTTGTTCCACGTCGGAGAAGCACACATATTCTTGTTTTGCATCGACCTTCTTTACGGCCAGGGCAAGTACCCGCAAGCCGCGCGCCGCGCAATCGACAGCGCCGCGGCGCCAATAATCCGGTTCCAGGAGAATATCTCCGTCCTGGATGCGGCACATCTCCAGAATCCGTTCCGGCGCTCCCTTCACGTAAATAAAGGCGCCATCTTCATGGTTATGATGCAGACTTGCCATGAACCGATGTTCGGACTCGAAGGGAATGACATCGGCGCGCGGCCAGGCGGCATGTTCCGCAGCCGGATCGATGCCTGCCTTGATGGCAAAGGTCAGCAATGCGCCTTCCGTGGGGTCGCCGTGCAGATGCCAGGCGGTGGCGTGCCGGCGCAATTGCGCGTCGTTGCAAAGCACGGCGGCGCGGGCGATCTCGGCGAGCGCCGGATGCTCCTCGGGCGCCACGATGGCGCTCTCATATAGGAAAGAGCCCTCCGGCTCATACCCGACGCCGGAAACCTCGAACACACCAGCGCCGGTGACGAGCCGCTGCACCGTCATTTCATTCCGGGTCAGGGTGCCGGTCTTGTCCGAGCAGATCACCGTGACCGATCCAAGCGCCTCGACCGCCGGCAAATGCCGGATGATGGCATTGCGCGCAGCCATGCGCCGCACGCCGAGCGCCAGCGTAATAGTCATGATCGCCGGCAGCCCTTCGGGAATGGCGGAAGCCGCCAGGGCAACGACCATCATGAACATTTCGCTGGGAGGTTGGCCGCGCCACAGGATTCCGATGGCAAACGTGGCTGCCGACATCAGGACGATAGCCAATGCCAGCCAGCGGCTGAAATCGCCCATTTGACGCAATAACGGCGTCGTGACTTCCCGCACTTGCTCGAGCAGCGTGCCGATCCGGCCCAATTCCGTATGCGTTGCCGTCGCCACGACCACCCCGACCGCTTGCCCGGATGCGACCAATGTGCCGGAGTACAGCATGCAGGTACGGTCGCCCAAAGCGGCATGCGCGGCAACCGGCGCAACCGATTTTTCCACGACATTCGATTCGCCTGTCAACAGGGCTTCGTTGACGCGGGGATTCTTGCCCGCCACCATGCGCAGATCGGCCGGCACCTTGTCGCCCGAAGCCAGCACGACGATATCGCCGGGAACGAGATCTTCCGCCGGTAATTCGACGCGCACGCCGCCGCGGATTGCCGGCGTGCGCAGACTCAACATGCTGCGGATAGCGTCCAGCGCCTGTTCTGCCTTTCCCTCCTGCAGAAAGCCGATGACGGCATTGACTACCACTGCGGCGAGCAGCACTCCGGTATCGATCCAATGCCCCAGCATTGCGGTAATGGCCGCGGCGCCGAGCATGACGTATATCAGGACATTGTGGAACTGGAGCAGAAAGCGCCGCCACCATGCCCGTTTCTGCGGAGGCGGCAGCCGATTGGGGCCGGCCAGCGCCAGGCGGCGCTGTGCGTCGTCATTCTCAAGCCCGCGATGCAGATCGGTATCGAGATATTGGATAACCGCTTCGGCTTCCATGCTGTGGGAGACTTCGAGGGGGGATGCGAGCTGACGATCGTTCAACATGATTCGAAAGCGCCTATACCGAGCGTGAAGGTACGATCAGGATGTCGCATTTCGTCTGATCGATCGTGTCGCGGGTAACACTGCCGATAATCATTTCTTCGATGCGCGAACGTCCGTGTTTTCCCATGACGATCAAATCGGGCTGCATCTTTTCCGCGAAATCGCGCACGACAGGCCCGGGGATCCCGAAAACGAGGTGGCGCGCGAAGTGCCTTTGCGGGACCTTGAGGCCGGCAATAAAGCCGTTCAATGCCAGACGCGCACTTTCACGCGCTTCCATGCGGTAGTAGTCGATGGCTTCCTGGGCGACATTCGCATAGTGCATCTTTCCTTCGAACCAAACGTCATAGGCGTGGAGAAAGGTGATATTGGCTTGCGGCTCGATCTGAAGCGCCGTATTTGCCGCTTGCTTCGCGTCATCCGAGAAATCAACAGGGACCAGAATATTTCGATATTGCCGTACCGGTTCGTTTTTCACGATCAGCAACGGCCGCTTGCAGAGCCGAACCAGTTTATCCGCCGTATTGCCGAGAAAGAGATCGGTAAAGAAGTTGCCGCCGTGCGCGCCGACCACCATCAAGTCTGCGGAGATTTCCTCGCCTCTGATCGCAATTTCCATGGCAGGGCGGCCGAACCGAACGGTGCAAGTGAAATTGACGCCGTAGTTATCGGATAGCTCGTTTGCCCTTGCATGCAGTTCGCATAACGCGGCATCGGCAATCACGGCCTCGGCCGCCTCCGGGGTATCGTTCATGAGCCGTGCAAGCGTTTCGGGCTGCTCGGCCTCTTTTACCGTCAGGAGTTCCGCTGTCATGCATTTGAGCTGTGCGCACAGTATTGCAGCACGCCTTTCGGCCAGCGCGGATCGTTCCGAGAGGTCGGTGGCAGCGAGAAGGTTTTGAATGGCTGTCATGATGTTGGGGCGTGGTCCAGGATGGTCTTCCACACGCTGCCGCGGGCGCTTGTCAGGAACTATCACCACAATCGGGGAGATGAATCGGAAAATAAATGACCTAAGTCAAATTCGGCCGACTTGGCAATGTCGGAAGATCGAGCGCCTTGCCGGATGACGCATCATGTGCATCGCCACATACCGATGCCGGCACGACACGGTTTCGTCCGTCGCGCTTGGCACAGTACAAGGCAATGTCCGCATCCTTCAGCAGGGCATGCCAATCGGTATGGGTGCCGCTCAACACGGCAACGCCGATGCTGATCGTAAAGCCGAACTTTCCTTCCGGCGCGTTGACGACGAGCGCTTCGACACTGCGGCGCAGGCGTTCCGCGCAGGCCAGCGCATCGGCTTCATTCGTCTCGGGCATGATCCAGACGAATTCCTCGCCGCCTGTCCTGCCGAAATGATCGGTGGCGCGCAGGTTGTTATGGCAGGTATCGACCAGGATCTTGATGACCTTGTCGCCGATGTCGTGGCCATAAGTGTCGTTGACGCGCTTGAAATGATCGATGTCGATCATCGCGACAGCAAGCATTCGTTCATGGCGCCGTGCCAGGGCCATTTCCCGTTCCGCCAGTTCGGTCAGGTAGCGCAGGTTGAATGCGCCAGTCAAAGCATCGTGGCGGGAAATATGCAGCAATTCCCGTTCCGACAGAAAGGCGCGTTGCCGGAACAGCCGCATGACCAGCATGACGATGCACGCCAGGCCAACGGAAAACAAATAAAGCATCAAGCCGTTGACGAACACCAGGAACGGCGCGGCGACGGCGCTCAGCACGACGAATAGCAGCGAGGGAATGCTCAGGATCGCGAGCAGAGTCTTGAGCCGGAGCGTCGTGACCGAGGCCGCGAATACGCAGGCGGTCGTGCCGGCCAGGCCATATAGAAAGCCGTCCTGCAACAAGTACTCGGCGACGACGGCGGCACTGGCATGGGTGCAATAGATATAGCCGCAGCGCTGTGTTGCGGTCCACGGAAGCTTGGTAGAAAAATAAGCCGGCGCTCCAAGCAGAACCAACGCCGCGCGCGCAAGCAAGGCGGCCGGCGCATGCGCAGGATCGATCATGTAATCCCACACGCTGAACAGAACAACTGCCAGGCCGAACAGAGGGCCGAGCAACGGCAGCAAACGCTCGACATCGGCCTCGTGCTGGAGGATCAGTTCGCGCTCGGCCGGTTCCGGAAGAGCACGCCATTCATGGAAATCGAACTTCATGGCGCAGCGCTTGCCGCACGGCAGGCTCAGTGGGCGGTGTAACCGCCGTCGACAACCAGTTCCGCGCCGGTGACGAATTTGGCTTCGTCGGACGCCAGAAACACGGCGGCCCAGGCGACGTCGTCCGGTTCTCCGATGTGCCCCAATGGATGCATTGCGTCGGCTGCGGTTCTCGCAGCTTGCGGATCGCCCATCGCACCCAGATGTTTTTCCACCATCGGTGTCCAGATGAAGCCGGGATGGATGGAATTCACGCGAATCTTGTCGGCGGCATACAGCAATGCATCGGTCTTGGTCATCAAGCGGACGGCGCCCTTGGAAGCATGATAGGGCGGCACGTCGGGGCCGCCCACCAATCCATAGATGGACGATAGATTGATGATGCTGCCGCCTCCTGCACGACGGAGTGCGGCAATCGCATGCTTGGTGCAGAAGAAGACACCCTTGACGTTGATGCCTTGCACCCAATCCCATTCCGCTTCCGTGACTTCATGTGTCGGCTTGTTGATGCCGGCGACGCCGGCATTGTTGACGACGATATCGAGACGGCCGAAATACGCCGCCACTTCATGGATGGTCTTTTCGACTTCGGCTTCACGCGAGACGTCGCAATGCCAGTAGCGAACGTTCAACCCGCGTTCGTGCAGTTCTGTTGCCAGCGCCTGGCCTTGTTCGTCGAGCACATCGAGCGCGGCGACGGCGGCGCCTTCCTCCGCCATGCGGATCACGGCGGCACGGCCCAGGCCGAGCGCGGCGCCGGTCACGATGGCGATCTTGTCTTTCAAACGGTTCATTGCATTGCCTTTAACGGTTGATTGATAAACGTACTAACGAACGATCAGTACGGGCACGGTAGACATGGCCAGAACCTTGGTGGCGACCGAGCCGAGCACTACGCCCATCAAGGCGCTGTGACCGTGGGAGCCCATCACGATCAGGTCGATGCCATGCTTTGCCGCATATGCCTGGATTTTCGGAGCGACTTCACCCACCTTGTAATGCGATTCGAAAGGAATGCCTTGCTCGCGGAAGATCGTTTCGGCCGGCGCCAGGGCCGCCTTCGATTCGTCTCGGTAGTAATCGTCCACAGCGGGATCGCCGAGAATCTTGCGTGCCTGTTCGACTGCCAAGCCGGATGGAATCGGCAGCTTGACGTGCAACAGATGCAGTTCCGGTTTTTCCTGGAACCACTCCAGATGCGTGGAAAGAAAGGTCGCTGCCTTGCTGGTATAGGGTGAGCCGTCGGCGGCCAGGAGGATTTTCATGGTTGCTCCGTTGTGGAAGTCGGGTAAAGGCTGATCTGTCCATTCAATGTGACATCAGAATCGGAACCGTCATGGTCTCCAGGATCGTCCTGGTGGCGCCGCCGAGCAGCATTTCACGGAAGCGCGAATGGCCGTATCCACCCATGACGATCAGATCCGAGCCAAGATCGGCGGCTTCCGAAAGAATGGAGTTACCGATATCGATGTCGGTCTTCCTGTTAATAACATTGACCTCGAGGCCATGGCGCGCAAGAAAAAGGGCGATGTCGGCACCCGGCTGGTCACCATGCCTATCAATGCCGCTTGCAGCATTGAATAGTACGACCGCCACTTTCTTCGCGCGGCGCAACAGCGGAAGCGCATTGGTGACGGCCCGCGTGGCTTCCATGCCGCCATCCCACGCAACCATGGCCGTCATCGACTTGCCGCCGACGCCGTCGAAGTTGCCGGCGTGCGGCACGATCAGCACCGGTCGCCCGCAGTTCAGGACGACGTATTCAGGCAGATCCTTCAGCACATAGGAAAGCGTGTCGTCCACGTCGGTTTGCCCGAGCACAACCAAGTCGCAATAGCGGGCTTGCAGACACAATCCGTCGTGATGATCGTCATTGACCAGGCGTCTTTCGTAGGACTGCACGCCGGCTTGCTTGACGATGTCGTCGAATTGGCGGAGTCCTTCTTCGGCATATTGCCGCAGCTTCTCCACCTGATCGGACAGCAGCGTTCCGTTCATGCCGATGCCGCCGCCTTCATACAGAAAGCGCGAAATCCCCGTCATTGCCGCACCGATGAGATGCGCGTTTTCCATGATGGCAATCGCCGCCGCGAGCCGGATGCGGGCGGCCGCATGTTTGGATTGGTCTACGTGAACCAGGATCGTCTTGTAGGTCATGTCGAACTCCTAATCAATAAGGCTTTGCGCCACGACGCTGAAGCCTTTATGCACGATTGGTTTGATTCAGCGTAAGACACCATCCTCCCAGTGGTCTAGCAATATTCGAGT
>Ga0196972_1000340_pt1 | contig 27668 bp, 23 predicted proteins | sample S1v_2013CmetaG_FD_148618 | JGI IMG/M metagenome (GOLD analysis project Ga0196972, IMG submission 148618) | Soil microbial communities from Anza Borrego desert, Southern California, United States - S1+v_20-13C | ecosystem: Environmental > Terrestrial > Soil > Desert | place: USA: California...
CCGGCTGGTGGATCCGGCCGGCAGCCGGGCGTTCGCGGCCGCAGCCCCCTCGCAACTGGTCACCAGCCACTGCTTCCAGGATCTCTACCACGAGATCTTCAACGAGGCCGACGCGCAGCCGGTGTTCGATTGCCTGCGCCGCTGGCTGGACGAGCGCGCGCCGGCTGGCGCCGCGCAACTGGCCCGGGCCGCTTAGGCTGCCCCGCCCACGGGGGCGCGGCGCTCGCGCAGCGCCAGCCAGGCCAGCGCCGCGGCGGTCACCGCCACCGGCAGCAGCGAGCCCCAGTTCAGCAGCGACCAGCCGGAGGTGGTGACCAGCACCCCGGACGCCAGCGAGCTCAGCGCCAGCGTCGCCATGACGAAGAAGTTGAGCGCGCCCTGCGCCTTGTCCCGCTCTTCGGGGCGGTACGTCGACAGCGACAGCGTGGTGCTGCCGGTGAACAGGAAATTCCACCCCATGCCGAGCAGGAACAGCGCCACCAGGAACTGCTGCAGTTCCACTCCGGAGAGCGCCACCGCGATGCACACCAGGTTCAGCACCACACCGGCGCCCATCACCGCCAGCGCCCCGAAGCGCTTGATCAGGCTACCGGTGAAGAAGCCGGGCGCGAACATGCCGATCACGTGCCACTCCAGCACCAGCGCCGCGTCGCCGAACGGCAGGCCGCACTGCTGCATGGCGATTGGCGTGGCCGCCATCAGCAGGTTCATCACCCCATAGCTCAGGGCACCGGCCGCCGCGGCGACGATGAAGGCCGGCTGGCGCATCAGCTCGCCCAGCGGCCGCCCGGCTGACAGGCTGGCGCGCGGCGGTGCCGGCGGGAAGCGCAGCAAGGCCATCAGGGCCATCGACAGCAGCGCCACCGCGGCGAGTGCGAGGTAGGCGCCGGCGAAGGGCACGGCGAACAGGTCCCGCGTGCGCGCCGCCAGGTTGGGTCCGGCGACGGCGCCGAGCAGCCCGCCTGCCATCACCAACGACACCGCCTTCTCGCGCGCCGGCACGTCCACCAGCTCCGCCGCGGCGAAGCGGTACAGGCCGGCATTGGCGTTGTAGTAGCCGGCCACCACGGTGGCGGTGCACAGCAGCCAGAAGTTGCGGGTGACGGCGGCATACGCACACAGCAGCGCCGCCAGCAGCGCCACCAGCAGCCCGGCCTGGAACGAGCGCTGGCGCCCCCATTGCTGCTGCGTGCGCGCGACCAGCCCGGTGGACAGCGCGCCGCCGACCACGTAGCCCATCACCGGCAGCGTCGCCAGCCAGCCGACGGGCGCCAGGGCCAGTCCCACCAGGCCGTTGATGGCGATGAAGGTGACGTTGTTGGTCAGGTACAGGCCCTGGCAGGCGGCCAGCAACCACAGCGAGCGATTCATCGGAGGGCTCCGGGTTCGTGTGCCAGGGTCAGCACGGAGAGTGCCGCGAGCGGCGCGGTTTCGGCGCGCAGCACGCGCGGGCCCAGCGTCACCGGCTCGAAGCCCGCGGCTAGGGCGGCGGCTTCCTCGCGCGGCGACAGGCCGCCTTCGGGCCCCGACAGCAGCAGCACGGGCGAGGCATGCGGCAGGGCGGCCAGCGGGCGCGCGCCGGATGACAGCGAGAGCACCCTCAAGGCCATGCCGGTCGGCGGCTGCCAGCGGCCCAGCTCGGCCAGCGGATGGATGCGGGGCACGCGATTGCCGCCGCACTGCTCGCAGGCAGCGGCTGCGATCGCCTGCCAGTGCGCCTGCTTGCGGCCGGCGCGCTCGCCGGCCAGCCGCAGCACGCTGCGTTCGGTCACCAGCGGCTGCAGGCTGGCGGCTCCCAGCTCCGCCGCTTTTTCCACCAGCCAGTCCATGCGCTCGTTGGCCGGCACGCCGACCGCGAGGTGGACGGCCACGGCCGGCTCGCGCTCGATGGCCTGGTGCTCGCCGACGCGCACCTGGACATCGCTGCGGCCCATGCGCTCGATGCGGGCCTTCCATTCGCCGCCCTCGCCGTCGAACAGGGTGAGCGCGTCGCCGGGCTGCAGCCGCAGCACCTGCACGTGCCGCGCAGCCGCCGGCGGCAACGCCAGCGACTCGCCCGCACGCAGGGGCCTGGGGCAGTGCAGGCGCGGCATCGGGCGGTGCCGGTCAGATCCGGCCGAACGCGTAGCCGGTGGCCGTCTCGGTGCCCTCGACCTCGTCGACCAGCCGCAGCAGCGGCGCCAGCTCGCGGTAGCGACCGGCGGTAGCGCGGATATAGCCGATGAAGCGCGGCGTGTCGGCCAGGTACTTCGGCTTGCCGTCGCGCAGGGTGAGGCGGGCGAAGATGCCGGCCACCTTGAGGTGCCTCTGCAGCCCCATCCACTCGACCGCCCGATAGAACTCGCCGAAGTCGCTGCCCACCGGAAGGCCGGCCTTGAGCGCCTTCTCCCAGTAGCGCACGGTGATGTCGAGCACGAACTCCTCGTCCCAGCTCAGGAACGCATCGCGCATCAGGCTGGCGATGTCGTAGGTGATCGGGCCGTGCACCGCATCCTGGAAGTCGAGCACGCCGAGCCGCGGCTCGCTGCCGCTGGACGGGAGCATCAGGTTGCGCGGCATGAAGTCGCGGTGCACATAGACCGCTGCCGACGACAGGTTCTGGCGAACGATCAGCCCGAAGGCCTGGTCCAGCGTCTCCCGCAGCGAGCCTTCCACACGGATGCCGCGGTGGCGGGCGAGGTACCAGTCGGGGAACAGCGCCAGCTCGCGCGCCAGCAGCGCCTCGTCGTAGGACGGCAGCACCCCGGGCCGCGAAGCGAGCTGCCACGCCAGCAGGGCTTCGATGGCCTGCTGGAACCAGGGCCGGGCGGCATCGGGTTGCTGCGGGTCGAGCACCTCGATCAGGGTGCGCCGGCCCAGGTCGTCCAGCAGCATGAAGCCCTGCGGCTCGTCCCAGGCGAGCACGCGCGGCACATGCAGGCCGGCCTCGGCCATCAGCTGCGCCACGCGCACGAAGGGGCGGCAATCCTCCTTGTCGGGCGGCGCATCCATCACGATGCGGCTGCCGCCGGCACCGTCGAGGCGCAGGTAACGGCGGAAGCTGGCATCGGCCGAGGCCGGGCGCAGTGTCGAAGGATCGAGTCCGTGCGCCGGCGCGACCCCTTCGAGCCATGCACGGAAAGCCTGCTCGCGGCGGGGATCGGCCCAGTGCACGGCAGTGGCCGCGCCGGCGTCCGGCGCCGGGGTGGAATGGGGATCGCTCATGGATAATCCATTCTACAAACGCCCCCTGCGCCCGGCCCTGTGCTTGCTGCGCGGTTTTCGATCGACAGCCGACACGCCTTGAACCCCCGGAACCCGCGCACGAACTTCAGGCTCGCACCCCTTGCGTTGGCCGCTTTCGGGCTCCTGCACGGCGGGCAGGCGGTGGCGCAGCTATCGGCGCCGCTGGAGCTGGCGCCTTCGCCCATGCTGCGCGAGGACATCCCGCCGGAAGTGCGCGGGAAGCTGCCCACCTTCGTGTTCGGCGACCACATCACCGGCCGTCCCGACCTGGATACCACCGTCGAGGGCCGTGCCGAGCTGCGTCGCGGCGACACGGTGATCAAGGCCGACCGCATGGAGTACTGGCAGCCGGACGACCTGGCCAAGGCGCGCGGCAACGTGCGCATCAACCGGGCCGGCAACGTTTTCGAGGGGCCCTACCTCGAGCTGAAGGTGGATGCCTTCGAGGGCTTCTTCACCCAGCCCGACTACCGGCTGCTGCGCAACGATGCCTACGGCGAGGCCTCGCGGGTGGACTTCCTGGACGAGAAGCGCTCGGTCATCCGCGACGCCACCTACACCACCTGCCAGCGCGAGGACTACCCGGGCTGGATGCCGCCCTGGCTGCTGAAGGCGGCCAACATCCGCATCGACCAGGAGGAAGAGGTCGGCATGGCGACCGACGCCCTCCTGAGCTTCTACGACGTCCCCATCCTGCCGATCCCGCGCCTGAGTTTCCCGCTGACGGACAAGCGCAAGTCGGGCCTGCTGCCGCCGGTGTTCGGCGTCGACAGCATCAATGGCATCGAGTACACGCAGCCGTACTACTGGAACATCGCGCCCAACCGCGACGCGACGTTCTACCCGTCGCTGATGAGCAAGCGGGGCATCGACCTGGGCGCCGAGTTCCGCTACCTCGAGTCGGACTACACCGGCGAGATCCAGGCCAACCTGATGCCCACCGACCGCCTGCGCGACCGCAGTCGCTGGGGCTACAACTGGCGGCACAGTGGCGGGCTGACGGTGCCGGTGATCGGCCGGGCCGCGGTCGCCCTGAACCTGAACCGGGTCAGCGACGACGACTACTGGCGCGATTTCTCCCGCGCCACCTCCTCGCTCACCCAGCGCCTGCTGGCCAACGATGCCGTGCTGCAGTGGAGCCGCGGCTACTGGGTCTACACCGCCCGGGCGCTCAAGTGGCAGACGCTGCAGGACGTCACGTCGCCCATCACGCCGCCGTACGACCAGGCACCGCAACTGGTCGCGACCTACCTGCGGCAGGACCTGCCCTTGGGGCTGGAAGGCCGGTTCGACGTGGACACGACCCGGTTCGAGTCGGTGCCGGGGCTGACGGGGCAGCCCAACGCCCAGCGCACCTTCATGCTCGGTCGCATCGAGCGGCCCTGGCAGGCGCCAGGGTGGTTCGTGACGCCGCGCGTGCAGTTCCATGCCACCCAGTACGGCTTCGACTCGCCGTTGGCCAACGGCCGCCGCAGCGCCAGCCGCACCCTGCCGATCTTCAGCCTGGACAGCGGGCTGGTGTTCGAGCGCGAGGCCAGTTTCTTCGGGCGCAGCTTCCTGCAGACCCTTGAGCCGCGCGCCTTCTACGTCTACACGCCGTTCCGCGACCAGTCGCTGCTGCCCCTCTACGACACCGGCGCCACCGACTTCAACTTCGCGACGATCTATACCGAGAACGCGTTCAGCGGCCACGACCGGATCGCCGACAACAACCTGCTGACGCTGGGCGCCACGACACGCCTGATCGACCCCGACACCGGCGCCGAGGCCGCCAAGTTCGGCGTCGCGCAGCGCCTGCGCTTCAAGGACCAGCGGGTCACCCTGCCCGGCGGCTCGCCGGTCAGCGAGCGCCTGTCCGACATCATGTTCGGGGCCACCCTGAACTGGAACCCGACGTGGTCGCTGGACTCCACCGTCCAGTACAACCCCAAGACCCGGCGCTCCGAACGCGTGACCGTCGGCGGCCGCTACAACCCCGGCAACTACCGCGTGGTGAGCGCCGCCTACCGCCTGCAGCGTGGCCAGTCCGAGCAGATCGACATCGGCTGGCAATGGCCGCTGAACGACCTCTGGGGTGATCGCGGACTGGATCTCGGGCCGGGCCGCGGCCAGGGCGGCGGCCGCTGGTATTCGGTGGGCCGACTGAACTTCAGCCTGCGGGACCGGCGCATCGTCGATACCGTGATCGGCCTGGAGTACGACGCCTGCTGCTGGATCGGCCGCGTGGTGCTGGAGCGGCTGCAAAGCAGCCTGAACAGCTCCAGCAAGCGCATCATGTTCCAGCTCGAATTCGTCGGCTTCAGCCGGCTCGGCACCAACCCGATCAGCTCGCTGCGCCAGAATATCCCGCGCTACCAGCTGCTGCGCGACCGCAACCTCGTGGTCCCGCCGAGCCGCTTCACCAATTACGAGTGAGACCCTTGTCGTCATGAACCCCCGTGCCCTCGCCCTCGTGCTGGCCGGCGCCGCCGCGCTGTCCATGCCCGCCGTCGCGCAGTTGCGCGTCTCGCCGCAGATCGGCAGCGCGCCCGTCACGCGGGCGCCCGGTCCGCGGCCGGCCGACCACATCGTGGCGGTCGTCAATTCCGAGCCGATCACCAACAACGAGGTGCGGACCCGCCTGCTGCGTTTCGAGCAGCAGCTCGCCCAGCAGGGCGCTGCGTTGCCGCCCCGAGCGGAACTCGCCCAGCTGGTGCTCGAGCGCCTAATCAGCGAGAAGGCGCAGCTGCAGCATGCCCGCGAGAGCGGCATCCGCATCAGCGACGTGATGGTGGACCAGGCCGAGCAGAACTTCGCCCGCCAGAACGGCATGGACGTGGCCCAGCTGCATCGCCGGCTGGCCGCCGAAGGCATGGACGCCGCCAGCTTCCGCGAGGACCTGCGCAACCAGCTGCTGCTCACGCGCCTGCGCGAGCGCGAGGTGGACCAGCGCGTCAAGGTCAGCGAGCAGGAGGTGGACCAGTACCTGCGCGAGCAGGCCACCAACCCCGGCGCCGAGGTCGAGCTGAACCTGGGCCACATCCTGGTGGCGGTGCCGGAGAACGCCAGCGAGGAGCAGGTGCGCGCCGCCCAGGCCAAGGCCCGGCAGGTGCAGGAGCGCGCCCGGGCCGGCGAGGAATTCGGCAAGCTGGCACGCGAGTTCTCGGATGCGCCGGGCGCCGCCCAGAGCGGCGGCCAGATGGGGCTGCGCAGTGCCGATCGCTACCCGCCGCTGTTCGTCCAGGCCGTGCAGTCGCTGCCGCCGGGCGGCATCAGCGAGGTGCTGCGATCGGGGGCGGGCTTCCACGTGCTCAAGCTGCTGGATCGACGCAAGGAGGGGATGCCGGGGGCGACCGTCACCCAGAGCCACGTGCGGCACATCCTGCTGCGCCCTGGGCCGCAGTTGAGCGAAAGCCGGGCGGCCGAACGGCTGGCCGAATTCAAGCGTCGCATCCAGGCCGGGCAGGCCGATTTCGCCCAGCTGGCGCGCGAGCACTCGCAGGATGGCAGCGCCCAGAACGGCGGCGACCTCGGGTGGACCAACCCCGGCATGTTCGTGCCGGAGTTCGAGGAAGTGGTCGATGCGCTGGCCCCCGGGCAGATCGCCGATCCGCTGGTGTCGCGTTTCGGCGTCCACCTGGTGCAGCTGCTCGAGCGGCGCGTGGCCAAGCTGACCGAGCGCGAGCAGCGCGAGATCGCCCGCAACACCGTGCGCGAGAAGAAGCTGGACGAGGCCTACGCGCAGTGGGCCCAGGAGGTGCGCGGGCGCGCCTGGGTCGAGATGCGCGAGCCGCCGACCTGACCTTGGACCGCGCCCACCACCGGCCCCGCAAGCGCTTCGGCCAGCACTTCCTGGCCGACCTGGCCGTGATCGACGCCATCGTGCGGGCGATCGCGCCGCGGCCGGGGCAGGCGATGGTGGAGATCGGGCCCGGCCTCGCCGCGCTGACCCAGCCTTTGGTCGAGCGGACCGGCCGGCTGACCGTGATCGAGCTCGACCGCGACCTGGCCGCCCGCCTGCGGCAGCATCCGCTATTGGACGTGGTGGAGAGCGACGTGCTGAAGGTCGACTTCACCGCGCTGGCGGCCCGGCTCGGCAACCCTCGGCTGCGGATCGTGGGCAACCTGCCCTACAACATCTCGACACCCATCCTGTTCCACCTGCTGGCGCACGTGGATTCCGTCGAGGACCAGCACTTCATGCTGCAGAAGGAAGTGGTCGACCGCATGGTGGCCGAGCCCTGCACCGCCGATTACGGGCGGTTGTCGGTGATGCTGCAGTGGCGCTATGAGATGGAGGATGTGCTGCCCGTGCCGCCCACCGCCTTCGATCCGCCGCCCAAGGTGGACAGTGCGGTGGTCCGGATGGTCCCGCGGCCTTCGCCCGCGCCGGTCGACGCCGCCGGCCTGTCGGAGCTGGTCCAGGTCGCCTTCAGCCAGCGCCGCAAGCTGCTGCGGCACACGCTGGGCAAATGGCTGGAACGGAAGGCGTTCGGCGGGACCTTCGACCTGCAGCGCCGGGCCGAGGAGGTGCCGGTGGCCGAATACCTGGCCTTGGCCGGGAGCGTGGCTTCCGGTGTTCCGGCGGACGGTGCAGCCTAGCCGGCCGCGACCGTCCAGGCGAAAAAAAGCCGGGTGCCCATGCACCCGGCTTTTCGTTCCGATCACGGTTGCTTGCGCCGTCTCACGCCGCCGCGAGCCAGTACCCCGCATTGAACGGGCTGCTCATGCGCAGCGCCAAGGGGGACACGTCCACCAGCTTGTCGGTGGGCATCTTCTCGCCGTTGTCGGTGACGGGCGCCGCAACTTCGGTGCCCTGGGCCTCGTTCGCCCGTTCTGCTTGGCCAGCTTGTGCAGAACGGGCTACAGAAAAGAATAGAAGCACCGGAACGGTATCTTCCGGTCCCCCCAGTAGTCGGCCGTGTCGCGGAAGATGTCGAGCAACTGCTCGCGCGCTTCCTTGTCGAACTTGGCCGTAGCGGGGATCTGCTCCAGCACCACCACGAAGCCGGGCTGCGGACCGGACTTGTGGACGGGGTCCGTCATGCAGTCGTACAGCGCATCGAAATTCTTGCCGAAGTGGGCGGGCAGGATGAATTGCTGGGCGATCAGGTCCAGCACGTCCTGCTTGCTCTGTGCCGCGGCCAGGTTGGCATACAGGAAGTGGTGGCCGAGCGCGCGGGCCGTGTCCTGCAGGTCCTGCACCCGGAAGGCCCGGATGGACTGCACGATGTTGCTGCGCACGCCCTTCAGGGGCGTGTCGCTGATGTCGGGGCGAAGGGGTTTATCCATCTCCGCGTCTCTTTCCATGGCTGTCAAAAACAGATCCCGCTTCATCTCAGGGCTCCACGATCTTGCGAAAACTGGCGTAGTGGTCGGCGGTGTAGTAACAAGCGTCCGGCAGCCGAGGCTTTCCACCGCACACGATGCGCCGGGCCCCCCGGTCGCGCGATCCCGGCGTCTCCACGGTGTACTCGCGCCAATAGCCGCGCTTGTTGGACGGCAGCAAGCGCTCGCGGTTGAAGAACACCGAGCCGTCCTTCTGGTAGGGGAACGGTCCACCCTGGCGGATCAGCTCGAAGGTCTTCCGGCCCTGCAACGGCAGTTCAGACAGCGATACGGTGGCTTCCACCGCATCGGCCGGACCCCCCGAGGGGCCCTTGGCGGCCACCGGCTCGACACCGGTGAACAGGGCTGCGAACAAGAAGCTTGTGAGCGCTAACTTGAAAGCAGCGACACGCGCCATGAACAACTTCGGACCTTCTGGGTGACCTTCGAACGCCAACCGGATGGCACCTCCGGGCCCTTCAGGCCCTCGGGGTTAACCCGGAAAATCAAGGGCGCTAGTGTGAACGAAGCAGTCACAAAAGGCAAGCGCGTGCCTAATTTTTGGGCAGCCGGAAAGGCCTTTCACGGCCTGCCGGGCTAGCTGCTAAGTTTGCGCCCGCTGTCGCGGCAGGCCTTAGCGGGTCGCGTTTGCGTCCGCTACCGTCAAGGCCGTCATGTTGACGATGCGGCGCACCGTCGTGCTGGCGGTCAGGACATGGACGGGCTTGGCGGCGCCCAGCAGCACCGGACCGATCGCGATGTTGCCGCCGGCCGCCGTCTTGAGCAGGTTGTAGGCGATGTTGGCCGCGTCGATGTTGGGGCAGACCAGCAGGTTGGCGTCGCCGGCCAGGGTGCTGCGCGGCATCAGGCGGGCGCGGGCGGCGCCGTCCAGCGCCACGTCCCCGTGCATCTCGCCGTCCAGTTCGAGCCAGGGAGCCCGGTCGCGCAGCAGCTCGAGCGTTTCCCTCATCTTCAGCGCGCTGGGCTGGTTGCTGGAGCCGAAGTTGGAATGGGACAGCAGCGCGGCCTTGGGCTTGATCCCGAAGCGCATCATTTCCTCGGCCGCCATCACCGTGATCTCGGCCAGCTGGTCGGCCGTGGGGTCGTAGTTCACGTGGGTGTCGACCAGGAACACCTGCCGGCCCGGCAGCATCAGCCCGTTCATGCAGGCGTAGGTGCCGGCGCCCTCGCGGCGGCCGATGACCTGGTCGATGTACCGCAGGTGGATGTCGGTGGTGCCCCAGGTGCCGCAGATCAGCCCGTCCACCTGGTCCTTGTGCAGCAGCATCGAGCCGATCAGCGTCAGGCGCCGCCGCATCTCGATCTTGGCCATCTGCTGGGTGACGCCCTTGCGGTCGGTCATGCGGTGGTAGGTCTGCCAGAAGTCGCGGTAGCGCTCGTCCTGCTCGACGTTGACCACGTCGTAGTCCTGGCCCTGCTGCAGCCGCAGCCCGAACTTCTGGATGCGCTGGGCGATGATGGCCGGCCGGCCGATCAGGGTCGGCCGGGCGATGGCCTCGTCGGTCACGATCTGCGCCGCCCGCAGCACCCGCTCCTCCTCGCCCTCGCAGAAGGCCACCCGCTTGCGCACGGCCGCCTTGGCGGTGGCGAAGATGGGCTTCATGGTGGTACCGGAGGCATAGACGAAGCTCTGCAGCTTCTCGCGGTAGGCATCCATGTCCCGGATCGGGCGCAAGGCCACGCCGCTGTCGGCCGCGGCCTGGGCGACCGCCGGCGCGATCTTCATCATCAGCCGGGGGTCGAAGGGCTTGGGGATCAGGTACTCGGGGCCGAACGCGAGCTTCTGCCCGGCATAGGCCGCGGCCACCACCTCGCTCTGCTCGGCCTGCGCCAGCTCGGCGATCGCATGCACCGCGGCGATCTCCATCGCGTCGGTGATGGTGGTGGCGCCGCAGTCCAGTGCGCCCCGGAAGATGTAGGGGAAGCACAGGACGTTGTTGACCTGGTTCGGGTAGTCGGTGCGGCCGGTGGCCAGGATGGCGTCGGGCCGCGCCGCCTTGGCTTCGTCGGGCAGGATCTCGGGGTTGGGATTGGCCAGCGCCAGGATCAGCGGGTCGCGCGCCATGGTGCGCACCATCTCCGGCTTGAGCACGTTGCCGGCCGACAGGCCCAGGAAGATGTCGGCGCCCGCTATCACTTCCGCCAGGGTCCGTGCCGAGGTCCGCTGCGCGAACTGGGCCTTGTCTTCGTCCATCAGCTCGGTGCGGCCTTCGTAGACGACGCCGGCCAGGTCGGTGGCGAAGATGTTCTGGCGCGGCAGACCCAGCTTGAGCAGCAGGTTCATGCAGGCCAGCGCCGCGGCGCCGGCTCCCGAGGTCACCAGCTTGACCTCCGACAGCTCCTTGCCGACCACCCGCAGGCCGTTGAGGATGGCCGCGCCGACCACGATGGCGGTGCCGTGCTGGTCGTCGTGGAACACCGGGATGCGCAGCCGCTCGCGCAGCTTGCGTTCCACGTAGAAGCAGTCCGGCGCCTTGATGTCCTCCAGGTTGATGCCGCCGAAGGTGGGCTCCAGGGCGGCGATCACCTCCACCAGCCGGTCCGGGTCCTTTTCGTTCAACTCGATGTCGAACACGTCGATGCCGGCGAACTTCTTGAACAGCACCCCCTTGCCTTCCATCACCGGCTTGGACGCCAGCGGGCCGATGTCGCCCAGCCCCAGCACCGCGGTGCCGTTGGTGACCACGCCCACCAGATTGCCGCGGGCGGTGTAGCGGAAGGCCTCCGCCGGATCGCGCACGATCTCCTCGCACGGTGCGGCGACGCCGGGCGAATAGGCCAGCGCCAGGTCATGCTGGTTCAGGAGCTGCTTGGTCGCGTGCAGGGCGATCTTGCCGGGCGCAGGGTGCTCGTGGTACTCGAGGGCGGCCCGGCGCAATTCGGCGTGGGTGTCGGCCGAGTACTGCGATTCGGTGGGGGGCATGCGTCGTTCTCCTCTTGCGCGGGCGCTGCCCGCGGGCCCGCAGGGGGGCACAGGGGCGCGATTGTAGGCGCGCGCTACGTGGAAACCCCAGTCAGGGATGCTGCGTAGGCGCGGTCAGGTGCGCATCAAGGCCTCGATGTCGTCCGGCTTCACCGGCACCCCGCGGGTGATCAGCTCGCAGCCGTCTTCGGTGACGATGGCGTCGTCCTCGATGCGGATGCCCAGGTTGTGGAAGCGCTCGGGGACGCCTTCCGCCGGCCGCACGTACAGGCCCGGCTCGATGGTCAGCACCATGCCCGGTCGCAGGATGCGGCTGGGGCGGTTCTTGATCACCTCGCCGGACAGCGGGTCCTTGCGCTCGCTCACCTCGCCCACTTCGGACGGCTCCACGTAGCTGCCGCAATCGTGCACGTCCATGCCCAGCCAGTGGCCGGTGCGGTGCATGTAGAAGGCGAAATAGGCGCGCTGCTCGATCACGTCGTCGACGCCGCCCACCTTGTCGCGATCGAGGAGGCCCAGGTCCAGCAGGCCCTGCGACAGCACCTTGACGGTGGCTTCGTGCGGATCGTTGAAGCGCGCGCCGGCACGGGTGGCGGCAACCGCCGCCTCCTGCGAGGCCAGCACCAGTTCGTACAGCTCGCGCTGCGGGCCGCCGAAGCGGCCGTCGGCCGGGAAGGTGCGGGTGATGTCGCTGGCGTAGCCATCGAGCTCGCAGCCGGCGTCGATCAGCACCAGCTCGCCGGCGCGCACCGGCGTGTCGGCCGCGCGGTAGTGCAGCACGCAGGCGTTGGCGCCGGCGGCGACGATGGAGCTGTAGGCCGGGAACTGCGAGCCGCCCATGCGGAACTCGTGCAGCAGCTCGGCGTCGAGGTGGTACTCGCGCACGTCGCGGCCTTCGCGCAGCAGGCGGGCCGACAGCTGCATGGCGCGCACGTGGCCGCGGGCGCTGATCTGCGCGGCGCGGCGCATCGTGTCCTGCTCGTAGGCATCCTTGACCAGCCGCATCTCGTCCAGCACCGCGCACAGGTCTTCCTGGCGTTCCGGGCACAGGGCGCCGAAGCGCACCCGCGCCCGCACCCGGTTCAGCCAGCCGGCGACGCGCGCCTCCAGCCCGGCGTGGATCGCAAAGGGATACCAGACCGTCTCGCGGTTCTCCAGCAGCGCCGGCAGCATCGCTTCGAGTTCATCGATCGAATGCGCAGCCTGCACGCCCAGCGCACCGGGAGCGGCCGCAGGCCCGAGCCGATAGCCGTCCCAGATCTCGCGCTCCAGGTCCTTGGGCGAGCAGAACAGCGTGCTGGCACCGTCGCCGGTGATCACCAGGAAGGCGTTCGGCTCGCCGAATCCGGTGAGGTAGTGGAAGTAGCTGTCGTGCCGGTAGGGGAAGTCGCTGTCGCGGTTGCGCGGGCGCTCGGGCGCGGTCGGCACCAGCGCGATGCCGCCGGCTCCGATCGCCTCGGCGACGCGGGCGCGGCGTTCGGCATACAAGGTGTGGTTCATGCTGAGTTCAGTTGCGCCAGCCGCTGGGGCGTGCCGACGTCGGTCCAGTCGCCGGTGTACAGCTCCGCGCTGACCTGTCCATTGTCCGCCGCATGCCGCAGCATCGGGGCCAGCGGGACTTTCAGGCCTTCGGGGTTGCCGGCGGGCAGGCCGGCGAAGAAGGCCTTGCGGTACAGGCCGATGGTCGAGTAGGTGTAGCGCTGCTCGCCGTCGTTGGCGAGCAAGCTGTCCGGCTGCAGGGCGAAATCGCCGCGGGGGTTGTGCGCCGGGTTGCGCACTAGGTACAGGTGGGCCAGCCGCGGGCCCTCGGCGAACCGGCGCAGGGCCTCGGGCGGAAAGGTGAAGCCGGGTACGTACACGTCGCCGGCCACCACCCAGAACACCTCGTCGAGTGCCGGCAGGGCCCGGGCGATGCCGCCGGCCGTTTCCAGTGCCTCGCCGAAATCCAGCCCTTCGCGCGACCAGTCGATCTGCAGCGCGCCGTGGCCGGCCGCGAAGCGGCGCTCCAGTTGCTCGCCCAGCCAGGCGGTGTTCACCACCGCGCGCCGGTAGCCGGCATCGGCCAGCGCCTGCAGGTGCCAGCCGATCAGCGGGGTGCCGCGCACCAGCAGCAGGGGCTTGGGACACAGGTCGGTCAGCGGCCGCATGCGCTCGCCGCGACCGGCCGCGAGCACCATCGCCTGGGCGCTCACTCGCCGTCCCCGCGGTCCAGCGAGCGCTGCTCGGTCCATTCCGGCTGCAGGCGCTGCACCATCGCGTCCATCAGCCCGTGCGCCCTGGCCGCGAGCTCGTCATGCGCATCGGACAGGCAGACGTCGACCATCGCCGCGCGCTCCTGCGGCCAGGTGTGCAGCAGCACGTGCGAGCCCGGCAGCAGCAGCGTGGTGGTGGCGCCGCCGGTTGCGCAGGCGTACGACAGCTCGCGCTCCACCGCCAGGCCGACCGCCTCCGCCGCCTGACGCGACCACTGCCCGAGCCGCTGCGCGTCGGTCAGCCAGCTCGCCTCGCAACGGCATCGATAGAGATCGGCAGTCAGGTGCAGGCCCCGCATGGCTGCGACTGTAGACGAAGGCGTGGAATCACCCGTCCCCAGCCACGACCCTGGACCTCAACCGCTAAAATTGCGGGTTTCCCCTAGCCGCGCCCCCATGTCCCTCCACTCTGCTGTTTCCGCCCCGGTCGAAGTCACCCCCGGGGCGAAGCTGGACGCCGTCCAGATGGCCAACGCGATCCGGGTCCTGTCCATGGATGCGGTGCAGCAGGCGAACTCGGGCCACCCTGGCGCCCCGATGGGCATGGCCGACATCGCGGTCGCGCTGTGGGACCGGCACCTGCGGCACAACCCGGCCGATCCGCACTGGCCCGACCGCGACCGCTTCGTGCTGTCCAACGGCCACGGCTCCATGCTGATCTATTCGCTGCTGCACCTGACCGGCTACGAGCTGCCGCTGCAGGAGCTGAAGAACTTCCGCCAGCTGCACAGCAAGACCGCGGGGCACCCGGAAACGGGCGTCACGCCGGGCGTGGAGACGACAACCGGGCCGCTCGGCCAGGGCCTGACCAACGCCGTGGGCATGGCGCTGGCCGAGAAGCTGCTCGCGGCCGAGTTCAACCGCGGCGGCCACGTCATCGTCGACCACTTCACCCACGTGTTCCTGGGCGACGGCTGCCTGATGGAGGGCATCAGCCACGAAGCTTGCGCGCTGGCCGGCGCCTGGAAGCTGAACAAGCTGGTGGCGGTCTATGACGACAACGGCATTTCCATCGACGGCCAGGTCACGCCCTGGTTCATCGACGACACCCCGGCGCGCTTCCGCGCCTACGGCTGGTACGTGGTCGGCCCGATCGACGGCCATGACGTCGATGCGGTGGATCGCGCCATCGCCGACGCCCGCCAGGGCGTGGGCGGCAGCGCCGAGCGGCCGACGCTGATCGTGGCCCGCACCCAGATCGGCAAGGGCAGCCCGAACCGGGTCAACACGGCCAAGGCGCACGGCGAGGCGCTGGGGCTGGAGGAAGTCAAGCTCACCCGCGAGGCGCTGGGCTGGCCGCACGACCCGTTCGTGGTGCCGCAGCCGGTCTACGACGCCTGGGACGCCAAGGCCGGGGGCGCCAAGGCGCAGGCCGAGTGGGAAGCCCGCTTTGCCGCGTACAAGGCCGCGTATCCCGAGGCCGCCGCCGAATTCCTGCGCCGCATGAAGGGCGAGCTGCCGCGCAACTTCGCGCAGGTGGCGGTGGACACCGCCGTGGCCGCGCACGCCAAGGCCGAGACCGTGGCGTCCCGCAAGGCCTCGCAGCTGGTGCTGGAGGCGTTCACCGCCGCCCTGCCCGAGCTGCTGGGCGGCAGCGCCGACCTGACCGGCTCCAACCTGACCAACACCAGGAGCACGCCGCCGCTGCGCTTCGATGCGGCCGGCGACGTGCGGCGCGACGAGCAGGGCCGCATCGGCCGCCACATCAACTACGGCGTGCGCGAGTTCGGCATGGCGGCCATCATGAACGGCGTCGCGCTGCACGGCGGCTACATCCCCTACGGCGGCACCTTCCTGACCTTCAGCGACTACAGCCGCAACGCGATCCGCATGGCGGCGCTGATGAAGCAGCGCGTGGTGCACGTGTTCACGCACGATTCCATCGGCCTGGGCGAGGACGGGCCGACCCACCAGTCGGTCGAGCACGCGGCCAGCCTGCGCCTGATCCCCAACCTGGACGTCTGGCGTCCCTGCGACACCGCCGAGACCGCCGTCGCCTGGGCCGTCGCACTGCAGAACATGAACCGGCCAACGGCCCTGCTGCTGTCGCGCCAGAACCTGCCCTACGCGCCCAAGGCCGGGCTGGAGGACATCAGCAAGGGCGGCTACGTGCTGGCCGAGCCGAGCGAAGTGGGCCTGGCCCGCGCGCAGGCGGTGATCATCGCCACCGGCTCGGAGGTGCAGCTGGCGCTCAAGGCGCAGGAACTGCTGGCGCAGGACGGCGTCGCGGTGCGGGTGGTCTCCATGCCCAGCACCACCGCCTTCGACCGCCAGAGCCCGGCCTACAAGCTGTCGGTGCTGCCGCCGGCGCTGCCGCGCATCGCGGTCGAGGCCGGCGTAACCGACTTCTGGTGGAAGTACGGCTGTGCCGCCGTGGTCGGCATCGACACCTATGGCGAGTCGGCGCCCGCCAACGTCCTGTTCAAGCACTTCGGCTTCACGCCGGAGAACGTCGCCGACACCGTGCGCGCGGCGCTGGCGCGTTGAACCATGGCCCGAACGAGGCCTTGCCGGCAGCTCCACAACAGCCCGGTGGGCACAATCGGAACCATTGCGGCCCCGCGCGGAGCCGCTGCTGAAAGCATTTGTCCAACCATCGGGAAAGCAAGATGAGCATCAAGATCGGGATCAACGGTTTCGGCCGCATCGGGCGCATGGTGTTCCGCGCCGCAGTGCAGAACTTCAACGACATCGAGGTGGTGGGCATCAACGACCTGCTGGAGCCCGACTACCTGGCCTACATGCTGCAGTACGACAGCGTGCACGGCCGCTTCAAGGGCGAGGTCGCCGTCGACGGCAACACGCTGGTGGTCAACGGCAAGCGCATCTGCCTGACCGCGGTGAAGGATCCCGCCGAGCTCAACTGGGGCGAAGTCGGCGCCGAGGTGGTGGTCGAGTCCACCGGCATCTTCCTGACCAAGGAAGGCGCCCAGAAGCACATCAACGCGGGCGCCAGGAAGGTGATCATGTCGGCCCCGTCCAAGGACGACACGCCGATGTTCGTGTTCGGCGTCAACGACAAGACCTACAAGGGCGAGGCCATCATCTCCAACGCCTCCTGCACCACCAACTGCCTGGCCCCGGTGGCCAAGGTGCTGAACGACAAGTGGGGCATCAAGCGCGGCCTGATGACCACGGTGCATGCCGCCACCGCCACCCAGAAGACGGTGGACGGTCCCAGCAACAAGGACTGGCGCGGCGGCCGCGGCATCCTGGAGAACATCATCCCCTCCTCCACCGGTGCGGCCAAGGCGGTGGGCGTGGTGATCCCCGAGTTGAACAAGAAGCTGACCGGCATGTCCTTCCGCGTGCCGACCTCCGACGTGTCGGTGGTCGACCTCACCGTGGAACTGAACAAGGAAGCCAGCTACAAGGAAATCTGCGCCGAGATGAAGGCGCAGAGCGAGGGCCCGCTCAAGGGCATCCTGGGCTACACCGAGGACAAGGTGGTGGCCACCGACTTCCGCGGCGATGCACGCACCTCCATCTTCGACGCCGACGCCGGCATCGCGCTGGACGGCACCTTCATCAAGGTGGTGAGCTGGTACGACAACGAGTGGGGCTACTCCAACAAGGTGCTGGAAATGGTCCGGGTGGTTGCGGCCCGCTGATCGTTCGTCAGAACGGATGAAAAACGCGCCCCTCGGGGCGCGTTTTTCCTGGGTGCGGCCCTATCGTGCCCCTCCGCCCGCCCGGTGCGCGGGTCGACGAGGGAGCGATGGACGATCCGGCCTTCCGGCACTGGCTCACCCGCAGGAGCTGGGGCCTGAGCGTTCGCTACTGCAAGGTGGTGGCCCTGCTGCTGCCGCCGGCGGCGCTGGTCACCGATGTACCGCTGCTGCGGGCGCAGGGCCTGGCCGGACTCGAATGGCTGATCGCCTGGCAACTCACCGCCGAAGCGGTCTGCCTGGGGCTTATCGCCGCCGACCGGCTGTGGCCGGCGCTGCGCGAACGCGAGGTGGCGCTGCACGCCTTCTGCGCGCTGTTCATCGCGCTGTGCACCTGGATCGGCATGGCCGACGGCGGGCTGCGCGGCGACTTCTCCATCTATGCGGCCGGCATGACCTTCGGCGCGGCGGTGGCGGCCACGCCACGGCGCATCCGGCAGCCGCTGTATGCCGCCAGCCTGTTCGCGATCGCGGTGCCGGTGTGGCTGCGCGATGGCGGGGATCCCGCGCAGGTGGCCGCCGGCCTGGTCAATCCGTTCTGCGTGGTGGTGCTGTGCCTGTGGCTGGACCGCTTCACCTGGTCGCGCGACCGTGCCCTGTACCTCGAGACGCGGCGCGCGGAGGCGGAGCGAGCCCGCGCCGACGAAGTGCTGCACCAGGTGCTGCCGACGGCTGTGGCCGAGGAGATCAAGCGCGAAGGCCGGGTGCGGGCCCGCAAGTTCGACAACATCGGCGTGCTGTTCGCCGACATCGCCGGCTTCACCGCCTTCTCCAGCCGCTTGCCGCCCGACGCATTGGTGCTGGTGCTGGACGACATCTTCACCGCCTTCGATGCACTGGTGCAGCGGCACGGGGTGGAAAAGATCAAGACCATAGGCGATGCCTACATGGTGGTGTCGCACGCCGGCGTGTCGGCGCTGTGCCGGCTGGCGCTGGACCTGCGCGCTGCGCTGGAGGGCTACAACCATGCCAACGGCACCTCGCTGGCCATGCGCATCGGCATCCATGCCGGGCCGGCGGTCGGCGGCGTGCTGGGTGCGCAGCGCTTCCTGTACGACGTCTGGGGCGATACCGTCAACATCGCGAGCCGCCTCGAGTCGGCCGGCCGCGCCGGCAGCATCCAGGTCAGCGAGACGGTGGTCCAGCAGGCCGGCGAAGCCTTCTCCTTCACCGCGCGCGGGCTGGTGGAGCTGCAGGGGCGCGGGCGCGTGCTGACCTACTGGCTGCTGGGGCCGGCCCGCCCCGGTGCCCAGGCTGTCGCCTGGGCCGAGGCGGCTTGACGTTGCCGCGACGGCGAGGTCCGCCCCATGCAGCCGCCGCCCGAGCCGGCCGCGCTGCTGCAGCGGGCGTGGCAGGCCCCCCGAACGCGCCGCTCAGCCCAGGTGCTTGCCGACGATGCCGGCGAGCTCGAACATGGTGACCTGCGGCTTGCCGAACACGGCCTGCAGCTTGTCGTCGGCATTGATCGCCCGCTTGTTGCTGGCGTCCTGCAGGCCGTTGGCCTTGATGTAGTCCCACAGCTTGCGGATCACTTCGGTGCGTGGCAGCGGCTCCGGCCCGATCACCGCCGCCAGCTCGGGGCTGGGCGTCAGGCCGGGGCCGGCCTTGCGTGGTGCCTTGGGCTTGGCGGCGGCCTTCTTCGCAGCAGCGGGCGCCTTCGCGGCCGGCGCCGCCGTCCTGGCCGCCGCCTTGCCGGCGTACTTCGCTGCGGGCTCGCGCGCCGTCTTGCCGGCCGCACCCTTGCGCGGCGGGAACTTGCCCTCGCGCGGTTCGAACTCGAAGTTGACCTTGCCGGCCTCGGCATCCCAGGCCAGGAAGGCCTTGAACGGGCGGCGGGTGCGCATGGACACGAACTTGTCCAGCAGGTCGGTCTTGCCGGTGGCCAGCAGCTTGGCCATCTGCTCGCGCTCGACCGGCTGCTGCAGGATCACCTGGCCGCTCTTGAAGTCGCAGCTGGGCGTGGGATGGACAGCAGTGGGGACGGCGTTCTCGCAGACGTAGTTCTTGCCCCACTCGAACACCCGCCCGCCGCACTTGGGGCAGGGACCCAGCGGCTGCTGGCCGCTGAAGTCGACCAGTTCCCCGGTCTGCGCGGGGTCGGCCTCGTCGCCGAAGTCGAACTCCAGCTTCCAGTTCTTCTCGTCCTCGTCGTACTTCAGGGCGATCTCGGCGGTGAAAGGCCAGCCGGCCTTGGAGCGGAAGCCCTCCAGCGGGCCCAGGCGCTTGTCGCGCAGGAAGCGCTCGGCCTCCTCGACTTCGAACGGCCGCCCGGCGGGGATCTTGGTGAAGGAAAAGCCGCAGGCGTCCTCGCCCGTGCCGCTGCGCCCGGCGCAGGCGTAGCGGCGGTAGTTCTCTTTCACCACGCCACCGCAATTGGGGCACGGCGTCGCCAGCGTCACATAGTCGCCCGGCACCGTGTCGCGGTCGTACTCCTTGGCCTTGCGCACGATGCGCTCGGTCATCTGCGCGATCTCGCGCATGAAGGCGTCGCGCGAGAGCCGGCCATGCTCCATCTGCGCCAGCTTGTATTCCCACTCGCCGGTCAGCTCCGGCCGGCTCAGCTCCTCCACGCCCAGCCCGCGCAGCAGCGTCATGAGCTGGAACGCCTTGGCCGTGGGGATCAGCTCGCGGCCTTCGCGCAGCATGTACTTCTCGTTGATCAGGCCTTCGATGATGGCGGCGCGGGTGGCCGGCGTGCCCAGGCCCTTCTCCTGCATGGCATCGCGCAGCTCCTCGTCCTCGATGTTCTTGCCGGCGGTCTCCATCGCGCCCAGCAGCGTGGCTTCCGAGTAGCGCGCCGGCGGGCGGGTCTTGAGGCCGCGCGCCTCCACCGACTCCGTGCGCACCATCTCGCCGGGCTGCACCGGCACCAGCGTGCGGCTGCTTTCGTCGGAGGCATCGCCGGAGTCGGCTTCCTTGCCCCAGATCGCCAGCCAGCCGGGCTTGACCAGCACCTTGCCGTCGGTGCGGAAGCTGTGGCCCAGCACCTGGCTGATGCGGGTCGTGACCAGGTACTCGGCGCTGGGGAAGAACACCGACAGGAAGCGGCGCACCACCAGGTCGTACAGCTTCTGCTCGGCGTCGGACAGGCCGTGCGGCGCCTGCAACGTCGGGATGATGGCGAAGTGGTCGCTGACCTTGCTGTTGTCGAACACCCGCTTGGTCGGCTTGACGTACTGGTTGTCCAGCGCCTGCCGCGCGAACGGCGCCAGGTGGCCCATGCCGCTGTCGGCCAGCATGCCCATGGTCTGGTGGACCGTGCGCAGGTAGTCCTCGGGCAGGTGCTTGGAGTCGGTCCGCGGGTAGGTCAGCGCCTTGTGCCGCTCGTAGAGCGACTGCGCCAGTGCCAGCGTGGTCTTGGCCGAGTAGCCGAAGCGGCCGTTGGCCTCGCGCTGCAGCGAGGTCAGGTCGAACAGCGGCGGCGCCGCGCGGGTCTGCGGCTTGGATTCCTCGGTGACGGTGGCGGCCTTGCCGCGCACCGCGTCGGCGATCGCCTGCGCTTCCTTCAGCGACCAGACCCGGTCGGCCTTCTGCTCGGGGTCCTCCGGGTTCTTCTTCCACTTCGGGTCGAACCACTTGCCCGGATATTCGCCCGCCTCGGCCAGGAAGCTGGCGTGGATCTCCCAGTAGTCGCGGCTGACGAACTTGCGGATCTGCTCCTCGCGCTCGACCACCACCGCCAGGGTCGGCGTCTGCACCCGGCCGACGGTGGTGAGGAAGAAGCCGCCGTCGCGCGAATTGAACGCCGTCATGGCGCGGGTGCCGTTGATGCCGACCAGCCAGTCGGCCTCCGAGCGCGAACGCGCCGCCGACGCCAGCCCTTCCATCTGCTGGTCGGTGCGCAGCTGCTCGAAACCGTCGCGGATGGCTTGCGGCGTCATGGACTGCAGCCACAGCCGCCGCACCGGCTTGCCCAGCGGCTTGCCGCCGCCAGCGTACTGCTCGATCAGCCGGAAGATCAGCTCGCCCTCGCGCCCGGCGTCGCAGGCGTTGACCAGGTCGGTGACGTCCTTGCGCTTGGCCAGGCGCACCACGGCGTTGAGCCGCGACTTGGTCTTGTCGACCGGCTTGAGCTCGAAGTACGGCGGAATCACCGGCAGGTGGGCGAAGCTCCACTTGCCGCGCTTGACGTCGAACTGCTCGGGCGCCTGGATCTCCACCAGGTGGCCGACCGCGCTGGTGACGACATAGTGCTCGCTCTCGAAGTAGTCGTCGTGCTTGTCGAACTTGCCGGCAACGGGCGCCAGCGCGCGCACGATGTCCTGCGCGACCGACGGCTTCTCGGCGATGACCAGAGTCTTTCCCATGTTTCTACAATCCCGGCTCTTCCCACGCGCGCATACGCGCACGCGTGCGTGTGTGCAAACAACTTATCAGAGTTTTTCCAATGCCAGCAAAAGCGGGGGGCGGCCGACGCATCCAGACACGGCGGTCGGGCGTCCACGGCAAGGGCGTGTTCGCCCTGCAGGACATCGCCGAGGGAGAGGTCATCATCGAGTATGTGGGCGAGATCATCACGTGGAAGGAGGCGCTGCGCCGCCATCCGCACGATCCCCAGGACCCGAACCACACCTTCTACTTCCACATCGACGAAGACCGGGTGATCGACGCACTGTACGGCGGCAACGCCTCGCGCTGGATCAACCATTCGTGCGAGCCGAACTGCGAAGCGGACGAGCAGGACGGCCGCGTCTTCATCAAGGCGCTGCGCAACATCCGGGCGGGCGAGGAGCTGAACTACGACTACGGCCTCATCATCGACGAGCCGTACACGAAGAAGCTCAAGGCCGAGTACCCCTGCTGGTGCGGCGCCCCGTCCTGCCGCGGCACGCTGCTGGCGCCCAAGCGGCGGCGCTGACGCCATGGACGCGATGGTCGAGGCCCTCAGGCAGCAGCTGGATGCGCTGCTGCCCGGCCTCGCCGTCGAAGCGGTTCCCGAGATCGATTCCACCAACACCGAGCTGATGCGGCGTGCCCGCGCCGGCCGCCTCGGCCCCGTGCTGCTGGTGGCCGAGCGGCAGACGGCGGGCCGCGGTCGGCTGGGCCGCCAGTGGCTGGGCGAACCGGGCTCGTCGCTCACCTTCTCGCTCGGGCTGCCGCTGGCGCCGCCGGACTGGTCCGGGCTGTCGCTGGCCGTCGGCGTGGCGGTGGCCGAGGCGCTGCATCCGGCGGTGCAGCTCAAGTGGCCCAACGACCTGTGGGTGCAGGACCGCAAGCTGGGCGGCATCCTGATCGAGACGGCAGCGCCGCCGGAGGGCGGGCCGTCCCGGTTCACCATCGTCGGGATCGGCCTGAATCTCGCGCCACGCGATGCGCAGGGCTATGCCACGCCACCGTTCGGGCTGCGCGAGCTGCTGCCGCACGCGGTTGCCGGTACGGTGCTGCAGCAGGTGGCGGCGCCCGTGCTGCAGGCGATGCTGGGCTTCGAGCAATTCGGCTTCGCACCCTTCCAGGCCCGCTTCCAGGCCCGCGACGCGCTGGCCGGCCGCGCGGTGCGGCTCAGCGACGGGACGAACGGCAGCGCCCATGGGGTGGACGGCCAGGGCGCCCTGCTCGTGCATACTGCCGCCGGCATGAAGGCCGTCGCCACCGCCGAGGTGAGCGTGCGGCCCGCCTGACTCCTGCCCATGCTGCGCCTGGCCATCCTGCTGCTCCTGCTCGCCAATGCCGTGTATTACGCCTGGGGCGCGGGCTTGCTGCTGGCCTGGGGCTGGGGCCCGGCGCCCGAGACCGAGTCGTGGCGGCTCCAGCAGCAGATCCGGCCCGAGGCGGTGAAGGTGCTGCCGGCCGGGGAAGCCCGCGATGCCCAAGCGCCGCCCGTGGGCGCAGCGCCTGCGGCACCGGCGTCCGCGGCGGCGTCGGCGGCGGCCGCCCCGGCCGCAGCCGCATCGACCGCATCGGAACCGGCCGTATCGGCGTCCCCCGTTGCGGCGCCACCCGCGACCCGGGCGTCGGCCGCCCCTGCAACGACGCCTGGCGTGGCTCGGACGTCGGCCACCCCGCCAGCGGCGCCAGCCGCCGCGCGGGTGCCGACTGCCGCTTCCGCAAGACCTTCCCCCCTGCCGACGACCCGCAAGGAACCCTGATGTCACTCAAGCTCTACTTCGCCCCTGGCGCCTGCTCCTTCGTGCCGCACGCCCTGCTGGAGGCCAGCGGCGCCCCCTTCGAAACCCAGATGGTCAAGCTGCACAAGTCCGAGCAGGACTCGCCCGAGTACCGGGCGGTGAACCCGCGTGGACAGGTGCCGGTGCTGGTGGATGGCGATGCCGTGATCACCCAGATCCTGGCCATCATCGGCTACCTGGACGCGCGCTTCCCGGAGCAGCAGTTCCTCCCGAGCGAGCCGCTGGCCCGCGCCAAGGCGATGGAGACGCTGGCCTGGATGAACAACACGGTGCACCCGACCTTCACCCACGTGTTCATGCCCCACAAGTTCGCCGCCGAGCCGGACACGCAGGCCCGCATCAAGGAATTCAACGCGAAGCAGTACCGGCCGATGCTGGCCGAGATCGACCGCATGGCCCAGCTGGCGGCGGCGCAGGGTCGGCCATTCCTCGGCGGCGAGCGCTTCGGGCCGATCGATGCCTATGCGTTGACGCTGCTGCGCTGGGGCGGCTTCGCCGGCATCGACCCGACCGGCTTCCCCGCCCTGTGGGCGCACGTGCAGAAGCTGGCGGCCCTGCCGCCGGTGGCGCGCGCCATGGAGCGAGAGCGCCTCCAGCTGAACGTCTACAAGGCGGCCTGAGCCACGCCGGACCGGTCGGCCCCGGCCGGCGCGCTGGCAAAGCGCACCACCGCCCGCACGCCCGGGCTGGCGGCGCCGGGGTGGGCGTCTTCCAGGTGCACCTGCGCATCGTGCTGGCGGGCGATCTCCAGCACGATGGGCAGGCCCAGTCCGGAGCCGTCGACGTTGGTTTCCAGCGAACGGTAGAAAGGCTGGAACACCAGCTCGCGCTCGGCCGGCGGAATGCCCGGGCCGCTGTCTTCCACCTGCAGCAGCACCACGCCGCCGATCGGATCGGCCAGCACGCGCGCCGTCACCACGGCGGGCTGCGCGGCACTGGACGGCGTGTAGCTGATGGCGTTGTCCAGCAGGTTGCGGATCAGCTCCTTCAGCAGGGTCGGGTTGCCGGTCACCATGGCCCCCGGCGTGCCCGGCAGCGCGCCGTCGTAGCCCAGGTCGATGCGCTTGTCCAGGGCGCGCGGCACCAGGTCCTGCACCGCTTCCTGCGTGATCTGGGCCAGGTCGCAGGGATGCCGCGGCAAGGTCTTGCCGCTGCTTTCCGCACGCGCCAGCGCCAGCAACTGGTTGACCGTGTGGGTGGCCCGCACGCTGGAGCGGCCGATCTGCTTGAGCGACTGCTTCAGCTCGTCGGCATTCGCGCCTTCGCGCTGCGCCAGGTCGGCCTGCATGCGCAGGCCGGCCAGCGGCGTCTTGAGCTGGTGGGCGGCGTCGGCGAGGAAGCGCTTCTGGGTGGCGATGGAGTCCTTCAGCCGCGTGAGCAGGTCGTTCACCGAGGACACCAGCGGCGCCACCTCCAGCGGCACTGCCCGCTCGTCCAGCGGCGAGAGGTCGTCCGGCTTGCGGGCGCGGATGCGCTCCTCGAGCTGTGACAGCGGCTTGATGCCGCGAACCAGCGCCAGCCAGACCAGCAGCACCGCCAGCGGCAGGATGATGAACTGCGGCAGCATCACGCCCTTGATGATCTCGGTGGCGAGCACCGAGCGCTTCTCGCGCGTCTCGGCTACCTGCACCAGGGCCGGCGGCGTGCCGGGCAGGTCCACCGGGACCCAGGTCCAGGCCACGCGCACGTCCTGGCCGTGGATCTCGGCGTCGCGCAGCCGCACCTCCCCGGACAGGGTGGCGTCGTCCGGCGGCGGCGGGAAGTCGCGCTCGCCCCCGAGCAGCTCGCCGCGCGGGCCCAGCACCTGGTAGTAGACGAGGTCCGAGTCGTCGGCGCGCAGCAGCTCGCGCGCCGGCTGCGGCAGGTACAGCACGGTGCGCTGGTTCTGCACCGCGACCAGCTGCGCCAGCGCCTGCACGTTGTATTCGAGCGCCCGGTCGAAGGGGCGGCCGGCGATCTCCTGGGCCACCAGCCAGGTCAGCGCCAGGCTGACCGGCCACAGCAGCAGCAGCGGCGTCAGCATCCAGTCCAGGATCTCGCCGAACAGCGATCGCTGCTCGCGCTGGAACAGCTTCATGTCCGGTGGCGGATGGCCGGCTTCGCTGCGCGTCGCTCAGGCCTGGACGCGGTGGGATCGTTCCTCATCCGGTGATCTTCTCCAGGCAGTAGCCCAGCCCGCGCACGGTGGCGATGCGGATCGGGCCCTTCTCGATCTTCTTGCGCAGGCGGTGGATGTACACCTCGATCGCGTTGGTGCTGACCTCCTCGCCCCACTCGCACAGGCGCTCGACCAGCTGGTCCTTGCTGACGAGCCGGCCCACGCGCTGCAGCAGGATCTCCAGCAGGCCCAGCTCGCGCGCCGACAGCTCCACCAGCTTGCCGTCGATGGTGGCCACCCGGCCCGCCTGGTCGTACACGAGCGGTCCATGTCGGATGGTGCTGCTGGTGCCGCCCATGCCGCGGCGCGTCAGCGCGCGCACGCGCGCCTCCAGCTCCTGCAGGGAGAACGGCTTGGCCATGTAGTCGTCGGCGCCCAGGTCCAGCCCGCGCACGCGCTCGTCGACGCCGTCGGCGGCGGTGAGGATCAGCACGGGCATCGACGAGCCGCGCGCGCGCAGCCGGCGCAGCACCTCCAGGCCGTGCAGGCGCGGCAGGCCGAGGTCCAGGATCAGCAGGTCGAATTCGTTGTTGGTCAGCAGTGCGGCATCGGCCTCGCTGCCGTTGCCGACATGGTCCACCGCCGCACCGGAGGCACGCAGTGAGCGCAGCAAGCCGTCGGCCAGCACCTGGTCGTCTTCGGCGATGAGGATGCGCATGGGCGCGGTGTCTCCTGGGTTGCCGAAAATTCTAGGTGGCGCCCCCGTTGTGGCCCTACAGGGTGGACCCGCCCTCAGCGCGCCGCCGGGCCCGCGTACGCCTCCAGGCCGAGGGCCACGACGGTGGCGACCTCCGCGCCGACTTCGGCGCGGAACTCCTGCTCGGCCTGCTGCACGGCTTCGCGGAAGGCTTGCAGCCAGCCCAGGCCGGCCTCGGTGAAGCGTACGCGGCGCGCCCGGGCGTCCAGCGGATCGGGTTCGCGCACCACCAGGCCCCAGGCCTCGCACTGGTTCACCAGGTCGCCCATGGCCTGCTTGCTCATGCCGGCGCGCTCGGCCAGTTCGGTCAGGCGCGAGCCTTCCAGCGCGAGGTGGCGGGTGATGTGGATGTGGGCGGCGCCCACCTGCGCCCGCGCTGCCAGGTTGGACAGCGCCAGCGGCACGTCGACGTTGTGCGCGATCAGGTGCAGCACCCGTTCGTCGAAGCGCCGGCTGGCATGGCCCAGCAGGCGGCCGAGGTGGGTCTCGCGCCAGGCGTCATCCAGCTTGGGGAGCATGGCCAGATGGTAAGGCAAACTGACCAAAAATCGCGTTTACTTCCTTCAACCTCTCGCGTTAGAGTACTGGCCATGCATCCAGCCTGTGAATCGCAACAGCGGGTGCCGGTTCCCACAACCCATTGATCCACAAGGAGATTTCCATGGATGCACAAGTCAAGGGCAGCAAGGTCGCGGCCGCCGACAACGAGAAGGCCAAGGCGCTGCAGGCGGCGCTGGCCCAGATCGAGAAGCAGTTCGGCAAGGGCACGATCATGCGGCTGGGCGAAGGCGAGCAGATCGAGGACATCCAGGTCGTCTCCACCGGCTCGCTCGGCCTGGACATCGCGCTGGGGGTCGGGGGCCTGCCGCGCGGCCGGGTGATCGAGATCTACGGGCCGGAATCGTCCGGCAAGACCACGCTGACCCTCCAGGTCATCGCCGAGATGCAGGCCCAGGGTGGCACCTGCGCCTTCGTCGACGCCGAGCATGCGCTGGACGTGCAGTACGCGCAGAAGCTGGGCGTCAACCTGCCCGACCTGCTGATCAGCCAGCCCGACACGGGCGAGCAGGCGCTGGAGATCGTCGACAGCCTGGTGCGCTCCGGCGCGGTCGACCTGATCGTGGTCGACTCGGTCGCGGCGCTGGTGCCCAAGGCCGAGATCGAGGGCGAGATGGGCGACTCCCTGCCCGGCCTGCAGGCCCGGCTGATGAGCCAGGCGCTGCGCAAGCTGACCGCCACCATCAAGAAGACCAACTGCATGGTCATCTTCATCAACCAGATCCGCATGAAGA
>Ga0196972_1000341_pt1 | contig 27639 bp, 18 predicted proteins | sample S1v_2013CmetaG_FD_148618 | JGI IMG/M metagenome (GOLD analysis project Ga0196972, IMG submission 148618) | Soil microbial communities from Anza Borrego desert, Southern California, United States - S1+v_20-13C | ecosystem: Environmental > Terrestrial > Soil > Desert | place: USA: California...
CGTTCCCAGGTTCACTATTGAAAATACGGACGCACTTTGCAGTAATAAAGAAATAATTATTAAAGACGCGTCAACCATTAACGCCGGCCGCATCCATAGATTGGAGATTTATTGGGATGATGCGGATCCAACTATCAGGACGATTGATACTGACCCCACAGCGGGAGAAGTGTATACTCATGCCTATCCTGAATTTGGAAGCCCCGGTTCAAGAATATATACTGTGCGGTATGAAATCTGGTCTGGCATTACCTGTGTGAGCACTTACACGGAAACGATAACGTTACTTGCCACTCCCCAACTTTCATTTGCTTCTGTTTTGCCCGTATGTAGTAACGCCGCAGCATTTGAACTAACTCATGTGCAATTGCAAAATGGTCTTCCGGGCCAAGGCACGTTTAGTGGCTCAGGGGTTAGCAGCGCGGGTGTGTTTAATCCTGATAATGCAGGCGATGGCACGCATTCCATACTTTATACTTACGAAGCTGACAATGGCTGCGTAAGTTCAGTTAGCCAGGATATTGTGGTTAATCCTACTCCTATCGCGGATGCCGGTGCTGATAAAGCTTTGCTGGAAGGCGGTATGGTTGTGCTTACTCCCACTATCATTACTGATATTCCTGTTTCCTATTTATGGACACCCGGAACGTGGTTAAAAGATGCAACCGTGGCAGGCGCCGAGGCATCACCACCAACTGACTTCACTTACACACTCACTGTGGCTTCTGATGAAGGTTGCACTACTTCTGATGAAGTATTCGTGAAATTGCTGAAGTCACCCGTTATTCCAAACATCTTTAGCCCGAATGGTGATGGCATTCATGATCGTTGGGTAATTGAATACCTGGAAAGTTACCCGGGTTGCATAGTGCAGATCTTTAACAGGTATGGTCAACTCGTGCAGAAATTCGTGAACTATACCACACCCTGGGACGGAAAAATAAATGGAAAGGATGCCCCTGTGGGTACCTATTATTATATTATCGATCCTAAAAACGGCCGCAAGCCGATGACGGGATACATTGACATCATCCGTTAAGTATGAAAATGAAATTGAGGATTGCATTGGGCCTGGTGGCGTTGATCATTGCCGGCACCGTCAATGCCCAGCAGCGTTCGCATTATACGCAGTACATACTAAATAATTATATTCTTAATCCGGCGTTGACGGGAATTGAGAATTACATGGACGCCAAGGTAAGCGTGCGCGACCAATGGGTAGGTCTATCAGGCGCACCAAGAACAACCTATCTTACCATACATGGTCCTATTGGTAAGAAAGATTTCAAGACCACCGCGACCTCATTTGGTGTACCAGGTGAGAATCCACGTGGTAATGCCTACTGGGAAACGTATACGGCTTCTGAGCCGCATCATGGCGTTGGGTTAAGTATCATTAATGACAAGACGGGGAACTTTAACCGTTTTACCGCTAACATAAGTTATGCCTATCATCTTGGATTGAGCCCGCGTACAAACCTGGCGGCGGGTTTCGCTGCAGGAATAAGTACCGTGGGGCTGAATGCGGAAGGGAAGGCATTTTTCGGACCCGATCCCTCTGATCCCGCTGTTGGAGGTGCAGTAGCCGGCGAACTTAGAAAATTGAAACCTGATCTTTCAGTTGGCTTGTGGCTCTATTCTGCCGATTATTTTGTGGGTTTGTCGGCCCAGCAGGTGATCCCGCAAAAACTGGCATTCGTGGATGATGCTACGTTCAAATCAAAGGGCAAATTGATCCCGCACGTATTCCTGACTGCGGGGTACCGGTTCTTGTTGAATGAAGACATTAACATGGTGCCTTCAGTAATGGTGAAATACATTTCAGGTGCCTTCAAAAGTGGCTACCAGGCTGAGGGAAATGTGAAGTTCCAGTACCAGGATCTATTCTGGGCAGGAGCAAGCTTTCGTCAATTCGATGGGTTTGCCGCGATGGCCGGATTGAATGTGGGCAATACATTTAATGTTGGCTACTCTTATGATTTCACAAGAACAGACCTTAAAACCTATAGTCGCGGAACGCATGAATTGATCCTGGGATTCCTGATTGGAAACAGGTATGGAGATACGTGTCCGAGAAATGTTTGGTGATCGATGTTCGATGATCGATGTTCGATGATAGAGACTCTGGAATAGTGAATGAAATTGTGAATATCAGGTTCCTAACGGAAAACGGAAAACAGAAAACGGAAAACGGTTTATAGTTGAATAATTTTCCGATCCATGACTGCCTTTATTGTCTTAATTGCCTCCCTCACCTCCTGCTTTCTCTGGTCAACTGCTTCTACGGTAATGTCAGTATCGGGAATTCCTTTGAGAGGAGTTTCTTCCAGTTGTTTTTCAAGGTTTGATAATTGCACGAGCGCCATATTATATACTGACTTCAGGCTATCGAGTTTGATTTCAGCCATGGCAACGTTCAATTGCTCATTTATTGTTTTCCAGTCAATACGGTCATAAGCGATCTTCACATTTTCTTCCAATTGCTTCCAGTCAACCTTCGCGATCTCTTTTTCATATTGTTTCTTTACCCATTCTTTTTCCTGTGATGACAGTACTTCAGCCAGTTCGTTTTCTACTGCCTTCCATTGAATTTCTTTCAATACCTTTTTCGAGCTGGCCATTGCTTCCTTCACCTGCAATTCCTGTTCTTTCTCGAGTTTGGGCAAAACGGTTTCAATGAAATTTACATATTGAAATGCTGGATTCAGATTTTTTGGGGCCAATGCTTCCATTTCCAGTTCTTTCATTTCCGGTGAAGCAGGGGGCACGGGGACTTCCACGGCAACTGCGGATGCAGGTTCCTCCTCAATAGGCATTGCTTCAGTAATGATGGGCGTCGAATTGTTTTCAATTGGATCAGCGTGGTGAATTCGTTTATCCAGCATATCGCTCGTAAAGAAATAGAATGGTGAGCGCATATGAGGCAGGGATGCCGTGCTGCTTTCCGCTTTTTCCGGCTTACCGGCAATCAACAACGCATTAAGGCCAATGAAGCAAATGAGCCCGGCAAAAACGCCCGCGAGTTTATTGAATGAAATGACTTCTTTCTTTTTTATTCCCAATAACCATTCAACCCTGTGAAGAAGGTCATTTTTTTTACCTGATGCAGCCACGGCAAAAGGCTTGGGCAGATGATTGCTCTTTTCTATCGTAAGCAATGCGGAGGCATAACCGTGGGGATCATACTGGAATTGCAAAACAATATCATCACAGCTCTTCTCCCGCTCTCTCTCGATGCTCTTCACCAGTGCTTTTACAAACGGATTGAAATAAAGAACTGATTGAATAAAGCGGATAACCAGATTTATTAAATAATCATGCCGACGGATATGTGCGAGTTCATGCAATATTACCGCCTCGAGTTGCTCACTGGTAAGATGGTTGATAGCTGCCACCGGAACCAGGATCACGGGTTTTAAAAATCCAATAGTGACAGGGGACGTGACCAGTCCGGATAACCAGATGTGAACAGGCTTCCTGATGCCCATCATGGCACTCACGTTCTTTACAAAGATTCTCCAGTCAACAGAGATCTTGCTTAACTCATTTTTCCGGATGGTTTGAACGTAACTATAATTACGCATGAAATTAAATACAGGAAGAATGAGGAGAAGAAGATATAAAATGGATGCCAGCGGAAGCATTTTTCGCAACCAGTTGTTCAACTCAAGGTTGGCGGATTCACTAACGATGCCCGTTGATATGATTGTGTTTTGCGGATCAGCAATAGTAAGAATGGAAATGAAAGTATAAGCAAACCAGGCGAAGCCTGCAATCAATAAACCTGTGGCAAGGTTGGCCTTTTGGGAAGGCTTTTGTTTAAAAGCTCCCGTCAGCATGGAATAAAGCACCCAAATGATGGCCATTTGCCAGAGACTGTTTAAAACAGCCCAGCCAATGGCCTGCAGGAAGTTAGATTGCCCGGCGAACATGGTCTATTGTTTTTTCAGGTTATTCAGCAGCTCTTGTATCTTCTCAATTTCTTCGGGACTCGCCTTATGTTCACCCAAGGCCTGGATTACGAGCTGGGTGGGTGAGCCTCCAAACAGGTTATCGATCATCTTTCCCAATAGGTGTTTCTGTGTCTTTTCCTTGTTCACGGCAGCCTGGTAAACGTGGGTACGCATGGAATCGTCTCTCTTTACAAGCCCCTTTTCATGCATGATCTGCATGAGCTTCAATGTGGTGGTATAACCCACATCCTTTGTGCGGGCGAGTTCTTCATGCACCTCTCTCACGGTGGCTAAACCTCTCGTCCACAAGGTCTGCAGGATCTCTAATTCACTTTCAGTAGGTTTAATCGTCTTGGCGTTTGACATATAATTGGTATTTACAGCTCGAATATACGACTAATTTCGTAAGACGAATAAGGGAAACACGTATTTTAATTTTTTTAACAAGACGATTTCCCAGATCAAAAAGTTACAGATTGGTTAGAAATTAGTCAATTAGACAATTAGTCGATTAGTCAATGTTGTCTTTATTAATAGAGCCCTCTTGCTTGACTAATTGACTAATTGAAAAAAATAAGCCCCCCTGTAGAAACAGCGGGACTTAATGTAATGGTTCTGATTAAGAAGGTTGGTTATTTGTACTGAACCGTATTGGCCGGCATTGCAGTTGCTACGGGTTCGATTGTAATTTGTTTGGTTGGTTCATTCTTCAATTTGGCAGTTTCATCGCCACTCATTTGAGCAAGGGTAGGGGCTATGACTAAAGATACAATAGACATTAGTTTAATCAAAATATTCATTGAAGGGCCTGATGTATCCTTAAAAGGGTCACCTACGGTATCACCGGTCACAGATGCCTTATGTGGCTCTGACTTTTTGTAATACATTTCCCCATTTATTTCTACGCCTTTCTCAAAACTTTTCTTTGCATTATCCCAGGCACCTCCTGCATTATTCTGGAACATTCCCATCAATACACCGCTAACGGTGGCGCCTGCGAGGAATCCGCCCAGCGCTTCGGGGCCGAGAAGGAAACCGATCAGGAGGGGGGAGATGATAGTAATGGCGCCTGGTAGCATCATTTTCTTAATGGAGGCCTGGGTGGAAATGGCCACGCACTTATCATATTCGGGTTTGCCGGTTCCTTCCATGATGCCTGGTATTGATCTGAATTGCCGGCGAACCTCTTCCACCATGGCCATGGCAGCCTGCCCAACCGCACGAATAGCTAACGAAGAGAAGATGAATGGTATCATTCCTCCTATGAATAACGATGCCAATACATCGGCTTTATAAATATCGATACGCTGGTTATCTGCCGGCAATGCAACGCCCACGAACGCGGCGAACAAAGCGAGTGCCGTAAGAGCGGCTGATGCAATGGCGAATCCTTTACCGGTGGCAGCGGTGGTATTACCCACCGCATCAAGTACGTCAGTTTTTTCACGCACTTCTTTTGGAAGCTCGCTCATTTCAGCGATACCGCCCGCGTTGTCAGCTATCGGTCCAAATGCATCGATAGCCAATTGCATGGCCGTGGTAGCCATCATACCGGCTGCTGCGATGGCAACGCCATACAGTCCTGCAAATTCATAAGAACCCCAGATACCGGCTGCCAATACCAATATGGGAAGGAAGGTAGATTCCATACCTACGGCAAGACCTCCAATCACGTTGGTGGCATGGCCTGTTGATGACTGGCGAATGATTGACTTCACCGGTCTTTTTCCCATTGCGGTGTAATATTCAGTTATGATGCTCATGAGCGCACCTACAACCAATCCTACGGTGATAGCACCGAGCACATCCCATTTGGTAAATGTGAAATTACGCAGTTCCATAGTGTCAGGTAATATCCAGGCAACGAGTCCTGCAGCTGCAATGGCAGTGAGAACGATCGAACCCCAGTTACCCATATTCAATGCTTTCTGCACATTATCAGTATTAATACCCGCCGCATCGCTCACGCGCACGAAAAACGTTCCTATTATAGAGAATAATATTCCTACGCCGGCAATAAGCATGGGTAGGAGAACGGGAGACATGCCGCCAATTCCATCATCGCCCCCTGTCACAATGGTCTGTTGACCGAGTACGATAGTGGCAAGTACGGTGGCAACATATGAACCGAAAAGATCAGCGCCCATACCGGCCACATCGCCCACGTTGTCGCCCACGTTATCAGCAATAGTAGCGGGATTCCTGGGATCATCTTCAGGAATGCCGGCTTCTACCTTACCTACCAGGTCAGCACCTACATCCGCGGCCTTGGTATAAATTCCGCCACCCACACGGGCAAATAGAGCGATAGATTCTGCACCCAGGGAGAAACCGGTGAGCACCTCGATGGTACGAAACATTTCCTCAGAGTTAACGGCGGCATCAGGAGCGAAAATGTATTTTAATATAATGAAAAGCCCGCCGAGGCCAAGTACAGCCAGGCCGGCAACACCGAGGCCCATAACGGCTCCACCGGTGAAAGAGACCTTCAATGCTTTGCTAAGGCTGGTGCGGGCGGCATGCGCCGTGCGCACGTTAGCGCGTGTGGCTACCTTCATACCTATATAACCTGCAGTGGCGCTGAATACCGCTCCAATCACAAACGCGCCCGCAATGAGCCAGTGGGAGTGAGGGTTGGCGCTGGCCATAACAGCCAGCAGAATAGCAACGATGACTACGAAATAGCCGAGGATCTTCCACTCGGCTTTTAGGAAGGCCATAGCCCCCTCGGAGATGTATTTCGCAATTTCTTTCATGCGGTCAGAACCGGCATCCTGCTTTGAAACCCAATTAAACTTGGCAAGGGTGTAAATCAGGCCAATCAGACCCATTAGGGGAACGAGATAGATCAATTTGTCCATACTGCAGTATTCTTAATAAAAGTTTAAAGGACGGCAAAGATAAGGGGAGAAGGGGTAATTTGGGAATTGGGATTTCGAATTGGTGGCCAGACCAGGATTAGTGTGAAAAGCTGAGCTGACCAGCTATTTGGGAGCTTGGAATAGAATTTTAAATTTGACTGACCATGAAGTTGTCGAGATTTTTCGCTTCGCTTCGAATGACGCTTTTGTTCCGGGTGCCTTAAAATAACATTTACCGCGGAAGTCATTTCAAACGAAAGAGAATCTTTTCAAAATTCAACGGGAACTAGCTTTTTCCCTTTGAGGTGCAACATGCAACTGAGAACTGGCAACTGACAGCCGGCAACTGTTAACCGGCATCTGGCAACTTCAAAAGAAACTCCATATCCAGGTTCCGCAGACAACCAGCAAATGCCGCGGACTTATTTCATCCTTACGCTGCATTCACAATCAATGGTTTTCGGCCGAAGTGATCCAAGCCCGCCTGACCTTTCGGAAAGTTGTTTTATTTCTTCATCAGTCTTACGTATCTCCCTCGCGTAGAGTGATTCATTCACCGTGATTGACATGCCACTTCCTTCACCAATCTTTGATACCGCTTTTTCAAATTCGGCCTTTGTGGAAGCCTGGAGTAACACATTGAATGACTGGTTAAGAGTGGTTGTAAATTCATTCATTGCAAATGCAATCCCGTCATTATTTTCACTAACCGCAAGAATATAGGCCTTAGCGTTTTGGGGTAAATATATTGTTCCGTCTTTTTTATAAAATACAAACTCCTTTGGATCACGGCTGCCATAGTTTCCTTCTACGTACACTTTTACTGAAGGGATGATGAGGAATACATCCACTTTTTCAGCGTATTCGCCCTGTATGCGCACAAACAATTCAGAGCGCTCCACCCCTTCGATATTTTCCATGAGTATGTCAATATTAAACCAACCAAACGTTTCTATCGTGAACTGGTAATATGCGGCAGGATTATTCTGGGAATCTACCAGGTCATCAAAATCAGGAAGGCGGGTAGTATCAATTTCAGATTCCGGATCCACAAATTGGTCAGGCGCCTCTTTAACATCGATCCTTTGTGTCATTCCATTGTTTTGGCGAATCAACCGTTCCCTTTCCGCATTTAGGAAGGCAAGTTTTTCGGTCGCCTCGTAGTAAAGCCTGCAACTGTCAACTGCATCCCACAGATACGCATGATCGGGCATCGGCAGTTTATTCATTTCGCTGGTATTGTCAATATAAGTTATAAGCGCGGTGATTTCTTCGCGAGTTATATCCGGAAAAGGTGGTCCAACCGAAGCAAATCGTGCTACCATCTCGCATCTGTATTCATTCACCGGGTCAAACCAATGAAGTGTTTCATCATGATAAAATGTTGCAGTTGTATCAGCGGCGTTCCTGGTTATTGTAACAGGGTATTCGGCCCTTACCCATGTGTGGCCCATCAGGTAATCCAGCGGATAACCTCCTTCAATTTGATTAGTACCAAAACGTTTCGTAAGATGGGCGATATTTGGGCCCGTCATATTTTTTCCAATGGCATGGCAGGTAGAACATTTAGACTGAAACAATACTTCGCCACTAGCGATCATCCGGGTTCGCGGGTTAGGTGCAAGGGGTTGAGGGTCCTCCCATGTTATGTTTCCATTCGCATCCCGGTCGCCTTTATATAATTGCATGCTGTCACGCATGTAATTGGCAGGCATTGCAACGGTAATAGCTTCGCGCATGGTCACCGTTTCTTCCGATACTGCGTTAATATAGATCATGCCCCCGCTCGACAAGGGCTGGCCATCTGCAATGGTACGCAAGTTGCCTGATAGAACCATCTGGCTGATAGTGTACGCTTCCTGTACCAATAATTTTACGGCCACACCTGAATCAAGTGAAAAAGCATTTGCAGGAATCTTGAGATATGCACCCTGTGAGGTACGAACCACCGTGTCAATGCCTGCCGTTAATTGAATTTCCTGCAAAGGCAGATTCTCTGATTTCATGGAGGCAATCTTATCAGCCCTGGAACTACAACCGTATAAAATGCACGTAAATAGGAGGAGGAAGAAAATGAATCTCATAATGGTGGTATTGTGGCTCGCAATCTGAACTCAGCCCTTGATACTCGAAATATACGCAAAAGCCTTAGCTAAATGGTCAATGATATCGCTGGCTATCATCGATTCCTCACCTACGTTTTCTTTTGCAAGATCGCCCGCCAGTCCATGCAGATATACACCCAGCAACGCTGTTTCACCGGGAGAATATCCCTGCGACAATAATGCCGTTACTATTCCAGTCAATACATCACCACTGCCTCCCGTCGCCATTCCTGCATTGCCGGTTGAATTAAAATACAGTTTTTCACCCGGAATAGCAACCAGGGTATGGTGCCCTTTGAGGATGATGATCACATTCAGTTCATTGGCCTTTTTTTTTGCAAGTTCTATTCTTTCAAAATCATTCTTCGTCTCTCCAAACAAGCGCTCGAATTCCTTGGGATGAGGAGTAAGAATGGAACCAGGAATTAGACGCGCCAGCAACTCCTTTTGCATACCAAGTATGTTTAGTCCGTCTGCATCAATAACCATTGGTCGTTTGTATTGAAGAATTATTTCTTTTATCAAACTCCTGGTTTCAGAGGTTGTACCAATACCCGGACCAATTCCCAGCGCATCATATTTCTCCATATCTGCATCTATCTTTGTGAGGAAGAAAGAATTCATGTCAACAAAGGTCATCGCTTCGGGTACCGTTGATTGCATGATGTCATAAGATGATTTGGGTACGTGGCAGGAAAGCAACCCAACGCCGCTTCTCAGGCAGGCCCGGGCACAAAGTATGGCCGCACCGGTTTTACCATAACCTCCCGCAATTACCAATCCATGACCGTGGTCTCCTTTGTGCGTATAGCTTTTCCTGGGTTGATAAATGGCAGAGATAATGTCCTCATCGATCAATTCATACGTTGTTTCGATCTGGTCATAATATCCCGGATGTAAACCAATGTCGAGTATGTGCACCTGGCCAATGAATGGACCATTCTCTGGAACCAGGAAGGCAGGCTTATAACATTGAAAACTCAGGGTATGATCAGCAATGATCATCGTATTTCCTGCGGAGCTGGATTCTACAAACATGCCGCTGGGAATGTCGATAGCTACGCGAATGGCTGATTGTTTGTTCAAATGATCCACCAATGCCGCAGTTACCGATTCTAATTTTCGATTCAATCCTGAGCCGATGAGCGCATCAATAATCAGGGAGCCTTTTTCTATCGGGGGAAAATTCTCTTCCGTTTGTATAAAACGTATTTCTATATGCGGGTATTGGTGTGCCCGCGCAAGGTTCGCCTGGAAATCTTCCGTTCCAAGGTGGCCGAATTCAAGAATGCAGACGGAAATGTTTAATCCCTTTTCGGCAAGCAGGCGGGAGATGGCCAAACCATCACCTCCATTATTTCCTTTACCGCAAAAAATGGAAATGGGTTTTGAGAGAAGAACCTGGTCTGATATCCACTTTGTGCACGCGATTGCTGCTCTTTCCATCAAATCGATGGAAGCGACAGGTTCATGTTGGATCGTGTATTGGTCCCAGTTACGAATATCCGCTGCACCCGGAATTTTCATGGACCAAACTTATCGCTTATTCCTTGTTTTTGTGTTTGATTTTTTAGAAGAGTATATGGGCGCCTCTTCCTCTTCGTCGCCTGATTGCAAATAGTCACCAAATAGGTCGTAAGCCTTGCGAGCGGTAGTATAAATATTGCTGTTATATTTATTTCCAAGTATGATGATAGTAACGCGTTCATCAGTCAATCTGGCAAAAGCAGAATTGAAACCGTGCCAGCGACCATTGTGATAAATCACTTTTTTATCCGGTGAGAGATTCAATAATCTCCAGCCCAGTCCATAGTTATGTTTGGAAGGACGCTCATTGCTATACGCGGTGAATGCGGAGTCAAGCATTTGCCGGTCAAGCAGGTGATGGGTATAAAATGCCTGGTCCCATTTCAAAAGATCTCTTGGTGTGGAGTAAATATTTTTATCTCCATATGTATGATCTAGAAAATCATTTTCCCAGAATGTGCCCGATGCAGTGAATGATGGGATGGAGCGGGCAGAATCTTCGGGAGAATAAACATAGGTATCCTTCATACCCAGTGGCTCAAAGAACTGTTGTTGCAGGTAATCAGCATAGCTCATGCCCGTAACCCGCTCAATGATCATTGCAAGCAACACATAATTGGTGTTGCTATAACTGAAATTACGGTCGGGTGCAAAGCTCCTGCCTGGTTTTTCCGTGTATAAGAAATTGAGCACATCTGCATTCTTCACATATTGTTTTTCATCCCAATCGCTGTTTGGCATGAAGTAAACATAGTTAGGTAGTCCGCTTCGGTGATTAAGCAGCATCTGCACGTCAATCCCGGGATAAGGAAGGCCGGGAAAGAAGGTCTGCAATGAATCATCGAGGGATAATTTCTTTTCCTGTGCCAGGCGCAGGATGGCCATACCGGTGAACGTTTTGCTGGTCGACGCTATGTGTAGGGCGGAACTGTCAGTTAACGGATCTTTCTTGCGCAGGTCCTGCGAGCCGTAATATTTTTCATAAATGATCGCGCCATCTTTTGCCACCAGGATTCCGCCATTGAAACCTCGGCGTAATAAGCGGGTCTCGAAGAAGTTTGACAAGACGCGGTAGTGCTCCCTGAACTTTTGTTTGGTCAGGGGTGCCGGGGTAGGAGGGTAGTACTCGAGAGAGTCTTCTAAGGGTTCGTATTGTTTATTTCCTGAAGAAGAGTTGCAGTTCCAGCCACCGGTAACTATGATTGCTATGATCCAGGCTATTCGTTTCATTCTTGCAGAAAATCGTGGCAAAAATGGAGCCGGACTATCATTGGAGGCATCAACCTCGTGCATTTTCTCAGTAGTAATACGCATATTTGCAGTCAATTATGGAAGCAGGTAAAACAAGTTATCCCAAGGAAAAAATACGAATATTGTTTTTAGAGAACATTAGTGATGCGGCGGTGAAAAATTTTCACCAGCAGGGATACGCAAGAGTAGACAAGATTTCGAAAGCTCTCACCGAAGAAGAACTCATCCGTGAAGTTCGGGATGTACATATTCTTGGCATCCGATCTAAAACGCAGATTACAGCTTCAATATTGGATGCGGCCAAAAAATTACAGGCAATTGGTTGTTTTTGTATAGGGGTAAACCAGGTTGACCTTATGGCTGCCACGCGAAATGGAGTCGTAGTATTTAATGCTCCATATTCCAATACCCGGTCTGTAGCTGAACTGGTGATTGGTTCATCCATCATGCTCATTCGCAGAATTCCGGATAAGAACAAGGCCGCACATGAAGGCATTTGGTTAAAGGAAGCAACAGGAAGTTATGAGTTAAGGGGGAAAACACTTGGCATCATTGGCTATGGCAATATCGGTTCACAGGTAAGTGTACTGGCAGAATCATTAGGGATGAAGGTACTTTTTTATGATGTAGAGACAAAGTTACCACTGGGCAATGCGGAAGATGCGAAATCACTAAAACAATTACTGGAACGGTCTGATGTGGTCACACTGCACGTGCCTGAAACGTCTAACACCAGGAACCTTATCAATAAGAGCAACCTGAAGCATTTTAAGAAAGGCGCAATCCTGATCAATTATGCGAGGGGAGAGGTGGTTGACCTCCCTGCGCTTCGTAAAGCGATTCTGGAAAAACACATTGGCGGCGCAGCCGTTGACGTGTTTCCATGGGAACCCGAAAAAAACGGCGACCGATTTCAAACCCCATTGCAGGATTGTCCGAATGTAATTCTCACTCCACATATCGGCGGTTCTACAGAAGAGGCCCAGCAAAACATTGGACAGGATGTGAGCGTAAAGCTTTTCAACTTTCTAGAAAAGGGAATCACCAATGGTTCTCACACCGTGCCAGCGCTTGCACTTCCTCCGCAGGAAGGCTCGCATCGCATATTGCATATTCACAGTAATGTGCCTGGCGTGCTCTCTGCCATCAATACTCAACTCTCCAAACATAAGATAAACATCCTTGCGCAATACCTGAAAACCAATGATGAGATTGGTTATGTGGTATTGGATGTAGATAAAAAACTTTCGGCGCAGGCATTTGCTTTGCTTAAGAATGTGAAGGAGACGATTAGGGTGAGAATGCTTTATTAGAATTTTCAAATCTTCAAATTTCCAAGTTACAAAGTAGTAATTTTGTACTATGAAGGTTGTAATTGCCGGCGCCGGATTTGGTGGTTTGAAATTGGCAAGGAAACTCAATAATCAGCCGGGTTTTGAAGTTGTTCTTATAGATAAGTATAATTATCACCAGTTTCAGCCCTTGTTTTACCAGGTGGCAACAGCGGGCCTGGATGCGAGTAATATATCATTCCCACTCAGGAAAGTTTTTCAGAAAAGCAAAAACCTGCGGATTCGGTTGGCTGAAATAACACAGATCATTCCTAAAGAAAACAAGATAGTAACTGACGCCGAAGTAATAGACTATGACGTGCTCGTGCTGGCAATGGGAGCCGACACTAATTTTTTTGGGAATCAAAATCTTTCTGATAATGCGTTTCCCATGAAGTCAACTGTTGAGGCCATTCAGATACGGCACCGGCTGATCCAGAATTTTGAAGATGCGCTGCTTGAAAAGGATCCCGTCAACCTCCAGCGATTGATGAATATAGTGGTGGTAGGTGGCGGCCCCACCGGTGTAGAGGTATCAGGTGCCCTGGCTGAAATGAAACGGTATGCTTTACCTAAGGATTATCCGGATCTTGACTTTTCGAAAATGCATATTTACCTGCTGGAAGGTACGTCAACAACGTTGGGAACGATGAGTAGCAAATCATCTGAGCAATCAGTAAAGTACCTGCAGAAACTGGGAGTGGAGGTAAGAACAAACACATTAATGAAGGATTATGACGGTGAAAACGTACTACTTAAAAGTGGTGAAACGATACCTTCAAGCATGGTGATTTGGACGGCCGGAGTGAAAGGCAATGTGCCTGCCGGCATTGAAAAAGATTTAATTGTAAAAGGAAACCGCATCAAAGTAGACAGAAGTTGCAGGGTGTTGGGATTTGAAAATCTGTATGCTATCGGTGACCTGGCGTATATGGAAACGCCTAAGTATCCCAAAGGTCATCCACAGGTTGCGCCCGTTGCCCAGCAAATGGCAGGTATGCTTGCGAATAATCTTAAACGCATCGAGCGAAAGTCTACAAAGTTTTACGAGTTCGAATACTTTGATAAAGGGTCTATGGCCACCGTGGGAAGAAATTTAGCGGTAGTTGACATTCCAAAACCTAAGCTTCATTTCAGCGGATTCTTTGCCTGGCTGATCTGGATGGGACTTCACCTGATGCTGATACTGGGCGTAAAGAACCGCTTCTTCGTTTTTCTGAACTGGGTGTATAATTATTTCACCTATGACCCGAATTTGAGGTTGATATTTAGGGAATTTAACAGACCAAGAATTAAAAAATAGGTTTCACCAAATTCAATGGAGGCACCTGCTTTTCGCAGGTTCTTTCGGCAATCGGGAAAGGGTTATTTTCGAAGTATCCGTTTCGCCCTGGCCCTAAAGGCAGCACCTTCGCGTTCCCAGTTCTCCTCGATAATGGTGATTAATTCGGTTTTGATTTCAGGGTATTTTGCAGATAGTTTATTGAGTATTGTGAGGGAATGAGCCTTGACGGCGGCCATTTCTTTTGGATCCAGCAGGTAGTCGAAACAGCGATTCATTATGTCACCTTCATATTTTGAAGGAATTTCTACTTCGTCCAGCAGCCTAACGGTATTTCTTCTTACGGCATTATGAATACCAGGCTTGTCAAGGTTGTGCAGCAGCTTTTTGAAATGTTTTTTGATGAAGATCGGGTGCGCGACCACAGCATAACTAAGTGGCCATGCCGCGCGCTGAACAACCATTGGAAGATCATTTAGAAACAGGTTGAATAATTTATCAAATCTTGACTGATCGCTGCCAATCCAGTTAACGATTTTCAGAGTTTGTGCTTTGGAATGTTCTTTTAATATTTGTTGTCTCAGGTCCATTAACGCAAATAAATACTAATTATAATACACCCATCAAATGCTTAGAAGTATATTTTACCTGGTAATACTGTATGTTGTTGCTGGATGCGATGAACGACATAAGCCGGCAATTTTGGTGCAAACTGATTTTGGTGTGAAGGATGGTGCCGTGGCGGCTATGAAAGGAGTGGCGCTTAGTGTTGATCCTTCGCTGAACGTTTATGATCTCACGCACGAAATTCCCGCTTATAATATTTGGGAAGCTGCGTATCGCCTGCACCAGGCATTACCTTACTGGCCGGCGGGAACGGTGATAGTATCTGTGGTTGATCCGGGTGTTGGTACAGATCGAAAATCAGTTGTGGCATTGACGGCTACGGGCAAATATGTAGTGACCCCTGATAATGGCACGCTTACGTTGATTGATAGCATTGTTGAAGTGCGCGAGATCGATGAATCAATAAATCGAAGAGAAGGTTCTGGTAATTCTCACACATTTCATGGTCGTGACGTTTATATGTACACCGCGGCGAAATTGGCTGCCGGCAAAATAAGTTTCCAGGCCGTGGGGAAAGTTTTGAAAGACTCGCCCGTGCTGATCGATTTTCAAAAAGCGCATAAGGATAATGATACGCTGAAGGGAAATATTCCCATACTGGATATTCAGTACGGCAACGTGTGGACGAACCTGCAGGATTCATTAGTGAAACTTGCCGGAATCAGGGTGAATGATTCCATCAGGGTAAAGATTTTTGAAGGCGTGAAACTGGTTTCAGACATAACTATGCCATTTGTAAATTCATTTGGAAATGTTGAATCCGGAAAGGAACTCGCTTACATTAATAGTATCGGGAACCTGGCCCTAGCCATCAACAGGGGAAACTATTCTTCAACTTACGGCATACAAAGCGGACCCGGTTGGAGCGTTCAGGTATTTAAGACGGTTGGCGGAAGCCGTTAGTTATTAGCCGATAGCGTTAGCCAATAAGCGCAGGTAGTTTACCAGCAGCTTATATCCGGTAACAGTCAGGAGCAGGCCGTGACAGAAAATAAGGCTTCGTTGTTTGTGTCCTATAATTTACATTATGTTAAATAGGTAAAAGAACCGGCTAGCGGCTAAAGTCTATTGCTATCGCTAAAGGCAACAGGTTATCGGCTAATCTCCAGGCCATCGTCTATCCCCTAAAAAAAGAGCCTTCGGCAAAAACCGAAGGCGCTCCAGATAAAAGATATCTTCTTATTTATTTTATTGAGTCATAGACTTTATTCCATTTGTCTTCTTCAGCTGCCAACCTGGTCAGCTCAGCACCTTTGGCTTTATTTTTTTTGAGCATGTAGATCTCAGCCAGGTAACCACTCACTTTCCTGTACTGACCTTTTTCTGCGCCCGTAAGTTGTGGCTTCTTTGCGAAAATAGCCGCTGCTTTTTCATAGGGCTTAAGGGCTGATTCAAGTGCTTTCATGTATTTCGCATCAAGTGCATCCCTTTTTGCAATGTCATCTTTTGATGAAGCAGTGCCTGGTTTTGTTCTTTTCTTCATGTCAGCCGCATGTGCTTCGCGCTGATCATTTATCTTGATCGATTGATTAATGAAATGGTCGCCCATGTACAAATAAGGAAGCTCTTCTTCTTTGATTTGTGCTGCATTCTCAAAAGCGGTGATCATTTTTCCTTCCAACTCAGTAAAGTTGGCTGGAGGTACCGCGTCTTCCTTGCGTGAATTAAGGGTGTCATAAATCAATTCGCCAAGGAGTATTACTGCTTTATGATTTCCGGGATCAGCTGCAACGGCCTGTTCCAATGCGCTGATGCGCTTGTTAAAATCTTCTTCAAGTCCAACTACAAAGTCAATTTTGTCATAGGTGAAAAATTCGCTCTCAGGATAGAGTTTTTTGCCTATACCCTTGTATTTTTCGAAATTGGCCATGTCTTTTTTTGTGAAATAATAATTCACCAGGTAACGGTAAATACCTTCGTAGCCTTCTCCCCCTGTTTCAATTTCGGCCAGGCGGGTATAATATTTAGCAGCTTCATCCTTCATTTGCGCACTTTCTGCAGTAACGCCCGCGAGTAAAAGGCTATTGGTATCAATAGTCACATTGATGAATTTGTTAGAGATGAGAAAATCAGAATAGTCAACCACTTTCTTGAATTTCTCGGCGGCGGATTTCCAGTTCTTGGTTTCATAATCCTTGTAACCTGATGAGAACAATGCCGCATAAATATTAATAGGGCCATTCTGGTAAATAGGATCTTTTGATAACAATGAAAGATCCGGTTGCATCTCTTTGTATTTGTTATATGCAGCTTCTGCTTCTTTCAGGTATTGCTCTCCCTGGGGAGTATTTCTGGCAGCGCTGTCCATTGCGAGTGTAGCATAGATGGTGGATTTGAGAATATACGCTTCCGGTTTAGATGCGTATTTGGCATTTCCCATCCCTTTATCTACTTCTTCTTTTGCTTTATCAAATTTGTTGAGAACAAGTGCATTCTTTGCGGCATCATAATTCTGAGCATTCATCACCAGGCAGGCAAAGAATAAAATCGTTAGTAACGAGATTTTTTTCATGTATTAAATATTAGTAATTGCGTTGACTAAATTAAGAATTATTGCTCTTGCGGGCTATCCTCAGATGAATTTTCAGGCGCATCCGTTGCATTTCCGGGCCCTTCAATATTCTGGCCTTCTGTACCTTCTACGGTGGGTTCACCTTCTGCAACCGCATTTTCTGCAATTACATTCGTTTCATCCAGCTTTGTAATCCCTGCAATTTCATCTCCTTCGTCGATACGGATGAGTTTTACACCCTGTGTGGCCCTGCCCTGTTCACTCACATCGCCCACCTTCATCCGAATGGTAACGCCGCTCTTACAGGTGATCATGAGGTCTTCTTTCTGCGCTACATCCAAAATTCCTACCAGTTTTCCGGTTTTGGGAGTTACGTTAATGGTTTTAACGCCTTTTCCTCCCCTATTGGTAAAACGGTATTCATCAACCGGTGTACGCTTTCCATATCCCTTTTCACTCACTACGAGTACGGTTCTTGATGCATCAACAGCCGGGTTTACACAGATCATTCCCACCACTTCATCTCCTTCTCCCTCCACTTCAATACCGGCTACTCCAATTGCGCCACGACCTGTAGGACGTACCTTTTCTTCAGAGAACCTGATTGCTCTGCCGCTTTTCACAGCCATCATGATCTCGCTATGACCATCCGTCATTTTTGCTTCAATCAGTTCATCACCCTCAAGTATGGTGATGGCATTTACTCCGGTCTGCCTGGGCCTGCTGAAATCTTCAAGTGCAGTTTTCTTTATAATTCCCTTTTTGGTGCAGAGCACGATGTTATGTGAATGAACGAATTCTTCTTCCTTTAAATCCTTTACGTCAATGATGGCACGAACTTTATCATCAGAGGGGATCTGGATGAGGTTTTGTATCGCTCTTCCCTTACCCGTCTTTTCTCCTTCCGGTATTTCATATACATTTAACCAGTAACACCTTCCTTTTTCCGTAAAGAATAAAAGTGTGTGATGGGTTGATGCTACAAAGATGTGTTCGATATAATCTTCATCTCTTGTTCTGCCACCAATCACGCCGCGGCCACCTCTTCTTTGAGAACGGTATTCGGCGGTTGAGGTTCTTTTGATATAACCAAGGTGTGAAATAGTAATAACAACGTCTTCTTCCTTGATGAGGTCCTTGATCTTTACTTCATCGTCAAGGTAGGTGATCTCCGTTTTTCTTGCGTCACCAAATTTTTCCTTTATCTCGAGCAGTTCAGTTTTGATAATATCAAAGCGCATGGTCTCATTGGAGAGAATATCGCGAAGATGTGCAATGAGCTTCATCAATTCATCATATTCCTCTTTAATTTTTTCGCGCTCCATGCCGGTAAGGCGTTGCAGGCGGAGTTCAAGAATGGCTTTTGCCTGTATTTCATCAAGTCCCCAGCCAGCATTAATGAGGTTGTCTTTGGCGATATCTGGAGTGGCTGAAGCCCTGATAAGTGCAATCACTTCGTCAAGATGATCGAGTGCGATCAGATACCCCTGAAGGATATGTGCTCTTTTTTCCGCTTCGGCGAGTTCAAATTTTGTGCGCCTCACCACCACTTCATGCCTGAATTCAACAAACTCGCTGATCATCTCTTTCAGGTTGAGGGTGCGTGGTCGGCCCTTTACAATGGCTACATTGTTGATGCCGTATGAAGTTTGTAATTCAGTATGTTTATAAAGCTGGTTGATGATCACGTTTGCCACCCCATCTCTTTTGAGGTCGATAACAATACGCGTTCCTTCTTTATTATTTGATTCGTTGTTAACGTGGGCAATGCCTTCGATGATCTTCTCATTTACCAGTTCGCCGATTCGGTTCGTCAGCGTATCACGATTTACCTGGTAAGGAACCTCTGTAATAATGATTTGCTCGCGGCCGCTTGGCTTTGCATCAACGTGCAATTTGCCTCTTACTACCACCCTGCCACGGCCAAAATGCATTCCTGCCTTCACCCCTTCCATACCGAAGATGATGCCGCCGGTGGGAAAATCGGGGCCTTTCACATATTGAATCAACTGATCAATGCTGATGTCACGGTTTTCAATGAAGGCAACACAACCATCAATTACCTCTGCGAGGTTGTGAGGCATGATGTTAGTGGCCATACCCACTGCAATACCACTTGAACCATTTATCAGCAATTGCGGAACGCGGGTAGGTAAGATGGTGGGTTCCCTTTCAGAATCATCAAAGTTCAATTGAAAATCTACGGTATCTTTTTCGATATCGTCAAGCATATGTTCAGTGAGACGCGCAAGTCTTGCCTCTGTATACCGCATTGCTGCAGGACCATCACCATCCTGGTTACCAAAATTACCCTGGCCATCTACCAACTGGTAGCGCATGCTCCAATCCTGCGCCATTCTAACCATGGCATCATAAACTGATGAATCACCATGAGGATGGTACTTACCAAGCACCTCTCCCACCACACGAGCGGATTTTTTATAAGGGCGATTATAATGAAGACCCAGTTCATTCATTGCATACAATATGCGGCGGTGAACCGGCTTGAGGCCATCTCTTACATCCGGCAATGCACGACCCACAATTACCGACATGGAATAGTCGATATAGGCCGTTTTCATTTGTTCTTCGATATTTACTGGAATTATCCGGTTGGAATCGGCGGTTTCAAGCGGCTCAAAATTCTCTTCCATACTGATTTGTTATTGCCTGTTTTTTTTACATCGGGTCAATTTTTTACCGGTAGGATTGTTATCAAAAAAATGCCTTTTCAGGGCATTCAGCATACCGTCATGAAATCCGGTAAATCAATCTCTTGGGTCCAAAAATTGAGGGATGTCTCAGGGTCGGCAAATTTACCCAATTATATTGAAATTTTGCAAAAATGAGGGGTTGAAATTGAGGCTTTTTCCAGATGATTTTCACATTTTGAATTCGGCATATTATCACATTAATAACACTTGGCGGCACAAAATTTTCGTTGCTTTGTCGTTGCTAAGTGAAACTTATGTCTACCTACCTATTGCTTCGTGATAATAAAGAAAGCGGCCCCTACTCTGCCGAGGAGTTAGTGGCACTTGGTTTAAAGGCATATGACCTGGTTTGGATAAAGGGTAAAAGTGCTGCGTGGCGGTACCCCAGTGAGGTCCCGGAACTGAAGCCATATGCACCGGCAGTTGAAGAACAGCCTTTTGACAGGTTTTACAAGAAGCAGGAGGAAAGAAAAGAAGAATCATTACCCGGGCGAAACATTGTAAAGAAAGAGCCCCCTCTCCCTTTCACTGAAACCCGCCATGATAGTTATAAACCCAAGCCTTCGGTTTTCGTCACTCTTCCCAATCAACAAAAGATAACCACACAACAGCCCCAAGCGGTCAGGCAGGCAGAGGAAGAAGTTCCAAAGCCAACCATCTCCGTCTCTGAAAACCCCGCGGCTGCCCAGATTAAATATTCCCAGCCGCTTGATGAGATTAAGGAAATGTATGTAAGAACATTGCAGGAACGAAGGCAAAAAATTGCGGTGCGCTCATTGGTAATGCAAAGCCTGAAGAAAGCCTCCGTTATCCTGCTACTGGTTGCTATTGGAGTAATTGCGGGTTTCATGCTTAAGTCAGAAAGTGCGGATTCAGGACAGGTACAAAACGCGGCCATCAACCTGCCGGCGAAGGAAGAGAGTTCACCAATAGTGAAAGACGGGGATCTAATGAACGAGGAAAACCAGGAATTGCATTCAGGCGAGCGTGCTGAAATGAAAGAGGTTGGTAACACGGGATTACCACAGGACCAGGTTTCACTTAATAACGTTGCTAAAGAAAAAGAGCCCGGTACCCCGGGCAAACAACAGGAACAATTGCTCGTGGCAGTTCCGCAAGAGGATATCAAGGCTACCTATGAGCATCGCGGTTCAGAAGTGGATCCCAAAAACGGTCAGCGTATGAAGACGTTGAGGAATGAAACTGACCTGCCTCCGCTGGCGAGTGTTATCGCACCTGATCCTTCAAAACAAAGGGTGATGGACCATCCCCTAGCTGCTTTTGTTTCTGTAAAAAGCAATGAATACCGCAAGGTGGCTTTTGGGGGAATCCGCGACCTTCAATTAACTGTAAGTAATGATTCTAAATTTTTGCTTGATGAGGTATTGGTAGAACTTCAATATCTCAAGCCCAGCGAGCTTCCATTACGAACTGAAAATATCAGCTTCAAAGCAATTTCACCCAATTCTTCAGCAACAATCAGGATCCCTGACACGAACAGGGGCATCAGGGTGGTTTACCGAATTATCGATATTCGCAGTGCGGATGCCGCGTTATGAATTTCACTTGTTGAAAAAAAATAAGTACCTATTTATTTCCACCGAGTGCGAAGAATATCCCCAATTGTATTACGCTGTTTTTGAAATCAGGATCGATACCGGAAGAGGCGTCAAAATCGCCCACTTTTGAGAGCCCAACGAGGTATCTTCCTCCAATGCCGAAACCTCCGCCCAACTGGAATCCTAAACCTGCGCCGAGTGAGAGATCCAGATTTTTGGCAAAATCTTCAATGGTTTGTTCGCCCACATCTTCTCCAATTTTAAAGCCTACCTGGGGCCCAAGTTCAAAATAAAAACCGCCTGCGGAGCGATATTTCAGCATGACGGGAAGAGTGATATAGGTTAGTTTAAAATTTTCCTCCTCGCCTGCATCTTCAAATTTTGCACCGGCCGTTGACACGAGCAATTCAGGTTGAATGTAGAAATTGCCGATTCCAAAGCTCAGGTAACCGCCTGCATGAAAGCCAATGAGTGCTTTCTTATCTACGTCATCAAAATCGCCCCCGGTAAAATTGGAAATGTTGGCACCAACTTTTAATCCGGCTGTAAATTTCTGTGCGGAAACATAAGCGCTTAAAGAAATCAGCCAAACGATTAGCAAAATTTTTTTCATAATGTGGTTTTTGGTTTAATAATGACAGGATGCGGCAATTGATATGCCAAAGAAAGTCTATTTTTTTATTTGATATTTGCCGGATGAAGCAAATTCTTCTTTTTGGAGCCGGAAAGTCAGCTACCTGGCTGATCGATTACCTGTTGAGCAATGCAGCTGCGGGAAATTATACGCTGGTCGTTGTAGATGCCAACCTGGAGTTAGCGCAATCAAAGGTGAAGAACTCCCCTTACGGCACAACAGCATCGTTCGATATCAATGACGAGAAGCAGAGAACCTCGCACATCTCCTCGAGTGACATTGTTATTTCTATGCTTCCACCCGTGCTGCATATTCTTGTGGCAAAGGATTGTTTACGATTTTCAAAACACCTTCTCACGGCCTCATATGTTGACGGGGAGATTAAGCAACTGGAGCAGGAGATTGGTGAAAAGGGATTGTTGTTTTTATGCGAGATGGGATTGGACCCCGGTATCGATCATATGAGTGCCATGCGCATCATTGATGGAATACGCGAAAATGGCGGACGAATTATTTCTTTTAAATCACACTGTGGCGGTTTAGTGGCACCCGAGGATGACGACAACCCGTGGCATTATAAAATTAGCTGGAACCCGCGGAACATTGTTTTGGCAGGAAAATCGGGAGCTGTTTACAAGGAAAATGGTGAAGCTATTCGCGAAGAATATACTTCCTTATTCAATGCTGACCGCATGGTTGATATACCTGATCTTGGCTTATTAAGCTGGTATCCTAACAGGGATTCTTTAGGCTATGCGCCTTTATATGGATTGAATGATGCCAATACATTTATTCGTACCACCTTGCGACATCCTGAGTTCCTGTATGGGTGGAACAACGTGATTGAGTTAAACCTCACTGATGAAACGCCATGTTACGAAACAAATGGCCGTTCCCTGGCAATGGTGTTTAAAGAGCATATGGATATTCAAAACTTCGGGCATTGGTTACAGGATAAAATGGCAAAGCGATTCGAGGAGACAAAGGATATGCTGGAGAACCTGACCAAATTGATGGAAGCTGAAAAGGAAGCGGAGGAAGAGGGAGAAGAAATTCCTGGCTCATTCATGTCAGCTGACGATAAGGGCAACCTTAATGAGATTGAATTGGGAGAAGTGAAGAACAAGGCGGCGGCATTCGTTGCCCATAAAATGCACATGGCCAATCTTACACTAAAGCAATTGATGTTCCTGGGTCTTGATGATGAAGAGACGGAAGTGAACAAAGGACTATGCAGCGCGGCAGATGTGCTGCAGTTTGCAATGGAAAGAAAGATGAGCCTGGGTACCAAGGATAAGGACATGATCGTTATGCTTCACGAGATAGGTTATGAAATAAATGGTAGTAAGAAAGAAACGCGCAGCAGCCTGGTAGTGAAAGGTGATGATGGCGTTCACACCGCAATGGCGAAAACGGTTGGGCTTCCATTAGGCATTGCAGCCAGGCTCATTCTTGAGGGCAAGATCAAACTTAGAGGACTGCAAATCCCCATTCAAAAAGAAATTTATGAGCCGGTGCTTGATGAATTAGAATCACAAGGCATTGCTTTCATGGAGGAAACCAGGTAATCAAATCAGCTCCGTAGCAGGGCTTTTAGCTTTTTTACACCTTCAGTAGCGGGTCCCTCAATCTTTACCAGGTTTTGGAAAGGTGATACGTCCGGTATCTTTTTATCAATTATAAACCTGGGTATATCAAAGGGAGCATAGTTTAGAAGACCGGCTGCGGGATACACTACTAACGAGGTGCCGACTACTACCAAAATGTCAGCACTATACACCATAGGAACGGCTTCTTCAATCCTGGGTACGGGTTCCTCGAACCACACGATGTGCGGACGTAATTGTGCTCCGTCTTCTGCGGTATCGCCCAGTGATATATCACCCGTAATATCATAAACAAGGTGTTCATTTCTCTCACTTCGCATTTTGAAAATTTCACCGTGCAAATGAAGAACATGAGTTGAACCGGCGCGTTCGTGAAGGTCATCAATATTTTGCGTGATGATCTGTACTTCGAAATCACGTTCAAGTTCAGCAAGGCCTGCGTGTGCTTCATTGGGAGAAGCTTCCCGCACGCTTTTTCTTCGGTGGTTATAGAATTCAAGCACCAGGCGGGGATCTTTTTTCCATGCCCGCGGGGTAGCTACGTCTTCAATGTTGTAGCCTTCCCAGAGTCCATCGCTGTCGCGGAATGTCTTTAGGCCGCTTTCAGCGCTGATGCCTGCCCCGGTAAGGACTACGATTTTCATAGACTTTTCAGTTTGAAATCAGGAGATAATTCAAGCGGTATTTCTAGGAAATTTAATCCGAATTTGGTTTCGACGAGATTTTATTCTAATAAATTTTTGTCACGAAGCGGCGGGGGGATGATTGATGAATTCATTATGAATTTCGGGATTTTATTTTTAAAAGAAAATTTTGCACGGCGGTTACGGTGACACGGCTGACACGGCGGACTTTTGGGTGCATAAGGCAACCTTATATATTCGCAGTTTTGTTTTTCGAAATGGTAGCGTTTTTCACTACCTGAGACAAGGGTAAACTTATGATGAAATTTGCCCGCCGTGTTCGCTGTGTCAGCTGTTACCGCCGTGCAAATAATCGCTCTAACTACAAATCATTTATACCTGCCAGCCAACTTAACCAGGGTGATGAATTCTTTCCTGTAATCATATGAATCAATTCCCAATGAAGAATTTGCAAGGTTAATGACCTGGTCGAAGCTCGCATTTTTCTTATAGGCTGAATTCCTCAGGAGCAATCCAAACTCAGCCACTGCTGCTGAGAAGCGAAAGTTGTCAGATGTTTCTTCTAACCTGATGGTTTGATCTGAAACTCCGTGAGTAATCAATTTGCTCTTATCTCCCATTGGAGTTTTATAGCGAAACTTCAAAGTCATAAGTTCTGAAGAAGTGTTCACTTGCCTGTTCGCAGCAGCCTGATATTTCAGGGGGTCTACAGGCCGGCCAAATTCATTCTTCGTGCCTACGGGAATAATTTCATACAAGGCCGTAACAGTATGCCCTGCACCCAGTTCTCCCGCATCTTTCAGGTCATCATTAAAGTCCTCAGCGGCAAGCATCCTGTTTTCATAACCAATGAAGCGGTAGGCCTGTACTTTGGAGGGATTAAATTCAATTTGCAGTTTCACGTCTTTGGCGATGGTAAAGAGAGTACTTGAGAATTCATTGATGAGTACCTTCCTGGCCTCGTTAATATTATCAATATAGGAATGATTTCCATTTCCTTTATCTGCTAATTGTTGCATTTTGCTATCCTTATAGTTGCCTGTTCCGAAACCTAGCACGCTAAGGAAGATACCTGAGCCTCTCTCCTTTTCAATCAGGCTGACAAGTTCATCTTCGCTACTTACACCAACGTTGAAGTCTCCATCGGTTGCCAGGATGACGCGGTTGTTGCCTTCCCTGATGAAATTTTCACGCGCCAGGTTGTAGGCTAATACTATACCCGCGCCACCGGCGGTGGAGCCACCGGCTTCTAGATTATCAATGGCCTTGTTGATCGTTGCCTTTTGGTTTCCGCTGGTGGAAGGAAGTACTACGCCTGCACTACCGGCATACACTACTATTGCAACTTTATCTTCCTCTTTTAATTTATTCACCAGTAATTTCAATGATGATTGAACCAATGGAAGTTTGCCAGGTTCATCCATAGAGCCCGAAACATCAATGAGAAAGACAATATTCGAAGCGGGGAGTTGCTCACTAACCCTGCTTTTTCCCTGCAGGCCAATGTGAAGGAGTTTGTGATTGCGGTTCCAGGGGCACTCAGCCATTTCGGTTGTAAAACTAAATGGATCATCTCCTGCAGGCTGTGGATATTCGTAATCAAAATAGTTGATCATTTCCTCAATGCGAACGGCACCTGCAGGAGGCAGGCTGCCATCAGTAAGGAACCTGCGCACGTTGCTGTAAGACGCTTCATCCACGTCAATTGAGAAGGTAGAAAGAGGATGGTCAAGTGCAGTGAGGAAATCATTTTCGATGATCTTGTCATATTCTTCCGTATTCATTTTTGTAGATGAATCGGTTGATATGGAAGTGAGCTCTAATTCTACTTCTTTGTGTTTTTCGTTTTTACCAGTCTCTGATGGAGATTCCAACGGCCCTGGCTCGTAAAGGTTCATAGTTTGAGGGGAAGAGCTTTCTTCAGATTTCTGTGAACGTTGACCTTCGTTACAGGCATAGAGGGTTAATAGCAGCAGTGCTGCGAATGTTATGAGTCGCATTTGAAAATGATTTAGGTGATGAGATTGAGATGCTGCAATGATGAGTTTACATAATTGCAATTGGAATAACAGCTAACCAGAGCAGACCGCGGATAAAGATTAATACTCGGGACGACAAAAGGTAACCCAACCGTTGAATCGATGATCGATATCCCAGATCATTGTTCGATGATCGATGTTGGGCCTATCAGATTATTGATAACTTTTTAGCTCTTTCCTAATTTGTGTTTCATCAGCTCCTCAGCTTGTGCAGAATAGGACTACCAATCTACCGTTACCTCTGTTTTTACACTTTTTTTTCGCGCGGAAAAAACTTTTAAGTCTTGTGTTTTTCCCCTTGTTTCATTTTCTGCAGCTTGCACCTTTATCTTGTTAAAATATATAAGAGGTTATGAGCATTTGCCTGGTGGGTGGGGGTGGGACGTAAATGGTTGCGCTTCGGCGAAGCTCTGCCTGGTTGTTAAACCTTTAATTAGTATTATAAGTCTTGTTAGTGCTGACGAGACGATGAGCTGGCGAGACGATGAGCTGGCGAAACGATGAGCTGACGAGACGATGAGCTGACAAGCTGAAGAGTTGCGTGTAAGTGAAATCCGGGTTTAATTAGGAATTGGAATTAGGCGGTTGCTAAATTGTTGAGGTTGCCCGCTCGTAAATCAAGCGTCGGATTCTTGAATATTCAGCAACTCCCTGATTCCTGATCCCTAATCCCCAATTCCCAGTTCATCGGCTACGGGCATTGATTTATTTGCCATATTCCATAATTACCTTCCACTCTTCCTCTGTTACCGGCTGCACTGATAAACGTCCTATGCGAACCAGCGCCATGTTTGAAAGACGTTTGTCCTTTTTGATGGTTTCGAGAGGCACCGGGTTCTTCAGCTTCTGATGGTATTTGATATCTACGGCAACCCATGCTTCATTATCAGTGCTGGGATCCTGGTATGCTTCTTTGGCTACTTTGGCAATTCCTACAATTGCGAGTCCCTCATTGCTATGATAAAATAAAACCTCATCTCCTTTCTTCATGTT
>Ga0196972_1000342_pt1 | contig 27635 bp, 18 predicted proteins | sample S1v_2013CmetaG_FD_148618 | JGI IMG/M metagenome (GOLD analysis project Ga0196972, IMG submission 148618) | Soil microbial communities from Anza Borrego desert, Southern California, United States - S1+v_20-13C | ecosystem: Environmental > Terrestrial > Soil > Desert | place: USA: California...
CTCGTTGCCGTGGGAGCCACCGCCACCGCCACCGCCATTGCCGCCACCGCCGCCGCCACCGCCACCACCACCACCACCACCGCCTCCACCGCCCCCGGCTGCTGCGTCAAAGCTGAGACGGAACACGTCCGAGGCGGAGAGACTGTCGGTCAGGTCGGCGCTGTTGCCCGCTCGGTCGGTGGCCGTGACCTGGATGTCCAGGAAGCCCGTTGCCGTGCGCGGCACCCGTCCGGTGAAGGTCCGGGTGGAGGCGTCGAAGGCCAGCCAGTCCGGCAGCGGCGAACCATCGGCCAGGCTGGCGGCGAACACCAGCGTGTCGCCACTGTCCGGGTCGGAAAAGCTCCCGGAGGGCAGCTGCCACTGGTAAGACTTGTTGGGCGCCGCCGCCTGGTCCGGCAGTTCGGAACCGAGCACCGGCGCGTCATTGCGCCCCTGGATCTGCACCTGAAGCTGCGCGGCGGTTGCGGTGATCCCGTCGAAGGCACCGTAGCCGAAGCTGTCGGTGACCTGCTGGCCGCGCCCGAGCGCCTGGACGGCATTCGAAGCATTCGCCAGCACATACGTGAAGCTGCCGTCCGCGGACAGTGCCAGGCTTCCGTACGCGCCCGCGTACGAACCGGGTGCCGCCACCTGCAGGGCGGCACCCGCATCGACGTCGTGGTCGTTGTCCAGCACGTTGCCGGTGACCATGGCATCGTCTTCCACCGCGAAGCTCTGATCCGACAGGGCCACCGGCGCATCGTTGCTGCCGCTGATGGTCACCACGATCGATGAAGAACTGCTGGCGGCGCCATCCGGATCGTCGTCGCTGGCCTCATAGGTGAAGGTGTCGGTGACCTGGTGGCCTGCGCCCAGCGCCTGCACACCGGTGCTGTCGTTGGCCAGCTCGTAGACGTAGCTTCCGTCCGCGTCCAGGTGCAGGGCCCCGAACGCCCCGACGTGCACACCCGGGTTGGCGACCCTGAGCGGCCGGCCATCGGGATCCGTATCGTTGCCCAGCACGTTGCCCGAGGCCTGCACGACGCCATCCTCGCTCACGGACGCGGCGTCCTGCACGAGCACCGGCGGCTGGTTGCGCAGCACTCGGGCCTCGACGGCAGCTCGGTCCCAGAACGCACCATCGTCCAGGCCGATGCCCCAATCCGCGCCGTGGTCGGCGAACCAGTCCGAGATCGTCAGCCGATCTTCCGTGCCCACGATGGCCATGACCAGGTCGGCGCCGGAGCGGCTGAAACGCAGCTCGGACTCCAGCGCGCCACCGACCTGGACCTGGTTGGCACCGCTGGCATCGATGACCACGTCCTGGCCGTCGCCACGAGAGAAGGCGTAGGTGTCGTCACCCGCACCGCCCACCAGCCGGTCGCTGCCGGTGCCGCCGGCCAGCAGGTCATTGCCCGCATCTCCGTGCAGCACGTCGTCCCCCGCTTCCCCCAGCAGCCAGTCGTCGCCATCGCCGCCGGACACGATGTCGTCACCGCCGCCGGCCATCACCAGGTCCGAAGCCTGCAGGGCATCGATGTGGTCGGACAGGGCGGTGCCCGTGAGCGTGTCGGCTTCGGGCGTTCCCTCGATCGTGAATCCATGCAGGTCGATCAGCTGCTGTCGACTGAACACCCCGTCGGCGAACTGGAACCATTCGATCGCGCCGTCGTACGGCTGGGCCGGATCGAAGTCGTCCAGGTGCACGGCCCCTCCGTCCGGCAGCAGGATCTTGAGCGAGCCGACGCCGATCTGCACCTGGCCCGCGAGCACGTTGGTGAACACCAGCCAGTCGACCCCGCCGCTGTCCGTGATGCGGTCCGTGCCGTCGCCCAGGCTGTACGAGTAGATGTCGTTGCCGCCACCGCCCACGAGGATGTCGTCGCCCAGACCGCCCGTCAGCCGGTCGGCGCCGCTGCCTCCGGTGAGCGTGTCCGTGCCGCCCTCGCCCCAGAGTTGGTTGCTGCCTTCGCCGCCCTCCAGCACGTCGTCACCCGACCCGCCGGCCAGCACGTCGTTGCCGTCGCCCCCGAGCAGGATGTCGTCGCCCGCCTCGCCGAAGAGGCGGTCGTTGCCCTCCTGTCCATCGAGCCGGTCGTGGCCGGACCCACCCTGCAATTCGTCCTGTCCCAGTCCGCCGAGCAGGAGGTCGTCGTCGCCACCGCCCATGAGCAGGTCGTCGCCGTCGCCCCCGTCGAGGTAGTCAGCACCGTGGAACGCTTCCGCCAGGTCGCCGCCGTTTCCGTCGCCGAGCAGGAGATCGTTGCCGGCACCGCCGACCAGGACGTCGGCACCCCCGTAGCCGACCATCTGGTCGTTGCCGTCGCCACCGTCCAGGTAGTCGTCGCCGTGGCTGCTGCCGGCCAGCACCGTGGGGCTGGCATCGCCGACCAGGACGTCGTTGTCGTCGCCGCCGACCAGGATGTCGGCGCCACCGCCGCCATAGAGCGTGTCGTCTCCCGCTTCGCCGGCGAGGTAGTCCTGTCCCTGGAACTCGACGCCCAGCGCGCTCGTGTTCTCGTCGCCGAAGAGCCGGTCGCGACCGGCGCCGCCATAGAGCGAATCGGACCCGCCACCACCGATGAGGGTGTCGTCGCCTTCCTCTCCGTCGAGGTAGTCGTCACCCCAGACCAGGGGCTGGTGCGCCGCGATCACGTTGACGGCACTGGTGTCGCCCACGAGCACGTCGGCGCCCGAGCCGCCGTAGAGGGTGTCGTCCTTGCCGCCGCCTTCGAGGATGTCGTTCCCGTCCTCGCCGTCCAGGTAGTCGGCGCCGTGGTACAGGGGATCGATGTAGCTGCTGGCGCCGGTCGGCCCACTGTCATCGCCGGCGATCGCGTCGTCTCCCAAGCCGCCGAACAACTGGTCGGCGCCGCCGTCGCCGAGCAGCGTGTCGTTGCCGGCGCCCCCGTCGATGAAGTCGGCTCCATGGTGGGCCGCTGCAACGCTCGATAGGAATCCGGCGAGGATGTCCCCATCGCCCTGCAGCTGGTCCGCGCCCTCGCCGCCTTCCAGGGTGTCGTCGCCCGCCAGCCCCCAGACGGTGTCGGCGCCATCGCCGCCCTGGACCCGGTCGCTGCCCCAGCTGGCCAGGACCTGGTCGTCGCCGGCACCGGCGTCCACCACGTCGCTCTGTTCAGGATTGCTGGAGGTGCCACCGATGCCGTCCCACAGGGCGCCGCCACTGCTTCGGGTGTAGATCCCCCAGGTCGCACCTTGCGCCAGGATGGAGGTGGCACCGGAGGGTGCCAGCCACGCGTCATCCGGCCTAAGGCGCTGGCGAGCCACCAGGGCGGCACTGGTGCTGATGAAGTCATTGCCGTCGCCGCCGGTGATGCGGTCGGAGCCGTCGCCACCGGCAAGCAGGTCGTCGCCGGCGCCGCCATCGATCTCGTCGTTGCCGCCGCTGCCACCCAGGGCATCGTTGCCGCCTTTCCCCGAGATCCGGTCGTTGCCGCTCGAGCCGTAGAACACGTCCGCGAAATCAGTCTCGGCAACGCCGTTGATCATCGTGCCGTCGGGCGCCCAATCGACCTCCGTCCAGGCGAAGGTGCCGAAACGGCTGTCGCTCGCAGGAACATTGAGCTGCGTCTCGATCCCGATGAGGCGTGCGCGCTGGTCGCCCAGGAAGGTGCCGGCAGCATGGCCCGCGTCCTTGAGCGTCAGGGCCCAGGAATTGCTGGTCACGGATTGCTCCTGCCCCTGGTAGCTGACGCCCAGCGACACCGTCTGGTCGCCCTCGAGAGCACCCGCCACGAGCGAGAACGAGACCACCGTCTGGCCTTCCGCCAGCGCGATGACCGCACCGTTGGCCGCCACGGTGCTGTCGCCCAGGACGACCTCGCAGGCCCCTGAACCTTCGCCCGTCAGCACGAGCGTGAGCGAATCGCCCGCGTGGGCTGCCGCCCCGAGAAAAACCGTGTAGGCCTTGCCGGCGCCTTCGGCAATCGTCCCCACCAGGGTCCCCAGGCTGCTGGCCTGGAACCCGGGATCGTCCATCACGTTCGCACTGCCGGCCGCCAGCAAGCCCAGCCGCTGCTCATTGCCCAGTCGGATGCCGAGGTAGCCTTCACCACCCAGTGCTTTGGTCGCGTCGAAGTTGCCGATGGTGACGCGGTTGGCTGAATCCCCTTCCCGGATGATCTCGAGCCTTTTCCGGGTAGTGGAGGTCGCGTCCTCGTACAGCCCCATCACGGCGTAGTGCCCGTTGCCCAATTCGACGCCCCAGACGTTGCGTTTCACCGGGATGGCATTCGCCAGCGCGGATCCATCGAGCACGATGGATCCCAGGCCATCCGAGTCCACCACCAGGTCGGAGCCGAACTGGCCGCCGAAGCGATAGGTGTCGGTGCCGCCTCCGCCGTACAGCTTGTCGCGGCCTTCTTGGCCATCCAAAGTATCGGCACCGGCACCGCCGTAGAACACGTCGCCGTTCGAACCGCCGGTGAAGTTGTCGGTCCCGCTGCCGCCGATGAACGCCTGGGTCTTGGTCGCATCGCGGGCAACTGCCGTAGATCCGGCGGAGCCCGCGACGACGTTCCACTGGGCGAAGGGCTCGATCATGGCGGGGAACTGGCGATAGCCCACGCCATGGCTCGTCATGATCGGGTGCAGCCAGGGGAAGACGTACTTGCTTGCCTTGTTCAACGCGCCTACCAGGCCATCACCCTGCGCAGTGGTGTATTGGAGCAGCTGGCCATCGAGGGAGAAGAACTCCTGACCGGCGTAGTTGGTGGTCTGCCAGTAGTACCACTCGATCGCTTGGGCGGTCAGGGCACCCTGCGCTTGCTCGTTCAGGCCAGCGATGTTGGTGCCGAGCTTGTGGAGGTCGGTGGAGAATTGCGTCAGCTTGCTGTTTCCCGGGCTGGCTTGCTCGCTTCGAATGAGATCGATCAGGAAGTTGCGTTCTGGACTGCCCCGAGGATCCGTCGAGTAGAACCCATCGGACAAGATGACTGGAAGGCTGGATTGGACTTTGATGGTGGCCTGCCGGAACTGCTCACTCATGATCCCCATGGTGAGCAAGGCTTGGCTGTGCATCGCCATCGGACCCACATGCTCGCTCCCGAACACGACTTCCTTGAGCCCCGGCAAGTTGACTGTCACGAGGTCGCCGCGGATGGACTCGAGGAACTCTCCTTTCGCATACCAGCCGGTGACGTTGCCTGACCGCAATCGATAGTCAACCCAGGGGTCGTAGCTCCTGAATGCCTCCGGCAACTGCGCCCCCAGAGCCGCCCTTGCTTCTGCTACCCGGAACGGCTGGCGCGCCGTCAAGGCGAAGGGCGCCGGGTCGAAGACGATGGCAGGCCGGTCGAACCACACTGCCGCAATTGAAGCCAGGCCTCCCCCCAAGCTGTGACCCGTGAACGTGATGTTGCTGCCCGCCGGATCAGTCCCATATAAACGCAGAACTTCGCTATACACCCGCGCGGCCTGGATTCCTTGCGACTCTTGATTGCCCAATGCAAGGTTGAAATCCGCGATCATGTCATCGAACGCGGTCACTCCGTCCGTACCGCGGAAGCAGATGACAATTTCCTTGGTGCTGTCGTTCCGAAATACCCCATAGGCAAATCCACCGGTACCCTGGAGTGGAACCTCGACGCGTGACCACCCGACTGGGATTTGAGGGAGATTGAACTCCCTGACGTCATCTTCATACACGTACAGAGAGAGAACTGCGGCTGTCTGACGATCGATCATCGTGCACTCCCCTATTTAGACGCTGGATCCGCGATGCAAGAGCGGGATTTGTAATCCGGTGTGATCACCGTGCGCTCCGGTTGCTCGCGTCTGTATGTCGCGTCCCGTTCGACGCGGTCTGCCACGGCGTACCTCTGCTTGGCGTGCTCATTGAGCCGAGGAAAGTTCGCCAGCACGTTGTATGGCAGTCCATACAGCCACGGCTCTATTGGTCGGACCCATGTCCAACTTCGGCCGGTGGCATCAGGGAGAAACTGCACATAAAACGGGACGATGCAGTAGTAGTGATTTCGAACGGCCCACGCCCAGTCCGCGGGAGTTGCCACCAGAACTGGCAGCCCTTCTTTTGAAACGGCTATCCACCCAACAGCCGCCCCACCCGAGTAGACGTAGTCCTTGTCTCGATACCTGAACTCAAGCACCTGTTTGTCTACATCCGGGCGCATCCCAAAGTTGAAGGGGTTTCCTGCACCTCCCTGCAGGCGCCACTCCATAGCACGCTTGAGAACAAGTGTTTCGCCTGTATTGAGAGGAACTTCTTCCTCCCATGTCAGTGTTCTCGAGCAGGCGGCAAGCGAAAGAACCATGCACAACCCAGCCAGCGACTTGGCTCCGCTCTTAGATAACGCCGTCAGCCGATCCTGAATGAAAGGTCTCACGCCCCACTCTCTCGTGTCTTTGTCCCGCACCATTTCCGAGATCACTGTCTCAATCGCCCCGCAGCCGCCAGGGCACCTAGTGCGAAATGAACAGCACCGTCACCTTGCCGCGCAGCTGGTTGATCGTCCGGGCGAGTTGCGCCGCAGTCGCGCTCTTGCGGCGTGGCCATACCTCACCTCACTCCGCAACGATCCCCGCTGTACATGGGATCGATCCGTTGAAGAAATCCAAGTTGAGGATCTGCGCTGAATCCTTGCTTCCTCTTGTCCTGAAGGGAGTACCTGGATACGAGATGGCTCGGTCTTGACGGAGCCGCCATCAAGTTGGAAGGCATGTTGTAGAGCCAGGAGTCAATCGATGGTGGCCAAGACCAGCCCCGACCGGTGCTATCGGGCACGAACTGGACATAGAACGGAATCGTGCATTGGTAGTTTGCAGTGGCGTACCACGCGCCTGAATCCGCGTTCTTCACGAGAACCGGAACACCCGACGGAGACACGGCTAGCACTAGGAATCCGCCGGCCCCTTCATATCGATAGGTCTTTCCCTTGTAGGTGAACTCATACGTGCTGTTTCGTGTGGGGTGATAACTGATATCGAAAGGATTGCCTGCTGCGCCTCTTAGCGCAAAGCCAAGTGTTCTGTGCAGACGGATCACCTCACCCGTATTGAGCAGAACCTCCTCTTCCCACGTCGCAGTCTTCCCGTGCGCAGCGGTGGAAACGAAAACCACAAGGAGAACGGCGGCACAGACCCCAATCCAGGGCCGCAGAACAGTCCTACGCATCCAAGTCATATTCCCGCCTGAAACTCATTTCTTGGCTGTCAAACCAGTGCGCAACTCGAGACAGTCTCTTCAACATGCAAGGCGCTTCAATTCCTGAAGTTGCCAGACTCCCCATTCGGCCTCCTCCGCGTTTGCATAGATCGCCGATGTAATGAGGATCGACCATCTGAACAGCGCGAAGCCGCGGATCGACAAGGTACGGCTGACGCCTCTTGTCTTCAATCGAATACCGAGATCTGACGTTGCCCGGGTCCTCGAAACTGATGAACAAATTGGCTGGCAGTCCGTACAACCAAGCTTCGATTTGAGAAGGCCAAGTCCACGCCTCACCCGTTGAACTCGGAACAAGTTGAACGTAGAAAGGCAGCGTGCAGCCATAGTGGTGGCGCCAATTCCAGGAGTTGCCTGCCGCGTCAGCAACCAGGACTGGCACTCCACCGGGGCTTATGGCAAGCACCATCACGTTCGCGTCGCCGAGGTATCTGTAGCGGACGCCGCGCCAATCGAACTCGATCTCTGAGTCGCTATCCGGCCGGTACGCCAGATCAGCCGGGTTTCCGGCGCCTCCTGTCAACGAATAGGATTGGCTCCGCCTCACCCAAACCTTTTCACCCGTGTTAAGCAGAACCTCTTCTTCCCAGGTTCGGGTCTTGCTGCATCCCGCTGCAAGAAGAGAGAACGCCAACACAAAAATGAGACCGAGTTTCATCGCTGCTCTTCGCTGTTGTCTTGCTTGAGGTCGCCTTGCTTGCAAGGCAGATCTGTTGCATGACCATCCGAAGACTTCGATTCAATGGTCGCCTCAAGATGCATTCGCCCGCTCCTTGCTCTCGCTCCGCCCCATCCCCACGATCACCGTCTCATCCACCTGCAGTCCCCTGGGCACCTGGTGTGAGATGAACAACACCGTCACCTTGCCGCGCAGCTGGTTGATGGTCCGGGCGAGTTGCGCCGCAGTTTGCACGTCCAGGCTCGCCGTGGCTTCATCAAAGATCAGGATTCGTGGACGTTTCAGCAAGGCACGGGCGACGGCGATGCGCTGCTTCTGGCCGCCCGACAGCCCCACGCCCTTTTCGCCGATCTCGGTCTGGTAGCCCCGCGGAAGCGCCTCGATGGCCTCGTGGATCTCCGCCATCCGGCAGGCCTGCACCACCTGCTCGAAGCTGGCCAACGGGTTCGCCATCTGCAGGTTCTCGTAGACCGTCCCGGCGAACAACTGCGTTTCCTGCGGCACCACACCGAACCTGGAACGCAGCTCGTTGGCCGACAGGTGCCGGGTGTCCTGGCCATCGACCAGGATGCAGCCTTCCGTCGGCCGGTGGAATCCGAGCAGCAACCGGGCCAGGGTGCTCTTGCCGCTGCCGGAGGGGCCGACCAGCAGCGTGGTCGTGCCCGGCTTGAAGGACAGTGAGAGGTCCCGGTACAACCAGGGGTGCTCCGGGCTGTAGCGAAAGGCGATGCCCTTGATGTCGATGCGGCCGCTGCCTGCGCCCGCCCGCGCCGGCAGCAGCCCGTAGGGTTCGGCCGGTGCATTCATCAGGTCGCCCAGCCGCTTCACCGACACGTTCGCTTGCTGGAATTCCTGGTACAACCCGACCAGCCGCAGCAGCGGCTGGGACAGGCGCGTCGCGAACATCTGGAAGGCGACCAGCATGCCGATGGTGAAGCCGTCGTTCCGCATCACCAGCAGGGCGCCGGCCATCAGGACCGCGAGCCCTTGCAGCTGTTCGAGCGACTGGGCCGCGGTGCCGTAGGTGTTGGCGAGCTGCCGCGTGCGAAACCCGGCCGCGACGTAGTCCGCCAAGCAGGCGCCGTACCGCTTCTCCAGTTGCGGCTCCAGTTGCAGCGCCTTGACCGTCTCCATGCCGCCGACGTATTCGGTGACGAAGGCCTGGTTGCGGGCGCCCAGCAGGAATTGCCGCTCCAGCCGTCCCCGCAGCAGCGGCGTGACGGCCACGCTCAGGGCGGCCAGCAGGACCAGGAGGCCGACGGCAATGAGCGACAGTTGCCAGCTGTACCAGAACATCACGCCGAGCAGGACCAGCATGAAGGGCAGGTCCAGCAGCAGCGTGACCGCCGCGCCGGCCATGAACTCGCGGATCGACTCGACCCCCTGCAGGCGAGCGACCAGGGTTCCCGTCGGCCGCCGGGCGAAGTACCCCATGGGCAGCTTGAGCAGGTGCGAGAAGACCCGGCTGCCTAGCACCGCGTCCACACGGTTGCCAGTGTGCAGCACGAGGTACTGCCGCACCCACGAGAAGATGCCCGTGAAGACGATGGCCAAGGCGAGGCCCACGCCGGCCGCCACCAAGGTGCTACGGCTCTGGTGGACCACGACCTTGTCGATCACCACCTGCGTGAACAGCGGTGTCGCAAGTCCCACCAGCTGCAGCGCCAGCGAGGCCAGCAGGATGTCGCGCCACACGGTCCGGTAGCGCAGGAGCTCGGGCACGAACCAGGCGAAACCGAACGGCGCGTCTTCGGAGGCACGCGCCCCGTCTTCGTCCCGCAGCGGCTGCGCTTTCGGCGTGAAGCAGACCGCCGACGGACCGAGCGTCGCCAGCAACTCGGCGATCGCAACGGACTCGCCGGCATCGCCGCTGGCACCCGAGAAGCTGGCGCGATCGGCCGCGAGGTCGGTGACCACGATAGGCTCCGGCCCGCGCGACGCCGCCGGCGCGTCGGCGACGCCAGGGTGGGTGGCGCCGGACTCAGACTGCCTGAAGAAAAGCGCCGGCAGCCGGGTCGCGATGAACGCCAGGTCCGAAGCAGCGGCGTGCTCCGCCTGCAAGCCCAGTGCTTCCGCGGCCAGGAGCATTTCGGCCAGCGAATACATCCCGTCCCTCCCGGGGGGATGACGTTGCAGGAAGAGACCGGCGTCGAACGGGATCCGGTGCTGGCGGCAGATGGTGGCCAGCACCCAGACGACCTCCTGGTCGGCCAGCCGCTCGTTCGGCATGGAGGGCATCGCCGGATGCTAGGCGTGCCCGCTGTCGCCGCAACGGTCCTCCTTCGTCTGCTTGCAGGAGCACGCGCCAGAACGACGGAAGCCCGCCGAAGCGGGCTCCACGTCACCGGGTGCGACCGGTCAGCGGCTGTACGCGCTCTCGCCGTGGGCCGTGATGTCCAGCCCTTCGCGCTCTTCTTCCTCCGACACGCGCAGCCCGATCAGCACGTCAACCAGCTTGTAGGCGATGAACGCCACCACGCCGGACCAGGCGATCGTGAACAGCACGCTCTTGAACTGCACCCAGAGCTGGGCGGCGATGGTGAAGGTCTCGGGCGTCGCGCCGCCGGTCCCGCCCAGGTAGGGCGAGGCGAACACGCCGGTGAGCAGCGCACCGACGATGCCGCCGACACCGTGCACGCCGAACACGTCGAACGCGTCGTCCGCGCCCAAGGCACGCTTGAGGCCGCCCACGCCCCACAGGCAGACCAGCCCGGCCGCCAGGCCCAGCACGATCGCACCCATCGGGCCGACGAAGCCGGCGGCGGGCGTGACGGCGACCAGGCCGGCCACCGCGCCCGAGGCGGCGCCCAGCATCGAGGCCTTGCCCTTGTGCAGCGCCTCACCGGTGATCCAGGACAGCGTGGCGGCGGCGGTGGCCAGCACGGTGTTGACGAAGGCCAGGCCGGCGCTGCCGTTGGCGGCACCCGCGGAGCCGGCGTTGAAGCCGAACCAGCCCACCCACAGCAGCGAGGCGCCCACCATGGTCAGCGTCAGCGAGTGCGGCATGAAGGCCTCCTTGCCGAAGCCGATGCGCTTGCCCAGCACCCAGGCGCCGACCAGGCCGGCCACGCCGGCGTTGATGTGGACCACGGTGCCGCCGGCGAAGTCCAGCGCGCCGTCCTGCGCCAGCAGGCCGCCGCCCCACACGATGTGGGCCATGGGGACGTAGGCGAAGGTGAACCACAGCACCGAGAACAGCAGCACGGCGGCGAAGCGGATGCGCTCGGCGAAGGAGCCGACGATCAGCGCCACCGTGATGGCCGCGAACGTGCCCTGGAAGGCGACGAACACGTACTCGGGGATGGTCGCCAGCGCGCCGATGGTGTCGGGCGTGACGCCGCGCAGGAACAGCTTGTCCGCGCCGCCGAAGAAGCTGCCTTCGCCGGAGAACGCGAAGCTGTAGCCGTACAGCGCCCACAGCAGGCTGATGAGGGAGAACACGACGAACACCTGCATCAGCACCGACAGCATGTTCTTGGTGCGGGTCAGGCCGCCGTAGAACAGCGCCAGGCCGGGGATCGTCATCAGGATCACCAGCAGCGTGGAGGTGAGCATCCAGGCGGTGTCGCCGGAATCCACCTTGGGCGCCGGTGCGGCGGCTTCCGCGGGCGCCGGCGTTGTGGCGGGTGCGGCAGCCGGTGCGGCGGCAGCGGCAGGTGCAGCGGCCTCGGCCGCGGCAGGGGTGGCGGGCGCCTGGGCCAGCACGGCGGCGGAACCGCCCAGCAGGCCCAGGGCGAGCGCGAAGCAGGCAAACAGCTTTCTCATGGCAGCCTCTGTCGAATGGGGTCTCAAAGCGCCGCGGGGCCGGTCTCGCCGGTGCGGATGCGGATGACCTGCTCGAGGTCGTAGACGAACAGCTTGCCGTCGCCGATCTTGCCGGTGCGGGCGGCGCCCTCGATGGCCTCGAGGGCGCGCTCCACCAGTTCGTCGGCGATGGCCGCCTCGATCTTCACCTTGGGCAGGAAGTCGACCACGTACTCGGCGCCGCGGTACAGCTCGGTGTGGCCCTTCTGGCGGCCGAACCCCTTGACCTCGGTGACGGTGATGCCCTGCACCCCGACGGCCGAGAGCGCTTCGCGCACCTCGTCGAGCTTGAAGGGCTTGATGATGGCGGTGACCAGTTTCATGCGGGCTCTCCTTGCGGGTCAGAACGAATACTTGACGCCCAGCACCAGTCCGTCGCGGGCCAGGTTCTTGCCGCTGGGCGCGAGGTACAGGCCCTTGCTGTCGGTGCCGACCCAGGCGGCGCTCGCCGACAGACCGTTGCCGAAGTCCTTGTTCACCGCCAGCGAGTAGTCGGTATAGGAGAACGGGTCGTTGTTCTTGATCTTCTGGTAGCCGACGTGCGGCACCAGCGACCAGCCCTGGCCCAGGTCGAAGCTGGCCGACAGGTCGACGTAGTAGCTGTTCTTGCTGTCGGCGAAGCCGAACAGGTTGCTGAAGGCGTGCGAGTACTTCAGCGTCGCCGGTCCCCAGCTGGCGCCGACGTAGGCTTCCTGCGTGTTCGGGCTGATGGCCAGGCCGTGGTCCGGGTAGTTGTAGGTCAGCACGCCCACGTCCAGGCCCAGGGGCCCGACGCCGAAGCGATAGCCGCCGTACAGGTCCAGCTCCAGGTCGGCGCTGCCGCCGCCGTCCTTGATCCAGCGGATGGAGGTCGCCCAGGCGCCCAGGTACGCGCCGCTGGCATGGGTGTAGTCGACCCCGCCCTGCAGCGCCGGACGCAGGCGGCTCTGCGAGATTCCGCGATAGCGGTAGTCGCTCACGGCGCCGACGTTGAAGGCGAAGCTGTGCTCCGGCTGCGGCGCAGGGGTTTGCGCTTGGGCGGCGCCCGCGGACACGAGGATGGACAGGAAGACGGCGGCTGTGCTTTTCATGGTTCTCCGTTGAGTCGGGGTGAGGGTCCCCGACAGCAAAAGCAGAACCCGTGCCAGCCCAACGGAGCACCCCGTGCGCGATGCATGCAGGCGCGCGCATGCACCGGTGGCGTGCGCGCCTGGTTCGGGCGGGTGCGCGCGGCGCACCCGGATGGTGAGGACAGGCCGCAGCGGGCCTGATTTCGGTGCGGGGAGGCTCAGCCGGCCTGGGTACCGGCCGGGCGCAGTTGCTCGCGCAGGCCCCGCGACACCCAGAGCTCGCCCGTGGCAAAGGCGACCAGGCCCTGCACGCCCTCGCTGCCGCGGATCAGCTCACGGCCCTGGGCGGTGCCCAGCACCATGGCCGCGGCGCCCAGGCCGTTGACGGCCTGCAGCTCGCGGCCGACCAGGGTGACGCCGCGCGGTCCGTCGGTGGGATAGCCGGTGCGTGGATCCAGCACGTGGTGGTAGCGGCGCCCGTCGCGCAGGAAGAAGCGCTCGTAGTCGCCGGAGGAGGCGACGAAGCCCTCGCGCAGGTCCAGGCTGGCGAGCAGCCGTGCCGGCGACCGCGGGTCGCGGATGCCGACGCGCCAGGCGCTGGCCTGCGGCGCCGTCGTCGCGACCACGTCACCGCCGCCGTTGACCAGCGCCGTCCGCACGCCGTGAGCGCGCAGCGTGTCCAGCCCTTGCTGCAGGATGTAGAGCTTGGCGATGCCGCCCAGGTCCAGGCGCATGCCGCGCCGGCGCAGGTAGGCGCTGCCGGCCCGGTCATCGAGCACCAGCTGGCGCCAGTCCACGCTGCCCAGGTGCTCGCGGATGTAGGCATCGCTGGGGCGGCGCGGCGCCTGCGGATCGAAGTCCCAGCGGCCGACCGAGCCGATGGTGGCGTCGAACGCGCCGCTGCTGCGCCGGGAGACCCCGGCCGCCATGTGCAAAACGTCCAGCAGTTCGCGCGGCACCGGCACCGGCTGGATGCCGGCAGCGAGGTTGATCGCCGCTACCCGGCTGGTGGGCGCGTAGTGGCTCATGACGGCTTCCAGCGCCGCCATGCGTGCGAACGCGGCGTCGACCGCGACGCGCAGCAGGACGGAGTCGGCGCCCTGCACGGCGATGTCCACCTGCGTGCCCATCAGGGCGCGGCGCTCCCGCAGCCGCGCATCGGGGGCGCTGGCGCGGGCCGTGACGGCCCAGCCGGCCAGGGCGGCGCCGGCGCAGAGCACGGCGCGCCGGCCGCGGTCCGGCGCCGGGGCCACGCGCGCGGCGGCCGGCCTCATCTCCCGCATGGCGTGCTCAGCGCGACTGGCCGACCATGTAGTCGACGCCGGCCTTGACTTCGTCGTCGGACAGGCCGGAGTTGCCGCCCTTGGCGGGCATCTGGCCCTTGCTGCCGGTGTAGCCCTCGATCGCGTGCTTGTAGAGGACCTCGTTGCCCTGGGCGATGCGGGGTCCCCAGTCGGCCTTGTCGCCCGGCTTGGGCGCGCCGGCGACGTTGGCGGCATGGCACAGCGCGCAGGTCTTGTTGTAGACCGACTTGCCGAGTTCGGCGTTGGCGGCCGGCGCCGCGGCCGGGGCGGCGGCCGGTGTCGCGGCGGGTGCCGAGCTGGTTGCGGGAGCGGGCGCGGGCTGCGAAGCCGGTGCGCTTTCCTGCTTGCCGCAGGCGGCGAGCGCGGCGGCGGCCGAGAGAACGAGGGCGAGGGCCAGGTGTTTCATGAGCTGCAGATCCTTGTCGATGCGCGGCGGATTCTAGGAAGCACCCCGGCCTACCGCGAGCGTTGAAGACGGGTTCGTTGATGAACCGCAATGTTGCGAAGCCGGCCTCCCGCTTTCATTGATGCACCGCAACGGGCCCGGGAGAACCCTTGAACGCTCCTTGATGAACCTCAACGGACTTCCCGCGGGCCTTCGGGATCATCCCCTTGCAGCCTTGCCGGCACCCTGCTTCACGGAGCGCGGTTCGTGCATCCGGCTGCATTCGATCCACGCAGTTCGGAACATCCCGATGCCCAACAAGACGACAACCCTTTCGACCTCCGCATCCGCTACCGAAGCCGTCCCCTCGCGGCGACGCTTCCTCAACACCGCTGCCGCGGCCGGCCTGGCCGGCGTGGGCCTGGCGGCCTGCAGCGACAAGCCCGACAGCGCACCGGCGCCCAAGGCGGCAGCCGGCGCGGCCTCGCACGCCGACGAAGGCGGCGCGGGCACCGTGCACCTCAAGCCGGGCGAGCTCGACACCTACTACGGCCTCTGGAGCGGCGGGCACACCGGCGACATGCGGGTGCTGGGCCTGCCCTCCGGCCGCGAGCTGACGCGCATCCCCTGCTTCGTGCCCGACGCCCTGGTCGGCTGGGGCATCACCAACGAGTCCAAGGCCGTGATGGGCACCAAGCCCGACGGCAGCCTGAAGTACACGGTGGCCGACACCCACCACACGCACGCCTCCTACAAGGACGGCGACTACGACGGCCGCTACGCCTGGATCAACGACAAGATCAACTCGCGCATCGCGCGCGTCCGGCTCGACTACTTCGTCTGCGACAAGATCACCGAGCTGCCCAACGTGCAGGGCTTCCACGGCATCTTCCCGGACAAGCGCGACCCGGTCGACCCGGCCATCAACTACACCACGCGCGTGTTCTGCGGCGCCGAGTTCGGCATCCCGCTGCCCGGCGCCGGCCTGGAGGACGACAAGGCCTACCGCTCGATGTTCAGCTGCGTCGACGCCGAGACCATGGAAGTGCGCTGGCAGGTGCTGATCGACGGCAACTGCGACCTGGTCGCCACCTCTTACGACGGCAAGCTGGCCGCCACCAACCAGTACAACGTGGAGAACGGCGCCCGCTACGAGGACATGATGTCCGCCGAGCGCGACGCCTGCCTGTTCTTCAACGTCGCGCGCATCGAGGAAGCCGTCAAGGCCGGCAAGTTCAAGACCATCGGCACGTCCAAGGTGCCGGTCGTGGACGGCACCCGCGAGGCCAACAAGGATCCCAAGACGGCCCTGACCGCCTACGTCAGCGTGCCCAAGAACCCGCACGGCGTGAACGCCAGCCCGGACGGCAAGTACTTCATCTGCGCCGGCAAGCTGTCGCCCACCTGCACGGTGATCGAGCTGGCCAAGGTGCTCGACTGGTTCGACGGCAAGTCGGAGAAGCTGGACAGCGCGATCGTCGCCGAGGTGGAAGTGGGCCTGGGCCCGCTGCACACCGCCTTCGACGGCCGCGGCAACGCCTACACCACGCTGTTCCTGGACAGCCAGCTGGTCAAGTGGAACGTGGACGCCGCGATCAAGTTCCACGCCGGTGACAAGAACGCCAAGTACGTGGTCGACCGCCTCGACCTGCAATACCAGCCCGGCCACGTCAACGCTTCCCAGTCGGAGACCGTCAAGGCCGACGGCAAGTGGCTGGCGGTGGGCTGCAAGTTCTCCAAGGATCGCTTCCTGCCGGTCGGCCCGCTGCACGCCGAGAACGAGCAGCTGATCGACATCTCGGGCGAGAAGATGGTGCTCAAGGCCGACCACCCGGTGCGCGGCGAGCCGCACGACTTCATCATCTTCAAGCGCGAGCTGGTGCGCCCGAAGCAGGTGTATGCGCTGGACGACTTCCCCAACGCGGTCAAGGACGCCAAGGAGTCGGGTATCACGCGCAACGGCCGCAAGGTCACCGTCAAGATCACCTCGCAGGCGCCGGCCTTCAGCCTGCGCGAATTCAAGGTGAAGAAGGGTGACGAGGTGACGCTGATCCTGACCAACCTGGACAAGATCGAGGACCTGACGCACGGCTTCGCGATCCCGAAGTACAACATCAACTTCATCGTGAACCCGCTGGAGACCAAGTCGGTCACCTTCGTCGCGGACCAGCCGGGTGTGTTCTGGGCCTACTGCACCCACTTCTGCCATGCGCTGCACCTCGAGATGCGCAGCCGCATGATCGTCGAAGCCTGACCTTCGTCCTTCCCGCGCGCCGCACGGCGCGCGGGCAGCGACGCCCGACATGAATCCCTTCTCCATCCTGTTCCGGCTCTGGCTGGGAGCTGCCGCATTGCTCTTCACCCCCCTGCTGTGGGCGGGTGCCTATGAAGCGAAGCTGCCGGACGAAGTCCACACCGCGGCCCGCCTGTGCGACTACGCGCCCTGCGCCGAGGTGTTCCCCGGTGCGACCGCGTTCTCCGAGCGCAAGGGCCAGCCGCCCTATGTCGAGGCCTACGACGGGGCCGGCAAGCTGCTCGGCTACGTGATGCTCTCCACCGACATCACCGACACCCCGGCGTACTCGGGCAAGCCGGTGGTCACGCTGATCGGGATGGACACCCAGGGCCGCTTCGTCGGCGTCAAGGTGCTCAAGCATTCGGAGCCCATCCTGCTGCTGGGCATTCCCGAGAGCGCGCTGGAGAAGTTCAACGACCAATATCTCGGCAAGTCGGTGACCGACCAGCTGGAGATCGGTCGCTCGCGTCCGGACGAGGGCGTGATCGGACTGGATGCAATTTCCGGCGCCACCGTCACGGTGATCGCCCAGAACCAGGTGATGACCACCGCCGGCGCCGCGGTGGCGCGGCAGACCGGCATCCTGGCACCCACCGTGCGGCCGCAGGCGAAATTCATGGACCGCGGCAACCAGCATGACTGGAAGGCGCTCGCGGCCGAAGGCAGCGTGCAGCGCCTGCTGGTGCAGCCGCAGGACGTGGGGCTGCCGCGCGGCGAGGGGCCCTTCATCGAGCTGTGGTTCGGCTACCTGAACCAGCCCGACGTCGGCCGCTCGCTGCTGGGCGAGGCCGGCTGGTCCAGCCTGATGTCGCAGTTGAAGCCGGGCGAACACGCCCTGTTCGTGATCCGCACCCAGGGCCAGGAATCGTTCAAGGGCTCGGGCTTCGTGCGCGGCGGCATCTACGACCGCATCCAGGTGCGCCAGGGCCGCGACACCTTCACCTTCCGCGACCTCGACTACCTGAACCTGTACGGGCTGCAGGCGGCCGGCACGCCGCGCTACACCGAGTCGGCCATCTTCATCGTGCGCTCGCCCGCGTTCTCCGCGGCGCTGCCGTGGAAGCTCAGCCTGCTGGGCAACCGGGTCGACCGAGCCACCGGGGCGCGCACCTTCACCAGTTTCGAGTCGGAGTACTGGCTGCCCGCCGCCACCCTGGAGGGCGGCCGGCCGGCGCGCGAGGAGGCCGAAGCCGCCTGGGTCAAGATCTGGAAGTCGCGTGCCATCGAGATCGCGCTGTTCTCCGCGCTGCTCATTGCGGTCGCCGTCGTCTATGCGCTGCGCGACAAGCTGACGCGCCGCTCCACCCGCAAGAACAAGTGGCCGGTCAACGCCTTCAAGTACAGCGCCTGGGTGATCAGCATCGGCTTCGTCGGCTTCGGCCTGATGGCGCAGCCGTCCATCACGCAGGTGCTGACCTGGTTCCACTCGCTGCTGTTCCAGTGGACCTGGGAACTGTTCCTGAGCGACCCCTTCATCTTCCTGTTCTGGGTGTTCATCGTGATCACGGTGTTCGTCTGGGGCCGCGGCCTGTTCTGCGGCTGGCTGTGCCCGTTCGGCTCGCTGCAGGAACTGCTGTACAAGGTCGCCAGCGCGATCGGCCTCAAGCGCTTCCAGCGCGCGCTGCCGCGGGCGCTGCACGACAAGCTCAAGTGGCTGAAGTACGTGATCTTCGGCGGCCTGCTGGCGGTGTCGATGTTCTCGATGATCTGGGCCGAGATGCTGGCCGAGGTCGAGCCGTTCAAGACCACCTTCCTGGTCGGCCCGTTCAACCGCGCCTGGCCCTACACGACCTTCGTTGCCGTGATCCTCGGCATCTCGATCTTCGTCGAGCGGCCCTACTGCAAGTACATCTGCCCGCTGGGCGCCTCGCTGGCGATGCCGACCACCTTCCGCTGGTTCGGCCTCAAGCGCAAGGACGAATGCAGCACCTGCACCGCCTGCGCCAAGGGCTGCGGCGCGCAGGCGATCGATGCCGACGGCCGCATCGACCACCGCGAGTGCCTGCACTGCCTGGACTGCATGGTGCTCTACACCGACGCCCACGCCTGCCCGCCGTTGTCCAGGGAGCGCAAGCGCCGCGAGCGCGCCGGCCTGCCGCTGACGGCCATCGGCCGCGACGGCTACTACATCCCGATCCACCCGGTGCCGGCCGACCCGCCGGCCACGAAAGGCTGAACGCCATGGTCGATCCCCGCATGCCCACCGATCCGGCGCAGCCGTCCTACGCCACACGCCAGCCCGGCCTGTGCGGCTGGGTCTGCGCCGAGATCTGGGACCACCTGTGGCCCTGGAGCCTGTCGGCACGGGAACTGCCGCACGCGGGCCTGCGCGCCGGCAGCATCGCGCTCGCCGTCGCCGTGTCCATCGCCTGGGTGCTGGCCGGGATGGGCGAGCTGCGCGCCGGCGCCATCATCGGCTGGTGGTTCGGCTGGAGCGTGTTCGAGGTGCTGATCCGGCTGGCCAACAAGCGCTACGTGAAGGATGGCCCCTGGTGGGGCCGGCGCTACCGGGTGGCCAGCGTGATGGACATGATCTGCTACGTCGGCTTCAAGAACCTGCTGATCGGCGCCGCGCTGTTCCTCATGCTGAAGTCCGCCGGCTGGCTGGAACTGTAGGACCCGCCGTGCTGATCCGCCTGCTGCTGCTCGTCCTGTGCCTGGCGCCGCTGTCGCTGCGCGCGGCCACCTGGACCGTGCGGCCGGGCGAGGCCATCCAGCCGGTGCTCGACCGCGCCGCTGCCGGCGACGTCATCGAAGTGGCGCGCGGCCACTACGTCGGCAACCTGCGGATCGACAAGCCGCTGACCCTGCGCGGGCTGCAGCGCCCGACCCTGGACGGCGGCATGCAAGGCGACACCATCCGCGTGACCGCGCCGGACGTGACGATCGAGGGCCTGATCGTGCGCGACTCCGGCGACAGCCTGCTGGAGCAGAACGCCGGCATCTACCTGGCGCCGGGCGCGCACCGCGCCGTGGTGCGCCGCTGCGACCTGGTCTACAACCTGTTCGGCCTGTGGGTCGAGAAGGCCGACGGCGTGCGCATCGAGGACAACCTGATCGTCGGCAAGCGCGACTACGCGTCGTCCCAGCGCGGCAACGGCATCCAGCTGTACAACACGCGCGGCGCCCAGGTCACCGGCAACAACATCAGCTTCGTTCGCGACGCGCTCTACATCGACGTCACGCACGACGCGGTGTTCCGCGGCAACCGCCTGCACCACAGCCGCTACGGCGCGCACTACATGAACTCCTATCGCAACCTGTGGGAGGACAACGACAGCTATCTCAACCGCGGCGGGCTGGCGCTGATGGAAGTGCGCGACCAGGTGGTCCGCAACAACCGGGCCTGGGGCAACAGCGACCACGGGATCATGCTGCGCACGCTGCAGGATTCGGTGATCGAGGGCAACGTGGTGGCCGGCAACGGCCGCGGCTTCTTCATCTACGACGTCGAGTACGCCCGCCTGCGCGGCAACCTGGTGGTGAACAACCGGGTGGGCGTGCACCTGTCGGCCGGCTCCACCCGCAACGAGGTGGAGGGCAACGACTTCATCGGCAACCGCGAGCAGGTGCGCTACATCGGTGCGCGCGACGAGACCTGGGGTGCGCGCAGCGGCAACCACTGGAGCAACTACCTGGGCTGGGACCGCGACGGCGACGGCCACGGCGACGTGCGCTACGAGGCCAACGACCTGGTCGACCGGCTGGTGTGGCGGCACCCGGCGGTGCGCCTGCTGCTGGCCAGCCCGGCGATCCAGGCGCTGCGGGTGGTCTCGCAGCAGTTCCCGCTGGTGCGGGTGCCCAGCGTCGTCGACCCCAAGCCGCGCATGGCGCCGGCCCACCCGAACTGGAGGCAATGGAATGAGCTCCCTGACGACCACTGAGCCCCCGGCGATCACCGTGCGCGGAGCCGTCAAGCACTTCGGCGCGGTGCGCGCCGTCGACGGCGTCGACCTCGAGGTGCAGCCCGGCGAGGTGTTCGGCCTGATCGGCCACAACGGGGCCGGCAAGAGCACCCTGTTCAAGATGATGCTGGGGCTGCTGCGGCCCGACGCCGGCGAGATCCGGATCCAGGGCGCGGCCACCGGCGGGCGCGGCTTCCGGGCCGCGCGCCGCGGCATCGGCTACCTGCCGGAGAACGTGGTGCTGTACGACAACCTGACCGGGCTGGAGACGCTGCACTTCTTCGCCCGCCTGAAGTCGGCGCCGGCCGCGGACTGCGCCGCGGTGCTGGAGCGGGTCGGGCTGGCGCACGCGGCGGCGCGCCCGGTGCGCGAGTACAGCAAGGGCATGCGCCAGCGCCTGGGCTTCGCGCAGGCGCTGCTCGGCCAGCCGCGGGTGCTGTTCCTGGACGAGCCGACGACGGGCCTGGACCCGGAAGCGATCCGCGAATTCCACGCCACCCTGGCGCAGCTGAGCGCCGGGGGCGTGACCATCATCCTCACCTCGCACATCCTGGCCGAGTTGCAGCAGCGGGTGGACCGGCTCGCCATCCTGGGCGCCGGTCGCGTGCGCGCCACCGGCAGCGTGCAGGAATTGCGCGAACGCCTGCAGCTGCCGCTGCGGCTGGAAGTGGAGTTCGGCGCCGGGTCGGCTGCCGCCGTCGAGCGCGCGCTGGCCGGCCTGCCGCTGGCGCAGGCCCGCTGGGAGCCGGGCGCGCTGCAGGCGCAACTGCCGCGCGAGGCCAAGATGCCGGTGCTGGCGGCGCTGGCCGCCCTGGGCAGCACGGTGGCCGACCTGCGGATCCACGAGCCCTCGCTCGAGGACGTGTTCTTCGGTTGTTCCGCCTGAAGGAGGAGGCCATGGAACTGCGACAGATCGCCACCATCGCCGCCAAGGAGCTGCGCGACCGCCTGCGCAACCGCTGGGTGCTGGCGGTGGCCCTGGTGTTCACCGCCTTCGCGCTGGTCATCGCCTACTTCGGCGGCGCGCAGCAGGGCGCGGTCGGCCTGCGCTCGATCGAGTTCACCATCACCAGCCTGGTCAGCCTGGTGATCTACCTGATCCCGCTGATCGCGCTGCTGCTCGGCTTCGATGCGATCGTCGGCGAGCGCGAGCGCGGCTCGCTCGACCTGCTGCTGGCGCTGCCGATCACGCGGCTGGAACTGCTGCTGGGCAAGTACCTCGGGCTGGCCGCGGCACTGACCTTGTCCACCGTGGCCGGCTTCGGCCTGGTCGCCATCGTGCTCGCCACCCAGGCCGGCACGGCGGGCCTGGGCGCCTACGCCGGCTTCATGGGCAGCTCGGTGCTGCTCGGCCTGGCCTTCCTCAGCCTGGCGGTGCTGCTGTCGGTGCTGGCCAGGGACCGCACCCGCGCCTCCGGCCTGGCCATCGCGACCTGGTTCTTCTTCGTGCTGGTGTTCGACCTGCTGCTGCTCGGACTGCTGGTGACCACCGGCGGCGAGCGCGGGGCGGAGACCTTCCCCTACCTGCTGCTGCTCAACCCCGCGGACGTGTTCCGCATCCTCAACGTCTTCTCGCTCGACGACGTGCGCAGCCTGTACGGCCTCACCTCCATCGTGCCGGCGGCGCTCGCCAAGCCTTGGCTGATGGCGCTGGTCATGCTGGGCTGGATTGCTGCGCCGCTGGGCATCGCCACCTGGAGGTTCCGACCATGAAACGCCGCCACCTGCTGCTCGCCGCCTGCGCCGCGCCCGCTGCCACGCTGCTGGCCTGCAGCCCGGACACGGGTGGCAGCGCTGCAGCCGCCGCCCCCGTGGAGATCGATCCCGCCACCACCTGCGACCTGGACGGCATGCTGCTGGCCGACTACCCCGGCCCCAAGGCCCAGATCCACTACGCTGGCGTGGCTGCGCCGGTGTTCTTCTGCGACACCACCGAGCTGTTCGCCCAGTTGCTGCGGCCCGAGCAGGTGCGCCCGGTGCGCGCCGCCTACGTGCAGGACATGGCCAAGGCTGACTGGAACAAGCCCATGGGTCATTGGATCGAGGCGCGCAGCGGCTTCTACGTGGCCGGCAGCAAGCGCCATGGGTCCATGGGCCCGACCTTCGCCAGCTTCGCCACGCGCGAGGCGGCGGACGGCTTCGCCAAGGCATTCGGCGGCCGCGTCTACGCCTTTGCCGAGGTCACGCCCGAGATGGCCGACCTGCGCGGCGGCGCCCAGCACGACCAGCGCATGTGAGCGACGCCATTCCTGTGCGCTAGCGCACAGGAAGCTATGCGGCGGTCGGCTCCGGGACCGCGCGGCGCGTTGACGCGCCACGGAGGGAGTCCCGCATGAGCCTGTCGCTGGTGCGCAGCCGCGCGCTGCTCGGCCTGGAGGCCGCCCGGGTCGAGGTCGAGGTCCACCTGGCCAACGGCCTGCCCAATTTCTTCCTCGTCGGCCTGGCCGACACCGAGGTCAAGGAAGCGCGCGAGCGCGTGCGGGCCGCCCTGCTCACCAGCGGGTTCGACTTTCCACACAACAAACGGATCACCGTGAACCTGGCGCCGGCCGACCTGCCCAAGGACTCGGGCCGCTTCGACCTGCCGATCGCGCTGGGCATCCTGGCGGCCAGCGGCCAGCTCGATGGCGAGCGGCTGGCGCGCTACGAATTCGCCGGCGAGCTGTCGCTGTCCGGCGAGTTGCGGCCGGTGCGCGGCGCACTGGCCATGAGCCTGGCGCTGCAATCGGCCGCTGCCGGCACCCAGTTGGTATTGCCGCCGGGCAGCGCGGAGGAAGCGGCCTTGGTGCCCGGGGCGCGCGTCTGGCGCGCCCGCCACCTGACCGACGTGGTGGCCCGATTCCAGCGCGGCGAAGCAGCCGATCCGGGCGAGGGCTGGCAGCGCGTGCTGGCACAGCCACCGGTCGCGCGCGCCCGCTACCCGGACCTGGCCGACGTGAAGGGGCAGGGTGCCGCGCGGCGCGCGTTGGAGATCGCGGCGGCCGGTTCGCATAGCCTGTTGCTGGTCGGCCCGCCCGGCTCGGGCAAGTCGATGCTGGCGCAGCGCTTCGCCGGCCTGCTGCCGCCCATGGACGTGCAGGAGGCGCTGGAGAGTGCCGCCATCGCCAGCCTGGCCGGGCGCTTCAGCCTGGAGCGCTGGGCCGAGCGACCCACCTGTTCGCCGCACCATTCGGCCAGCGCGGTGGCGCTGGTGGGCGGCGGGTCACCGCCGCGCCCCGGCGAGATCTCGCTGGCGCATCGCGGCGTGCTGTTCCTCGACGAATTGCCGGAGTTCCCGCGGGCCGCGTTGGAAGCCCTGCGCGAGCCGCTGGAGACTGGCCACATCACCATCGCGCGGGCGGCCCGCCGCGCCGAGTTCCCGGCCCGCTTCCAGTTCATCGCCGCCATGAATCCCTGCCCCTGCGGCTGGTTGGGCGCGCCGCACCGGGCCTGCCGCTGCAGCCCGGAGCAGGTGAGTCGCTACCAGTCGCGCCTGTCCGGCCCGCTGCTGGACCGCATCGACCTGCAGGTGGAAGTGCCGGCGATCGCGCCGCAGGAGTTGCTGGCCGCCGCGGGGGGCGAGGCCACGGCCACGGTGCGCGAACGCTGCCTCGCCGCGCGCGGGCGGGCACTGGCCCGCCAGGGCAAGCCGAACCAGGCGCTGGAAGGCGCGGAAGTCGACCAGCACACGCAGCTGCAAGCGGCAGCGACCGAATTCCTGAACCATGCGGCCGCGCGGCTGGCCTGGAGCGCGCGCGCCACGCACCGGGTGCTGAAGGTGGCGCGCACCATTGCCGACCTGAGCGGCACGCACGACGTGACGGTGGCTCACGTGGCCGAAGCCGTGCAGTACCGGCGCGGGTTGCTGGAACGCTAGCCGGCGGCCGAATCCGAATCAGCGGGCGCTTCGCCGCCCATGCTCCGTGCCGCCCACCGTCCGCAGCGAGGGGCCGCCCGGTCGTTGCGGCAACGGCTGTTCCTCCACCGGTTCGCCCGCCACGCGCCGGCGCGTGTCCTCAGCGGCCCGGGCCATGGCGGCGGCGAACAGCAGCACGCCCGAGGAGAAGTAGATCCACATCAGCACCGCCACCAGCGAGCCCGCCGCGCCATAGGCCGACACCACCGCCGCGGTCGACAGGTACCAGGCCAGCAGCTGCCGGCCCAGGCTGAACAGGATGGCGCCGACCACCGCGCCCAGCAGCAGGAAGCGCGTCCCCGGTTTGGGCCCGGCGCTCAGGCGCATCAGGGCGACGAACAGCAGCGTCCACAGCCCCAGCACCACGAGTTCGTTCGCCAGCCGCAGCAGCGTTTCCAGCAGGAAGAAGTCGCCCAGCCAGCCGGAGAACACCGACAGCAGCGTGGAGGCCACCGTCGATGCCAGCAGCAGGAAGCCGAAGGCCAGGATGTAGGCGACCCCGCGCAGGCGCTGGCTGGCCGTGTGCCACCAGCCCGAAGGCGGCGGATGCGACCGGCCCTCGGCCCAGACGTCGGCAAAGGCGTTCTGCAGCTCGCCGAACACGCCGGTGGCGCCGAACAGCAGCACCGAGAAGCCGACCAGCGTGGCCACCAGCCCTTCGGCCGGTTTCTGCGCGCTGGCCAGCGCCTGCTGCACCACTGCCGCGGCCTGCGGCCCGACCATCGCACCGGCCTGTTCGACCATGGTCTGGCTGAGCGCCTGCCGGTCCATCCACCAGCCGAACACGCCGACCAGCACCAGCACCAGCGGGGCCAGGCTGAGGATGCCGTAGAAGGACATGGCGGCGCTCATGCGCAAGCCGCCCGCCTCGCTCCAGAGCCGGGCCGCGCGCCAGACCGGATAGGCCGGGCGCACCATCCGGCGCAGGCGCTCGGGAAATCGGTCTTGCCAGGCCATGTCGCAGGATCGCGGCGCCGGTTCGCGCGCGCTATCGGCTGCCGCTACGGCGCAGGGTCGGACCGCGCCGACGCTACAGGTTGGAACCGAGCAGCCGCTGCACCTCGCCCTGCTCGGCGCCACGGCGTCGCGCCAGGTCCTCGACCTGGTCGGCGCCGATGCGGCCGACGTTGAAGTAGGTGCTCTGCGGGTGGCTCAGGTAGAAGCCGCTGACGCTGGCCGCCGGCGTCATGGCGCCGCTGTCGGTCACGTCCATGCCGATCTCCTGCGCACCCAGCAGGCGGAACAGCGGCGACTTCACGCTGTGGTCCGGGCAGGCCGGGTAGCCGGGTGCCGGGCGGATGCCCTGGTACTTCTCGGCGATCAGTTCCTCGTTGGCCAGCTGCTCGTCCGGCACGTAGCCCCACAGGTCGGTGCGCACGCGGTGGTGCAGGCACTCGGCGAAGGCTTCGGCCAGCCGGTCGGCCAGCGCCTTGAGCATGATGGCCGAGTAGTCGTCCAGGTCCTTGAGGAAGTAGTCCACCTTCTCGTCCACGCCCAGCCCGGCCGTGACGGCGAAGGCGCCGACGTAGTCGTCGGCCACGCCACGCGGCGCGACGAAGTCCGCCAGGCAGCGGCTGGGCCGGATCACGCCGTCGATCACGTGCTTCTCGGTCTGCTGGCGCACGCCCCACCAGGTCAGCGCCACCTGCCCGCGCGACTCGTCGGTGTACAGCTCGATGTCGTCGTCGTTCACCGTGTTCGCCGGCCAGAAGCCCAGCACCGCGTTGGCGGTGAGCCAGCGGCCTTCGACCAGCCGCTTGAGCAGGCGCTGGCCATCGGAGAACACGCGCACCGCCTCGCTGCCGACCACCTCGTCCTTCAGGATCTCGGGGAAGCGCCCCGCCAGGTCCCAGGTCTGGAAGAACGGGCCCCAGTCGATGTACTTCGCCAGCTCGGCCAGGTCGAAGTTGCGGAACACGCGACGGCCGATGAACTTGGGCCGCGGCGGCGTGTAGCCGGCCCATTGCACCGGCGTCTTGTTGGCGCGCGCCTTCGCGAGCGGCCATATCGGCGTCTGCTTCTTGCTGGCGTGCAGCTTGCGCACCTTCTCGTAGTCGGCCTCGACGTCGGCGATGAACTTCGCCGCCTGGTCGGACAGCAGGTTCTGGGCCACGCCAACGCTGCGCGAGGCGTCTGGCACGTACAGCACCGGGCCCTCGTAGTGCGGGGCGATCTTCACCGCGGTGTGCACCCGGCTGGTGGTCGCGCCGCCGATCAGCAGCGGGATCTTCTTCACCCGGAAGTGATCGTCCTTCTGCATCTCGCCGGCGACGTACTGCATCTCCTCCAGCGAGGGCGTGATCAGGCCGGACAGGCCGACGATGTCGGCGCCCTCGACCTTGGCGCGCGCGAGGATCTCGTGGCACGGGACCATCACGCCCATGTTCACGACCTCGAAGTTGTTGCATTGCAGGACCACCGTGACGATGTTCTTGCCGATGTCGTGCACGTCGCCCTTGACGGTGGCGATGACGATTTTGCCCTTGCTGCGCACGTCCTGGCCGGCGGCCTCCTGCTGCTTCTTCTCCTCCTCGATGTAGGGGATCAGGTAGGCCACGGCCTGCTTCATCACGCGGGCCGACTTGACCACCTGCGGCAGGAACATCTTGCCGGCGCCGAACAGGTCGCCCACGATGTTCATGCCGTCCATCAGCGGGCCCTCGATCACGCCCAGCGGCCGGCCGCCTTCGGCCAGCACCTTGTCCAGCATCTCGGCGGTGTCCGGGACGATGTGGTCGGTGATGCCGTGCACCAGCGCATGCGCCAGCCGCGACTCGACCGGTTGCTGGCGCCATTCGTTGCGCTTGCCCTCGTCGCGCGCCGCGCCCTTGGCCTGCTCGGCGATCTCGACCAGGCGCTCGCCGGCGTCGGGCCGGCGATTGAGCACCACGTCCTCGACCCGCTCGCGCAGCACCGGGTCCAGGTCGTCGTAGACGCCGACCATGCCGGCGTTGACGATGCCCATGTCCATGCCGGCACGGATCGCGTGGTACAGAAACACGGTGTGGATGGCCTCGCGCACCGGATCGTTGCCGCGGAACGAGAAGCTGACGTTGGACACGCCGCCGCTGACCTTGGCGCCGGGCAGGTTCTGCTTGATCCACTTGGTTGCTTCGATGAAGTCGACCGCGTAGT